>ERZ724523.55-NODE-55-length-65704-cov-7.940883_pt1 | contig 65704 bp, 46 predicted proteins | sample MGYA00376056_ERZ724523 | MGnify/ENA primary metagenome ERZ724523 (study PRJEB28724, sample SAMN07190888) | wastewater metagenome | isolation source: influent of sewage treatment plant in Hong Hong | place: USA: Christiansburg, Virginia | collected 2016-03-01 ... | reverse complement strand
GTTGAGTCTCATCAAAACACCACACCATCTCATTACTGATTTGCTTCTCCATAATACCAACTTCTCTCAGGGCTTCTTTTTCATTGAGAAGTGCATCTCTCCAAAGAGAGAGATAATCATCTTCTGTTGCAACTCGAATTCAGAGTGTTTCAAACATCTTTGAGAGTTCTTGAGGATTTGCCATTCTTCCAATTCCTTTCTCTTTATTAAAAGTAGTATTTGGAAATGACTGTAGATTCTTTCCTCCAATATTTGGCCAATTATCTATTCCTTTCGCCTCGTCAAAACACCATACCATCTCATCACCGAGTTGTTTCTCTACAATTCCAGCTTCCTTGAGAGCTTCTCTCTCACCCAAAAGCTCCTCTCTCCAAAGGGATATATATTCTTCTTCTGTTGCAACTCGAAGTCCAAGTGCCTCAAACATCTTTGAGAGTTCTGAAGAACTTAGTATTATTCCATTCTTATCCCCAATCCCTTTTGTTTTATTAAAAACACTATTTGGAAATGACTTGAGACTCTTTCCTCCAATATCTTGCCATTTGTCACATCCTTTCCCCTGATCAAAACATCACACCATCTCATTACTGATTTGCTTCTCCATAATACCAACTTCTCTCAGGGCTTCTTTTTCATTGAGAAGTGCATCTCTCCAAAGAGAGAGATAATCATCTTCCGTTGCAACTTGAAGTCAGAGTGTTTCAAACATCTTCGCGAGTTCTTGAGGATTTAGCATAATTCCATTTTTATCTCCAGTTCATTTTTCTTTATTAAATGCAGCATTTGGAAATGACCGTAGATTCTTTCCTCCAATATTTGGCCATTGAGCACATTGTTGAGTCTCATCAAAACACCACACCATCTCATTACTGATTTGCTTCTCCATAATCCCCGTTTTCTTCAATTCTTCCCTTGCTCATAAAAGTATTGCCTGATACCTCAAAATCTCTGGAGTAAGATTACTCTGAATCAAGAGATTATTCGATATCTCACTCAAATTCTTCTCTTCCATCTCCTTACTATTTCCTTTTTTCGCCTCACCAAGTAACATTCTCCCAATCACTCTCTCCAACCCTTCTCGATACTTCTCGCCATAGATCACTTCTTCTGGTACTACGCCAGAGAGAGTTGATCCTTTCTTTGCTTCGATAAATTGTGAAAGATCCACATATCATCCATAGATATACGTTGATTGCCCGATCTCATCAGATACCGTAAGGGTGATGGGATGAGGGACTCATACGATATGGACAATCTTGTATGGATACTTTCTCATTCTCTTTGGATTCATCGTCTCTGTTGTCACACTCACATTTCTCGGATCGACTCAAAGAGCCGAAAGTACTTGCATGAGTATGTCATATTTTGGAGCACTCCGTACTTCTTCCAGTCCATTTCCAGAACCCGTAATAATTCCATCTTCCCCTCCATCATTTGCAGAAGTTCGGTAAATATCTGGAATGAACGATTGAGACTGAGAGAGAATCTCACCAACACTCACTCCGATCTCATCGAGAAGATCGTTCATAGTTGGGACAGTCTTCACAATTTTTCTCTTTCCTCGCAGTCCAAGTTCCTCTCTGTATACATCTTGGGCCTTAGGATATCGCTTCAAGAATTTTGAGATCACTCTACTCATTCTCTCTTCTCATTCTTTTCCTTGATGTTTCTTCCCTTCAGATCGAGCGCTGACAATGCTAGATATCTCTGCGAGAATATTGAGTGCTTTTTGCTGTACTCCATAGGCTATCATCTCTGGAGCAGCTCCATGCTCTTCTGGTTGCGCCTTTATTTTCTTCTTTGTACTTCCACTTTCTTTATCTCAATGGAGAATACCTTCAAACTCACTATATTTTGAGAGAAGATTATTGAGAAATTCATTATTCTGAGGTTTCATAGATAGTATATGATAATTTTTTAGCATTATACTAACATATGCACTCATCAATTGCAAATATTGCACAAAAAATTCTCAATTTCACCATTTTGTTTACAATACATTACAACACAAGATAACAACTCCATGAAATCCGACTTTCCCATATTCTCCAATCGCCCACTCATCTATCTGGACTCTGCAGCCACAACCCAGAAGCCACAGTATGTTATCGATAAGGTAGCACAGTATCTGAGCACAAGCAATGCAAATATTCATCGCGGTGGATATGCTATCTCTGATGAGAGCGCAGAGCTCTATCTCGATTCGAAGAAATCCTATCAGGAGCTCGTACATGCAGGCAAAGAATATTCCACAGTATATAGTGCCAATGCAACTCATGCCATCAATGAAATAGCACTGACGATCGAACGAAGTGCAAAAGTACGATCAGGAGATCAGATCATCATACAACGAGACAACCATCATGCAAATATTGTGCCATGGATGATACTTGCGCAAAAAACAGGAGCAAAAATTGTATGGTTTGATACTCACAATATATCTTCAGAAAATATCACAAAACAGCTTCAACAGATCGTTACTGAACGCACAAAAATTATTGCGCTAACTCTCGTGACGAATGTGACAGGAGCAATCTATCCATGGAAAGATCTTTGAAGCACTCTTGGTAATGAGATCTATACCGTAGTAGATGCGAGTCAGGCACTCCCCCATCATCTTCTTGATATCGATAGTCTCGATGCGAGTTTTGCAGTCGCAACTGCACACAAATACTATGCACTCACATGACTGTGAATGTATAGCGCAAAGACAAATCTTTTGAGGGAGCTTACTCCCGGTATTGGAGGAGGAGGAGCAATTAATTTTGTACGAGAAGATGGGTTTGAATTTGCTGGTATGCCCTATCGACATGAGCCCGGCACACCAAACGTCGTTGCCGCGGTATCACTACTTGCAGCGATCGAATATTTGCGAGATAAACAAGAGATGATTCGAATGAATGAGGCATCATTGATATCCAATTTTCTTACATGATTTGAGCAAATTCAAGACCGTTTTGACATGCTAGTATCTCCTACAGGAAATTCAGTAGGAATATTTTCACTTGTGCCAAAGATCGGACACATTCGTGATTATAGTGACTATCTCTGAGAGCAGAATATAGCAGTTCGAGCTGGACAACATTGTTGTGAGCCATATCATACTATCTGTAATATATCTGGAACACTTCGTGTAAGTTTTGGTGCTTACACAAGCCAAGAAGATATTGATACATTCTTTAGAGTCATCAAATCATCATACAACTATGTATAATGCTTATTTTCTCGAGTGTGCAAAAAGCCCAACTCACAAATGATCACTCAGTGAGCCGAGTATTCGTTATCGAGAGGAAAATCGTCACTGCGGTGAAGCTATCACCATAGATCTCTCCATTCGAGATAGTCGTGTAGACACTATTCGCTTTAATGGGGATCTCTCAATTGTAACAACAGGAAGTGCTGAAATACTCTGCGAGAATATTACCGATATGACCATAGATGAGATATTTGCAATGACGGGTGATGATATACTTGCAATGACCGAGATAGAAGTAACCAATCGTCGTAAACTCGCACTCATTCTCCCTCTTCTTTCTCTGCGAAATGCACTTCATATTTATCTATGTGATGGTATCAAGGATGATTTTGGGACATTGCTTGAGTTATAATTTCAAAAGTTTTTATCCTCTAAAATACGCCGATAATTGGTGTATTTTTTGAATTTTCTTTTTTATATGAATTGTCAAGTTTTTTATTTTGACTGGTTGTGGGTAGATGTGGTAAAGTGAGGTTGCTCGATATGAACTTTATATTTTTTATCACTACATATGGAAGCACAGAGAAATGATCCTGATAGCTCTCAGGATTTACTACTACAAAGAGTACAAAAGGCTCTACGAGATAATAATCGTGTAGATCAAATAAATCGAGAATCACAAGGTTTCAAAATATCAAAAATTGATACTGAAACTTTAAATAAACTTGATGATACTGCGATGATATCAAGCACTATTGATGAACGAACATGATTACCTGCCGTAGATATTGATTGCAAGAAAGGTTTTATTATCCGCTATACTGATCCAAATACAGGGGAAAAACAATATATACCAAGCATATCACTCGATTCAGATACAAAACAGTTAAAGTACTTTTGATCGCTAAAAAGCACAGTTCATAGTACTTGACCAGAGGATCTCAGGGGAGAACACAATAGAGATTATATGTCTGGTGTGGTAGATAAGGGCGATATATTCACTCTTACTAGTAAAATTAACTGAAAAGAAAAACAAGAAAGTTTCACCATAATGAGCTTAGAAACTGCTGAAAAAGAAAAAAGAGCAGATATGTATGAAAAACAAGACAATTAATTTAGCATTGAGGAGATTGATCAAGAAACCCTTCAAACACTCAATCAATACGTAGACATCACTACTACTTCTGAAAAAATTCGATTAACAATAAAAGATCCATTTAACGCATTGACGAAAAATCAGGGGCCAACTGGTAAGTGGGAGAAACATGAAGCTGGTAAAACTCTAACTGTTCAGCTCGCTAATATAAAAGAATTCAAGCTAGAGCCAGGTGTTCCTCACAGTGGTGAGCATAGCTTCCTTTTAAAACAGAATGATGGAACAGAGCATATTTTGAATCTTTTCAAGCCATGGGGAAATTAAAAAGAACCTAACGGTTCTTTTTTGTTATCCCTTGGTCATCTCGAATGTAATGAGAGATCCCTTATATAAGATATTCTCACTGCACTTCAAGTATAAGAGATTCCTCTCTATCGTTCGAAATGACAATACAATTATTTTTATCATCCGGAGTTTATTCTAACTAGCCTCAGCTGTCCAGCAAGTTCCCATAATTGGAACGAGTCGGAGATCTACTTTTTATCTGTTATATGATATTCTTTATAGAGATCATAGATATCTGATTTAATTTTTGCATCTTCACATTCAATATAATCTTTTTGAATAATAATCTCAGAATCTCTAATGTATTGTTGTACTTTCGAATAAAAATCTGGATCATCTGGCATAAGCTTTTGTTCTTCTGCGATTTTTCTGAGATAGAGATTCTTGATTTGCAAGACACGATTCCATTTACCCGTAAAGAGTTCATACATATGGGCAACTGTTTCTTCTGGAGCCTGTATTGTTTGCATTTGTACGATGCCATGAGTCAAATCGTCACCACCTTCGAGAAGGATAGCAATATCACCGAATCCAAAGAAAGATGCTATAAAATTTGGATAAGTTGATCGTATCGTCTTGATCTTATCACGTTCAAGAGAACGAGAATCAGTATACATCGCCTTTTGTTCCAGAAAATATACCTGATCCTTTGTAGCGAGAATATAGTCCATATCGAGATTAATCATCTGTATGTTATAGAGACGATTAAAGTAGATCTGAATAACAAGACATACAATCTCGAGCAACATGTAATAGGTACTACTCGCTAGAAATGCATTTCCAGTGCTAAAAACTTGATAGATAATATAGATAATATCAAAGGATACCGTAATGATAAGAAAGAAGTAGAGAGTTTGAAGTTGGTTAAAAAATGCTGTAAAGAGTTTATCACCTTCCACAAGCTCATTATGGATATCCTCTAGATTGCGAATTTCAAAAGACTGATGGTGGTTCTTGTGAAAGTTACGAAGATAATTGAGTGAGACAAATACGAGGTAACAAGCAAGGATTGCAAATACTATTCAGAGAACAATTCCCATGACCTCACCATGAAATCGTGAATAAACAAAGAATATATTTGCACCAGAGAGGATCACAATCGGGAGTAATACCTTCAACATCGTAAACAGTCCAAAAAACCAAGTATGCTTAATCATCATAGCATATCACTCACCTTTCTGTTGAAGATTGTCTACGAGCTGCGTATCACGCTCAACCCGAAAGGAGGTCCAAAGATATTCGTAAATTACTCGAAAATTGATCATATATACTCTTTGAAAACAAAATGGAAAAAGAGGAACTAGAATTCCTCTGATTTATTAGGGTCTCGGTATGCAAGTATTTCACTCTCGCGAGAGCGAATAATATCATAGAGCATTGGAGCTGCAATAGCAATACTCGAATATGTTCCAACGACAGCACCAAATATCATAGCGAGCATAAATCCACGAAGTGTTTCTGGTCCGAAGAAGAAGAGTATAACTAAAACGATAATGACTGTAGCAGATGTATAGATACTACGAGTGAGCGTCTCATTCACTGATCGATTGATGAGCGAATGAAGATTCTCTCATTTTTTGATCTTCACCCGTTCTCGGAGTATAGAGCGAATCCTATCCATTACAACGATCGTATCATTGATAGAGTACCCAAGTACGGTCAATATTGCTGTAATGAAGAATGTATCGATCGTAAACTCTGGAAAGAATGAAGACACGAGAAGGTAGAGCCCCATCGTGATAATAACATCATGAAAGAGTGAGACTGCCGTCACGATCCCAAATGAAAAACTACTAATACCAGCGAGTGTTCCGCGAAAAGCGTAAGCAATGTAGCAAGATATGCTCAATATAACAAGAATCAATGTCCATATCCCACGTTCCTTCACATGCTTTCCGAATGATTCGCCTATATTCACATAACGAGATGGCTCAGTAATATTCTCATTTGGAAATGATTTCTTAAGAGCTTCTGTAACAAGTCATTTGCTCTCCGTTTTAATCTTCTCAAGATCTGCGTCACTCAGTCATTTATTATAACCAACCTCCACAACAAATTGATCTACACCTGCAATACGATAGGCGTTGATGGTATTAATATGGAGCTCTTTTTTTGAACTCAGAGCATCTTTTACCGTTGTATTGACGGTATCAATATTAATCTGACCACTATACGTATACTCTGAAAGAGTACCACCAGTAAGATCAATACCAAAACGCAGAGGAAGAATAAAAGGGGCGGCGAGAGAGAAAAGTATAAGCCCAATGGATATACTGTAGAGCCAAGAGCGGCGAGCTATAAAATCAAAATGCATAAAAAATTTTTCTTACAATATCGCTACAAGGTTGCTTGTCAAATCGAATCACTCTTTTGTTCAAGAATTATACCCATTCGATAGAACGAGAATGATATTCCAAAGAAAATAGAGAATCACAAAAAGATGAAAAGAAGTGCGCTTTCTGACTCAAGCATTATATTTGCACTCGTATGAAAAATGATTGATAACAAAAGTCAGAATACAATTTTTGGATGAAAAAAATACATATTTTTTGACCCTCAAAAGAACACTCATACTGCCAAGAGAGTACTGATAATATGAATGCCCATCGAGAAGAATGTTCGAGTAAAGATAAGACTACTTACCTGATCGAGCGATGCAGTTTTTGCATATTGAACGAGAGTATAGATAATATTTTCACAGAATGAAAAACCAAGCGCTACCACGAGACTCATGATAACAAGCATTTGAATGCTATCACTTCCTACTGATCTTGCAAAGAGAGATTTATTGGATTCCTCAGAGATTGCATTCAGAATAATAAATAGAACGGATCCAGAAATTATACTATTTCCTATCATACTATGATCTTGTAAAATTGTAATTCATAGAAGTGCAAGAAATACAAAAAGCAAAATTGACGCTATACTACTCAGTATAGCACGACGTGATATCGCATCACACCAAATAAAAGATCATAATCCAATCAGAAATCCTGGACTAAGAATAGCAAGGAGAAATACAAGTATATGGAGAATGTCTTGAGATGAGAGAATAGATCAGTGAGTACGAAGGAGGAGAAAACTCGAATATACTTCGGGAGAGAATCGGTGCAGGGCAATCATCGAAGCAAGAGAGAAGAGAGGAATTCATATACCAAGCCAAAAACTCTTGCGAAAAAAATGTACACCTAATAGCTTCCGTGACCGAATGATGATATACCCAGCAAAAAGAAGCGGTAGAGAGATACCAAGAAAGAGAAGAATAATATCAAATAAGATCATAAATTAATCTTCATCAATACGTTCAATATCCGCACCGATGGCTTGTAATTTTCCAATAATATCTTCGTATCCTCGATCAATATAGCGTATATTGGTGACATGTGTTGTGCCACGCGCGATCAGGCCAGCTATAATCATAGCAACTCCTGCACGTAAATCCCACGAGGCAACATTGCCTCATACAAGTTGAGTCGGACCATGAATGATCGCCTGATGTGGGTTGAGAACTGTTGCCTTTCACTTGAGTGATTCAAGCTCAGCAAGCCAACCAAGTCGAGATTCAAACATAACTTCATGAATTCTCGAGTCACCCTGCGCTTGGGTAAGAAGGATAGAAAATGGAGACTGAAGATCTGTTGGGAATCCTGGGAAAATATTGGTTTGAAATTTCACAGGTGCAAGCTCGCGTGATCTATATACTCGCATAGTTGTATCATCGATCATATCATAGCGTGCTCCAGTTGATCGAAAAGTGTTAAGGAACATACCGAGATGACTTGTTTGAACTCAACGGATATCAATATATTCTTCACTCATCAGGGCTGCAATGATCATATAGGTACCCGCTTCAATGGGATCATTCTGGACTGTTGCTTGTAAGTGTGAACTAAATAAATCAGGATTTCCAACAATTTTGATCGTATGATCAAAGAGAACTTCAATATCAAATCCTACACTTTGCAGTGCCTCTACAAGATTGATCACATGAGGCTCAATAGCAGCAAAGCGAATATGAGTCACTCCGGGACGTAGAGCGCTCATCATAAGAATATTCTCGGTTGGAGTTACTCAGAATCATGCTGATAAACTACGCTCCCCAACGAAAAATTCCCCAGATACACTCACATGAGAAGCGTCATTATCAAGCTCTACTTCGAGTCAGAGATCTTGAAATCCATGGATATGATCATTAATATGACGTGCTCCGAGAGCACATCAACCAGGCGTTGGCAATGTAAGTGAACCAAGAGTTTGATAGAGGGCAGGTATAAGAAGAAGGCCAACCCGAATCTTCTTAATATTGGCAACATCAAGATTATGGAGCGAGAATGTATTGCGTTCAATGATCACCGTATGGTCTTGAAATTCTACTTTTGCACCGAGACTCTCAATAATAGAGAGGAGTGAAAATACATCAGCAATACGAGGTACATTGTCTATCACTGAACGCTCAAACATACATCCGAGAGCAATGAGAGGTAATGCAGCATTTTTTGATCCAGAAAGATTGAGTGTTCCAGAGAGAGGTTTTTGACCGTTAATTTTAAGCATACAAGAGAATTAGAACTGAGGAAATGCCTGATTGCGAAGAAGCGCAAACATATAGGAATAATCGAGAATGGTTGATCCAATAAGAGTGAGTTGCTTCTCTCAAGAAGTATCCATTCAACGACGAATCACAACGAGATTATCAAACTCTGCTATGAGATGTTCCGTAGGAAAATGAACCGATATTTTCTTGGAGAGAGGAAGATCTTGAAGATTTTCCAAAAGAAGTCTCTGATTTTCAAAAATCTTAATGATATGAATAAGCTTTTCTTGGCCAAGATGAAAGTTTTTATTCACAAATTCAGCGATTCCATAGCTCATCATAACCTGTGAACCCTCTGAAATACAAGCAAATACACCAAGCTCTTCACAGATATATTGCAAAACATGATCATACTCCATGTCTTTTGGAATAGGATGAGCAAGAAGATGTGTTGGGAGATGACTAATAAGATAGTCAACAAAAACTCTCATACCTGCTGAAGTAGGAAGCCTACCAGCACTATTGTAGGGTTGGTAGATAAGTCACATCTTCTCCAAGAGCGCCATGTCATTGCGAACGGTCGCTGAAGATACCCCTATATCATATTTTTTAAGGAGTGACTTCGATCAGGTAATTCCACCAAATTCAATATATTCCTCAACAATGATCTTGAGAATGGTGATTTTGCGAGCATCTATTTTTTTCATAGATTATTTCATCAAAAATTAGATGAGTATTTGTCGTGGCTTCGATCCGTCGGCTGGTCATACAATACCCATTTCCTCCAGAATATCCATGATGCGACCCGCGCGAGCAAATCAAAGGCCGAGTTTTCGTTGGAGCATAGAGGTAGATGCCTTCTGTTCCTTGCGAATAAGCTCAATTGCAGATTCAATAATCTTTGGATCTTCATCAAAACTTCCACCCGATACAGCACCTTCAAAATTACCACGATCTCAAAGAATAATAGAAGAATCCTGAAGGCTCTCCAGCATACCTGGATCAATCGTAAGGCGTATCTCACGAACAACGTCGTGCACTTCATCAGTTGTAACGAGTACTCATTGCACACGATCAGCTTCAGCCGCACCACTTGGGTAATAGAGCATATCCCCATAACCGAGAAGATCCTCTGCTCCACCACGGTCAAGAATGGTACGTGAATCAGTCTGAGATGCTACTGTAAAGGCGATACGTGATGGAATATTTGCCTTAATCAGACCTGTGATAACATCAACCGATGGCCGTTGTGTAGCAACGATAAGATGCATTCCGACTGCACGTGCCATCTGTGCAATTCGTGTAATATTCGACTCAACCTCCTTCTTATTTCCACTCATCATCAGATCAGCAAGCTCATCTATCACGATAACAATATATTCCATCTTATGCTTTGATGAAACCTTCTCATTGTACTCTCAGAGATTTCGAGCGCCTGCTCATTTGAGTATATCATAGCGCCTGAGCATCTCTGCAACGGACCACTTGAGAGCATTCAGAGCCTTTTCACTGTCATTGATGACTGGGCAAAGAAGGTGTGGTATGCCGTTATAGGCATCAAGCTCAACACGCTTTGGATCAATCATAATCATTCGTAAATCCCTTGGAGAATTCTTGTAGAGAAGAGAGATAAGAAATCCATTCATTCCGACAGATTTTCCAGATCATGTTTGTCCAGCAATCAAGAGATGTGGCATCCGTGCAAGATCAGCAATCACATATTCACCATTGATGTTTTTTCAGAGTGCCATTGCAAGCTTGGAAGGATGCTTCTGAAAAATTGGATTCTCTATTATCTCTTTGAGTGATACAACGGAACGTTTTTCATTAGGAAGTTCAATGCCCACAAGCCCCATTCACGGTATTGGCGCCTGAATACGGAGAGTTTTTGCCTTGAGTGCAAGTGCGAGATCTTTCTTCAAATTCTCAATCCTCGAGAGCTTCACTCATTCCGCAGGAGCAAGGCGATATTGTATAACCGTTGGTCACACCAATGATCAGCGCATATCCACATCAATCTTGAACTTAAGAAGTGTCTCCTCAATCTCGAGAGAACGTGCCTCAATCTCGAGAGGACTCGTCTCTATTTGCTTAGGCGCACTTTTCAGATGAGATATACTTGGAAGTTTCCATCCACTAAAATCAATCTCTCTTCATGGAAGACTTGCATCATCATTATGAGTTGGAGTATGCCTAACTCCCCTCTCATCTTTTTTTACAATTGGTACCTCAATGAATTCAGACTCCTTGTGATGAGGATTCGATTTTACATCTGGTATACGAGCATTTTCCTCTTGTTTGATCTTGCTACGAACTTCCTCAAGTTTTTGTTCAATTGCTTGTTTTTTTGGAGTCTTCAGCCTAATATCATCCCTCTCAATCTGATCATCCTCATCTTTTTGTCATCGAAGAACATTCAGTACCTCTCTATAGTCTGGGGAATTCTCAGATATTCGAGATCGTACATGAGAAATCACACGACGATATGATATTCTTAGTGAGAGATAGAGAGAAAGGAGTATTCCACCGAACACAAGAAATCCCCCAGGTACAGAGCCAAACATAGCAATAACCTTTTGAGAAAAATCAATACGAGCTCAAGAATATCCAAGAAGAATTCATGAAAAAGTAACCACAGAGAACAAATATACCAAAATACCGATAAGACGCTCAATATTCCAACGAAGCTTGCCAATAATGAGGAGAAACGCTACTGGTAGCAGTATACTAAGCATGATTGGAAAGGCATATTCTCCGAACAAAATACGAGCTCATCGATTGATAAATCCACCAATTGTCGATGATGGATCAATAAATAAGAGAAGCACAACCAAAAACCCAATCCCCCATCACCAGATAAGCGATCCGAATTCCTGTGTGACGAGAGGCTTTTTTGAAGCTGATTTTCTACGTGCCATTTGACCGAAAGTATATTCAGAAGCGATAAAAACAAAACCCCTATTTTCAGGGATTTTGACTTTCTTTGACTTTCACAAGACTATTTAACTTCTTGCCAATCAAGTTGACCAAGAAAATCTTGCTTCCCTAGTTCCACACCGTTATTACGAAGTATATTATAGAGTGTTACAAGATGAAAATAAAAGTTCGGTATTACAAGATGGAGAACATATTCTTGACCAGTGAGTGACTTTCATACATTCCAAGGAAATGTTGCCTCTATCGTATCGATAGCCTTTGCTGATTTTCACTCTGATGTGAGAGCTATGAATCTCTTTGTCTTTTCCAGTCGTTCAATTAATTCATCAAATGTAGTCTCTTCATCCAGATAGCTAGGAATTTCAACATCATACATACGTGCAACGACAGCTTTTGCATTGTCTGATAAAATCTGAACCTGCCGAGTGAATGGAAACATATCGGGTGCGAGTCGTGCTCAGAGAAGATCGTTATTATTCGTGTTTTTTGCAATCTGCACAAGATGAAGAGCCTGATCTAAGCCTCTTTCAAGAAGGGAGAGAATCATGTTTGGATACATATTGAATAGAGTAAAAAATATACCTTGTCCAGAAGTTCTGAACGAGATATGGTATCTTTTTTCAACTGAATGTCAAAGAAGATTCCATTGAAAATAAGAAAAAGCTCACACAAGGTGAGCTTCAATTGGAAATTTACCATGGTTCCATATCAGAACCACTTTCATTTCAGGCTGTTCCATCAGAATATCTTTTTTCATTTGGAGAGCCTTAGCTCGAGCAAGTTCAGCAGAGCCCTCTGGATCAGCTTGGAATCGATAAATAACACTGTTCGTAGAGTGCATTTCCATATCGATGTCAAATTGTTCATCAGTCTGACGAACGTAGATATTGACAGATCCAGAGATATCATCCCTATTCCAAAAATCTACATCTGGAATTTTACGAATATCCACAACAAGCTGATCTTTTGGAAGAAATACTTTCCTTAAAAATCCAATCACAACATACCTCCTCAAGTTTCATGACAGGATAGATTGTATGAAAATTATGAAAATGAGCAAAACTCGTACTCGATAATTTTCAAGCAATAGTCGATTCTCATCTTCATGGGAATGACAAATAATTTTATGTCATCCTCGCGTAGGTGGGGATCTACCATACTCTGTATTCATCCTTCTCAATCTATATAACAACATAAATCCAAAACTTATCCACTCAATATAGACACCGTCTCGTGTGTATATTTGTATTCTGTGCAAAAGTGTGATGTAATAGTAAACAGAATTTTATTAATAATGTTTCTATGCCTCTCTTTTCACGCAATCATTCTCTAGAGATGATTCCTTTGAGATCAACTAAGGGTGTTTTATCTTTCAAGAGCACTTCTTGATTCACCCTCGTAGAACTCATCGTTGTTATCACAATCCTTGCTATTCTTGCAACGGTAGGGTTTGTAGTTATGAGTCATCAAACATCAGTCGCACGAGATGGAAAGAGAATTTCAGAGATACAGAGCTTATCAAGTGCATCTCGCATCACGACAGCACAACTTCGTGAGCTTCCTCGTCCTATTGCAGATAGTCTCGAATTAACAGTGAGTGGATCATTCATTGGATACCAAGGATTCATGAGTACTACTCTCGTGAATCCTCTTGGGTATGGATCAGATAAGATCTTTGATCCCTTGGATGGGGCTCCCTATACATATCGAGTCAACAAGAATTATGATCAAGCTCAGTTCATGGCATACCTTGAGAATCCAAGATTTGAGAGAAGTATTGAGATTGCGAAGCAATCTCTTCCTTTGCTACTATCTAAGGCTTATGCCTTAGATAGTAGCACTACTGATCTTTCTTCTCGGTATCCTTACTCTGCAGGAGATAAACTTGGTATCTTTGTGAGTAGTGGTAGTAATCAACCTCTTCAGAATGGAGTAACAGGTACAGGAAGTAGAGATATCTCTTTGAGTGATTCTAGTACTCTTCGTATCATAGTAGGATCTTCGTGAGCTGATGGATATGTATCCACAGATATCTCTACTTGATCTCTTCTCTCTCTCAAGGATGGAAGCTTTGATGAGAAGGCACTGTTGGGGATGAATAGTGGGAGTAGTGGATCGGGTTCTGGGGGTGGTGATTCTGGTGGTGGAGGATTACCGGTAAGTCATATACTTACTATGGGAGAGTATAGCATTATGGGTGAGACTTATTATGGATATATAGGCCCTCTGACTATAAGTGCGTATGCAACTTATGGGGTTATTATTACGACTGTTACTCCTGGGTCACTCATAGATGATACTGTTGATGGGTATGTGATTGATGCGATTCTTTTGGATAGTAGTTATAGTTCACCCATTACTATTCTTGCTGGTAATAGCGATATGCCATTGAATGTAGCATTCGAGACTCCCTATGCGAATATTAGCTGTACTCCACAATCAAGCTTTCTCGATATCACTCCATATAGTTGCACTGGATCTACGGTATCTACTGATTTTTATGTAGGATCACAGCATGATTTGGGGATAACAATAGGTGCGATTCCTCCACCTCCTCCACCATCACTGCCAGCTCCTAGTAATGTTATTGATGCCCCTGTCAATACAGAGATTATTTCTAATGTTGTTACCGCAAGTAATATATCTACTCCAGTCCCGCTCACTGTTAGTGGTGCTGAGTTTCGAGTAAATGGATGATCATGGGTAATATCTGCAAATATTAATAATGGAGATCAAGTGGAGTATAAGGTTCAAGCATGAGGAGAGAATGAATGAAAGAATGTAACTATTAACTTTAATGGAGAAATTAGCACTTGGGTGGTTAATGCTTATTCATGCTTTTATTATTCACAAGAAAGCTATGGAGATATTAGGATTAACGGCTATAAGATTGGCTGTTCAGAGAACGTTGTTATTCCATCAGTACTTTTCGGAGGAAATGTTAACCAAATTAACTACGATGCATTTAGGAATTCTCCTATTACTTCTATCATTATTTCTGAAGGTATTCAATATATTTGAGATGATGCATTTCGAGAAAGTCAGCTTATTTCGGCAAGTCTTCCAAGTACTCTTATTTTCATCTGAAATCATGCATTTCAAAATGCCCAACTTACTTCAGTCAATATTCCTTATGGTATTACCAGGATTTGATGGGATACATTTCTTGGTAACAATCTTACCTCTGTGACAATACCAAGCAGTGTGACTATCATTGATAGCGGAGCATTTCAATACAACCAACTCACCTCAGTGACTATTCCGGACGGCGTAACGACTATTGGCTGGTCTGCATTTCAGGGTAATAATCTTACTTCTATAACTATTCCAAATAGTGTAACGACTATTGGCTGGTTTGCATTTCATGTCAATAATCTTACTTCTATAACTATTCCAAATAGTGTAACAAGTATTTGAGGTGATGCTTTTGCAGATCAAACCAACTCACCTGGTAATGGAACCATCTATGGCCCATCATCTGGATATGTAAAAGATACGTATACAAATAATGGTGACGACCAATTTGATAAAGTAAAACTTCCAAACTACGTTGATCTTCCTTAATCGTATTGTATGTCAAAAAAACAGACCTTCGTGAGAAGGTCTGTTTTTTATTTTATGAGTGGAAACTGTAAAGTTAAACTTTCCACCTGTTCTTTCTCGCCAAAAACCAGTACCCCAAGATGCTCGATCTGATCGTAGGATTTGACCAAGGTTTCAGATTCTACTTTTTTATCATTTGAGGTTTGAAGCATTTCACGAGTGAACTCAGATATATCGAGATTGAGAGATCTTGCATTATGTATGATGGATTTAATATCAGCATCCGTGCCTGCTGATCGTATCATGATCGCATGTTGGATATTGAGGTGAATTTTCTCTCCATCCTGTGTTTGGATATGATTCTTGTAGAACAACTCACTCCCCTTGCGAGCACCAAATGCAGATGAGAGATGCCCGACTGCATTGAGCTTTTGCCAACTCTCAAGATTTGCTCACTCATTGAGAATGATAGTCGCAATGAGAAGTTTTTGCTTCTTTTCATTCTTCTGCGCCTCACCAAGCTCTCTTGGACGCATCATTGGGAAGAGTGTTACGTCACGGAGATTATTCTGCTGTGTAAGAAAGGTGATAAGCCTATCAACACCCATCCCCCAACCGCTGATCGGTGGCATACCATATTCCATAGCGCGCACAAATTCTGCATCACCTGTCATTGCCTCTTCATCACCATCTGCATTTGCTGCATCTTGCTCGACAAATCGCTCTGCCTGATCGATCGGATCCACCAGCTCTGAGTATGAATTGATAAGTTCCCAGCCATTAATAACAACCTGAAAGGCATCAGCATGATGAGAATTTGAATCATTTCTCCGAGCAAATGGCTTGAGTTGAATCGGATAATTATACAAGAAAGTCGGATGAATAATCTTGGGTCGAGATTGTTTCTTGTAGAGATAGTCAATAAGGGTCGTGAGTCACATCTCATCCATGCCCTCGATTTCAATACCCTTCGCTTTTATATCGCCACGAAGCTTCTCAACATCGCTGTATTCTCCCACATCAATACCTGTATCTTTTTTGACCATTTCAATGTAGTCAACTCTTGCCCACGGAGTCGTAAAATCTACATCAACAAGCTCTTCTTGTTTATTAAGAATTTGGCGTTTTCGATCAAGGCAGAGCGTATCAAAAACATGATCGAACAACTCTTCGGTAAATCGAATGTTATCCTCAAAAGTCCAGTAAGAAACATTGTGCTCAAGATGGGTATGTTCAGGAAGATGTGATGGATCCTGTCATTCATTACGGAATGCTTTTCCAAGTTCAAATATCTTCTCCATTCCAGCAATATTCATGAGTTTGAGCGGTATCTCATGTGATATTCGTAAAAATACATCAAGATCCATACTATGGTTATGCGTCACATATGGACGCGATGCTGCACCAGTCGCAGCATTCGTGAGGACTTGGCCTTCGATCTCACGAAATCCACGTTGCCAATAGAATTCACGAATTGCTTTGATGACATCAGATCGAAGATGAAATCGCTTCATAGCGCTCGCATCCGTGATAAGATCAAGATGTCTTTCTCGGTATTTTGATTCTTCATCAGCCAATCCATGAAATTTCTCCGGCAATGGACGAAGTGCTTTTCAGAGAAATTGGAATTCTGAAACGTAGAGAGTCAACTCTCACTTGTGTGTACGAAACATCTCACCTCGTACACCGACAAAATCACCAAGATCAAGACATTTTTCAAAGATCTTAAACGCAGTAATTTCCTCTCCATTTTCCGTAAGTGATTCTTGAACTCCATTTTCTGTTATGATTCTACATCCATTCTTGGATATCATACATTGAAGATGACCGCTTTCATCTTGAAGATGAAAGAAGAGGATCTTTCCAAAGCTTCGAGAGAGAACAATACGACCAGCCGTACTCACAAGTTCTTTTGGGGATACTATCACCTCTTCAATATCTCGAAAAATTGATTCATCATAGGATATATTTGCGAGCTGATCAGTCTTTGAAAAGGTGCTTGGATAGATGGAAATTCAGAGATTTTTGAGGCGTTCTAATTTGGTATATCGATCTCGAAGAATTTGGCTCGATGGAAGATCGTGAATGAAAGACATAGATTTATTTATTCATGAATATGAGGGGTAGAGTGATTCTTTTTAAGATAGAGATACCCATTGACGACCGTATAGAAGAGCAATCAAGAAAGGAGAATCCAATGAAGGAATACAAAGAAATAGACAATACCGTAATATGCGAATGGAAACTGGTCCATCTTGGTTTTTGCGTGGAGAGTACCCACACGTTGATGGTCAATAATTGGGCTTATTTGTTTAAAAAGTTCTTTATTGATATTCTCTTTTTGTGGCTCATAATTCTGAAAAAGCTCAAGAACTTTTGGATGAATTTCTCTATCAAGAGAATTACCACTAAAAGCACCTGCTATAAGATATGATGCCATGATATCCTGATCTGTTACTTCTTTTTGAGCTCCTGATTGTGTGCTATCCTGACTTACCTGATTCAGTTCGGTGAATTCACGGGAGATTGCGTTGTAGGAATGATGGGAAAGAGATGCACTCGAAAGTGAATCCAGAATAGCTGTCATATACATCAGTGCAATCCAGAATGGAAGAATGATCCAGAGAACTTTTTTTCTTTGACCAAGAGAAAGCTCATAACTTCTATGAAATACTCCAAACCATGTAGATGATGGTTTCTCCATTTGGCGAGCAAATAGAATCATAGACCATACGTAACTCAAAAAGAGTGAAAACAAGATGAATAAGAGTCATCAGACAATCATCATGGAGGGTATCTCGTTAAGATGAACAAGAAATGGTTGATTGTTCATCTGAACACTAATAAGTGCAATGTCAGAAAGCCCGAATGCTGAGATCAAAAACGACAACAGAACAAGCATCAGATATACACCATACACTCACCATAACGTTCGTTGTGAATATTGCATGATATGAGTAGCAAAGCTATACCAGATACCAGCAAGTATCAATACACCTACGAGAGCAATAAACGCTGAAAGTACATCGAGGGAATCTCAGGAAATACCAAGCAATACAAGAGATGTAGAGAATATAGCAATAACAATATATGCAGCAATCCCAAGAGATGCAACAATGATAAATCGTAGCACTGCCTTATGCAGTGTCCAGTCGGAGAGATATTTTCTCCATGCGAATATATGTTTTTGTTTCTGTGCGTATGAGAGACACGCTCGAACAAGAAAAAAATCCGCCCAAATGAAGAGGTAGAGTGCACCAATGAGAATAATTATCATCACAAGTGCATATATCGAAGTAAGCACCGGATGAATAGATATAAAATCAATAACCCCACCCAATGAACCGCTCGTAGAGGCTGTCAGTCACATCACGAGGATCGTGCTCACGCCAAATACAAAGACAACAGGAATCATCCAAAGGGCTAAAATACGTAATCGAGTGATCGTCCAAGAGAAGAAAAATCGACGAAACAAATCAATAAATGATTTGAGTACGATCGTATGATTAGCTAGCGCAGTTGATATTGACTGAATAAGACGAGAGAGTTGTTGATTCATAAATGTATAAAAAACAAAGAATGAGGATTTATTCGATAGGCAATCACATATCTAAATCAAACCATCCAAATACCATAGTATAATACTCAGACAAAGAATCATAGAAAGGGAGTGAATGTTGTCTTTCTATACAACGATTATATTCTCATATATATGATCGAGCCAAATGATCAAAACTTCATGATGAGCTCACTATTTGACGAGATATTTCAAGATATCTATCCGATGATCAAGATGCACTCTCGAGAATAGTAGTATTGATATTTATCAGTTGCTGATGTTCTCCTATAAGATCGCTGAATGTTACAACCTTTGGTCGAGTATCTCATCTGAGGAACTTATCTAATGCACTCGCTCATGATATAGTATCAATATTTTTATACGAAACATTTTCGATAGTATTCATAAGCAGTGTAGCTCACTCAAGCTCATCACTATATCATTTTGCAAGAGCATTATATGATGCAGACTGAGACGAGCATGCAACATATACCGACTGGCCATACCAGCCAAATATAAGAACTAGAACAATGAGGAGAGATGATATCCAGAGAAGGGTCTTACTCGTAGCGAGAGAATATCCATCAATATACATATTTTTTGTGAGATAATTATTTTGTCTTCTTGAGGAGCTCTTCGAGCTTTTGAAGTTGTTCGAGTGCTTCGCGTTTTTTATTCTGCTCTGATCGTACGAGATTTTCTGGAGCATTTTTCACAAAACTTTCATTGAGGAGCTTAGTATCAATACGTCGAAGATAATCCTTCTTATCTTCGATTTCTTTTTGTATTCTCTCACTCTCACCTGCATTCGTCGTCACAGTGTATCATTCGATATTTATGAATATATCAATCTCTTTAACTACGCTATATATCCAGTATTGATCAGCCTCCATATCCGTGCGATATTCCAGCGATGAGCTTTTAGAGAGACCGAGAACAATAGCTCTGTTGCGATCAAGAATATCTCTGTATTTTTTCGGTGCTCGAATAATGAGTGGAAGTGACACGGATGGCTTAATTTGTTTGTCTGATCTCATCGATCGAATCGATTTGACGACACTATGAACAATGATTGAGTCATTCTCATCAGGCTTGGATCGTTCCATAATTACCTCAGGAAATTCGGAAAGCATGAGATATCATTCACCCGAGATATGAGACCAAAGCTCCTCAGTCACCATCGGAACATATGGATGCAGAAGTTTGAGGAGGGTCTTGATCGCATAGGAGAGCACTCTCTCACCATTATGATTTCCATCTTTGGTGAGCTTGTACTCCTCGAGATAGATATCAGCAAATTCATCTCGAACGAATGTTATGAGACTTCCAATCGTATCAGATACCATCATATCTTCGAATGATTTTCGACTCTCACCGATGAGTGTATTGAGCTTCGAGAGGAGTGCTCGTTCATTCGTTGCGAGCTCATCTTTGTGCTCTTGGACAAATGCTGCGTCATCAGAGTAAGATGTAGTACTCAGTCCAATTTGACCATGAACAAATCGTACAATATTCCAGAGTTTATTGAGAAAAAGTGAATGATTCTCCACAAGCTTGATCGAGAAATTCATATTATTCCCCGGCGTATTTCCAGAGAGGAGTGCAAGACGTAGAGCATCGGCAGAATATTGTTCTATCACCGTGATTGGATCGATACCATTTCACTTTGACTTACTCATCTTTTGTCCATGTTCATCGAGTACGAGTCCATGAAAATAGATTTGTTTGAACGGAGTCTGTCCAGTGAGTTCATAACCCATAAGCAGCATTCGAATCACCCAAAAGAAGATAATATCATATCCTGTCTCGAGGACTTGAGCTGGATAGAATTTCTTAAAAAGTTCACCTTCATTCTCGAGCGTCCAGTCCAGCACTCACATAGGCCAGAGACCTGATGAGAACCACGTATCGAGAACGTCTTCATCACGTGTGATTTGTCGATCTGGATATTTGTCTTGGATCGTCTTGATATCTTGTGTTACACCGAGAAGTTCCCCAGTCTCACTGTCATAGTAGGCAGGAATCTGATGTCACCACCAGAGTTGGCGAGAGATACACCAATCATGGAGATTATAGATCCAATCCTCAAATGTCTTGTTAAATCGTTTTGGTACGATCTCAAATTCCTTCTTCTTGTATCCATGTATGACTTTCTTTGCCATCACGCTCGCCTTCACGAACCATTGGGTCGTCACAACCGTCTCTATACGAGCACCTGTTCTCTCAGAGTAGGCAACGCGTTGCTTATGAGGTTCGATCTTGATAAGATTTCCCTTTGCCTTCAGGAGTTCTACAATGTTCTCACGAGCTGTGAGAACATCCTGACCTGCAAAGATTCAAGAACTCTTGGTCATTACCCCTTTCTTATCGATCACAGACATATCCAGTCTGAGTCCATGGCGTTTGCCACATTCAAAATCAGCTGGATCATGTGCGGGAGTAATCTTCACAACACCCGTCCCAAATTCACGATCGACCATCTCATCGCCAATAATCGGGATCTCTTTGTTAAGGATTGGAAGAATTACCTTCTTGCCAATGAGTTTCTTGAATCGTCTATCCTTTGGATGTACCGCGACTGCTTGATCAGCAAGGAGTGTCTCTGGGCGAGTCGTCGCAACGATAAATTCATTGTCAGATCCAGTAACAAAATAGGCAATATAGTACATATTCCCCATCTCTTCTCGGTATTCTACTTCTTCATCTGATACAACGGATTCAAGAGTTGGATCATAATTCACCATATACTCACCACGATAGATGAGTCCTCGGTTGTAGAGTTCCACGAAAACTGATTCGACTAATTCATTCATCTGAGGCTCAAGAGTGAATTTCTCATGATCCCAAGAGAGAGAAGCTCCCATCTGACGAATTTGCTTCTGTATCGTTCCAGCGGATTGTTCCTTCCACTTGTATGCCTCCTCGAGAAATGCGGCTCGCCCCATCTGTTGGCGGTTCTTTCCTTCTTTTGCGAGTTTCTTCTCGACAACCACCTGTGTTGAGATGCCAGCGTGATCTGTGCCGGGTATCCACAGTGTCTCATCACCAATCATACGGTGATACCGTGCGAATACATCCTCAATTGCACACATAAAAGAATGTCCAAGATGAAGAACTCAGGTTACATTCGGTGGTGGAAGAGGTATAGAGTATGTTTTCCCGGTTTTCCCAGGCTTCGGGACAAAGCATCCATTTGCTTCCCAATCAGCATAAATGCGAGATTCAAAATCTTTTGGAGAGTACTGTTTCGGAAAATCCATACAAGAAAGAAAGATATGATGAGGTGATTGTATGAAAAAAGAAAGATTTGAGAAGAGAAAAGCAAGTTGAATGATGAATATTTGATAATTTCTAAAAAATAGAGTAAGCTAAAAAAAATAATTATTTTGTTTTATGACACCTGCAATTATCGGTCAATTTTATGATAAGTTTCTCTCGCTCAAAAATGAACCACAAATTAATAGAAAAGCTTTTTTTATAAGGATATTAATTATTAGTTTTCTTTGTTTTTGCTCATTTTTTTTACTATTCAACAACCTTCAGTTTTTCACCTCAAAGACTATTTACATTTATTTTTGGATTCTCTGCGCTTGTTCCTTTTATATTATGAACATAGCTATTATCAAAAGAACTATAGATATATGATCATATTCACTATTCTTGATGATAGCATCTTATCAAATATCCTCAGTTATTATTCTGGCATTATTTTCTTATATTGCTGATGATTGGGGAGATCTTTTAATTATACTTATATATTGCTGTTCACAATTTCTATTACTATTTCTCTTGTTAATAATTTCATGAAAAGAATCTAGCAAGAAATATGGAGTCTTATATAGTATACGAAATGTTGGAATAATTCGTGTTATTATGAATGTTTTCATAATAACACTCATTGTAGTATTATTAACAACTGGCATATCCTTAAGTTACGCTTAAATCTGAAAGAGAAATAGCTTTTAAAATCCTTGCCTTTTCTCATTTTTCACTATACTATCACGGACTTTTTTGACGGAATATGTCGATAAGTCCGTTTTTTGTGTGAATACTTCTCTTTCCTGCTGACCCTCGTAGTGCGTAGATATAACATACAAACCATCGAGAAAGAATACAGAGATGAACACAGGAGACGAAAAAGGATTATTTTTTTATTATCATTGTTATGGCGAGCCAACTCGTTCAAAGCATGCTCGATAATGCCGTACATATCGGTAGCCGAGCAAAATACTGGTCTCCTAAGATGCGCGATAGCCTCTATGGAGTACAAAATGGAGTTCATGTATTTGATCTCTCTGTCACAGCGAAGCATCTCGAGTCAGTCAAGGCTGCACTTCAAGATCTTTCATCAAAAGGTAAATCAATCCTCATTGTCGGTACAAAGATGCAGGCTCGAGAGATTGTTCGTGAAATTGGCGAATCAACTGGTGCTTTCTATGTAAATAGCAAGTGGGTTCCAGGACTTCTCACCAACTTCCCAACTCTCAAGAAGCGTATTGCTACCTACAACGAATACGAAAAAGCAATCCTCTCAGGTGGATTCGAAGGACTCACCAAGAAAGAAAATGCAATGCGAATGAAGGAGCTTGAGAAGCTTCACAAAGCATATTCAGGTATCAAAGAAATGAAGAGAACTCCAGATGCAATACTCGTTGTTGACGGTCATTTTGAATCACTTGCTCTCAGCGAAGCACGCAAGCTTGGTATCCCAACTTTTGCACTTCTCGGATCAACTGGTGATATCGATATGACAACAGACTACGTTCCTATGAATGTAAACTCACTCAAGCCACTCAGGTTCGTACTTGAATTCCTCTCACCAGCACTCAAGAGAGTTGCCCGAGAAACAACATCAGCTCCATCAGATCGTATGGGTCAAGTAACTCAACGTCGTGGAGATCGTAGTAACGATCGTCGCCCAACTGGTCGTCTTCCAAATCGTACAACAACAGAAGCAACTGTCGCTACTGAGGTAGCTCCAACAGAAGCTCCAGCTCCAGCTGCAGAATAGTAAATTCAATCCTATGAATCCAGAGAATCAAAACGATAAGAAAGCAAAAGACCCACTCGCAAATATAGCCCATACTTCAGCAACAGCCGAGGGAGTAACCCAAGAGGAAAAACTCGTAGCAGCTCTCTGCTACGTGCCTTTTGGGGCATTCTCCAAGGCAATGCTTGCTGTTGAGAATAAAGATTCAAAATTCGTAGATTTTCATTTTCGACGTTGAACTTTTACCATCATAGCTTTTCTCGTACTTGCTATGATTATAAGTGCGATTGGGATCAAATTTTTATCGATGCCTTTCCATCTTGGTGGAATAGGTTTTCTTGGGTACTGTGGATGGCAAGCATACAATGGAAATTATTTTGAATTCACATTTGTACGCAATGCTATGAATACTCTTGTTAATTTTCTCAAATAAAAACTATGGTTACCGCACAACAAGTTAAAGAACTCCGTGAACGAACTTGAGTTGGTATGTCCGACTGTAAGAATGCTCTCGTTGAGGCAAATGGAGATATGGATCAAGCGATCGATATCCTCAGAAAAAAAGGTCTCGCAAAGGCAGCAAAGCGTGCTGGAAATGAGACAACAGAAGGGAAAATCAAGATTGTTATCGATGGATCATCAGCATATGTTGCTGTTGTATCTTGTGAGACTGACTTCGTATCTCGTAGTGAGGCTTACGAAGAGATGCTCTCTCGATTTATCGAGATTCGTAAGTCTGCTGCGTCAGACGAGGCAGCGATCGTCGTTGCTGAGGAACTCAAGGCATCAGAATATACACTCAAGGTTGGTGAGAATCTTGTTATCAAGACTCTTACAAAAATCGATGGTGCAGTTCTCGCCTCATACGTTCACTCGAACTTCAAACAAGCATCACTTGTTATTGGAAATGACGCTGCAAATGCGGATATCCTCAAGCAGGTTGCTATGCATGTTGTTGCAGCATCTCCAGAATTCCTCTCACCAGCTGATGTAAGCCTAGAGGTTCTCGCAAAGGAAAAAGAGATCGCTCTTGCTCAGATGCAAGAAGACCCAAAGAATGCTGGAAAACCTCAAGATATTCTTGAAAAAATTATTGACGGAAAGATGAAGAAGTTTGCTGAAGAGAATGCTCTCCTCACACAACCATTCGTTATCAATCCAGATCAAAAAGTTCAAGATATCGCAGGAAATACTATTACTGCATTCTACAAGTTTGCAATTTAGTTCGATATCTCAATATAAAACCCCTCACAGTTCTGTGAGGGGTTTTATATTGAGATAAATATTTATCGGATACAATATACATCATCATAAGTGGCCGTGATAGTTCCATCATTCCAGGACTGTCGTTCATTCACTTGCAATACAATACATTTTCCATCAAAACTTTCAGGTTTTACTCGAGCAAATGTGCCTCTTGTTTGATTATACCAAGCAGTATTCTGGTACTTTAGAGTAAAAGTTTTTCTTGTCTTAAATTCATAGATTCGCGTCACGCTCATAGGTGAGGATGCATCTCAATAGGAAAATATAATCCCATATTCATTTACTCCTTCGATAAAACTCCGGAGATTAGATCCATTTTCTCATCGCATCAATCAGCTCATTCGTAGAGGTTTTGAATCTAGTTTACTACAGTTATATTTTACAAGATATGATCCAAGGTAACGATATTCATCCGTAAATGTATCAGCACTCATATAGAGCATGTTATCATATTTCACAACATTCCGAGCCGTAGTTATCTTCTTAAAAATATGTGGTAGAATGATATCATATTGTGTTTTGATACCACTTGGAGAGGTATATGCCGGATATACATTTACCCCATCTGCAGTATATCTACATATCTCATCAAGATTAGTAAAAGATGATGCGAGAAGCTGGTTGGAAAAAGCAAAAATTCAAATCAGAAAGAAGAAAATATATTTCATAAAGAGTGGGGATAAAAATATTGAACGGAAGAAGTATAGATGAAAGATGAGAGAATGCAACTCCCTCCTGATCCCCATCAATGAGGGGGAAAGTTTCACAGTCCAGTGAATCACATAGACGCAATGAGTCGAAAAAACGAGTTTACGATTTGTATTCTTCCCCTCTTGAGGGGTGCTGAAAGCGGGGTGGATTTGTATTTATCTGAAAAAATGGTAGATCTCCGCCTCCGCGAGGATGACAAAATAGTATGCCTGTCATTTCGACCATATGGAGAAATCTCTTATACCACCGTTTTAATGGAATTCCCTTCTATAAGTACATATTCAAGATGATGAAAAAATGTAACAATCTCTAGCACTATCCGATCATCACTTTATTTCTTCCTTGCAAGACTCTCAAGAGTCAGAGCTACTACCTCTGCGAGTTTTTCTCGATCTTCAAGCCAATCAATATTCACAGGAGCAGTATTTTTACTTCATGGATATGCTTTTGTAACCTGATCTTCAAAGAGATGGATCATGCCTGAAGTTGTCTTGAGGAAGAGCGTGTTGTCACAGACGAGTCAAAATATCTTTCATTGACTGTACACGCAATATTCCCCCATCATAGGTCGGAAAGTGATATCAGGAACCATCGATAGACAATCTTCGAGAACACGGAGGGTTTCGGGAGAGGTAGACATTGTATATCGTATAAATTTAGACAAGAGTAAGCTCATCTGCTTCCTCCTCATCCTGGAGATAACCATCTTTCTGCATATCGACCATTTCTCTATAAACTTCGGATATTTTATAAAGCTCTTCATGTGATCCATAGGCAATAACCTTGCCATGATCCATGAGGATGATCTGATCAGCATGCATGATTGTTGAGAGTCTATGCGCAATAACAATACTGGTTCGTCATTTCATCAGATGATCAAATGCATCTTGTATTTGTCTCTCTGTCTTGGTATCGAGAGCACTCGTTGCCTCATCGAGGATGAGTATCTGAGGATTCGCGAGGATTGTTCGAGCGATAGCTAGGCGTTGTCTCTCACCACCAGAAAGCTTGAGTCCACGCTCCCCTACTACCGTATCAAGTCACTCTGGAAGTCCCGAGAGAAATTCATCAAGATGTGCCTCTTTGCATGCACGTATAATATCTTTCTCTGTAATATCATCACGAACATAGGAAAGATTGTGTCGAATACTATCATTAAAAAGTGTAGTATCTTGAAAGACAACTCCAAAGAGTGATCGATAATTCTCAAGAGAATAATCCGTGATTTCGTGATCATCGAGTCTGATCGATCCATCTGAGTAATCATAGAGTCTCAGGAGAAGTTGGGTGATCGTTGATTTACCACTTCCTGTATGCCCAATAATAGCCGTATGAGATCAACGAGGAAAGGAAATCGATACATTATCAAGGACCTTTCGATGATTCGATGGATAGGAGAATGAGAGGTTCGTGATTTCGAGTCATTTTTTGACTTTTTGAATCAATCGTACCCCAATATCTCGCTCGCTATCAAGAGCGAATACCTCGAGCATTTTCTCATAATGAGCGCTATTTTGGTAGAGTTGACCAAGATTATCACATATCATCATAAGTGGACTAAAGACTCTATCCGCGAGAGATATGAAGAAGAAGAATGTTGCAAGATCGATATGACCATTTCGCAGAAAAAGTACACCAACAATGATCCCAATAGCTCGGATAAAGAGTGTGAAGAAATTACCAAACGATCTAAAAATGAGCCAAAACCTACGGACACCTTTTTGTTCAATAGACGCTTTCTTAGCTCGATTGTACAACTCATTGCCTTCATAATGAGTTCGAGAGAACACTCGAGTAACAAGTAAATTCACGAATCAATCAGAGAGCCTGTCATGAAGTTTATCCCAGTATTTATTAACCATTTTTTGCTTGGAGTGAGCCGTTGTTCATGCGTAATATACACCAACTGCTATAATAGGCACAAAAAAGAGTAACACCGTCATAAAAAGTGGAGCGATGATAAAACCACTGACTATAAGAATGAGAATCATGAGCATTTGTGGGAGTATGTCGAGAATAACCGTATCAAGAAATCACCACACAAATTCATCTGCACGATTGAGTGCGTTTTGTTTTTCACCATTCTGCACATTTCTATGGTATTCAATCGGGAGAGATCGATACTGTTTCATGCCTCGAAGACAAAAACCAACAGAGTCATAATTTGCTGCATCGAGAAGAGTAATGCCATATAAATAGCGAATTCCTATTGTTGCTATGGAAGTCACAATCCAAAGAATAATAATCCCAGAAAGTATCCATATTGACCAGGAATCCTGAAATGCTTGGATAATATATTTGTAGAAGAATGGCTCGCTCGAGAGGAGGAGAACAAAGATAATCAGAAGTACTGTGAGTTTCTTCCAGACTTTCTTGGTATTTGGGTATTCACCCAGGAGAGCACGAAGTGTCGAGAGTTGCATAAATAATAATGATCGTAGGGATAGAAAAAGTTCATCCGAGATGGGAGGATAGCAGATAGTTGCTTAGAAGAAGATGATATGGTACACGATGCGAGAGAAAGATATTTTGATGCTATCATATTCGTGGCAAACAGCATTTCAAATAAAAATACGATTACCTCTCATAATCCTTACTTTTAAATTTTTTGACAAATTGTTATATTAATTTAATATAACAAAATAATCTATTGAAAAATGAGTATTGAATCATGAATATACATAGACAATCCGCTCCCCTCCATTCAAGAAACAACACATGAACATAGTATCATGAGACATGGGAAGATTTGTTGTGATATCTTAGACCGAGTTATCATAACGCTCCACCCTATTGAAAAAAGAATATTTCAATTTTTTCATCAGCAATCACAGTGTGTACAAAAATACTACGAAAATACATGAGTATTGCTCAAATCATTCGATGAAATGTGTATACCAGAATATGGCCATATGAATACTATCCTCGAGAAAATACGAGATAAGATAAGATGAATCGAGGTGATAGAATGATGAAAACTACGTGCATATGGATGAGTTCATTATCATGTGCCAGCACATCGAGACAATGAGCTCATAGACAGACATATTCATATGCCTGAAAGGATGAGGAATCTTATCGTCGTTCTCCATGGGCAAATTGAGCTCGCGCTCCACGAAGAAGATACTATACGAGTCATGCAACTTACGAAAGGTGATATCGCCTCAATTGATGTCATGGAAGAACATAGTGTTCTACTGCCCATCAATCATCAAGAAAATCCACTCAGTATCATAGGACTCATGCTCCTCGATGAGACTCGACGCAATGAGCATATTTGATAAAAGTGAAAAAATCCTTATCATCCTATCTTAATTGGTAAGATGAAAAGCATGAATATAACCATCATTCATAAGCTTGAATCTCTGGAGGCTGACTGGAAAAAAATCCAAACACAGATTCACTCTCCACCTCATACAACAACACAGGATCCAAAAGAGATCATGCAAAGCTTGATAGAGCAACAACTCAAAGGGGTTCGTATACATGTTCGTGAGATTATGTCAGATGAATGATTTTATCGCTTACCCGACTATATTCAGTATTCAATTGAAAAACTTGATACAGATGCATCAAAAGTCCTCATGAATATGGGCATAGAATCAGAGAAAATACAGCATGTACATATTCTAGCAGATGCTTTTGGAGTTATATGCAGGTGAGTGGGGGGAAACATAGAGAATACTGTTGTAAAGCGCATTCTGAGAATACTTCACCCTGAAAAATACGAACAAATGTTTACGCTGCGGTATAGGAACTCTCTCGAAACAATATAGTTCATATAATATAAAAAACCTTCACATGAAGGTTTTTTATATTATATGAACTCCCCCTCGATTATATCTTCTTATCCCACTCTTCATAGATACTCATATCAACTGCAAGCAGCGATGATGGGGTATCATTGATAGCCTTCAAGAGTATATCCATAGTGATAATAATGCTCGTAGTATCGAGACCTTCATTTGATGAATTTGCATCAACAGTCTCAAAGAGATCAAATATTCTCTGACTTACATCACGAGCTACCTCATCACAAATCGTCTCAATATCTGCTGATACATATCACTCGGTCTTGGTAGCGAGAAGATCGTAGTCTATATCCTGACTCGGACGACCGAGTTTGGATATATACATTTCAAAGAGTGCTCGTCGTGCGGTAAAATCCGGAGGTCAGATATAAATCTTCTTATCGAGGCGACCAGAACGTAGAATTGCCGAATCAAGATGATCAGGGCGATTGGTAGCAGCTATAACAATCAGATTTTGCACTTCTGAGAGAGCGTTGAACTCTTGGAGAAATTGAGAGAGTTCCTCAGCTTTATGTGCATCTGATCACGTGGTGCGAGAAGATACAAGCGAGTCTATCTCATCGAGAAAAAGCACAATCGGCTCATCCTTTGCTGCGAGCTTTGCACCATCAAAGAACTCCTTGATATTTTTTGTTGTCTGATGCTGATACGAAGATCCAAACTCCCCCATATTCTTGGAGATAAACCCTGCTCAGAGTTCCTCAGTGAGCTTCTTGGTTATATAGGTCTTTCCTGTTCCTGGAGGACCATAGAAGAGAAGTCCCGTTGGGATCGATACCTTGAACTTCTCATAGAGTGCGAAGAGATCTTGATAGAGTTTACTCTTTTTTGTTTCATCTGTTGATAGGCCTTCTTTATCTACTTCCAGTTTTTCAGGACTCCCCTTCTCTATAGCTCTCATACGAAAGGCAAATTGAAGTGGGCGCACAAAACTCTCGGTGAGTTCCTTCTTGAGGTCATCCATACCAGCAATTCATGCAAATCACCATACCAGAGGATTATCTTTCTTAAAGTGTTTCACTTCAATAGGCAAAGACGGCGTATCATCCTTCTTTTGTGATGATGATTGTGTCATAGTGTCGATGGGATTTTTGGGGACTTGAAGCTCTGAAAATGTCTTCTGCAGATGAGAATTTGTTTCTTTCAAAGCATTCTCAGCGGTTATCATTGCCTCTTCAAGAGATGCGAGAGATTCCTTTTTAAGATCACCATTCGCTATTTTTGCAAATTCTGGAGAACTCGTCACTGCATTGAAGAATGCATCGAATCATGGTTGTGGAGTGGACATAGTTGGTATTTAGATACTATTCTCTACTTTTTGTGCAGATTGCAAGTGGAGATTGAAATTTTTTTCAAGAAGAGTGATTACTTCAGCGTTTTCGTTCTTATTTTGTAAGAGCGATTGATGAATCTGATGGATTTCTTGCTGATGATTCTGAAGATCGTTCATGTGTGTTGTAATCCAAGATTTTATAGTTGCTTGGATACTTAAAAAATCTTGCCGTCATTTTTCCCTCTCACTTATAATGGTTTGCTCAATATAACCATATGGATTTATTGGAATAACCAAATAAAATCTTTTTTTCGCACAATAAAGAATGTTATCGATTATTTTATTATAAGTATTCCACTGAATCATTATCCTATTTATATAAAATGATATTTGATCAACCATAACTGGTTCAATTCATTTCACTCATTGTTCACTTTGAATTAAAAGCTTCAGTACATCAATATGAGAAACAAATGAAATGGAGCTATTTTTAAGTAGATGAACCTCATCTTTTAACTCAATATAATTTTTATAAATAGCTTTTATTTGAAACTTCTGCACATAACTTATAATAATAAGTATCACATAAGAAGTAACAAGACAAACTAAGAAAAATATACCAAAATACTGATTTTGAATTCATGCTTTAAAGATGAATAATCCTGTAGCATATGTTGACCAAAAAAATCATAGAGTTTGCCATGCTTTTATTTTCATGATAGATTCTACACTAGTCATTACATGAATAATTCAAAGACAAATCGATATTATAGTTAATATAACAAATCACATATATTGGTTCTCGACTTCAAGACCCATAGCACCGAGAGAGAGAAAAAAATATAAAAATAACCATACGATCCAAGTAAAAGAGCGATTATCTTTTATCACAGTGATATTTTTTATGAGAGATGATAACGATAAAAATCGACTCTCGCTATCTTTTGTAGAAAAATAATTTTCCTGATTGGAGGATAACTGGATGTCAGAATAAGCAAGAAAATATTTTTGATTCTCCATTTTATTCTTATCAAGCTCATGAAGAGAGCGCTCACATTCTCAACAATATTTTTGAAACACTCTCATTCGATCAATAATATCATATTTCCTCCTATTGTTCTTGTAAACATTCTTTATCCCTACTTTTCTTTCAAGTGATTCAAGATATGTAAGTTGCTCGTAATACGATTGTAATAATAAAATTCGCTCATACTTATCAGTATTCATGAATTGAAGTTGTATATTTTTTAATTTACCAACCTCTATAAAAAGAGCTTCTTTAAAACCATATTGAAAACAAACTTGAAGAAATCAACCAAAGAATATTGCCACGTATAGGTAAAGCACCAACATTTCAACATCCCAATAACCCATGATAATTATCATAACCATTCAAAGGACGTTGAATGCAAAAAAATGTCCTTTTTTTATTTCAAATGTTTTCCTCTCAGAAGGTATATCTTTTTTACATCACAAGAGCCAGAGATCGAGAAGTAGATTTTTGAAATACAAAATAAATCCAGATAGAGTGGTCTGGTACATAAATGAGAGCTTTGATTGTATGGAGTTTTTCATTGTGTTTTTTCGAACGAATACCTACATCATAGAATACATTCTCAAAAAAAGCAAAATACCGATACTTTTTATAATGCATTGATTGCAAATATTTAAAACAAGAAAAAAGAGACCCGAAGGTCTCAAAAAGTGAGTGGAAATATTCAGGCTCTATACTAAAGTATATTACCGTCTGAATATTTGTAGAGATTTGCTCGGATCCGGTCAATCAATGTGAATTCCCGTTTCCAGCCATTCACATAAAAATCAATACGAACCGTAGTGTTGAGAGATCGTATCTTGCGATATTGGCTCTCAACCTTGTCTACTGCCTCCAGAGCAGACTCAATATAATTCATAGGATCACCATTCATATCACGCCGAGAAACATAGATATCTGCGATGTTATAGAGCCTAACGATCACAAGATCGTTAGGCATATATACCTTGATACGAAAAGTGCTATCATGAATGAGCGATGTTTCTAGCTCAAACTCAATCCACTCTATCGTATCCGAGACATAGGATATATTCTCAAGATCATACTCTGTCGTGAGGCGTGTACGCTTTCCATCATAATAATAGAGAAGTTGGGACGTTACACGCGAGAGAAGTGATGGTTTTTTTGTTTTTGGGGTACGTGGTAACACGTATCGACCGATATCCGAATTCATAGAAGACCCTCAACCGTATAGGCTGTTTGATATTTGTTTTTGTGAAATGACACTATATGGATAAATCCTATTTGTCAACTGTTTGCTCAAGTAATGGATACTGAGTGTGAGAATATTGAGACACACTAAGAGAGTCAGTGAGTTATAGAAATTGATCTTATATATCTAATTTTTCTCTATAACCTTTCAATATTTGTAATTGTTTGTCTGTATCTTGTATTTGCATCTTGAGACGATCATTTCATACGCTGATAGCAGCCTTTCATGAGCTTTCTGTGAGCGATTGACCTACTGATTCAGATGAGAGTAGTGCCCTCTCAAGAATATCATGGTTTTGCTTGAGCAGAACAATGATCTCATCAATCGGAGTAATAACCTGTGTTCGTATCCATCCCTCAAAGAGAGGGAAATTGAATATCTCACGATACTGAGATTGTTCGAGAAGACGACGAAGCAAGAGAGTATCTCGAACGCTTTTTTCTGCAGAAGAATTCACCTTCACAATACCATCTGTGATCTTGCCAATGAGATTATCCCTCCATTCATTCTTCTGAGCATCAGACAAACTCAATACTAGATATTTACTCGTATCCTGGAGGGCAAAGGAAGAGGCTTCCAGGATACGGAATGTATCATTGATACGGTAGAGAATATTATTACGAGCATTGAGAATCAGCTTATTCACCAGAGAAAAAACAAGCCCAAGTGCCCATGCAAACCCAACTCCGATACCATACATCACAACAATCGCAAGTGAGAAAATAGCACCCAGAGCATATGCAAACGGTACAATTCTCATATCAAGATCCGCCGTGTGAGAGAGTTTTTCAAAAATCTGCTTTATCTTGAGAAGAAGAGAATCAAAGAAAATAATCTTTTTCTTCGCAAGATGAGATTCTCCGAGAAAATCCTCATCAAACTCTCTTTCCCAATTTTGAATGTCCTTATGAGATAATAAGGTATCTAGTAATACTACTTCTTGACCAAATATAAGAGCCTTGTCAGTGAAGACAACGTTCGCGACATGATTAAAGAGAAATGATCGTCTAATGGATTTTACGATGAGAACCAGAAAAATCAGAGGATAGATAAACCCAATTGAGAGAAATAATCCTCCAAAAGCAGCGGCTGTACCACCAACAATCATGCCAATGGTTGCAAAAATACTCGAGATCACCGCCATAGGAAAAATATAACGATCCATTATAGAGAGATAATCCCTCTGGATCGTAATCATGAATTCTGAGGAGGATATCCACTCATAGAGATGGAAACCTCGAGTCGAGATATCTGATTGGATGTTATCTGGGATTACTAGAGAATGAGAACTTGTTCATTCGAATGAATCATCAAGTGTGCGTACTGGCATATTTAAAATCAATTTGAAATGTGATCATATGGACTCTTGCTTTGTTTGTCCAATAAAAATCTCGCTTTCGCGAGATTTTTATTACTGACTGAGCTCTTTCGCAAATTCTTCTTGTTCTTTCGCACCAAGCACCTTTACGCTTGCGAGCTTCACACTTGCCTCATCAAAGAGTTTTCGTTGAGCATCCGCCTCAATCTTCACCTGAGCACGGTATGACTCAATGGTATCAAAATGATTTTTAAGCTTCGTAACATTCTCAATAAATACCGTTGAAGAGAGTACTGGCTTTGCTGAGAGCTCCTCGCTTTTGCGAGATGATTCGATCGCCTTGTCCGTGAGCTCAGATGACATCTTATCAATCGTCTCCCCCATCACAGAGATCGCCTTCATTGATGCGTCGAGAGCCTTCTGCGAACTTGTCTCGATAAGAGCAGTAGAGAGAAGTGTCTTGAATATTGGACGACTTGAACTCATAGAGAGCGAGAGTTTTGCGGCACTATCGAGACGCATGAGGAGCCTCTTGCGTGCCATATCGAGATTGCCAATGAGCACAACAAGATTTGCCTGAAAATACTCTACATGACGAATAAACATCTCATATTTAAGTTTTTGATTCTCATCTGTCTCAGTCGATGCTCTCGTTCGAAATTCTTCGATTTTCACAGTGAGATAATCCTTGTACGCAACCACTTTACCAAGATTTGCATCGATTCCATCGATAAATTTCTTCTGCATATCGACACTCGTATTGAGCGAGCTGTATGCTTGGTCAAATCCTGAGAATATTACTTGGATTTTACCTTCAAGAGATTTGATATTGAATGATGCTTCATCCCACTTGTTATCAAGTGTCTTTGCGAGTGTACCGATAAGTGGAATCGACTTGGCAATCTTCATCATAGTACCATCATTATCGATAATCTCTTTATAAACAGTCTGCACATCGCCATTCATCTTTGAGAGGGTATCTGACACATTCATGATCGGATCATTATCAATGATCGCCGCCGTCTCAGAAATAATTGAGTCAATCGGTGCTGTAATCTTCTCGCCAAGCGATCGAAAATCTTTCGCTTCAGCAAATGTCTTCTCAACATCAGCTTGTTCGGTTGCGCTGAGCGGAAGAGACTTTAATTCAGTAACCATTTGAGTTGATGATACGGTTGTATCTTGAGTTTGAACCTGAGAATCAGACATATCCTAAAAATAATAAGTAAACGTGAGCATTCTATAACAAATAACGAGTATTTACAAAAAAACGAATAGGGAAAATCTGAAAATAAATTGACATAATAATATAGATGTATTTAATAAATTTCTAAAAATATCTATTCTATGAATAAAATCGATCAAGTTTTCGATCAAATACACAAACATGTGTGTGATAAAAATGCCCAAATACTCGATCCAAAAGAAAAGAAAAAAACTTTCTATCTCGATACCATGAGTTGGCGAAGTGCAAAAAGCATCGAAGATATTCGCAAGAATATACTTTTGCAAGCATCAACACTCGGTATTGTTGGAACAAATATAAGCGGGTCCATCGCAGATTTTACGCAAACTATAACTTGTTTGGGTGTTGCTTTCTATCCTAATATTCGTGACAAAATACCAAATGAGAGAAAAATAAGAGAATTGTACACAGGCATAATACTTTTAATGGTATTCTCAGAAAGTATCTTTATACTAGCTGACCATGATCTAAGAAGCCAGATAAGCAGCACTCTTACACTCATCATAAATATTTACATTCTGCACTGGGCAAATTCAAGCGATCAACCAAAAAAGCGAAAAAGACGACTCCAGGATGATACACTAAGGCAAAGATTACTCGATCTCATGAATCCACCACCAATCACAATAAAAACCTCTGAGGTATAATCTCAGAGGTTTTTATGAATTATTTTCTCAATATATATTCGTGTACGCTGTGTGCTGCAAGGCATCATTCAGCAGCGCTCATGATCGTTTGTTGGAATTTGTTAGAATTTGTCGTAACATCGCCTGCTGCATAGAGACCATCTATATTCGTCGCCTGAGCAGCATCGACGATGATATATCATTCACGATCAAGATTGGCTCAGAGATCTCGTACGAGACTCACATCTGGAGTTGAGCCGATCGCTACAAATATACCATCTACTTTCAATGTATTGCCATCTTGTAAGACGAGATGATCAACGTTGAAATCTCACTCAATCGATGCAACGCTGGTTGAATAATGAACAATAATGTTTTTTGTCTCTGTAATTTTCTCTTGCCATATTTGTTCAGCTTTCATAGCATCACCTCGAACGAGCAAGTGCACCTCCCGAGCAATATGCGAAAGATAGAGTGCCTCAGTGATAGCAGAGTCTCCCCCACCAACCATAGCAACTACCTGATTTTTGAAGAAATTCCCATCGCATGTTGCACAGTATGATACACCCATTCCAATCAATCGATCTTCTCCTGAGACTCAAAGTTTTTTATACTTATTTCCTGTTGCGAGTATGAGTGCTCGTGATCGTCTAAGACCAGAAGTCGTACTCACAAGAAAACCATTTTCATCTTTTGCTACGTTTGTTACATCAGCCATGAGTATCTCAGACCCAGAAACCTTTGCATGTTCAGCAAAGTGATCCATAATTTCTTTTCCCGATGCAGAAAGAGTTCATGGATAGTTTTCAACTTGATGAGATTGAGCGAGAGCACCACCTGGTATGCCACCAATTACCAAAGTATCAAGTTTGTATCGGGCCGCGTACATACCGGCTGGGAGCCCGGCAGAACCAGTACCAATAATAATAACATCATAGATTTTACCAATATCCGTTGAACCTGAGATAGCGCTATCCATAAAAACTTTTATAAAGTTTGGTATTATAGGGATTTTTTTTGATTTTTCAAGAGATCAGCTCATCAGTGAAATATTCACTAAAAAATCATTGACAAAGTTACGTTCTATAATAGTATGAAGAAAATAATATTTGTGCTATGTCATCAAAAAATCCTGAAGGGCACCACGGGGAAAGCGCAGACATTCTGGATATTACCTCGCGTCTTCCTATACTAGCACCTGTTCCAGAAAATACAGCAACGAGCGAATGATGATCAGAAAATGTAGTCCAATTGACCAAAAAATCGACTCAAGAGGTACTGGCACAAAATGAAGCACGAGAATCTGAGCGACTGGATACAATACTCAACTGACTCTACTTCGAACTAAACGACAAAATTGGCGTCTTTAATGAGGTGTATACTCAACTTGGATATATACCTACTGATCTAAACGCCTGGGAGAATGATAACAATCGGATATTTATAGAAATGAAAAGCATGGAAGGAGATATAGTATGAATACTTTCTCTTATACATACGATCTCAGAAAATACTTGAACACCGATGTTCACACGTTGATTTCTTCATCTTGATCATGAAAGCTCAACAGAAAAACGAACAAGATTCACTATTGAAACAGGCAGTATAGTGATAAATGCACTGCCAAAAATTCCTCATGTATCCTGCCAAATGATGAATAAATTCAGAATCCTATTCATCAAGAAAAAAGGAGCAAGCCCCAAACCAACAGAAGTTTTTATCGAACCTTGGCTCTATGACGAAGATCATAATTTAATACAAGTCTCGGAACCCACCGCACAAACTACTCTTGCAGAAAAAAGAATCACACAAATATGCTATACGCATGCGGTCAGAACATTGCAAGCCTTCATTGATCAATTCAAATCATATACTTTATAAAACAAAGACCCACATTGCATGGGTCTTTTGATACTGAACTCCTCCTTTGATATTTATTTCTTATAGATTGTATCGAGCGCGTCATGTGCAAAACCACGCATCAAACTCCTAATAGGATTACCCGTTGGAAGTACATCACCTTCAACATTATAACAACAAAAATAAATCGTCGTCATATTCTTGTTAGGCGATCCATACATGGGTCCAAAACCAGGCTGATGTATGCCCGTGATAACGATAAAATTACCCGTATCAACGTCGGAAACCCGTACATTGCATTTGCCATTACCCAACTGAAACTCCCTTGTGAGAACTTGTATGGAACTATCGCTCTCCCAATCAAGCAAAGAGATTTCTCGAATAACCTCGGGTTCATGAACAGAAAGTTTGCAATCATGCGAGCCTTGCAGTGACGTTGCCATTTTTCTTCTCCTATATAAATGGTCCGGATACTCTAGTCAAAAATAATATTTGTCAAAACTTTCTATACTTTCTCTTTTGAAGCGGAAAGTTGGTGACATTTTTCTGCGAGAGAAAGTGGTGACGGCATATATGAAAGTAAAATAATACGACCATCTGTTGTTGCAAATTCAAGTTGTCCCATATCGAGAATATTTTCCAGTGGTGTCTTCTTTCGTGAGGTAATTGATGCAATATGATCATTATCAATCTTCTCAACACTATATTCAAATGGAGCCCGAAACCGTATGATAGTTATATCACGAGACTCAATCTTTAATCCAGTCAGATAGTACGATGAAAGTTGAAAACCAACAAAGAGTACAACAAGAGTGAGAAAAGCGAGTGAGAGCATAGATGTAAGTTCAACTGGAAATCAAACAATACTCTCTCGAAAATAAAAAAGAGCAAAAGAAATACTCACGCCAAAGAGAATAGTTCCAATAGGATAAATAAGAAGAAACGGATGAGAACGATGCAATGTTGGTGGCATATTAGCGAGGGGTATCAAGGGAAATAGGGAGTCTATGAGCAGCCGAGAGAGTAATATTTGGCTTCTTGATATAGAGAGGTTTGAGTGGAAATTCTTCTCTCCCAAAAGGAAGAACACAATTTTGAAAAAAATCACTTACATTCTCTCGTGAGAAAAAACCATCTCTATCATCATCAAGATGATACATCGATTCAGAAAATTGTTCATTGGGGATAAGACTCCAATTTTGATCATCTAGTGCGAGAGCTCTCTCTGCTTTATTTGCCTGAAGTGAGAGAGGAAATGGAGCACCGAGCATATGAGCATAAACAAAACGATCGATCGAAAAAAGTGGTATAGAATCGGTCATATGCAAGGCCGAGAGCATGAGGGTGATGACACGAGTTGCTGTGAATCCACCTGGTCATGTAACCGCCGTCATCGTATCAATACTCCCCCATTCACATCATGATTGAATGAGAAATTCTGAGAGTTTCTCAAAAAACATATCATATTCCTTTCCAGCTATATCAATAAATTCTATTGCTTTCAAAGTTGCCCCAGATTTGAGAACAAAGCAAGGGTTTTGATCGAAAGTGTTTACGAATAGATTCATAGTAGCTAATAGAGGCGTGAATAAAGTTTATCAGGAAAGTGAATATTGAGGAGTTTTTTACTACCATCAAGAAGCGTGAGCATCATATGACCGTCTTGTTCTGCTACGATATAACTAAGATTGGTAGTATCAAGTCGGGCGAATTGGAGGCTCGGTGAGAGTGCAAAGAGTGGTTCTCACTCTTTGGTGCGCAACATATAACCACCAGGCATATATGGGCTCGATAGTGGAAGTTTTTCGAGAACAATTTTGGTAGCATTATCCATTCTTTTGTTCGAGAGAAGTTCAAGACCTACTGATCCACTGAGTACAGTTTGCCCTGTTGCTATGAGTATGACAGGACGATTCTCAGAGAGTGGATCACGTCTGATGGCAAGCCTTGCTAGTGGAGTATCCCCATAGGATACATCAAGTGTTGCTGGACTTTCTGGTGTCGAATCCGTAACCGATGTCCGTATATTCGAGCTTTTAAGAGTGATGATACCGCTCATCTCATCGATAGAAGCAACTAGAGATCATGAAAGTGATATCTCGAGTGTGTTGTCTCGTTTTGGAGAATAGTTATAAGAAAATGATCCAGAAGAAGTCGTGAGGATAGACACTCATTTATTCAAATGCTTGATACCAGATCCACGCTTTCGCATAATATCGATTGGAATATCTTGTTTTGCTATATCAAGAGATCAGAGTATCTGTGCAGGACTATACAGAATCGTATCAATCGATGGAACTGGTGCTCGTACTATTACACTGAGATTGATAGGAAGGAGGAATCCGTCTTCGAGAGCAAGATTAATTTTTGTGGTATATGTACCCAGTGTATCAAATGCTGCGATAAGGAGTCGCTGTCCTGTTGGATCCAGACTCAGACGTGAGCTTAATGCACTATCCCCTACAACATCGAGAATCTGCGTTACTTTGCTTGGGAGTAAAATGTCATTTGGGAAAGTGATAACCGTCGCATCACTGAGAACCATATTTCGCTGATAACTCAGAGTTGAGAGCGGATCATAACGAGAAGATTTTGCATCCGATATGAGCATCGGAAATGCCCGAATAGTACGACTGTCGCTCATATCACTGATGCGAGCATAGGTCAAATTTGGTGGATTTTTGATGGTCACTTCCATATGCCCATCTCATCGATTTGATTTAAGGAGCTGAAATCTTGACACTCCATCAAGCTCTATGTTAGGCTTATCTCATTGAAATGTATGTGCTATCCTCAACCTGGAAGTTGTCTCCATTAATTCAATATCTGTGTCAGGCGTAATAACCATTCATTGAAGATCTCAGAGATTCGATACTTCTCGAGATTCTACTGTATCACCAAGAAGTGATACTTGGCCATCTAAGATTTGTACTGTCATATCATCATCTGCCGTATAGGATGATCAGGCATTAAGAAGTACCTTGATTGTCTCACCACCACCAAGTGGCGTTACCTGAATGCGAGTCGTGCGATCGACAAAGATTGGTTTGAGAGCGCTCAATGTGAACACCTGATCTTTTTGAAGTTGTATCGACGTACGAGTGGTAATGCGTGCCTTTCATCGGCTCCATTCATCGATCGAAAGTCTCGCTGTGACAGCACCCGTTGCATTCGAGAGTGAGACGGGACTATTTACATCAGCAATGAGAATTATTCACTTTGAATTGTCAGGTCTTCATAGGGCGAGTGGAAGTGATGTATGATATGCACCATAATCAAGTCGATAAAGACTCTCATCTGAAGTATCAACATCAAATCAAATCGTCAGACTTCGTCATTTCATCGATGATTCCCCGATATAATCTGGAGTTGAGTGCGATGAAAATCCATCTGGAAAAAGATTCGATATTTTTGCTACATCTGGAGCTGTTTCACCAGCAAAGATGGGAGTATAGACTCCTTTTGACTTCTTCACATACACACTATTACCATTGATATAGAAGACATCAGCTCGAGTTTCATAATTCGTAAGTGCAAATTTTGTAATACGAGTTGACGCAGTGAGGCCTTCAGTTGCAGTCGTAAAAAGACGCTGTGTATCACCAGACCGATAGTAGAGACCTGGGTATGAGCTCGGGGTTTGCTGTGGACTATCTCATGAGGGTGGTAGCGCAGCAGAGACCTCAGGCACTGAATCAGTCATACTCTCAAAGAGTTTTCAAACAACGCTATTCATCCTAAAAGAAGAACTCGATTGATAATGATTCAAAGCTCTCTCTCGATCATTCTTTTCATCTGAAACATATGTGAGCACATTCAAACTCGAGAGGATTGATTCATCTTTTGTAGTCTGGAGTGTATGTATTTGCTCTCGCATTTTTTGATCTTCTTTCATACTTGCATTGAGATATGATCGAATTTGATCAAATCGCTCTGTATTCTCAGCAAGAAGCTCATCTTGAACATGAGTATCAGCTCGGGAACTTGCGATATCACGATCGAGTTGACGGTAAATCGTCTGAAGTTTTGATGTGATCATTGGCTCATCCAATTCTTTTGTAAGTTTTGGTAACTCATGTCGTCCTTGAGCAATGAATGTATCACTATCAAGAAATACACCAGATTGTGCAAGTACTTCGTTCTCTAGCTTCGCGAGCTCGCCAGAAGCAGATTGAAAAATTGGAATCATGAAGTTTAAATCATCCTTGAGATTTTGCATTTCTCCAGAATCATTGAGATTCACATCACGGTTAATCTGACTATTGATACGATCAATTTCTTCACGAACCTTATCTGGTACTTGTTTACCCAGATCAATGGTTCGGTTTGTATTGAGTTCTGTAGTCTTCTTATTCACAGATTCAACAGCGCGAAGCCCTATTGCATTGAGAGGCTCAAGTTTTTCCCGTACAAACTTTGCAATCATATCAACTTTCCAGTTGTAATTCACATATGAAGTAACCTTGATAGCGTCGATTCCTGTCATAGGAATATTTGGAATATCAAGACTGAGAAAATCAAGTGAAGGCAGTATTCATGATCGATCGGTAATTTGAGCAATTCTCTCACCAGTCTTGTTCTCTGGTACAAATGGATTCGTCTTGAGAATACAGAGCATTTTTCGAACTACTTCAAAAATCTTCAAGACTCCACCAAGCCCAGCAAGTCATAAAATATTCGGTATTTTTGGTGGTGGAGGGAGATTTGGAAGTGTTACTCATGGAAGTGAAGGAATATCTGGAAGTGGTGGAAGTGTCGGTGGAGCAGGGATAATATTTGGCACCGCTGGTAGTGTCAGGCTGAGAGACCCAAGACCAATACTGAAATCTGGCCAGAGAATTTTTGGTGGACGTGGTAGTGTGAGTGGCTGGGGATTGAGATCAATAACGGGCATCGCAAGAGTTACCCCAAGACGAATGTTATGAATATCAAGAATAATATCTGGCCACTTTGGAAAAATAAATATTGGTATTTTTGGGATAACAGCACTCAAAAGCTTCACCATGAAATACTTTAAATCATAGCGTTGATTGGTACAAGATGAACACTCTGCCTCATATCCTTTGAAGAGATCCACAAAGACCTGCCAAGACTGGAGAATCGCTTTGAGGAGAACATACATTTCCACCCATTTTTGAAAACGAATTCCATTATCAGCAATATATCCACCAGTTATTTTCTCAAGTTGCTCAATATTACAGAGGATTTCATATGCATATTTTTCCTTCCAAGTGAGATATTTTTGAATCTCTTGAGGGAGACGTTTGTAGGCATCAATTGCTTTGAGGTTTGCCTCAATAGACTGACGAAATGGGCCACTATCAAATATGAACTTCTCTTCTGTACTGAGTTTGTCATATCACTTGTTCGCTTTTTCAGTAAGTTGCTCTGGCGTAAGTGGAACTTTTTTTGCAAACTCAGTGATAGTATTACTGAGATCTTTGCTGAATTTTACCCATTCTCTATACGCAAGCTCTAATTCACGATCTTGAATAACTGGATACGTAACAGGTATATGTTCTTCGGCAATTGTGAGGAATGGTAGCGATCCGAGAAAACTATATGCAGCCTCTATTCATGAGAGACCACCATGCACTTGATTTTCAAAAGATTTTAAACCATTTGATGCACTTGCATAGCTTGATCCGAGTCGCGTAGATGGCGAGAGATTTCCACTCGATTTTTCGAGCGACTGAGTGCGAGATGCACTAAAACTAGTAGGAAGTTTGCTAATAGTACCAGGATCAAGATCTGAGAAGAAACTTATGTCAGGAAGAATAATATAGATCGTCGGAAGAGTGGTAAGTTTTGTCTGCACCTCTTCCATTTGACGATTAACCCAATCCATAAGAAAATCTGGGAACCCGGATACACGAAAATTCTTAACTTTTATAATATCATGAAAATCAAATTCACCAATACCGGAAAGATCGAGGGAAATATCAAGAGAATCATCACCAACACTTGCATCACCAATAGATAGAAGTGGTCATGTTTTTGTTTTACCAGTTGTTAGAAGACTCTCTGGTACACTCTTTGGATCACTACTACTCGTACTTGATATCGTATAGCCATTATTAGCGATCTGAGATTTCATTTCATTCACATCCTTCTCCGTTGGAACTTTACAAGATCATCCATTGTAGAAACCATTACTTTGCCCACCACTCGTACTTGCGCCCATATTTCGAACATCTCATTTTGATCCATCCTTACTACAGCTGGCGAGTGGCTTTGCCTTTACAATACAGTTTCAGGTCGGAAAAAGTGGATAGAGTGGATTAAGATTACCAATAACGCTTGATGGCCCTCCAAGACACAATGCTCATCATTTTGAACCAGAAAGCGTAACTGTTGTATAAATGCGAAGCTGACTCATATAAGGTGCTGCATCTCAAAAAGCTCAACCAGCACCCCACGGAGAACCAGGCCAAATAAATGGGATAGGTCCAAAAGGTGTAGGAAGTGTTGTAGGTACAGCAAAAGTTGGGACTCATGTCTGTACCATCAGTGGGCCTATAGGCATACCAAAGAATCTTGGAGCGCTTCATGGCATAAGTGGTGCCCAATTGAGTGGACTATTAAAACATCATTGTGCTCCATATCCACATGCAAAGCTACCAATAATATCATCTACTTTATCTGATATTTCATTAAATTTTTCATCAGTAATAGTTTCCTTGAGGGTGATACTGTTATTATCATGAGTATAGAAACTTTTGTCATCCTTAGATGCTTCAGCTTGATCTTCAGCAGTGTGTTGTTCTCGTAATTTTTGGAGTGTATCAATCGTACTTGTATCAAGGTTGGTAACAGATCCAGCACTACTAATAGATATATTTTTAACATCATTAATTACCTTGTTGATATCATCACTAAAACCAATTCAACCTCCAACTGGCACAGCTCCTGGAAGGGTAACTTTTTGGTACACTCTCGGACTCGTCTGATCGAAGAGGATCGATGAACTTCCACAAACATCACTCGTACTATATGCAATCTCACCCAAGTTATCATTATCCATATTACCAACTTGGAGTGATTTGAGTGTGATTTTTTTGAGTGGTAGCACACTACGAATTTCTACTTTTTCATCAGGACGAAGAGTAATTTCATGAGTTATGCGATCATATCCAGTAATACTAATCGGCATCCAACCACGTGTCTGATATTCTGGAGCGCTGCCATTCTTTGGTACTATACGCCACTGATACGTTGCATCACCTTGCGTGACTATTTTTGGAAGGCGATCCAATACCTTGATTTGACGATCAACTCAACTCAGATTTTTAATCGTTGTGAGTGATACGAGTTCACCAAGATCTTTCAGAAGTACACTTCCAGATCAACTCACAACTTTGGTAACTTCCAATCACTCAACAAGAGCTCGATCACCACGAACATAGGGAATCTTAATATTTGTATTTGATGCATCCTGTGCCTCATTTTGAAGAGTATCAGCGTTCAGAGTTCTATTTTGGTCCGTGATAATAGGAACTTCGCCATAGAGTTCACTCCGAATACGAGCCGAAATTGGATCTCACTGGGTAATAGTAGGCAGCACAATACGATTATCAGCAACCGCAACTCAAGTGATATCCGATCCATCAGCAATCTTGATAGTCATTCATGAGTCAATATCGGTTTGATCAAAAGCTATACTATCATTGCGCAAAGAAAGTATCGATATGACACCGCGATTATCGAGAGTAACGATATCATCCCGACCATCTTGATCCATATCATAGACTTCAAGTTGATTCACAATCATACCATATCGTGATTGTACATCTCATTTTGTAGCAAGAAGTGGCGTTGGAACTATACGCCCACCAGCATTTCCATAGAGTGCTATATGACCAGTATCATCGATGAATACTAGATGAGATCCTTTTCATTTTGATGAAATAGTTCGGATAGTTTTCAGATTTGCCTGTGGAAGTCGCGCAAATATTCATCGATTTCGTAGAATTCCATTTGTATTCTTGATCAGACGGAGTACTCAAGACTGATGAACTACAACAATATCATCAAATCAATCACCTTCTAAATCCATACGGAGTGCAGAAATGATCGTATCATTTGCACCATCATACACTTTCTCTCCTATACTCATATCATAGGTAGCGCTGCGATCTTTCACTGGAAGAGAGAAAACTGGATCACCAAGATGCATGAGAAACACAGAGTTCTCACCTACGAATGCATCACCGATACGAGTACCTCATGCAATATCCTGGAGAAAAGGACGAGAGAGATCATCATCATGCCAAGGACGTGAGCTATTGAGTGCAAGCGAGAGATCATCTATAGTAATACCTAGTGTTGCTCGTGTCTGTGCACCGACAAATCAACGACCAAGAGCAATAGATCGATCTCATGGATAGACAACCACTGCCTGACGAAGAACATCTTCAGAAACAGGAGTAGTAAGATCTGCTTTTTCAAGTTTTACGCCTTTATGAATGAGGATCATCTGAGCAACCTCACGATCACCATTATAGACTCCAAATCTTAGCAATCAGTCAGTAAAAATTGGACGCAGGGTTATACCAGCTGCAAGATTATACTTTCAATCAACCGTTGCTGTCATGAGGATAGTATCATCACGAGCAATACGTATTGCTCACTGTACTGATCAGACTTGAATATCTGTTGTACTCTGTGCAATGGCAAGAATATTCTCATCAGCATCTGGAATAATACATGCATCAATACTTCCAGTACAAGCGATAAGAGTGCGATCCATGCGAGGAAGTGATACCTGAGCAAGCATGCGACGAGAGGTGCGATCGACTATATTGTAGCGAAGGTATCCATTTGAAAGTTCGGTTGTTATTTCGCTTGAAGATCATCCTATATTTGATAGCTCTGGTTTTCCTGTCGATAAGATACCTCCAATTCTCTGTGAACCACCACGTGAACTGTACGATGTGACGCCAAGAACTCGGCTCTGACGATCAAATATCATAGCATCACCCATTGTTTCTCCACCATCCTGATCTGCATAAGCATCACCAGTGAGAAAAGCATAAGAAAAGGATGGATTGAGATTGTGAATATCCTGTGGACTAACAACTGCACCCTTCGAAAGAAGCAGACTATTTTTAGAACTTCCAAAAATTACTTCTTTCAAATTTGGATCTGAAGCATTGATAAAATAACTATTCGAAGACAGATCTCTTGAGCTCTGAGCACGCAATAGAGACCTTGTACCTGCAATCGTTCATGTAACATCAATGACCCAGATTACAGGTTGATTTGTCGTTTCATTCAAGCTAAGAGTAGGTCCGACTGTTCCATTATATGAAAGTTTCGACCCATTCGTTGATGAAATATTCGTTGATTGGAGTCAGATATTGACCTTTTGACCATTCTGACCAAACACAACATTCCCATAAATATCACGAAGTGAAACTTGCACACGGCTTGTATCACCCGAAGTATCAAGAGCATCAAGAGCTACAAACATAGGTTTGTCCGGTACTATTGGAACAACCGCAGAATATGATCATGAAAGTCCTGCAACCTGAACTTGAATCTGAGCATTTGGATTTGATTTTGTACGAGAAGTAATTCTTACGAATGGAGCAACCCCATTTGTAATTTGAGCCGTTGATCCCGAAAGAAGAAGAGAATCAGAACTAAGAGTCGATAAAGCAGAGAAATCAGTCGCAACTTGATTATTTTTATCCTTGATTACAACTCTACCAAAAACTGAAGATCATCAAACAACAAGAAGTTCATTATTTTGAACCTCAAATGTAATTTTGAGATCTTTTGGATTCTTCAGAGTTTTTTCAATGCTTAATTTTTCACTCAACGTAACTTTCACTCCAATAGTTTCAGGATTATTGGTAGGAATCACAGAAAGTGTTGTCGATCAAATAATGCTGAGATCCTGACGAGCCTTACCTCATTTAAATTGTGCGTTGGTCAGCTCAACAAGTATATTTGCATTTTGTGCGACATTTCATTCGCTATCAAGAGCCTTGATGACCAACGGGGTAGAAGACCCAGCAACAAAATAATCAGAAGGGGTAAGTATTTGAATGCTGACTGGATCAGATGGAACCACGCTATATTCTACAATAGCACTCTCACCATCCTCAGCCTTCATTACGAGGAGATATATGCCAGTTTTTTTAAGCTGATTAATATTGAGTTTTTGACTGAGATCATTCACATCTCCAGTATAGATACGATTCCCATTGGTTCTGTCATATACATCAAGATGGATCTTCGATGGAACACCATCTCGACCATAGTAGGTAAGTTTTGAAAAATCAACCGCTTCATTTGCACGCTTAGAGGTAGGAAAATTGAGTATATCTATACCACTCCACCGAACTTCCATACTCATATTTGCAATCTTTGCACCATTTTGGCGAAGGAGTACAAAGTCATAGCGAGCATCGCCTCGCTTTGGTTGAAAATCAATACTTGCTTCACCACTACGAAGCACGAAAGAATCTTTAGAATATTCCGCATAGGTCTTCTCAACATTGAGATCTTCAATGTTATATCGATAGAGATCTTTCCCAGTTTTGGTATCTACAATTTTCATCAGACGAACGTTGTAGAGTTCATTATCCGGAGTACTGATGATCGTATTGTCTGCAGCAAGATGTGTTGCGACGATTTGGTATTTTCCACGATATCCGACATCCATGAGAGCACTCGAAAGCCTGAAAGAAGTACCATCTGATATCGATGGTATATCATGATCTGGAAGAGATGGAGTACTCGAGAGAATATTACTCAATGTTGGAGTACCCACCGTTCGGGCAGAACAAACCCCAGGAATAAATCATACTTTTATTTCTTTTTTAATCCAACATTGAATAGCGGCTGGCCATTTAGTGAGTTCGACTCAATCAATTTTATTATCCGGACAATCGGAAGATGGAGCTGGATTTGAGGTATTTTTCACTGCAATATCGAATGACCCGAGAGCCTGACTCGTTGTAACAATTCTGCTAATATTTTTCTGCACTGCAATATCATCGGGTGTAAGGCTAATAGCTTTTTCATCAGCCTTATTGAAGGCTACAGAAAAACCACCATTGTTTGCCTCACTGCGAATCAGAGCCATTTCTTGAGGCTTGCCATACAGACCTTTATCAAAAGTATCTCATGTCGATCAAAGTTTAATATTACCATCAAGAAGCTTTCGAAAAGATACATCATACTGACTCTCTACATCACTACGAGTTGTCCATTCAAGTGCAGATATGAGAGTATTGTAAAAGTTTGCATCTTTTGTGATAATATCTACGAGTTTTGGAGTACTACTTGGATAAGTATCACGAAGAGTATTGTAAACACTACGAGAATACCAGCCAAGAAGATCTGGTCGATTGTTAGAACGTAAATCATCAATTTCTGTCTGTTTAGCAACAAGGTAAGTGCGAAGTTTCGTATCAATAGTAGTTCTACTATCACCACGTTCAAGTTTGAGCCGAAAGAAATTTGGAACAATAAATCTTGCTGTTGTAAGTGATGGGGTGAGATATGCGAACTGTGGATCTTTGTCTACTGCAATATTCGGTGTTGCACCATTAGCACGAATAATTTTCAATTCTTCTGGCGTTGGCGAATTTTGATAGATCAGTGATGGAATGAGCTTATAATTTGTTTTATAATGATGCGTTGGATAATAAGAACTTCCATGGGAAGAGCAGTAATTATAATCAATAACAGATCAAGTAGTACTTACATTTGATGAATCATATACACTGCAAAAACCATAAGTAAATTCATTACTATGATTATAATAGTAATAATAATCACATGTTTGCCCAAATGAATCATCATATATAGCACTTCCGTTCTTTGTAATTTTTATACTTCATAATACACAATTACCTGGAGCAGGGGGTGTTTTCAGGATAAAATCTTGAAATTTCACATTTTTCGGAGAACTTGTAATAGACGAAGGAAGACATGTATAGCGTTCGCCCAAGGTGTTATTAGGATAGTATACTGTATTTCATGTAACAATGTTTCCTCAATTATAATAATAATATGTTGGAGTATATGAAGACGGTATACGGATAAGATCTGTATTTAAGCAAGAAGACGGGTCATATTTGTAGGTTCCTGGGTTAATTTTTTTAGATCCAGCAATGTCAAATACAGGTCTCGTAAATCCATTAAATTTTGCTTGTTTACCATTTCGAGTGAGATTCTGAGTTGCAGCATCATAAGCAAGAATTGAATGGTTTCACCAGTATGACTGTGTCTCAGGCGATGGATCTCCATGAATATCATTTGGAAAACATGAATACAGACCTGCTACTGCAGAGGTTTCATCAGAGAGTACAGTAGCATCTCCACTATTATCACCTCAAAAATTAAATCATTTTGAAGCCATGACCGTCTGGCTCGATCCTCGAAATATGGAACAATCTTGTACACTGTTAACATTAGAACCTTTCTGACCAACAAAATAATTATCATAGGTAAACCAACTTTGGGGTTCTGGAACCAAATAAAAAGAGTTATGCGGCGTATAACCTATTTGATTATGAACATAATCAACCAATACTGGAGCATCAACGGCGAGATCCTCAAAATAAGGCTTGATAATCGATGCGAGCATATCATTTGCTCACTTGATGAGGTTATTAGCGGCTTCATCAGATCGTGTCACTGATGTAGGAATAGTATCAACCAAAAGCTTATCACCAGTACCAAGATAGCGACCGAGTCGGTATACAAATCCATCTCTATCAGAGACGGATTTTGAACCAAAGAGTTCAACAAATTGTTTCAGTGATTTTTCAATAATATCTACCGACTGTATATCGGGGATACTCGACATAGCACGGGTTGTAGAATCAAGTATATCAGTGAGCTGAGCATTCGTAATACTACCCGTAGATACCCCCTTTTCCTTTGCAAGAGCCTCTACGAGAATATCCTTGTAATCTGGATCTCAATTAATAAGATCTTGATTTCCATTTAAGATAGATGATATTTCTTGAGACCAAGATGCAGTATATCGCTTGTACACAAGATCCTCTCTCGATACCTGACGAAGCCTGTACGATCTATAAGAATCCATCGAAAATGACTTTGGATCTTCGACATTGTCGACAACTAAGACACGCGGTTCTTCGCTTACAAAATTCGAGAAATTGGCTTTTTTCTGAGCATAATCATCAAGTTTTGCAAAATAATCAAGTATCCCCTGATTATCCAGCGTTGGATCACCCGTATGTGGTCGTAGTACCCCATGACCGATTTCTGGCATTGCCTGAGTATTGTTCTCATTGAGAACAAATCTCGCTTCTTTCGTATCAAAACGAAATTTTCGATCCTCAAAATCAACATATGGATAGACAGATACACCGATTCATTCTTCTGATTTGACCACTGGGAGAGGCACATCCCCGACGATGAGGGTATAGGCGAGTCTTGCTGCAGTTTTACCATCTCATTCATAGTAGAGTTTCTGTTGAATCTGTGCTATTTCCTGAGGTTTTGTTGTGAGTGTAATTGGGACTATTAATGTCCGTATATCAGGATTTGTCTTCTCAACATTCTTTGCATAATTAACGACAGCCGCTTCTATAGAACCTTTAAATATACGATCACTTACCAAGATTGAGAGAAGGTTTGGACGATCTGGAGCATCTTCTGCAAAAACATTATTGAGAAATGGTAGAGAAATCGTCTGAGTGACAAAAAATACAACTAACAAAAACGTTGCAACCGACATCTGCCAAGAAGCATATGGATGCGTATGAAACATACCCCTCATCTTTCATCATACTCACACAAGAGTACTAGATATCGATGAACGAATGGAGCGAAAATAAGAGTGATTTCTCTGAGACAAAAGACGATATTGAATTCCTTCTATTTTATAGATTGTGTGATATATGCAAACGAAAAGATGGTGATAAAAATCAAAAAAGATTGGACAAAATCAGAATCATTTATAGAATACCTCGCGTTCACAAATATCACCGTTTGGGAATGTAGCTCAGTAGGTAGAGCAGCGCCCTTTTAAGGCGAAGGTCCCGGGTTCGAACCCCGGCATTCCCACCAATCATAATCACCAAAAAATCCTTTCGAATAATTATTCGAAAGGATTTTTATTTTGGAAAAGTTATCAATAGAAAAAATGCCACTGTTTCCAGTGGCATTTCGATTAATACTTATACATCTTGAACAAATCATACACCATACTGTTTTTGGTAGGCGAGAATTTTTTCCAGAGTTTCAGCAGATGTATCATCATCCCCAACAAGAGAATTATCCAGCAGAGAAATGAGATCTGAAAGATTAGCTGCTGCATAGACAGGAATCTCAAATTTACTCTGAAATTCTTGTACGGCAGATAATTTACCAATACCACGCTCTTGGCGATCAAAAGCAATAATGCAAGCTATAGGATTACCACCATTTGCACGAATGATTTCAATCGCTTCACCCGAAGATGCACCCGTCGTCATAACATCATCAACGATCAAGACATTTTTACCCGCAAGCGATGCGCCAACAATGATACCGCCTTCGCCATGATCCTTCGCCTCCTTGCGATTAAAGGCATAGCCAATATCTTTACCATAAGTCATACAAAGGGCGAGAGCAACGCCAGTTGCAAGAGGAATACCTTTGTATGATGGGCCAAATATTACATCAAAAGGCAATTGATGTTCTTCAGACTCCAGGCACATGGCAGTAGCAGCATAAGCTTCGAAAAGTTTAAGGCCAGTAGCTCCGGAATTGAATAAACCAGAATTGAAAAAGTATGGAGATACTCTTCCACTTTTCAACGTACGACCCTCTGGAGTTAACTCCAAAGCACCGATAGCAAGAGCATATTGAATCAGCTCTTGTTCGTTATTGACAGGAACACACATAACATTTCTCCTTATAATACTATAATGTACTACTGATTTATTGTGAAAAATGAAAAACAGGAATGAACAACTTCAGACGAGACAAAAATTAGTCCGAATGAGAGCATAGGTATTATGATGAAAAATAGATGAAAGTAAAATGATTTTAGTTTGTAGCTATTTATATCATAAAAATCAAGATATAAATCTCTCACACAAAAAATAAACTTAATAAGATTTAATTTCTTTATTCGATTTTTAGGGAAATAGTGCTCATGAAATACACTATTTTATTTTCTAAATCTTCATCTTTCTATACAATAAAAAAGAAGCTTTTATAAACTACGCAAGCAAAAAGTTATGATGAGTCATATTTTCCTACACTTGTACTGATCTTGCTGTTCCAAATCGGAACAGATTTTGAGAGAGTGTTGTCAACTACACAACTAATCTTTCAAAATCTCTGTTCCGCATTTCTAAAGACTAGGAATGCGGTTTTTTATTTCTTCTCGACCCTATAATTATGAAATCAGAAATACAAGCTATTCGCGAACGCGATCCTGCTGCAAATGGAATCGAAGCATATCTTTACCCAGGACTTCATGCTTTAACAATTCATCATCTCATTGCGCATCCACTCTACCAAAAGAACTTCCGATTCATAGCAAGAACTGCTAATATGGTAACAAGAATTCTTACTGGCATTGATATACACCCAGGCGCAAAACTTGGGAGAGGTGGTTTTATAGATCATGGTATGTCAACTGTTATTGGAGAAACGACTGAATTAGGTGACTGATTTCATTTGCACCATGAAGTTACTTTGGGTGGTACTTGAAAAAATACAATGAAGCGTCATCCAACTATTGGAAAAAATGTTTTTATTGGTGCTGGTGCAAAAATTCTTGGACCTATAACTATAGGTGATAATGTGAAGATTGGAGCGAATGCTGTAGTAATGAATGATATTCCATCTGGTGCAACAGTAGTGGGAAACCCAGGAAGAATTGTAAGGATATATGGAAAGAATATCGAGAATCTATAGCTTTGTTAAATATTTTTGATGATACAAAAAAGTTAATTTTCAGGTACACAAGAAATAGGTATACTTTTACTTCTAGCACCGTTAAATCAACACTATGACACCAACCACACTCTTCATTAGCATTATCGCTGGTGCTATCGGAACAGGATATTTTATCTACGGTAAGCGTGAAAGTCTCGCCATGATGATGCTCTCAGGTGCCACACTCTGTGTCTATCCATATTTCACCGACAATGTAGTAGTACTCTGTATCATCGGAGTGATCCTTATGGCAATACCTTATTTTTTGAGGTTCTAAAACAAATAAAACCCACCTAACGGTGGGTTTTATGAAAGGAGGAGTTAAACAACACTCAGTTCAATGGTTGAGTCATAAGGAATCAACACGGTACCAACATGTCGACCAGACGAATCTTTTATGAGAAAACGCTTGGGCGGGGCATCAGCACGAATATTACCCAATGTTGTCAGTAAATGACTATTGCCAGAATGCTTATCCTGAAAGATAGCGACATCGTTTAGAAAACGAATCACAGGGAAGTTTGTCACTGGAATACGTGGAATCACAGAAGTGTTCATCATTTTTACTCATCATTGTTTGTTCCATCAATCAATCAATTTAGCACAACGCTAAACAATTTTGTAAAGAACAATATTATTGTATCAACTATTATATAAAGTCAAGTACTTCTTACAAAAATTTTAATCTTAAATACAACTATTCTCAAGTTTCTTCCATAAGTCTTGTATACGTCTTATATCGAAATTCTTGAATTTCCCCATTACGTACAGCAAGCTTCACTCCACATTCATCCTCTATGAGATGGGTGCAATCTCGATAGCGACAAGATTGTGATGGAATAACAAACTCTGGAAAATAGAACGGAAGCTCTCTTCAGGAAAACTCGAGAAATTCAAGCGATCGTATACCTGGAGTATCAACAATATATGTTTGATCTTCCAGACGATACAAATGTGACGATGTGGTTGTATGTCTTCATTGTCATCATTGAGCACTTACATTCGATGTAGTCGTGATCTCAGATCCCATGAGAGCATTCACAAGAGATGACTTCCCTACTCCACTCTTTCCAACAAAGACAACGGTTTTATCATGTATGTATGCTCGGAGTTCATCCATACCAACACCAGAAACACTCGATGTGTGGAGAACTGGTATATGGAGACTCTTCTCATAATAATCCAAAACTGGATCATCTATTGATTTGAGATCACTTTTCGTAATACAAATAAGGACAGGTATATTAGCAGAGGCTGCGAGTATCATGTAGCGATCAATAAATCATGGTTGGAATTTTGGATTGTGCGCAGATGCTACAATCACAACCAGATCAACATTGGCAGCAATAGGTTGTAATACGCGATTATTGAAGCGATCAGTATCTCACTTGTACCGAGCAAGGAGGCTTGTTCTCTCTACGATAGAGACAGTTTGATTCTCTCAGAGAATAATCCTATCACCAATGACAATCCCATAAAAACAAGGATTGCTCTTATCTAGATTCACCTCCACTGTGTGATCAGATGAGGTATCGAGACATCAGACTATTTTTCATGTGTGAGTAGGTTGTATCTTTGCAATCCTTAAAGGAATATCAGATTCATTAGCATGTACAAAAACTATCTCAGGATGCTTAAGAGATTCATTATGTGGAAGAGATTGATATTTTTGCTTCTTTGAGAGATATTTCTTGTGCGAAGTGCGACTCGTATAATTTCTCTGAGATTCTGTATCCATGAAAAAGAAAACGTTATTAGAAAGAGATATTCATTCCAAGTATTCATCTTAATTCCACAAAGAATGAAGTCAACCTAATTGATACAACAAAGACATATCTCGGATAAAATTGCCTCTCAACTGAGACTCGCTATACTCAAACAAGTTTTATTTGATAAAAGCACAGGGTATGACAAATCTTGAAACAAGAATCGAAAAACAAATCTTGATGAAGTTTCTTTTTAAAAACGGGTTGATCAAAAAAGACTCAAATTTGATTGAAGTTAATGAGAGTTGTTGAAATCAAGTTTTTTGTACTGAAGAACTTTTTATCAAAGTAAGTCCAGATCCTAATAATTTGAAAACAGAATATAATGCCTTATTACTATTGAATAATAGACATTTTCCTAAGCCAATATTTTATGAAAAAATGAACGATTCTGATACAGACCCCAATACATGTTATGTTCTATGAATTTCGAAGATTAATGGCAAAACATTAGAACATTATTGGGAAAGTATGGATTGAGAAGAAAAGAATAAATTTGTTATGGATTTAATGTTATGCATGAAATATATAAATAGTTTTGAATTTTTAACCTGAGGACAAAATGTTTGTGATAATTGGATGAACATTATTAGTCAATGAAAATATAAAACTAATCCAAACATTGATCTAAAGACATTAAAACATTTGATTAATGAGGTTAATATCTTTATTGAGAGAATCAGAAATGAAGAAAAATACCTTATTCACAATGATATTTGGTATAAAAATATTCTTTTGGAAAATAACAAATTTTCTGGAATAATTGATTTTGAAACAAGCTTGTTTGCTCCAATTAGGTTTGAATATTACTGATTACTACTTACAAATTATTATGTATTCGCAACGGAGTGTTGAGATAGTTGAAATTTTGAAAAAGAGTTTTGTAAAATGCTTTTAGCTTCTATTAATAGTAATTATCGAGATATACTAAAACACGGCACAAAAAAAGAGTTTATTTGTTTTTGTATTATAGCATATCTTAAAAAACTCTGACAATACGAAGAAGAATGGTATAAACATGAGGAAGTGATCTGATTTATGAATAACGTAGAAATATTTGCTAATTCGGTTTTTGATTAATAATTCACGACAGGAAACAGACGAATTTGACAACACCGGCTGAGACTGATATTGCTTTTTTCTTCGAGAAGTATTTCTTCTATGATTTCCGAAGAGTCGAATTATTTTGGCTGATCCTATCCATAAAGTAAAAAAAAATTTAGCAATTATTTATCCCAAGTATTTATCTTAGCTCCACAAAGAGTGAAGTTAACCAAATTAGTATGATAGTATATCTCGGATAAACTTGCCTCTCAACTGAGAGTCACTATACTCAGGCAAGTTTTATTCTATGAAAGATATCGTATGGGTACGTCATCAACTCTTGAGATAAAAGAAGAGGATAATCTGAAAGGAAAGAAGGTTGCTATTGTCGTAGATTGGCTCTCAGATTGGGGTGGTGCTGAAATGGTGATCTCAGATTTTCTCGAAGTGTTTCCAGAAGCAGATATATTTACAAGTGTTTATCAGCCAAAAGACTTACGTAAGTTTCAGATATTTGAGAAACATACCATTATAACAAGCTTCATTCAGAAGATTCCATTCTTCCGAACACATCATAAGCTTGCTCTCTTTCTTCGCCCTTATGCATTTGAGGGATTTGATTTGGACAAATACGATATTGTACTCTCTTCGAGTTCTGCGGAAAGCAAGGCAATTATTACCAAGCCAGAGACGATTCATTTTTGTTATTGTCACAAGCCAACACGATATTTTTGGAGTGATACTCATGAATACAAGAGGAGACTAGAATTCGGAAAAATTGGGAATTTCTTTGCAAAATTCTTCATGCCACTCATTATTCCAAGACTTCGAATAGCTGATTTTATCGCTGCACAGCGTGTCGATTATTTCCTGGCAAATAGTCATGGCACCGCCATGGATATACAAAAATACTATCGTCGTGAGGCAGAAGTTATCAATCCATGAGTTGATCTGGAAACATTCCAACTCATTGAGAAAAAAGAAGATTATTATATCAGTGTAGGACGATGCATACCTTATAAAAAATTTGATCTTCTTGTCGATACATTCAATCATAATGGCAAACCCCTTATCTTGGTGACCAATACAGATAATGATCTCTACAGAGAACTAAGAGGTCGCTCAAAGCCAAATATTATTTGGCATTTTAACCCTCCGAGACAGGATATTGCTGAGCTTGTATCTCATGCAAGAGCGTTTCTTTTTCCACCAAAAGAAGATTTTGGCATTGTACCAATTGAGGCGATGGCAACCGGGACGCCAGTAATTGCCTATGGAAAATGAGGTGCCCTCGAAACGATCAAAGATTGAGTGTCTGGTGTATTCTTCGATGAACAAACTATAGAGTCACTCAATAGTGCAATCAAAGAATTTGAATGAATGAAGTTCGACCCAAAAAAGATTCGAAAACATTCACTCAAGTGGGATAGAAAATCATTCCAAGAAAAACTTCGATCCTATATTTCAAACAAAATCAAATAGCATGCAACAGTATAGTGACTACCTCGTTCGGGAGTGACTCTGGGAAGACCTCTGAGAATCCACGCAAGTTCATACACACATTATTCTCATTGGTACAAAACCAGATATTATCAAGCAGGCACCTCTCTATCTAGAACTCAAATCACGCTGAATTCTCACGCTTCTCATTCATACTGGCCAACATCATGACTATATTCTTTCCGAATGAGTACTACAGGAATTCGGAATGATTGTTGATATCAATCTTAATGTGAGTGGTGCGCTCCATGAAAAATATTCAAAAATTGTTGACCAACTTTGAAGGATTTTGACCAAACTCATGGAAGAATACAAAAAAATTCCTATACCATATGTACATGGCGACACTCTCACTGCAACAACTGCTGATAAGGCAGCATTCCTGACAAAATGCAGTGTTGTACACGTAGAGGCTGGGATTCGAACGATCACACCAAACAAAGAATTCTATCATCGACTCTTTGAGAATTACAAGACACAATCTTTTGATTTTGTGTCTTACCGAGAGAGTCTCATGAATAGAACCATCTACGAGACAGGATCCATAGAACCATACCCGGAGCAATTTGATACGAGAGGAATTGAGTGATCTACCTGATTTTTTGCCGCACCGACAGCACTCGCAGAACAATTCCTCATCAACGAAGGACACGATCCTGATCATATCGTTATCACTGGTAATACCGTTGTAGATGCTGTTCGACATTCACAAGAGAAAGTCCACACCAGTCGCGCATTTGACATGTACCCGAATATGAGAGGAAAAAAATTCATATTCGTTACGGTACATAGAAGAGAAAACACGGAGAACAGGGAACGCTTTCTCGCTATTTTCTATGGTCTCAAGAAACTGTTACAAGATGGGGTACCAGTTTGTTTTCTTGCTCTCTACGCAAGTGAATGGGCGATCGATACCTATGGACTCAGGGGGGAACTCCAAGAAATGATAGAACAATATAGTGATACATTTGCCTACGGACCTGCTCTTGCACACCACCATGAAGTTATAGATATGATATCCCAGGCATGAGCGGTTGTTATGGATAGCGGAAGTATGCAAGAAGAGGCAAATATCATTGGAGTCCCTTGTGTAACACTCAGATTCTGATCGGACCGATGAGAGACGATTATTGCTGGAGCAAATGTACTTGCTCCGCCCATCAATTCCAGGCTGATTGCAGAGATTGTTCATGGAGCACTCGGGAGCACACAGATGAAGAATGTAGCAAATCTCTATGGTGAAAATGTATGTGCAAAGATCGTCGATGGTGTAGAATGACTTCTTGGCCGATATGGCAAGTTGTTTCTCTATGACGATGAACGACTGGAATTACGGAAGTTCATAGATTATTCGATAGAGGAGTAAAATACAGAAAGAGGAACATCAAAATGAAGTGCGAAAATAGAAAGGTAAAAACCTGCCAAAAAATTATCCAAAAAATCACCATTATATAGCAAGAAATCAAAAGTATGTTTTCATCCTCGTGTAGACCGGGAATCTACCACTTTTTCATCCCTTACAAAATAAAAACTCGGTCATAGGAGACCGAGTCGATGATACCTCACTGGTATTTGTGTGCAATAAATCGGGAGAATATATCCCGATAATTTATACTGATAAAACTTTTAAGACCAATACTTGGAATCATAAAAGTTGTAAAAGCTTCTATTCCAAAAGAAAACCACGGAAATGCTCCTCCAATAAGAGGTTCAAGCGTATTTTTATAGCAGATTACAATAATATTACAGATTATTGGAATGAAGATGAGGAACAGAAAGCTTGTGAAGAATTGTGCACGTTGTACATAATTCTTCAAATTTTCTATTTCATAGCCATCATTCGGACGAACAATGTCCTTCATCCATTTTCTACCAATGGCTATTGATACACTCGATCCAGCAATAATCAAAGTACCCCATATATATACAATTAAAGCTATTGGTAATGGACTCCAGAGAAAATGAACAGCCATCATACTTATAACAGCAGCAACAAATACCAGTTTCATAACAATCCTCCATTCTCATAATGAGAAAGAAAAAAAGACAATTTTGAGGTAGAGTCTCGAGCAAATTGACAAGAGACCGCTTTCTTATGTTATCATATTGTGAAGAAAGAAGCAATTTTTTCATACAAAACTCACACGATATGTGCGAGTTTTGTGAAAAGGAATGCAAATTAAAAAAACTTGTCTTCGATAGGGCACCTAGCTTATGAAACAAAATCAGAGGTATTTATCTTTGATTTTGTTTCGAGTTTTTTGAGAAGTTGCTCTTTTACTCAAGTAATTTTATTTGTAAGCTCTACTATTTCCATGTCATTATCTATACCATTATATTGTTCTAATTCTCGGAGAAGATTTATTCAGAATCGATCAAAAAGCTTTTTTACTCGTTTGAAATAGAGACTGTTTCCAGTGAAATACGCTTTCTGAAGAAGTCCCCATTCATGTTTCAAATGGCCTGGATATTCATTCATGTCTGTTGATTTCTCCAATACGAGACATTCAAGCATAACTTCGAGTAACTTCACATACTCATTGTAAGAATCTGGTTTTGATTCAATAGAATAGGATCTACGAAGTGTATCTGCTTGAACCCTCATTCATATTAGATCTAGATAATTGTAACTTGGTGGTTGATTATTCATGATCTGTTCTATTCTTTGACTCATGATCTGCTCATATCGCTGATTCAGCGTCTGTATTATTTCTTCAGACTTACTAGTGAATAGTGGTTGTATATAGTTTTTATTTTCTTCATATGATTCTCGAAAGAGTTCTCGTGCTATTTTTTCTGTTACCGCTTCAGTGAGGACTCTGAAGGTCATTCACCGAGAAAATCAAGTTTTAATTGTCTCTATCTTCAGCTCATCTGATGTTCTATACCTTCTCTCCGAAGCAATTGCGTGAGTCAACTCATGTAATATTGTTCTTATATTTGCCTCATTGCCAAACCATAGATGTGTTTTATCAGTGTCTGTACTGTGATGATTTGTTGCAATATGAAGTTCATCATCGTATTGAACGAGATCTGTATTATATTCGCGCGAATCTAATCATAGAGATACTAGTCTGCTATTTATTTTTTCCATACAGAATTGCAGAGCAATTTTTTGAATATCTGTTTTTTCCAGATTGGTGTTTGGAATATTATTTTCCATATTTGTACAGTTGTTATTTTTAATTTTCTTATCTTCTATAAAGATAGCATAATTTTATTTTTATGTCAATATTTGCAATAGAACAAAATCTAGTGTATAAACGACACTTCAAAAAAACTTGTTGATATGATACTTTTTTATACTATAAACTCATTCATACCGTCATATCTGTGTCGCATACCAAACTCACCCTCAAACTCCTCACTCTTCAACTCTTTCTCAGTATTGGATTATTCACTGGAAGAATTCTTTTGTACGTTCATCATCATTCGAAGGTATCACTGAAAGATATCAAAACTATCATAATCAATCGAAGCGATAGAATCGGTGATGCAGTACTGACTATGCCACTTCTTGAGATATTCATCGATGAATGTCGAGTACAGTGATATACTGGGCATTTTGTCATACTCGCATCCAAGCTCAATTTCTTTGTCTTGAGTCCCCTCGAAAAATATGAATGAGTAATTGTTGAACTCTCAGATATAGATCTCCCCGAGTACGTTCAAGGCATCGGTTCACTCTTCAGAAAAATACAAGATAGAGTTCTGCGAACTTTCTTTGTACATACAACCCATCCAAAAGATACTACGACGCTCCTTCTAGACTTCATGGCAAATGGTGATGCAGCTATACCACTTTCATACCGGGAAAATGGCAATCCTCTTATCTTTGGACTCAACGCACTCACTTCGACAATTCTCTATGATAGATCGCTCCCACGTGCACTCGTTCATCATTCAAACTCAAATCTTATAGAGACATATGTATCACTCTTGGAAGATTCCATAGAGGAAATGTGATCTCTAAGAGAAAAAGTTTATGGTACAAATTTTGAAGATTTCTACCCAACCATCGAGGCGATATATCCTGAAATATACAAAGATGAATTTGATCTTCGTTCACACGCACTCAAGGAATGTTACGAATGGAGATGATACTACGAAAAACTCAATGAGAGTGAAAAAGAAGTAGCAATGCGAAGAAATAGTGAGGTTCTCAAAAATTGGAGGTCAAAAAAACAATCAAAAGATACGATATTAATCTTTCTTGGTGCATATTCTATCCGTTCACTTCCTACTGATACATGGTGGAAAATCATCTCAAACATTGCAGAAGAATTTCCAGAAAAGACCATTCTCCTAATGGATGGACCAGAAAATAGTGTATTACGAGAAGTATGGATGAAAGAATTTCCTCCAAATGTCGTGAATTTCTGAGCTATCGTCCCACTCAAGGTATTTGCACTCGTTGCATCAAAATGTGGCCATGTTATCGGACTTGATGGTGGTGGCATCAACTTTGTCAGAAGATTTACAAATTCACTCTCAATATTTACCTTTGCAAATCCGCTTGTTTGGCAAGCATTTTCCGGATATAAAACTCGCACCATTATCCAAGGATCCGATGGCTGGTCGATAGGTAATTTTCATCCAAAAGATGAATGAATAACAATAGGCGATATGTCTCGATCACACTATCTGCTTCCAACTTTCAATATAGCACAAGCAAAGATTCTCGTAGAAAATATTGATACACAACTCATCTGTGAGTGGATCAAGAAGTCAGCATAGTGAGTTCCCTCTCATCCACACCACGCTTCACCCTCAACGATGGGGTTGTATCTTTATATTTCTTCCCCTCTTGAGGGGTGCTGAAAGCCGGATGGGGCGAGCAAAGGAAGTCCAGGAAGCGACATAATCATCGCGAGTCTTGGATTTAGGAGATTTGTATTCACATCATGTCATTCCCATGTAAACGGTAACCTTCTGGATGGTCGTTCTATTCAAGAAAGCGTAGTAGATAAGCGCCTCCGCGAGGATGACAAATTTTTGATGAGGAAACACAAAAAGAGGTAGATCCTGAAATAAATTCAGGATGACAGACAATTTGATGAAATTCCAGACTCGCCTCAACTGGAGAAACTCGCTGAGCTTAAGAAGATGATTGTGAAAAATTGGCTTTTCTCTCTTCATCACTACAATAACATCATAATAATATACCGATTATGTGTGGAATATTTGGAATCGTGAGACATAACGTACAGAAAGCAAATTCATTCCTTGTGGATGACCTTGTTACTGGTATATCACGACTGGAATACCGTGGTTATGATAGCGCTGGCATAGCCATCATAACTGAATGACAAAGTGAAATTCTACGAGAACGAGCCATCGGAAAAGTACATGAACTTGAATCAAAGGTAGCAAATAATACGGTAATAAAATCCATACAAACAGGCATAGGTATAGCTCATACACGTTGGGCAACTCATGGATGAGTAGAGATAGTCAACTGTCACCCGCATCTTTCAGGGAATGGAAGATTTGCACTTGTTCATAATGGAATTATCGAAAACTATCAAGAACTCAAAAATATACTCATCGCAGAGTGAGTCATATTTGAATGACAAACTGACTCAGAAGTTGTCGTTGCAATGATTGAGAGAGCTTCTTGAAATACACTAGAAGAGCGATGGCTGGATATAGCACCAAAGCTTCAATGAGCTTATGCATTTCTCATCGTCGATCGAGATCATCCAGATGAGCTACTCTCTATTAGAAATGGGAGTCCACTCATTTTTGGAAAGAAGAATAGTACAAAGGAGTTCTATCTCACAAGCGATCAGAATGCGCTTGCAGGATTTGCAGATGATATTATTTTTCTCGAAGATGGAGAATACGTCTATATTACTGGAGAAACATATAAAATCTTCTCACCAACCGATGGAGAACGTAGAGTATTTCAAGAGCTCATGACAACAGCTGACCAGGTGTCAAAGTGAACATTCGAGCATTTTATGCTGAAGGAAATATACGAACAAAGTGAAGTTATTACCAACGCGCTCATGGGGCGTATTGATTTTGATACTCTCTCTGTCGACTCTCAATCATTGCGTGAGATCAAGAATATGGGAGAGCTAAAATCTATTCATTTTATTGCATGTGGAACATCCTATCATGCATGTCTCTACTGATCAAAGCTCATTACGGAATATGCACATATTCCAACATATGTACATTATGGACATGAGGCAATAGAGGAGATTCAAGAGGTGGATGAAAAATCACTCTATATCTTTGTATCTCAAAGCGGTGAAACAGCAGATACCCTCGATCCACTCAAATACCTCAAACATCGCGGGGCAAGAACATTCTCAATCGTGAATGTTGTCGGATCAAGCATTGCGCGACTCTGTGATGCTGGTCTCTATACGAGAGCAGGAGTCGAAATAGGTGTGGCCTCTACCAAAGCATTTACCGGGCAGTGTATAGCACTGCTACTTCTTGCAATAACGCTGGCAACTTCACACGGTCAAGAAGATAGTGCAAGAGAAATCATTTATGAGTTAGGTGGATTATCAACAAAAATTGCAGATTCCATCAAGAACATACATACCGATGTTCAAAAAATCGCAGAAAAAATGAGCAAGAGTCATGTTATATTCTTTCTTGCGAGAGAAATTATGATTCCAATAGCTCATGAATGAGCACTCAAACTCAGAGAAATCAGCTACCAACCAACAATAGCACTACCAGCCGGCGAACTCAAGCATGGATCGCTTGCACTCATTGATAAGGATACAACGAGCATATGTATTATGGGGCTATGACATACTATGGACCGCAACAGATCATCACTCCACGAGATCAAAGCACGTGGTGGGTACACTATTGCTTTAGCTGATCGCCTCATTGATGAAGCTGATGAGACAATTATTATCCCATCTA
>ERZ724523.42-NODE-42-length-76230-cov-7.620729_pt1 | contig 76230 bp, 70 predicted proteins | sample MGYA00376056_ERZ724523 | MGnify/ENA primary metagenome ERZ724523 (study PRJEB28724, sample SAMN07190888) | wastewater metagenome | isolation source: influent of sewage treatment plant in Hong Hong | place: USA: Christiansburg, Virginia | collected 2016-03-01 ... | reverse complement strand
TACGTAAAAACACAAGTCATGGAGAATGACTTCTCAAACCACACCCCCATGATGCAGCAGTATTGATGTGATATAGCATCCATGGGGGTTTCAATGCCATTTGTTTACAATTTGGCTCTGGTTTGGCAGGAAACACCGAGAGGCGATAGACCGACTTTTCGCGTTTCGCGCCGCATCATGAAATATGGGCCAAAAATACAGATGCTCAGAGGGGAAATAGGGCGTTAAAGAGCCCCGAAAACTCCGCCAAAAATGCTTCATTCGGATCATCTATGAATTGCGACTCACAAGAGCCAAATTCACCCCGACGTAAGGATTCAATGCTCGGGCGAAAATCATTTACCCCAGCATCCTCATGTTCGACCGACTGCGCGATTTTTGACTGCCAACTCTATTGCCGGACACGAGTGTCACAGGTGTCACGGGTGGTTTTGAAAAACCATTTTTTACCGGGCAACCTATCCAACGGTTGTTGTCGGCCACCTTATTCTGGGATTCGCTTGAGACGCCCGTGACACCGGTGCCAAAGATTGTGCGGATGGAATTGAACGGCTTGTACAGCCGTACGCATCCAGCAGGGGCTACTGCGATCCAGGCATCATCCGGTCAACGCTGCTGCCCCGCCACCAACGCCCCGTCATACTCCGCCACCCATTCCTTGTGCTCGGCCATGGCCACGTTTTCCTGCGCCAACCCGAGCATGTAGGAAGCCATTCGGTCCGCATCCTTCGCCGCAGAAAATATCGCCATCGGATCATTTCCAATGACCTTGATCCAACTATTCAGATAACTGGCATGCTGACCGATGTGATCGGCATCCTGACTCATGGGAACTCCGGTTTCCGCCGCCAATATCGCTGAGCAGATCTCCGCTCTGAGTTCTTCTTGTGCGTAGGCCTCGTCACCCCATCTTTTACCCAAAGCTTCCTTGCGATCCAATCGCCTCTCGGAAAGGGTGCTGTGGGCACACTCGTGCAATGCAACTGAAAAATAGCCATACTGGCTAGAGAATGCACGTTTATGCGGCAGACGCACCTCATCCGTAGCCGGGACGTAACAGGCGGTGTTGCCCCCATGTAGGACGAGCAGACCGGTCTTTTCCTTCAAAGCCTTGATCACGTTTTCTGCGCGTTCAACGGGATCAAACTCGGGTAGTCCTGTGGCCTCAGGCAACGGTGGCATGCCATCCACCTGCTGGGCGTTGAACACAAAATACCGCTTCAAGGCAAACCGATTTCTTGAATCGCCCTGCACCCCTTCCTGAGCGTTTTCCGCACTGCCATTGGCATTTGCGCCGCCCGCCCCGGTGGAAGTACTCTGCATACCAGCCCGGCCCGAACTGTTGGGATCCTGGAGATCGACGACCTTCACAATCATCTGGCCCTTCTCACCTTTCCTGACCATCCAGCCATTGGCAGCGGCTTGTTGGAAAGTGACCCATCTTGAATCTGACCATGCCTGACCGGCGAGACCCAGCAGGACCCGGTTTATTCCTCGGTATTCATTGTCCGTGACCCCGTTTCTTGGTTTCATGGCGCTTGCGCTCCAGGGCTTTTGCCAAGGCGTGTTGCCCAGCTTCATGGCTTCAATGATTTTTTGCGCCACCTCGTGCTTGGCTGACATGCGGGGCATGGCTTCAACGCGTTTGGCCCCGTCATCTTGTTCTTTGCTTTCCATGACGTCCTCTCCTCTTGCGGTTTGTTCGTGTCGTGGGTTTGACGTTGGTCTATCCATATCTGTGCTTGAATAAGGTGCCGAGTAATCGCCTCGCCGATGGCATTGGCAATGGCGGATCCACGTCGCCGAGTTCGCCGATGTCGTCCAATTCCTCCTCCGTCAGAACGACAATGTCGTCACTCGCATCAGGTTCGGTTGGTGATGGCTCCATGCCACTAAAAATCCTGGCATCCCGCCATACGCGCTGTTCCATATCCAGCCAAAGTTGACGTGCCTGGGTGTCGTAGTCCTTGCGCCATTCCTGGCTCCAGCGATGATCCATGGTTACTCCCTGTCGGTATGGGCGTGCGTGCTGCTGCCCACCTGAAGGTTTACCGCGCTACGCACCACCACATCCAGGCATTTCGTCGTGCCGTGGGTATCCGCTGACCAGTGGCGCAGGTTCAGCGTCGTGATTTGGCGGAAGTCGCCGCTTTGGGCTGCACGCGTTGTGGTGGACCCGGTCGAGGTTTCAGGATTTCCAGTGCCTGCAAAGCAAGATGCGCCGCAGTTTCTGCCGGGTCGTGGGAAATCGCCATTTCGGAAATGCCTTCGACCGCGTCAAAGTTTTCCGCTTCACTGGCCAGTCTGGCACTGCTTGCTGGGGTCGTGGGGACGGTCATAACATCCACGGCGACTTCTTCGATGGGTGCGGCATTCAGACTAGATAGGGGCAACTGATCATTCGGACTGACCGGCTGATGGGATTGATCACCATGTATTGGTTGCGCCACTGACTGTTGGACACCGCCACCGCCATGGCCACCGGCCGTGCAGCCACTCTTTTGACCGCCCACGCCGGAATCTGGTTGGCTCAATTTCGTGGCAGGATCAGCAATGGGTTGCACACCCAGGGTCCATTGGGCGGCCACATGGGCCTTGCGCACCTTGGGCATGGCAAAGTAAGGCCACAGGATCTCATAGGTCTTGCCGTGGACTGCCACGGCAAAGACGCAGCCGTTCAGGGATGGCTTGTCTCCCAGTCGGGCTGCCAGCTCGGCGGGAACGTACAGCGCCAGTGAATCACGCGAATAGGTCAACGTTGTGGTCGGACTGGTGGAACCTGCTTTGCCGTCATAGCTGGTGGAGACGTTGCTTCGCTCGACTTCCCGGGTGCCCAGGTTCTTGGACAAGGTTTCTGCTGTTTCTCCGGGTCCGATACGACCAACCATGAGCGTGCCGCACATGGAGATCAACGCCCGGGTGCCTTCCTTGCCATGGACTTCCTCCAATTGAGCAAAGTCCTGGCAGGCCACCACACACCGCACGCCCCGGGAGCGGCCGACTTCAAACAGGGGGCGGATGGGGATTCTGCCCATTTGTGGGAACTCGTCGGCTAGGATCCAGAGTTTTCGGGCTGGATCATCATCGAGTTCTACGGAATTGACGATTCCGGCAATGACCGAAACGATGCCTTCCACATAGGCCCGAGTGAGTTCAGGATAGGCACCATTGCCCTGCAGCATGATCTGGCGGGTGGCAATCTTTGGATCTTTGGTCCAGCGCACGAAGGAAATCCGACGCCCCGGTGGAAGCTGGCCCCAGGCACGGGCCAGATGGAAGATGGGGCGGCAGAAGGAGTCCAGGTTGATGAGGATGCCTTTGGTGGTGACGGACGCTGCCGCCACCGCCCTTGAAGCTTCTGGGTAGTAGCGTTGCATCAGAGGCAGGATGTCTTCTTCAGGAAGCGTGAGCATGTCCGCCAGGTCCTGCCATCCCCACTGGGTTCCACGGGCAGATTGCAGGTAGACCAGAAAGCCGACCAATAGTCCCCGAGCAGCGTTGGACCACATGGGGTCTTGGCTGTCCTTGATAACTGCGGCAGCGAACCGTTCCATGTCGCCATGGTTGCGCATATCGGCGGCAATGTCCCATGCGTAGGAGCGTGCATCCCATGGGGCCATGATGATGGGGGTTTTGAAGCCAGCAGTGAATTCGCCTTTGGGGTCGAAGCACAACAGGCGGTCCCCGGATTGAACGATGCGTTGCAAAAGTGGGCGCATGAAGGTGGATTTGCCGGCACCGACACCACCCACAGCAAGAATATGCTGGGACCATATCTGAGATGGATAGGGAACATTCGGTGCGAAGTCGAAGTCGGGGATGGCGTTCTTGATGGACTTCATGGCCACGGCGAGTTCTGTGGCGCCCTCCCCCAGTTCGAACCGGTGGCCACCGCGGATTTCCATCAGGGCGTCCCGGGGGCGCAGGTAGGTGCGGGCGTTCATGAAGGCGGGCGCACTCGCGCTGATCAATGCAACGATCAGCCGCAATCCCATGCCGAACATGTCGGCAACAGTCTGCTGCGACAAAAAGGCGGCGTACCAGTTGGCGTCTGCTGAAAACCGCAGGGGAAACACCGTATGCACCACCAGCTTGAGGGTCAGCAGGCTGTGCTCGCCCAACGTTCCCCGGGGCAGACCCAGCAAAGGCAGCGGGCGCCACAGCAGCCACAGAACGGAGGTGAAGACCAGCAGGCCCATGATCAGGCTGCTGGTGATAAAGGTCAGCGGATCAATGCGCCGCTCAGTCGGCGCCAGGTTTGGATTGATACCCCAGTTCTGTCGTGTCTGATGGTCCATCGCCCCTCCTTGTTGCCAGCTATATTTCTGGCACAAATGGAAGGTGGAGGCAAGGCCTTCCAAAGCTTGTTCAGAGAAGAGTTCCCCGGCGTCGATTACCGCCGACCGCGCCCGGATTGCGAGTTGCCTTGAAAATTTCCGCCTTCTCTCGAGAAGCTTTCATGGCAGCTTTGATTTCGGGAGACAATTTGCTCACGAAGTCGACCTGGCGAGCCCCTCCGTCAACAAGCCGTGACAACTCCCGCAATAGTCAAATTTCACGATGGCGCGACCTTGCGGAACTTGGCAATGGCATAACCCTCCGGCACCGGCTTGTACAGATCATCTTCGCGCGGCCAGCGCTTCTCACGGCTTTGGAAAGCCCGAAGGTCCGCAATGTCCAACTCCACCACGACAACATGCTCGTTCTGCCCGCCACGCAGTCTGCATGCATCACGCATGAAGTCGCGTTTTGCCGGGCTTCTAACCCGGCTGTCACCATAGCGCCTGTTGTTCACCAGCGCGATGTGAGCATGAACATCAAGACTTGCCGACTCGACTAGTGCAGCAAATGTCTCCAAATCCTGGTTCCACGAAAGAACCATCATGCAATCCACGTCACCTTGAAACTGCTGGCGATGCACTATGTTCTGTAACTCAGAGCAGACAAGCACGCCAAAACAAAAACCACCGTGGTTGTACACGGGCTTGCGCTCGCCCATCAAATGAGCTGGCCATTGAAGCCCAAACAACCGCAACAAGGTTTCTTCTTCACCCGCTGCGGGTAGGGACTTTGCTTGTCGGATTTGGACGGAAGAAGGAAACCCGAGACGATCATCGGCTAACACCAGAACCGCTTCACTATGGACCTCCGGCGGCGTGCCATGGTGGTAATCGAGCCCTGCAATTAGACTGATGCCCGCATCATGTAGCAAGCGGGACACGGTGTCGATCCATCGCTCAGGCAATGACAGTTCAGGCAAAAGCAGGTGCGTCGGCCGCGGATAAGCGTCAATGGCTTGATTGACCAGACGCTCGATACGCAGGTAGCGACCACGAGAGAGATCTGAGCGACCACTGGCAGCTGCCTTAAAACTCTCCTCAGTGGTCAGCAGACTGCTGATCCCAAGCCTCACTCTTGGCGTAGACCTCGTGCTACTGATTCGAGCAAAACGCATTGACTTTAACTCAGGGCTATCTGTGCTTTCATCTTTAGCATTCAGTCCGGTATCTACCTGAACTAACGATCCCCACACCCATACCCCACGCACTGCGCGGACGTATCTTGCCCACGTTCTTGCAGGAGCAACGCTCAGCCCATCGAAAACGCATTCTTCAGGCAGAAACAACGAGACTTCTTGTGTGGTGTAGGGTCTGGTGGGCAGTAAGTAGGGCAGCAAAGACGGAGCTACTGAATCGTTGGTCGAGTCGATACAACGCAACGGGACTCGAGGAGCTCCTGTTCCGGTGCCTACTCTGATCGACTTGCTCAGAAAATCACGCAGGTCGAGCTCGTGTTGATAGAGGCCATGCATGAGTAGTTCCAGTTCAACCTCAGGGCGCTGGCGTTTCGCGTGTCGACGAAGATGGTCCTTGTAGGATGTTTTCGCCCAGTCTGCTTCGCGCAGCGTCAGAGCTTGCGCCGCAATGCCATCTACATTTCTCCCAAGGCCCACCAACTCGCAGACCGCGAGTGCTGTATCGCCAAGCGGGCGCATCTCGCCGGTACGTTGACTCCAACGCAGTGATCGAAGAACGGCATCTCTCGCCAAATCCTGGGTTGTTTTGCGAAGTTCCCTCCAGAGGTTCTCGGTATTTTTCTTGGCTGTGACACCGTTGACTTTGACGGTCGACGATACCGCTTTGGCTTGAAGCGCACTCAGTGCACCCAAGGTTGTCTCGATCAAACGGCGACCATCTGGCCAGTCCACAAGCGCAACAGCCAGTGACAACAGACGTGGTAAGTAATCCAGATGATCAAGGATCTTGTCTGGTCGAAGGATATGGCTGTGCGCAAACTCATAGAACTGCTTACGTTCTTTCTGCCAATCATCTTCGCGCAGGTCGCGGGCCAGAGTCTCTACTGCCCTTAGTTGCACAGACCAACCCAGTCTGCGAACAGACAAGCCATCAGCGCGTCTGAGCGTATCGGCCTCTTCGGACGCATGCCCCGCAGCGGTCAGCACTTTGGCCGAAGACATGGACTCCAGCCGATCAGGTGACGGCATCAATCGGCGCTCACTGGACACACTGCGGATCTGAGACTCTATGTTGCTCAACAAGTCAATGCCACCTTGTCCTTGCAGAAAAAAGGCTTTCTGCTTACTCTGTTGTAGTAGCAATTGGGTTTTGCCCTGAAACCCACCGGGCAAACTCAGAACTACTTCATCGTTCTTGACTGTATTGGTTGCTGGAAAGCAGCGTGTGCGGGCGGCGAAGTAGGCCAATAGTGACTCTGCTGTCACCATATCACCTGGGTCCCGTAGTACAAGGAAAAGGTCATCCACATAGCGGCCGTAGTAGATCGGCGTTAGGCCGTGCTCAATATCCTGATCCAGACCAACCAGAAGAGCGTTGGCCACAACCCTCGAGATGGACAAGCCAATTGGCAACCCGCCAACCGCGACATCTCGTTTGTTGCAACCTAGTACGTGCATTTCGGCTGCGACAAGCTTTGACCACTTGACAAGCGTCGCAGCGAAAGACTTTGTGAAGTCAAGTTCCCACTCGGACAGCGCAATACCTACTTCGGCATGGAAACGACTGTCACCAATGAAACTGGGGTCAACACGGTGGTAATAGCTGGTTAGATCCATCGAAATACCAACCACCGCATGGCCAGCTTCAAGTTCTGTGCGCATGGCTTTCAGGCCTTTGCTTCGCCATTCCTTATAAGGCCCAAAATATGGTTGAAAGGAGCCGACTGCTTCCAAGTGATAATCACCCACACTGCCTTTCGGCATACCCGGCTCCGGGCGGTAGCGGCGCAGTCGTGACCCGTAGGCTGATTTGCTCAGCACCGCATCGAATTTATGGCCAACCAGATTGATCCACAACGCCGACAAGACATGCATTTCGACCGGAAAATCACCTATCAATCGAAACTCTGGCGTCAGCGTACGCGAGGAGCACAGGCTTTCAAAGGCGCGGCTTGGATCGGAGAAGAATCGATGGCTTTCCGGTGCAGCGCCATTCTTCGGAGCAGTGCTTAACTTTTTGGCGACAACTCTTGTCGTTCCAAGATTTTCCGTCAGTAGTTCAGCCGTCTGCCCAGCCTGCAAGCGTGACAGCAATGCCTTCAATTTTTCCGCAAGGCCCAACTCATACTCTGCAAACTGACTGGCAATGCAGATTGAGCGTTCGAAAAAACAATCAGCCTTGCCTTTTCTGAATGCAAAAAACAGATCCGTCATGGACACATCTTGCCACTTGCCAATCGGCTCCCTTTTCATTGTGTACTTCCCTTTTTCTTGTTGTCTATGATCCGGATACTGTTATATCGCAGGTCGCGTTGAATTGAGAGGAAAGCCAGAATGAGGGTGAGCCCGTCGACTGAGGCGCGCAAGCAACAGCTCCCAGCTTGAAGTTGAATCACGCTCGCATGCGAGGATAGTCGCTGAAATTTAAATTTGCTTCGCCATTGCAGTCACTTTCCAATGTCCGCGCCAGTGGCCAACTGGAGTTAGACGAAAAGCAAATTGGCATGCTCGTAAGCGGACACCCTCACCCAACAGTCAGACACAACCAAACCGGCGTCTGCTCTCCAACCCAACTTCCGGCAATGTTGAAGTCAAAGAACTCTTGCGCTTCGTCCCTTGACATTCCATCGCGAACTCGAAGCAGTCGCAAGATCTTTCGCACGTCATAAACCACCAAGATCACACTGTTGCGTTCTGCAAAACCGACAATCGCGTCGTCGTGGCCGTCTGCAAACAGAAGTTGAGTCTCATCACCCAGCATATCTTGGAGCGCCTGACGGGGGTTGGGTCGCTGGTTGGATGCCATGAATGCTCCGTGTTGAACACCCAGAATGGCTGAGAAGGGGCAAGCACTCAACACCGCAGGTCGGAATCCGGCATTTTTTCCAACCCCATCTGGCGGGCGTACAGGCCGTTCAAGCAGCAGTCATGACTTTTTGTTGTGGCATACGCCTTCAACACACGAACGCGCTGGCAGATCGCCGCAATGCAGGCCTACTGGTAGGGCCATTCAGTCTTAAACGGGAAAAGCTCCCTTTCACCAATTCATTGAAGGCTAGTTCGGCACGATCAGATGTCAACTGCCGCTCACGTCCTGATAGGAGTCGAAACCTTGGGCTCAATTGCCCTCAAGACGCTATGGGAACTCAAAATGTCGTCGTAAAGATTGGTGTGTTTGGGTGCGATGACAGTCAGCACTAGTGCGTAACGCACCAATTCCGCTCCTGCATTGGGAGTAGCTCCGCCATCCCTGGCGTTGTAATGAATATCAAAGGTCGCGCCTTCCAGACTACTGCCCCTGAAGGTGTGACATGCGTCCAGCACCGTCTCCCACTTCCCCAGGTCATCGCGCTGTTCCTGTTCGGTACGAAATTCGGTCGTGGAAAAGAAGGACTTGGGTGCTGGCTCCTTGCCAGGCTTCTTCTTGCCAGCGTGAGGACGGAAGGTGACACTGAGTCCAGCCTTGGTGTAAGCCCCCGTGTCCTGCACATCGACCGGACTGGCGTAACAGAACGTGGCATGCAATTGCACATTGCCCTGCAATTGGACGGGCGGCAGGGGCACCGGAGCCCGCAGAAACTTTCCGGGACGAAGCACACCCTGGTAAATGATCCGGGCCACACCGTCGCCACACATGATGATGTCGTTGATGTCTTGCGGCACCCGTCCCCATCCAATGTCCAACGGATCCGCCGAAGCCTCCAACTCCGGCGACTCTGCGGCATGAACGATCAACGCCTTGACAGTGAGTGGAACCACCGCTTCGCCCAATACTGCGCGAATGCCCACCGCTGTGCGCAATACGTAAGGCGACGCGAAGCTGGTGCCCATGGTTGCAGACAACTCCGGGCGCACGCCGGGAACAGCCACATGGAAATACTCTTTGGGAGATCCGCCAAAGGCCACCACATCCGGTTTTCGGCGTCCCGGATTGCGCCCTGGCCCCCGGGCACTGTAAGGGGCACGTGACCAATTCTTGTCCGTGCGATTGGACGCCCCCACCGACAGCGCATTGACACAATCTGCGGGAACTTGCACCCGATTAAATCCCAGTGCCTGATCCCGCTCTCCATTGTTCCCAACAGCCACAGTCAGCAATGTTTCACCATCACTCAACAGCGTGTCGATAACGGCAGTCCAGGCATGCACGTCATCGTCTTCTATGGGACGGTCGGGTCCCAGGCTGAGATTCATGAACTGGTATTGACGTGACAGCAGCACTTCTTCAACGTGCCCTAGCGTGCGGTAAAGCTCGTAGGGGTCTTCACCGTCCGAAAGTTCGTCCAGTACACGGTAATGATCCACGTAGGAATATGGGCGTTGCGCTTCTTCGCCAGGCTCGACCGGCCCAAACAGCAGGGCCGACGTGACGCCAAGTCCGTGGTCAAGATAACTCGCGACATCCGCCGCAGTGTCATCCGATTTGAAATAGTTGCTGATATAGGGGCCCAGCACATGCTGAGACGGCAAGCCGCCGTCCAACACCGCCACCGACGGCTCATTGGACAACGGTTGATTCACTGGCAGCTTGAAGCCCACAGATATGGGTGTCCCCCTGGTTAGCGGACGCACGCTGCGAAGCATGGGCATCGGACGGATCACACGCATGAGGGTGAATTGCGCAAGCGCCTCCAGCCCAGAGGCATCCCCCTCGACCGGCACGAACATCAGTCCGCCGACCTGGAACTCATACTTGGACGCCACGGTAAAGCCACATTGGCGGCAGTAGGCTGTAAAACTGCGGCGCAGTGCCTCAACCGGCGTATCCGGGATCAAATGAAGGCCAACCTCGTACACGCCCTTTCCACCCTTGGACTCCGAAGTCTTGATCCGGTCCTCGCTGGCCATCAGCCCCAACGCCTCGATTTCAGAAAATTCGACACCCTCCTTGATATCGGTTTCCAACTGCTGCGCGTAAGCCGGGAATCGTGCGAACGACTCCCGCGTTCCAGCAACAAAGATCTGCGTGGTTTCGCGTTGCTCAACAATCTTCTTGCGGGTGTCCTTCCTTGGGGCCACTCTGACAGTTCGGCTGCCGACGGAGATCAGGCCAGCGCCACGCAACAAGCCTGTCGGAAAAAACGATTTGGCAATATATGCCGGGTGCAGAGTCATTTTGGCCACCGCAAGGCCGCCTGGGCACGCTTGCGCGGGTAGGTCTCGAACCAGGGCCGCCATGCTTTGAATCTGAGGGATGAGTGCTGTTTTGGCCTCAGCCAAAGAGTACGGGTGAACCTTGGGCCCACCGGACTTCGGTGGCGGAATCTCGTAGGTGAGCACCTCTCCACGTCCGATGATGAATCGATTGGCCATGCGTCAAACTCCCTTTTTGGGGCCACGTCCCTTGATGGGGGATGGGCCAGCGTACTTTCGGATCGTGTCACGCGACACCCCTGTCAGTGTCATGATTTTGTTGTGTGACAGGGAACCCGAACGGGCCAGCTCAACAGCCAACTGTTGTCGTGAAGGTTTATCCAGGTTAGGAGCACCTTTGATCGCCATATCGATGACGGCCTGCGCTGGATCGGAGTTTTCCAGCACCGTATGACGACGCAGCGCATTGATCGAACGCTCGACATCGGACAGGGACATGCCGTGGACCGAGGAAGTCAGCAAATCGACCCAGCCTTCGAATGCATTCAGATCCGCCCCCAAAAATCGCCTGACTGCCGCTGCCAGCACCGCCGCTTGTGGCGCGTCAAACATCAACACAGCGTCAAAGCGCCGCCATAAAGCAGGGTCTATCAGCTCCGGGTGGTTGGTCGCAGCCAAAAGCAAGCCCGAGTCCGGCCATGCATCCACTTCCTGCAAAATGGCGGTGACCAGTCGTTTCAACTCCCCAACGTCCGACTCATCACTGCGACGCTTGGCAATGGCATCTATCTCGTCAAGCAGCAAGACAGCCTGGTTCTGCTTCGCATGGTCAAAGACGGCACGAAGGTTGCTGCCAGTTTTACCTAGCAGACTACTCATAACCGTGGTCAAGTCCAATACCCACAAGGGTTTACCAAGCTGGTTGGCAATCCAGCGTGCGGATAGGGTTTTACCCACACCAGGGGGGCCAACAAGTATCGCGGACCGTGTGGGCTTGATGCCGTGGGCGGCAAGGCGGTCCCGCTCCTGCCGTTCACGCACCAAGGATTGGATCCGCACGAACAATGCGTCAGGAAGCAGCGGCGCAGACATGCCGTCAAGATCATCAAAGATCCGGATAAGCGATTGCCGGGAATCCGCATCGACCGGCATGGTTGACGGCTCGGAATTGGCCATCCCCCGCCGAAGCACGGCTGGACCGTTTGATCGCGTGCGGGATGCTTTGAGCGTCATGTCAAGCTGCGACGCCAGTTCCGGCCGAGCCACCCGGTACTTGCGGACCAGCTTGGCCAGCAGCAGCCGAACATCCTCATCAGCACCCTGGGAAGACAACCTAGCCAAATTGACTAGATCTTTCTCAATTTCAGCAATTTCGTCAATTGTTTCCAAGATGCCTCTTATGGTAGAAGGTATATTTCAAATTTAATTGACAAATTATATGGCGACTTTTAAGACTATGGTGAATTCCGAAACGATTTTTTGGCCACCTGGTTCAGGGAAAATTGGAAATTTGAAAGGACACTTGGAGCGTCCAAACTGCCTCATACTCGCCAAAGGAAGTAGTGAGTGAGAAAGTGCCCAATGCCGACTACAGGTGACCGAGCCGGGGCAGCAATCTCGCGGCTGCGGACCAAGCTGGCGCTACGTCCCCTGTTCCGCCGCTCGAAGCACCAGCCGCTAAGCAGCGACTGGTGGTGATCAGAATTGACGCAGATCCCAAAACCGAATTCGCCCCGCAGAGTCAAAATTCGTTTTATACAGACCATCGCCCTGCCGGCGGCTGGTCTACGCATTGACTGCATCAATATGCACGCGAATTCAATGGGATAGGCGCCTACGTCACCAAGTCAACGGTGGTGCGCAAATGCTTCATGACAGCCAGCCAATAAAGGGACGCTTCCGAGCGAAGGACTCCGGATGCGATGTCTAATTGCGCTGCGCACCACTTTGCCGTTCAGTTGCGTCCCTCCAGAGTCAAGCGTAACAACTCACAGTTGAGCATTGAAGTGTTGCCTAAGGGTCTTGGCACAGGTGGCACGGGTACTTCTCAAAAAAAGATTTTTGACAGATGCATTTTGATTGAGGAATAAAAAAGAGCTTGTCATTGCGCACCCTGACACCTGTGTCAGTAGCAAAGTATCGATTGAATTCATTGCTGCATTCCCTTACTACGGGCCGGCAGATGACCCGATGCGATCGGCAGACATCCTGAGCCCAGATACCGTATGCCAAGCCGCCGTCAATATCGTTTTCAAGGCGGATAGCTTCTTCCTCTGTGTCAAAGGGAATCAATGTCCCCACCGGACAGAATATTTTTTCGCTTACCGCCGAGATGTTCGTGTTTTGTGCACAGCCATTTTTGCAAACATTGGCTGGCAAGAAAGTTCGCCAAGAGCGAACGCCAGCAGCCCAAAAAATTGAAAACTCCGCTTTGCCGGGTAATGGTTATTCCAACATTTGGGATATCGGCCAGTTGATGATCCATCCTGTTTTGCGAACAAGCTCCTCAATGTCGTCGGGCGTGTCCAAGTCGCTTATGTAATGTGGATTGTCAACGACCCATTTCACGGACTCGTTCGGGTGATTTGCAACCCATTGACGCAGGCTGGTGCCGGGGGATGCGAGCAGATCGATACGCACTGATGCATCAAAGATTACCGGGTGACCTGGCACTCCATTTACCAAAGGAACTAATGCATGGCAATTTGGCAGGCAGCTATGGAATGCGGCGCAGACTGAACCGATGTCGGTAGCATTGATCAAGGGCTGATCGGCCAACATAACCATTACTGCCTGCGTATCGCTGTCCAATGCTCGCAAGCCGATATGTAATGAAGAGGCTGGGTCGTCACCTGGCGATAGGTTGATAACCTGTCGTGGCACCAAATGCGCGGGCCATTGCTTTAGGTGAGCCTGGATATCGCAAGCATAGAAACCTAGCACAAGAACGCAACTATGAAATCCCTCGCTGTGGATTAAGCCCATCAGGCGCTCCAACAGACTCTGGCCCTGAACATCGAGTAGACACTTTGCCCTTCCGCCCATACGCCGTCCTTCGCCAGCTGCCAGTATCAATACGCTAATTCGCGCACGATGTTTGATCTTCGGTGTATTCACCGGGACTCCGACAGTGCGTTCTTGGCGTTTTTAACGTTCACATTGCGCGGTAGCGCTACGCTGTTCTTGACAGCCAAAACCTCCGCCATGATGCTGACTGCGATCTCGGCCGGCGTCTTACTTCCGATGTAGATCCCAATCGGCCCTCGTAGGCGAGCAAGTCGCTTAGTTGTTAGATCGAAGTGTTCGATCATCCGATCGCGGCGCGCCTCGTTGTTACGTCGCGAGCCGATGGCACCGACATAGAAGGCCTCAGTATTTATCGCTTCAAGTAGCGCTAGGTCATCTAACTTTGGGTCGTGCGTGAGCGCGATCACGCAGGTGCGACCGTCGACCTTGAAATCGTGGACCACATCATCGGGCATGTCAGTGAGCAACGTCACACCACGCACCGACCAGGATGCGCGGTACTCTTCCCTAGGGTCACATACAGTTACGGCGAAACCGCTGAAAATAGCCATGGTGGCGAGATACTCCGTGAGCTGACCGGCGCCGATGAGTAGCATGCGATATTGAGGGCCAAACGTGTTAGCTAGCACATCGCCATCGTCAATCAGGGGACAAGGCGCAATTACCCTTACCAGATCCACCTGACCACTGGCGATACCGGTTCGCCGCTGGACCATGTCGCCTTTGGCTACCGCCCGAACCAACGCGATTAGCGAGGCCGCGTCGGGGTTGAATTCGAGCACCAATTCCAGTGTGCCACCACATGGCAGGCCGAATCGGTGGGCTTCGTCAGCGCTCACGCCGTACTTCACTCGCCGCGGGGATCCATCCGGATTATCGTGTGAGATAACCGCACCCCCCCCGTCAGCGGTGGACTGGTGGGTCCGGCTGTAGCGGTAGATAAGGTCATCCTCGATACACCCTCCTGAAACCGACCCGACCACAGCTCCAGTTTCGCAAAGCGCCATGATCGAGCCCACAGGGCGCGGTGATGAGCCCCAGGTGCGCACTACAGTGACGAGAAGGGCGCGGTGGCCCTGGTTGCGCCATTCACTCAAAGCTCTCAGAACCATGAGATCCAAGTTTTCCATATTCGGCTCCAGAAATCGCCAATAACCACTTAGTTCGTTAGCATTAAAGATGAATTTGCCGGCCACATAGACACCTAAACTCGAATGTTCCAGAAGCGCCTCACTAAATAAGCTTCATGGTCACATTCTTCAATTGCATGTAATCGTGAAGCGCAGCCATTCCCTTCTCCCGTCCGATGCCACTCTTTTTGTACCCTCCCATTGGCGCTTCCACGGCCCGCTCGTGATAGGTGTTGACATAGACAGTACCCGCTTCAAGCTGCGCGGCCACCCGGTGGGCCCGACTGGCATCCTGAGTCCAGATGCCGGATGCCAGGCCGTATTCCGTGTCGTTGGCGATACGAACTGCCTCCTCCTCCGTATCGAAGGGAATCAGGACCCCCACCGGGCCAAAGATCTCTTCACGAACCACCTTCATGCTCGCCGTCACGTTGGTGAAGATGGTCGGCCTGATATACAGGCCCTGCTCCAGGCCATCGCCGTTGGCGCGCTCTCCGCCAGTGAGACAGGTGGCGCCTTCTTGGCGCGCGCTCTCGAAAAAACCAAGAATCTTCTCGAATTGTGGTCGGTTCGCAATGGGCCCCAACGTCGGAAACGGGCGATCGCGTCCTATCGGAAATTTGGAGGCCGCGGCGGCAATCTTGCTGCTGAACTCATCGAATATCGTCCGCTGAACCAGGACTCGCGTGCCAGACGTGCAGATCTGACCACTGTTGAGGACGAAGCCCATCAGCACCATGGGAACAGCCGCATCCAGCTTGGCGTCTTCAAAGACGATGTTGGGGGACTTTCCGCCAAGCTCCAGCGTCAATGGCATGATCTTTTGGGCGGCAACGGCACCAATCGCCTGCCCCGTTTTGACCGATCCGGTAAAGGCGACTTTTCGAACCAAAGGATGGATGACCAAGGGTGACCCTGCATTTGCACCATCCCCTGTGACGACGTTGAGAACCCCATTGGGCATGCCTGCCTCTGTTGCCAGTCGCGCCATTTCCAGGGCTGTGAGTGAAGAGAATTCGCTGGGCTTGAGAACTACTGTGTTGCCGGCAGCCAAGGCAGGCGCCACGCTTCGTGCCGCTTGGTTGAGCGGGCCATTCCAGGGAGTGATGATGCCGACCACGCCGTAAGGCTCGTAGAGGTTATAGCAAAAAATCTGGGGGTTGATGGGGATCGTGTCCCCATGAATGGAGGCTGCCAAGCCGCCGTAATAGTCAAAGAACTTGGCCGACTCCACCACGATCATGGGCGAGAGGCTCGACGGCATGCCCATTTCCTCCGATTCCAGCTTGCCCAGGTGCGCTGCGTTTTGAACCAGAAGATCCGCGAGCTTTCGAAGAATCCTGCCTCTGTCCAGGGGGTTCATCTCGGCCCAAGCGCGTTTTGCGGCAAATGCCGCTTGCACGGCCCGATCAATGTCCTCTGCAGTCCCTTGCCCAACCCGGGCGACTAAAGTTCCATCAGCGGGGCTGACGGAGTCGAAATATTGGCCCGAGCTGGGGGTCACAAATTGGCCGTTGATGTACATGTCATATTGCTGAGTCATTGTGAGTCTCCTGAAATTTGAATGGAAGTTAGAGTGTTTTGCGAGCGGCAAGAATCATGGCCGCGCCCTTTTCGCCAATCATGATGGTGGGCGCGTTAGTGTTGCAGGAGGTGACGCGCGGCATGACCGATGCATCGACTACTCTGAGGTTTTGGATGCCATGAACCTTCAGCTGGGCATCGACGACAGACATGGCGTCAATGCCCATGGCACATGTCCCTACTGGGTGATAGACAGTCTGGGCTGATTCGCGGATGTAGCTTTCCCATTGCGCATCAGTATTGATCGATAAACCCGGCGCGACCTCCCTCTTAATGAGATCAACCAGAGGTTTCGTTTCGAACACCTTGCGAATCCACCGCATGCCTTCACGCATGACAGACAAGTCATCATCGTTGTCCAAATAATTGGCATAGATAAGTGCTTTCTCACGCGGGTCAGGGCTTGCCAAGCGAATCGATCCTCTTGCCTTTGGCCTAAGCAGGCTGCAGGATGCATTTATGCCTGGGAAAGAGTCAAGAGCGACGGTACCAGTTTTAGAAATGGTGATGCTCATCGGTCTAAAGCTGATTTCAACGTCCGGACGGTCTGCATTTTTAGCCACCTTGGGAAAGGCTGTGGCTTGCACTGCTCCGATGTTCAAATATCCGCTACGGTTATAAAAGTACTTAAGCGCTTGGAAGTACATTCTTGCGCCCGTCAGCTGATGGTTAATCGAAATTGACTTGTCGCACTCAGCAACGTAATAGACATACAAGTGATCCTGCAAATTTGCACCTACACCTTGTAAGTCGTGAACTACCTTGATGCCTCGCTCGCCTAAATGTGCACTGGGTCCTATGCCTGACAGCATCAGCAGTTGCGGTGAATTGATCACCCCCCCAGAAAGAATGACTTCTTTTCGTGCTTTGGCTTCATGAGTTTCCTCGCCATTTCTGTAACGAATTCCCACAGCACGTTTATTTTCAAGAATGATTTTTTCAGCCAAAGCTTCTACCACGACGTGCAGGTTTTTGCGATGTCTAACGGGGTGTAAGAATGCCTCAGAAGTTGAGCTGCGTCGCCCATTTCTAACCGTGACCTGAGCTCGTCCAACGCCTTCTTGTATGCCGTCATTGAGGTCTTTTCGAAATGGCAAACCTGCATTAATTGAAGACTGGATGAACAACCGTCCACCTTCATCATCGATAACGGGGTCACTCACGGCAAGCGGACCACCAACGCCATGCATGGGACTCTCGCCGTGCTGTTGATCCTCACTTTTTTTAAAATACGGCATAACATCGTCCCAGGTCCAACCTGGGTTGCCAAGCCGAGCCCATTCGTTGTAGTCCTCTGGGTGCCCTCGTAGATAGACCATCCCATTGATGGAGCTGGACCCCCCAAGTGTTCGTCCTCTTGGCCAATAAATCTTTCGATTTCGCAAATGCTTTTCTGGCTCGGTGAAGTAAGCCCAGTTCGTTGGTCCTGGACCGATAACTCGAGCTGCACCTGCAGGGATCTTCATCCAGATGCTCTTGTCTTCGGGACCAGCCTCAAGAAGCAAAACCGATACGCCAGGATCTTCTGACAGCCGATTGGCAAGGACGCACCCAGCGGAGCCAGCGCCCACGATGATGTAGTCATATTCATGGATGTCGGGCATTACAAACTCACTGATGGCAGTTGATGTTGAACCGTGTACATGGGTTTGCGCCTTACTGGCCCGCCCCGCTGCTGATGATGGGGCCGAAGAGTTCCCACTGCTCGCCCTTCAGACGCATCATCTGCATTTGTTGAATCGGGTACAGATCTGTTGGCGTGGTATTTGCAACCACACCAGGAATCATCAATTTGAAGGGCACCTTGTTCAGACTTCCAGCCTGCTTCATCACATTGGCACGAGACAAATCATTGCCACTTTGGGCAAGAACCTGCACCAGTGCCTGAGCAGTCACATAGCCATAAACATTCATTGAGTCTGCCTTGTTGGCGCCGGGTAGGTACTTGTCCATAAAGGCAGACCAGGCTTTCATGTCGGGATGGTCTTTCCAGCGTGCATCTGTAGATTCCATCAAATAGGCCGTGCTCAGAATTCCCTGGCTGTTCTCAATACCCGCCGGTTTCATGACTGCACCCACAGATACAGAAATGTTGATCAGATAATGGGCTGGCTTCCAGCCAATTTCTGCGACCTTTTTGATCACCTGAGAGGCGAACTTGGGTGTAGTGATGTTCACCAGGACGTCAGCCCCTGACGCCTTCAACTTGAGTACTTGTGAGTCCACCGTGGGGTCTGAGGGCTCGTAGGTCGCCGTTGAGACGATCATTGATGTCGCCTTTTCTCCAAGACCTTCTTTCAGTCCGGCCAGATAGTCCTTGCCGAAATCATCATTCTGCGAAAGTACTGCAATCTTTGCGTTGGGAATATTGGTCAAAATATGCTTTGCATAGATGGCGCCCTCGCTGAAATAGGTCGGCTGCCACCCCATCGTCCATGGGTATTTTTTGGGGTCTACCAGATGGGTAGCGCCACCGCCCACCAGCAACTGAGGGACTTGCTTGGCGTTGAGGTACTTTTGCGCTGCCAAATTAGCGGCAGTTCCAATCGTGTTGAACATCGCTAAAACGTCATCGTTCTCCACCAGTTTGCGGGTTTGCTCAACGGTTTTCGGTGGACTCAACGCATCGTCGTAGGAAATGAAGTTGATTTTGCGACCGTTGATGCCGCCGTTTTCGTTCACCATCTTGAAGTAGGCAGCCTCTACCTTGGCGATCGTGCTGTAGGCTGAGCCCGGACCGCTGTAGGGGCTGGTGTTTCCAATGCGGATCTCGGTGTCGGTGACGCCAGGCAGTTGTGCCTTCTGCGCCCAAGCGCCAGACAGCGCCAGGCTACCCAAAACGGCTGCTACAAAGGCTTTTCCGAATCGGGCGTGAGCCGATCTGCCTTGGCGTCCAAAGCCTCTTGCCCCTGCTACGATGGAACTGCCTGCAAGGGCTCGTCGGGTGATTGATTTGATGCTGTTTGTTATGTTGTTCATGTCTGTCTCCTGGTTTTGGTTAGTTGGAAGTTCCGCTTTTGCGTTGGAACCGGTGGAAAATGAAATCCCGAAAAGTGCTTGCGCCTGACGGCAGGAAAAATATGAGGACAATTAGAAATACGCCGTAAATGGCACCCGACAAGCCCTTGGAGAAAGTCTCGGCCACATTGGGTACGAACAAAACGAAGATGGCACCGAAGAAAGCCCCAGGCAACCAACCAACGCCGCCGACCACGAGGCCCACCAGAATGGCGGCCGAAAGATAAAAGGTGAAGCTCTCTGGTGCGATGTATTGCACTGCCATGGCACTCAGTGCTCCCGCAATGCCATTGAATGCTGCGCTCATGCCAAAGGCCAGAGTTTTGTAGACCGACACATTGACCCCCATCGCCTTGGCAGCCACAGGGCTCTCTTTCACGGCCAATAGGGCCAAGCCGGTCCGGCTCTTGATCAGGTTCCTGGCGACCAGGTAGAGAAGACAGGTCGTGATGAGCGTGATGTAGTAGAGCCACTGATCCTCGTTCAGCGATGATCCAAATGGGGCGTGTGGCTTGTTGACTGCGATGCCCTGGGAACCGCCTGTCCATGCTTCCAAAACAGATAGTTTGATGACCTGCGGCATGGCGACGGCCAACGAGAAGGTAGCCATGGCGAGGTAGTGTCCCTCCAGCCGCAGTGCGGGCAATCCAAACAAAAAACCAAACAGGAAAGCGATGACGCCAGCAGCCGGTATGGCGAAGCCGTAGTGCAGGTCATACTGACCCATGAAAATGGCTGCCGTATAGGCACCAACGGCATAAAACGCGCCATGGCCCAGCGACAGTTGGCCGCTGAAGCCAACCAAGAGATTCAGTCCCATGATGGCAATCGCAAAGATCATGACCTGGGTGGCTTGAAACAATAGAAATCCCTTCGCGAATGCAGGTAGCGCAACAGCCACCGCCACGACTCCGACCACTGGCGCTATCCACTTGATGGAATGCCATTGCCAATTCATTTGATTTTTCATACGCGGTGCACCAGTTTTCTTCCCAAGAGACCTTGGGGACGTATCACAAGAACCAAAACGATGGTGACCAGCGCCAACGTGAGTTTGAGTTCGCCGCCAATGACGGGAATGAATGTGCCAGCCAGGTTCTCCAGAACACCCACGATAAGTCCTCCGAGAACAGCACCGGCAGGGCTACTTAACCCTCCGAGCACCGCGCCGGCAAAACCATAGACCAGGGTCCCCGCCATCATGTTGGGCTCCAAAAAAACGACGGGAGCGATCAGCATGCCGGCCACCGCGCCGATGGCTGCTGCCATGCCCCAGCCGAGCCCCTCAAGCGTTCTGACACGTATGCCCAGAAGGCGTGCAGATGTCGGGTTGTTTGCAGCTCCGCGCATGGCCAAGCCAACCCGGGTAGACCGAAAAAAGGCAAACAGCAGGACCAGGATGACCAATGTGGTGACCATCATGCCCGCTTGATGCTGGCTGATCCACGCGCTTCCCAAAAACGGCGCAGTGCCAAACGGCGATGGAAATGGCTTGACAGTGAAGCTCCAGATGTAACCAGCAACGCTGTTGATCGTCAGCAGCAACCCGATGAACACAATGACAAGGCTCAGGGGTGGAGCATTTCGAAGCGGTCGCATCAAGACACGCTCCACCAGTACACCCAATACAAATGACATCAAAACGGTCAGCGGGAACGCAATCCAATAGGTCACGCCGTAGTCCATGATCTGCCAGGCTGCAAAGGTGGAGAGCATGGCCATCTCACCTTGAGCGAAGTTCACATGACCGATGGATTGGTAGATCATGACGACAGCGAGCGCGACACAGGCGTAAATCGTTCCTGTGGATATGCCCGCGATGAGTTGCTGTGCAAAGAGTTCCATCATCAATTCCCCAGATAGGCTTGTCTAATGCTGTCGTTCTTTCGGATCACCTCTGGTGTGCCCGAAAAAACAATCCGCCCTGTTTCAAGTAGATAGGCCTGGTCTGCCAGATCCAATGCGAGGTGAGCGTTCTGTTCAACCAAAAGGATGCTGATTCCCTGCTCCTGATTGAGTCGCCTGAAAATGTTGAAGAGCTCACGCACCATGAGCGGCGCCAGTCCAAAAGACGGTTCATCAAGCAGCAGCAAAGTTGGACGAGCCATCAGTGAACGGCCTACGGCCAACATTTGCTGCTCCCCTCCCGACAAGGTTCCGGCTTGTTGAGAACTTCGTTGCCGAAGAATTGGAAAGTAGTCATAAATCCGATCCATGTCTTGACCGATGCTGACCTTGTCACTTCGTCGAATGGCACCAAGTTGCAAATTTTCAGTCACGCTCAGTGCGCCGAAAGTCCCGCGTCCGTCCGGCACATGCCCTACGCCCAGACGAGCGATTTCTTCCGTGGACAACTGTTCAATACGACGCCCGTCGACTTCGATGCAGCCTTGACGCGACAGCATGCCGCAGATGGCCCGCAGGGTGCTGGTTTTGCCAGCGCCATTGGCGCCCAGCAGCGCGGTGATCTGGCCTGGGTTGACCCGCAGACTGAGGCCGTGCAGAACCTTGCTGCTCCCGTAGGAGGCTGTCAGATCCTTGATGGTTAATTGGCCCCTCATGCCGAGTCTCCACCCAGATAGGCGGCAATCACGTCAGGATGCTGTTGCACTTGCTCAGGTGTACCTTCTGCGATCCGTCGCCCGAAGTTCAGGGCCACGATGTGATCTGAAATAGACATCACCAAACCCATGTGGTGCTCAACCAGCAGCACCGTCAGATTGAAATCCCTGCGAATTTTCTGGATGATTTCCCCGAGCTCGCTCACTTCTTCATGGTTGAGTCCGCAGGCCGGCTCATCCAGAAGCAGCATGCTTGGCTCAGTGGCCAGTGCGCGGGCCAATTCAACGCGCTTTTGGGTGCCAAATGGCAAGTCCTTCACTTTGCTTGCGGCGACATCCTGCAGATGGAGGTAATCGATCAGGCGATTTGCTGCCGCGTTAGAGGCTGCGTTGGCCCGACGGGACAAGGGCAGACGCAGGGCGTCGGCGATCAGGTTTCCCCGGGTGCGTGTGTGTGCCCCGATCCTGATGTTGTCGGTGACTGTCAAATTCTGAAAGAGCGCCAGGTTTTGGAACGTGCGGCCAATACCTCGCTCGGCGATGTGCTGCGCTGCCGTGGCCAGAAGGGATTGACCTCGGTACAAGATATCCCCCGAGTCGGGCGTATACAGACGGCTTACGCAGTTGAAGAGCGTCGTTTTGCCAGCGCCATTGGGGCCAATGAGTGCGACCACTTTACCCTCAGGAATCTTGAAACTCACTCGGTCGAGGGCGACCACGCCACCGAAGGTCACCACAACATTGGAGACTTCAAGCAGTGAAGGGGCGTGGGTTGTCGCGACACTCGCGGTGGACATGGCAGCCTTCGGTCCTGGGTGGACGGCGGTGATGGTCATGTTGGTCAGGCGAGTTACTTGCCTTTGAAGGCAGGTTTTCTCTTTTCAACGAAGGCGCCACGTCCTTCAAGGCGGTCCTCGCTGTTGCGAAGGATTCCAAACGACTGCTGCTCCAATTCGAGTCCTGCGGCCAAGGGGATCTCACGACCCACAGTCGCCAGTCTCTTGACGGCAGACACCGCCAGGGGTGCATTGGCTGCGATCTGTCGGGCTATGGACATGGCCGTCTCCATGAGCGCGGAGGGTGTGACCACGCGACTTACCAAGCCAATTCGTAACGCTTCCTGTGCGTCGATCCTTGCACCGGTCAGTAGCATCAGCATGGCATCCGATTGGCCAATCGCACGAACGATGCGTTGGGTCCCGCCCGCGCCTGGAATGCTGCCAATGCAAACTTCAGGCAGCCCGAAGCTCGCCCTATCTGACGCAATTCTGATGTCGCATTGAAGGGCCAGTTCAAGCCCACCGCCGAGGGCAAATCCGTTGATCGCCCCGATGACCGGCTTGCCCGTCTGCAATTTGGCCAAATTCGGGGTCGGTCGAGCCGATCCGAAGTGCAGTTCGGCAAAAGTTTCGCTGGGAGGCAGGGTCTTCTTCAAGTCCGCACCGGTACAAAACGAGCGATCGCCAGCGCCGGTAAGAACCACGACCCGTATGCCGCTGTCGGATGAAATTTGCTGCCAGATGGCGTGCAACTGGTCAACTGACTCGGGATCCAGTGCATTCATGGCTTCAGGCCGGTTCAAGGTGACTGTTGCGATGTAGTCGCAGACTTCAATGGAGACGGTCATGGTCAGGATGCCTGTTGTTGATTGGTCAGCTTGGATGAGAGCAACGCGTCAATTTGTGAGTTGCTGTGCCCCATCGCCAAAAGAACCTCGCGTGTGTGTTCACCCAAGCGGGGTGGTGGGCGACGTGCGGCCGGTAATTCACCCGTCGTTTTGAGTGAAAAGCGAGGCATCGTGATGAGCCCTGCAGTCGGGTGCTCAATGTGTTCACTCATATTTGCTTCAACATAGGGCGGGGTGTGCACCACCTCGGCATAGTTGTTAATGGGACCGCAAATGATGTCCGCAGTCTCCAGCGCCTTGATCCACACCTGCTTGGTTTGGCTGCGCATCCGGGACTCTAATGCCAGCACCAGCTCTGCACGGTGCTTGATACGCCCAGCGAGTTCCATAAAGCGTGGATCGGTCAGTAACTCTGGTGCGCCAACGATTTCACACAAGGCATTCCATCGAGCGGGTTGGTAAGCTGCCACCATGATCCAGCCGTCAGCGCAGCGCAGCGCCTCGTTGGGGGCTGCATAAGGGGCCGCACTGCCTATGCGCTCGGGAATGATATGGTCTGCCAGGTAGGCCGCCAGTGCCGACTGTTGAAGTGATACAGCACTGCCGAACATGCTGATGTCAAGGTGCTGGCCGATTCCAGTTTTCCCGCGTTGCGTGAGCGCGGCCAACACGCTAACCGTGGCCAGATAGCCGGTCACGATGTCAACCACCGGGACCTGTATCTTGCAGGGCGGTGCATCGGCTGACCCCGTCACACTCATCAGCCCCGCGACAGCCTGTATAACACCATCGACACCGGGCTTGTCTTGCCAGGGGCCGCTTTGCCCATAAGCTGAGACGGAGCAGTAGATGAGGCGCGGGTTGGCTTGCTGGAGCTGCTCGCAGCCCAGGCCAAGCCGTTGCATGACACCAGGCCGAAAACTCTCCACAACCACATCGGCTTCCCGCAGGAGCTCCTGACATATTTTCAGGTGATCCTTGTTTTTGAGGTCGAGTGCGATGCTTCGCTTGTTCCGGTTCATCGACATGAAAGTGGCACTCTCACCCTCAATCCATGGAACAAAGGCGCGGCCAATTTCACCACTGGGGGACTCGACTTTGATCACGTCAGCGCCCAGATCGGCCAGCATCATGGTGCAAGTCGGACCGGCGGCAATCTGGGTGAAGTCGATGACCTTGAGTTCGCTTAGAGACTGTGAAAGCATATTTTGTCTTCCGGATAAAGGTGGGTCAGGAGCCGCGAATGTTGTTTTCACGAATGATTCGTGACCATTTCTCGGTCTCCAGTTTCAAGGCACGTATTGACTCGTCTGGTGACAAAGTCAAAGCCTCGAAGCCATTTCCGGCCAAGTACTCTTTCATTTCCGCAGTGGTGATGACGCGGTCAATGGCGAGCCTCAGGCGTTGGATTACATCGGCTGGCGTGCCACGCGGTACCACCACGTGGTACCAAAATCCAGCTTCAAAGCCATTGACGCCACTCTCAGCTATCGTGGGTATCTCAGTGGCCAATTGCGACCGCGTGGCAGATGCCACGCCGAGAATGCGCAACTTTCCGGTGCGTGCGTGCGGCAACACGGAAGGCAGGCCGAGCATTGCAACGGGAATGTGTCCCCCCAGCAGGTCGTTCAAAGCCGGGCCAGTACCCCGATACGGGGCATGAATCAGCGGCACCCCGGTCATGGCTGAAAAATGAATGCCCGCAAGATGCTGGGGCGAAGCAATGCCAACGGATGCGTAAGCCAATGGAGATGACGATCTGCTTTTGGCGTAGCTGATGAACTCTGTAATGGTTCTTGCCGGGACGTTATTGCCGACTGCGAGCGCAATTGGTGAGCTGGCCAACGTCGATACAAAGACAAGATCCTGCGTCGGGTTGAACGGAAGGTTGTCGTACAGCAGCGGAAGAAGGGGGTCGCTGGTACCGCCTATCCCCACCGTGTAACCGTCAGGCGCGGCGCGCGCCACTTCAGCCAGTCCGATTGTGGTGCCGGCGCCAGCCTTGTTGTCAACGATCACCGTTTGCCCCAGTGCAGCCGACAGGCGCTGCGCAAGGGCCCGCGCCACAGTGTCGGTCCCACCGCCCGGCGGAAATGGAACCACCATTCGCAAGCCCTTGGAGGGATAGCTGACCTGAGCCACAAGCGGCAAGCCAGATGCACCGAGAGCACCTGCAGCCATGATTTGAATAGCGAACCGTCGACTCATCAACGTGTTGATGGGGGTAATTTTTTGGTTCATACAGAAACACTGCTCAGGCTGCGGCCACCACAAACGTAAAGCAACTGGCCTGTGATGTAAGTCGATGCGGGTTGCGAAAAAAATCGGACGGCATGAGCGACATCCTCTGCTTGCCCGATGCGTTGGACTGGAACCGAACGCTTTAGGTCCTCAATGACCTGTGCCGACAGGGTCTGAAAGAGCGGCGTCTCGGTGATTCCCGGTGCAATCGCGTTAGCCGTGATGCCATAACGGGCATATTCAAGTGCGAGACTGCGGGTGAAGCTGACAACACCTCCCTTGGATGCCGAATAGCTTGCCTGGCCTCGGTTACCCAGCCAAGCTCGGGACGAAATGTTGATGATTCGGCCAAAACGCTGATTAACCATGTGGGGCAGAACAGCCTTTGCACAAATGAACTGGGACGTGAGGTTGGTCTCGACCACGCGTTGCCAGAAATCGAGGTCCATCTTCGACACCAACTTGTCGCCGCCAATGCCGGCGTTGTTGACCAGAATGTCGACTCGCCCAGTGGTGTTGTGCAACTGAGCTACTGCACGCTCAACATCGTCCTGCGAGGTCACACTCACTTCCTGCCCGAAGACTTCAGCACCTAATTGCTGCAATTCGGTGGCTGCCTGCGCCACCGCTGCGCCATCAATATCCCAAATGGCGATGCGACAGCCCTGACTGGCCAAGTCTTTCGCTATGCCCAGGCCAATGCCTTTTGCTCCACCGGTCACGATGGCTGTCAGTCCCTGGAGGGAGTCCGGGAGGTTCGTGGAGGCCTGTTGCTTGTTGTCAGTCATGGTGAATTTCCAGGGTTCAGATTGAAAATATGTGAATTGAGCAGGCAGCGTGGTCTACGCCCCAGATGCCACCACCTGTCACCTGACTCAGGCCGAGCCGGGCACCCTGCACTTGGCGTTTGCCGGCGCGTTGTTGAAGTTGCTCACAAATTTCAACGATCTGAGCCACGCCTGTGGCGCCAGGTGGGTGGCCTTTTGCGAGCAGGCCGCCGCTCGGATTGACTGGAATACGACCGCCCAGCGAAGTAGCGCCGCTCGTCAGCAGGTGCTGCGCCTCGCCTCGTTTGCACAAACCCAAGGCCTCGTAATAGAGCAATTCGGAAATGGTGAACGCATCGTGGAGTTCGATGAGGCTCAGATCCTCGGGGCCAATGCCTGCCTGCTCATAAGCCAGGCGTGCAGCGCGCGCGGTAATCTCCGCTTCGGTCATGTCTACGGGACCCGTTTCAAAAACACCAGACTGAACCACCGAGGCCAGCACACGTACGGGCTTGGCCAGACCCTTGCCGGGTTTGTTTGTCAGGACGACGGCTGCTGCACCGTCGACCACTGCTGGACAGCATTGCAGCAAGGTGAGAGGCTCTGCGATAGGACGCGAGGCCAGCACTTGCTCATTCGTCACCAGCTTGCAAAATGTGGCGATGGGGTTGAGTGCGCCGTGCCGGCGGTTCTTGACAGACACCTCTGCGAGCACTTGTGGCGACACGTTGTAGTCGTGCATGTAGCGGCGTGCACGCATCGCATAGAGTGCAGGCATGACCATGCCCCGGCGGTTATTCCAGTCGTGCTGACCCAGTGGCAGTGCGCCCCCGCCCAGCGTGCTGAGCTGATCCATACCAAAAACCAACACGGTGTCATGCTTGCCGGATGTGATCGCTTCGAGTGCGAGGTGGAAAGCGGTCGCTCCGCTGGAGCAGGCGTTGTCTATGTTGAAAACCGCTTGCCCAGCCGTGTGTAATTCGCGCAGAACCCGCTGGCCTGGAAGATGGCCACCGGCGGCATTTCCGCAATAAAAGGCTTGGACATCATTGATCGTGATACCCGCATCACTCAACGCATCCATCACTGCTGCCTGGGCAAGCACTTCCTCTGTCAAGTGCGGGAACTTTCCGAAGTCGGAAATACCAACGCCAGAGATCACTGCTTCACTCATGGTGCGCCACCATCATCTGCTGGAAGGCGTAATCCGCTGAACCATCTGCCAAGGTATGAGATACCACCTCCATGGCCGCGCCGAGTGGTGGTTCTTTTCCTGCCTCATAGACCATGGGGCCAAACGCTCTAATGCCCGGTTCAAAATCCACCATGGCGAGTGCGTAAGGACCGCGCTGCCGATCGACGTGAACGATGCTGTAGGTGTAGAGCACTCCCTTGGGACCTATTTGAATTTCTTCATAGGGTGTTTCACCAAGAAAAAATTCTGCCGGCGGAAACTGCCAATTGACACTGCCTTCTTTTCGGTTTGCAAGCAAAGTCAAACCATCATCAGTGTGAACAATATGGCTTTTTGATCGCTTGGTAATCATCATTCTGGCTGTCTCCACATCGCGTTGTAAGTGCTGAGACTTTAGGCGCTGGCGGCACAACCATCAATGCATGATTTCTGTCCAATATATTTAGCTCAGCTAAAATTTGATCATGCAAAGATCACACCTCCCATTACTCGGCTTGCGTGCTTTCGAGGCCACTGCAAGACACCTTAGTGTTTCCAAAGCTGCCATGGAGTTGTGTGTGACGCCTGGAGCTATCAGTCAGCAGGTCAAGCTTTTGGAAGAGAGTCTGGGCGTGGCGTTAATGCAGAGGAGTGGACGTACCATTGAACTCACTGACGCCGGTCTTCTGTTGCGACCCCAATTGACACAGGCTCTGGACTGGATCAGCGTGGCGCTCGACTCGGTCACAAGAAAGCGCAGCAAGTCCACCATCAAACTGACACTGCTGCCCACGCTAGCCGAGAAATGGCTTATGCCCAGGTTGGCAAGATTTCATGGAGCCCACCCCGAGCTCGACATTCAGATAATGACCAGCTTCCGATCCGTGGAGTTGGAGGCAGAGGATGTAGATATGGCCTCATGGATCGGCGTCAATCTTCCGCCAGGTGTCAGCGGTGTGCGGTTGTTTGACGATGAATTCATGCCGGTTTGCAGTCCGTCCCTGTTGAAGGGCGGGGCTCCCCTGACGAGGCCAAGTGATCTGGTTCATTTCACATTGCTTAAATCAGTGCCCCGGGCCGACTATTGGAAAGCCTGGCTGACGCACGCCGGTGAGCCAGATCTGAAATCGGCCCACAGTCTGTCGTTCGGAAGTTCTTCACTAGCCATTCAGGCCGCCATTGACGGGGTGGGCATTGCACTGGTTCAGCATGCTTACGTTAAGGCCAACCTGGCTTCAGGTGCGCTCGTAGCTCCGTTTGACATCAAGGTGCGCGGCAAAAACGGCTACTACCTTGGTTGGTCATCAGCGAGGCCAGTCAGCGAGGCTTTGGCACTGTTTCGTGACTGGATACTCGAAGAGGTTGGGCGGCCAGACTGACCCGGGCTATCACCGCAGGCTGATCGCATCTTGGATGGCACTGAGAATGAGATTGACGTGATCATCAAGATGACGATCGTGGTTTGCATTGAAGTTCTTCAGTGCAAACTTGAGCAAAGTCGGGGCATGATCCATGGGTATGGCAACTTCCCGCAGGGGCGTCTGCCAGCCCAGCAGATCGAAGTGGGCCTCAACTGCATTGGCGACTTTGTCGCCTAGCTGCACATCCTGAGGCTGAACCTGAAGTTCCAGAGCAGTTCCAATCGCTGCCGTGACATCGGGGCAAAGATGCCCGAGGTGTCGGATCACTGCAGGCGCCATACCAGCATAGCCGTGAGACTGTGTAATACCGGCGTATCGATTGAAGAGGGCTACCGAGACCGCATAGGCGGCGCGAATCAAAATGTGGCACGACAAGGGCTTCCCACCGTCTTCTTCGTCGCGATTTTGAAGTAGCGATGCAGCGCAAAGATCAATTCGGGCAGCATGATCAGCAGGGTCATGCAGGCGAGGGTAAGCGTTGCGGGCCAGCCGCCAGGCCTGATAGCGGCTAGCTTGAACCAATGGATTGGCCGTCTGCGCAGCGCCTATGCACATCAGTGCCCACCAGTAGGTTTCAAAGCTGGTAGAGCGCGCCAAGGAAACAGGGGCAGTTGCCAGAGCTGCACTGTCCCAGAAAATAGCCCTGGGTCGGGTCTTTGGGTCAAAAAATTCCAAGTGATGAACATCGCCGTGGTGGCGCACTGCCGACCCGCCTCTGTTTTGTGCCGATGTTGGGGATGTCAGTACATTGAAAATCGGAACCTTGGGTGCAAGCAATTTTTGGGTCACAGGCGCCCGGCCATCCACGTGTCGTGTTGCCATTTCCAGCAGTGGACGCTTCTCACCCATCAACATGGCGACGACCCGGGCGCCCTTGATGACGCTGCCTGCGCCGATGGCGATCAGGGCGTCAGCGCGCAATTCCAGAGCCATTTGCGCAGCCGCTTCGATGCTTTGACTGGGTGCCCCTTCGGAAATACCTGGAAATACACCAACTAGGACGTCACCCAGAAGCGTGGCAATTCGTTGTGTGAGTGTGGAACGTTCATGTACGCTGCGGCCACACAGGACCAGAGCCCGGCTTGCGCCGTTGCGGGTCAACTCGTCCTTCAGGGCATCCAGTGCATCGCGCCCTGCAAACACCTTGAGTGCATAAGTGCGCGAGGTGAATTCATGTTGCGTAGATCGGTTATCGGTAGTGAACATTGACAAGGCTTTTCAGATTGAACAGCCTAAAATTTTGGTCGTCTCAGGCGGCCCTGACAATGCATGATTACTTATCCAATACTTTAGTTTGGCTAAATCTTATATGCCTGGAAAATGCATTAAAACATTGATTCAAAAACCTTCAATCACAGAGATTTTTTGGATCATCTAGTACTGACTACCCGCCTAGGGTCTGTGGTCCAGGCATCTGCTGCAATCAATCCAAAAAGCATCAAGATCAGTGCGCCGAGGCTTACGACTCGTCCACTCTCGATGGCCAATGGAATGCAAAGAAGAGCCACAACTGCGGCCCAACCGGCCAAACTGCCACGACCTAGCCCCAACCTGACCCGGAATATGCCATGGCCCGCCAAAAAGAAGGCCGTACCCACGCTCAGCAAGACGCCGGCTTCCATATCGGTACCAGTCTGTGCAACAACGGACTTGATTCCGGCAGAAATCAACACCACACCGGCGATCAAAACCAGATGCGTCTGCCAGTAAACGGCTCCCAGTTGTTCTCGATGAGCAGTTGATGCGGCCTCCAGCCTATGCCGGGCCGCCTCATCATCCCCTGAAAAATAGCGCCACCAAAGCCCGACGATCAGCAACATTCCAAGCGTGCAAACACCTGCCAATCGGCTGTCGAACGGGAGATCCTTGGCGCTGGATCCGATCGCAATAATGGCTTCACCAAATGCAATCAAAATCACCAGACCATGGCGTTCAGAAAAGTGACCTGCCTGAAGCGTGAAACCATGTGGGCGTGGGAGCGCCGACGCGGCCAGTAAACCAATTGCGCCCATAACCAGAAGTGGCATTCGCCACTGCGCGTCCATCCATGCTGCACCCAGCACAAACGCAGCTGCACCAAAATTGAATGGTGCCATGATCGCGATAGCCTTGACGTGTGCCGTGCGTCCAAACTGAATAAATGCAGCCGAATGCAACAGAACCACGGCCAGATAGGCCATCGCAAATAGCTTGATCCCGTCGGTTTCCATGCGTGGCAAGGCAGTCGCCATGGCTAGAAATCCAGCCATGCTCACTATCAGCACGACGCGCAATTGCAATCCGACACCAAGCGTGCTGACGAGCCAAAGCCATCCTGAGTACAACCACCACAGCAGCACCAAGATCGACGCGGCCAAAGCGAAGTCACTCCAGCCATGTGCGTGTTCGACCAAATGCGTCAACTGGGTCACCATAAACACAAAGACGAGGTCGAAAAACAACTCAACCGTAGATACGGACTGATGGGGTGGTTTGATGGCCTTTGTCATGATGTTGACTTCTGAATGACTGGTTTTTACAACGAATACGAATCGGTGAAACGCGACAAGATCGACGCGTGGCGACTTGGCCAAGTCCGTAAACCATGTTCGCCATTGCCTAAGGCGTTGTGCATGAAGGCGGCAGTCAGCTCGCATGTTGCATTCTTGACTTGCGCATTTAGTAGCACGCCGCCGGTGCCCGCCCGGTCGGTGAAAATGCTGTGCGAGCCACCGGTGAACACGGCCAGCATTTTTCGGGGACTTCCGACCGCATCGAAAATTGCAATGCGGTCCTCGGCTGCGCTGTAATAGCCGGGTATCCGTATCACATCGTCGGTCGCAGTGATGTGCAGGGTGGGCACGCGGATCGGCGTCAGGATGCGGTCGCTGGATGATTCGCCATAAAAAGGTGGCGCTGATATCAAAATGGCGGCTTGCAGGCGAGAATCGCGTAGGTTAAGCAGTTGCCCTTGCCTAATGACCTGTGCGCCGACAGCAAGCAACGTGGTATTTGCACCATACGAGTGGCCAGCCGCCACGATGCGATTGCTATCGATCAAATGCGCAATCTCACCCCCTAACGCTTGGTCCAGCGCAAAGTGCAAATCGTGTACACGAGCGATAGCCTCAGCCTCCTGTGCTGCGGCATGCAATCGATCAACCAGTGCAAAAGGACTGCCACCTGTCCAAATTTTCCGGTCGCTGCCTACATGCTGGACGTGAAGGCTGGCAAAGCCCTGGCTTGCCCAATGCCGCCCAAGGTAGCTGTAGCCATAGCGCGACCCACCTATACCGTGAGAGAGAACGACAAGTGGTGCTTGGTGACCTTTGTCGGTTGCATTAGGCAAGTACAGCCGGACCGGCACTTTCCGATCTCTCAGGCGATCGTGCCAGTCCATATCCAACACGCGATAGGCGGTATTTTTGAGGTCAAGGGTGGTGGCGCGAGCTGTCCAACCCAATTGCATCAATGTGGTGGCTGCTACAGCGCCAACTAAAACGCGCCTGCGTGACGGCATGTCCATCCAGATTTTCCCTGAAGCGCAACCTTTACGGCTGCGAAAGCAACCAAGTCAGGTAGACATCGCCGCGCCGCGTTGCCGCCAGATCAAGCACCGCCGTGAAAACAGCCTGAATGGCCAGTCCCGTCGCAGCGCCCCGAATGAGGGTTCCGGGGGACGAGAGCAGGAGCACCCCAATGCTCAAGATCAACAAACCCACTTCAACACCGAGGTAAATCTTGAAATTTCGGATGACCGTCTGCATGCGTGGTATTTCTTCAGATTTGATTTTTTGGGGTGCCGACTGCACCATTTGTTGCACACGAGCCGTATCCACTGGACTCCGCTGGTAGATCACGACGCCAACGATCATCTGAAGCGCAGCCACCACCGACAGCGTGATCGCCGCACCGTTGAAAAACGGCTTGCGTAGTACCAGCAGGAAGTAAGCCGACGCAGCCAGTGCCAATACACCGACCGCAATAAAAAGCATGCTCTCGGCCCGCTCAGCGCTGAAGTAAGTTGAGATGGTTTCCATGGTGCACGTGTTGGTTGTGGGTGAGTTGGTTAGCTGACTTTGTTCCGCAGTGCCTGGCGTTACGCGAAGCCAATGTGTTTGCGCAGCGGAAGTTCGCGAATGCGCTGGCCGGTGGCATTGAATATGGCGTTGGCCAGCGCCGGGGCCGCTGGTGGCGTGCCGGGTTCACCCACGCCGCGAATAGGGCCACCGCCCTCCAGCACCTTCACATGAATTTTCGGTGACTGACCCATGCGCACAGCTTCATATTGGTGAAAGTTGGTTTGTTCTACAGCGCCGTTGGCGAAGGTAATCTCTCCGAACATGGCCGCACTCAAACCAAAGATCACACCTGATTGCAATTGGGATTCAATGTTGCGCGGGTCCAGCGCAGTGCCCACGTCGGCAGCCACGAAGACCTGGTCGATGCGGACGCCGTCCTTCGTGATTGAAACTTCCACGACCTCAGCGGTTGGCACGCCAAAGGATAAATGAAATGCAACTCCACGCCCGCGCCCTTTCGATAACGGCTTGTCCCAGTTCGACATCTCGGCCACTGCCATCAGCACTTTGCGGGATGACTCATGGTTGATCAAAGACAGGCGCAGTTTCATTGGATCGGTACCGGCCTGTGCTGCCAATTCGTCCATGAAGCACTCCATAAAGAAGCCGTTGTATGAATTTCCAACCGACCGCCAACTGCTGATGGGCAGCAGCGCTGGCGTTCGGTAGCCGGTAGCCCTGTAATTCGTGATGTCATAGGGCTGGTCATAGGTGCCCTCGGCAATCAGTTTGTCAGGACCGGGCATGGCGATGCCGAGTCGCCCACCCTGAGACTCCAGCACGGAGGGGCTGGCCACCCGCACGTCAAGTAATTGCACAGTCCCCTCGGCTGTGGCGCCGCGCATGCGAGCCACCGCAGCAGGGCGGTATTGATCCTGCGTCATGTCCTCTTTGCGGTCCCAGGTCAGCTTGACGGGTTTGCCCTTCATTGCCATCGCCAAGTGCACCGCTTGCAAGACGTAGTCGGATTCGGCACGTCGACCAAATCCGCCGCCCATGAGCTGCGTATGAACGAATACCTTACTGCTGTCCAGGCCTGCCAGGGCTGCCGCCTGGTCGCGAGCGACCGTTGGCGCCTGGGTACCAGTCCAGATATCCAGCCGGTCTTCTTGAAGCCAGGCCACTGCATTCATCGGCTCCATCGTGGCATGCGCCAGGAAGGGGACCCGGTATTGCGCCTCAAGCATCTTTACTGCGGGCAAGGGCTTGGTCACATCGCCGTCGTTGCGAATGCGGCTGTCCTGGTGCTTGTCGTCAAAGGACGCGTTAATCGCGTCCATGAACACAGCAGTCGTGGCGCCATGCACCGGCCCGGCCCAATCGCATTGAATCGCTTGCGCAGCCTGGAAGGCACGCCATGTGTTGTCGGCAATCACGCCCACACCACCCGGCAGCGCCACCACCTGAAGAACCCCTCTCATGGCCTTGGCGGTTGCAGCCTCAAAGCCCTTGAGTGGCGCGCCGATGGCTGGGTTCATGCGCACAGTGGCAAACACCATTCCAGGGAGTCGTACGTCAATACCGAAGGTGGCCGCGCCAGTGCACTTGCCCACCATATCGACCCGTGGCATGTTCTTGCCCAGGTAGCGCCACTGCTCGCGTGGCTTGAGTGGCGGGTTGTCGGGCAACTGTACCTTGGCCGCAGCGAGGGCCAGCTCGGTGTAGGGCAGGCGTTTTCCGTCACTGGCGATCACGGCGCCGTCAGCCGTCTTGAGCGTGGCTGCATTGACCCCCAGACGTTCGGCCGCAGCCGCTACCAGGGCAAAGCGTGCCGCCGCGCCAGCGACACGCATTTTGTCAAACGCATCGGGCACGCTGGACGAGCCGCCGGTGCCCTGAATGCCCATGAACTTGGCCAAGACGCCCATGGTGCCGCGCATACCCTCGGCCATGCGGCTGTGGTCCAGGGAAGCAAACGGAACGCCCTCCTGAAGGAGCGCCCGGTTGTAATATGCAGCCCCCGGAGCACCATGTTCGACACGAATACTGTCCCAGGCAACGTCCAGCTCTTCGGCGACCAAGGCCGCCAATGTTGTGTGGATACCCTGTCCCATTTCTGCGCGTGGGGTGATGATCGTGACGCCTTGCGCATCAATTCGCACATAAGGGGTGATGGCGCTTGCCCCTTCGGGGAGCTCATTGAGTAGCGGGTTGGGGTGGGGCTGCCGGTAGGTGTAAATACCAAACACAGCACCGCCTACCACGGTGGCGGATCCGATCAAAAAGCTGCGCCGAGCGATAGTACCGAGGCGGCTCATGCTGCGACTCCATTCATGCGCTTGGCGGCGTCGTGGATAGCTGCGCGGATACGGGGATAAGCCCCGCAACGACACAGGTTGCCGGACATGGCGGCGTCAATGTCGGCGTCGGTTGGGGACTTGACTTGATTGAGTAGCGCGACTGCGCTCATGATCTGGCCTGACTGGCAGTAGCCACACTGGGCCACTTGGTGATCGATCCAGGCTGCCTGCACCGTGTGCAGTGCATCGGGCTTGCCCAAACCCTCGATCGTCGTCACTGCACCGGCAATGGCGCCGACTGGCGTCACGCAAGACCGAACTGGCGTGCCGTCCACGAGGACTGTGCAGGCGCCGCACAAGGCCATGCCACAGCCATACTTGGTGCCTGGCAGGTTCAGTTCGTCGCGCAGCACCCACAGGAGTGGCATTTCAGACTCCACATTCAGGTCGTGTGTCTTGCCGTTCACAATCAACTTCATAGGATCAACCCTTTTGGAAAATCTTGGCAACGACGCGGGTTACCAGCACGAGCTGGTAGCCTTCTCGCGCAAAGTGATGGGCCATCGCGTAGCCGACCCCTGAGGAGGCGCCATTGATGAGTGCTGTTTTGTGGGGTGTGAGGGCTGTGGCCAAGATAAATCTCCAAAGGGTTTTTGCCGATATAAGGATTAAAAACCTGGTACCTAGGTACCGTGTCAAGTGGTTTGAGAGTTTCGATAAAAGTTATTTAAACGCCTTGACCCGGCACTTTAGTACCAGGTTTATGATGTTCTTCAAAATCGATAAGAACACATCCTTTTCCCAGCGCAAACTACGACTGCATACCGGCAAAATATGAAAACTGTTATCAACGTAAATGCGTTTAAGTCGCTGCAGACGACCAGCGCCTTGTGCAAAGCTGCCAACGTCACTCGCGGTCAATTGCGCTTGTATGAGGAGCAGGGATTGATTGCGCCACAGAGCCGAACTGAATCTGGTTATCGCCAATATGGCAGCGACATCCTGGACCGGCTAAAGACCATCATGCATCTAAAGGAACTCGGCTTCACGCTGGCCGAAATCGCGCTGCTTCTGTCCGATCGCGATAAAGGTGAAATTGATGCGAATGCCATTCAGCGATTGGCTGGAGAAGTTCTGTCCAAAATCGATGAGCGCATTGCCAGACTGCAAGTCATCCGTGGTTATGTGGCACCGGTTGCCTTGGGCGATATGAGCGTGCTACAGGACGAAGACTGCAACTTCGTCATTGAGTTCATGACCGCTTTGTCTGTAAATAAAGCCAGACAACGCGCTTGAACCCGTCAGTGAAAGTCGAGCCTGTACCCAAGTGGGTGAATAGGCATGGCAACTTCTCCACGACATCCGATTTCCGGAGGGTTTTTTGGTCTAGTTTGCCAAGTCCCATCCAGGCGCAGCACCTAAGCTCTCGCCTGACGACCGAGTGATGCACTCGTCCCAAATCCATGCACTCTAACCATACAGGAGTCGCCGACCCTCGGGAATTCTCGAGTCATTCCCTGCCAAAATCCTAACGCACGCTAGCCGTCGCGCGAGAGCCGACTAACGCGTCGCATCGTGTGACCGCGTTGGACACGATGCCGAATTTCTCGAATGGCAGCTGGTCGACTGCCTGCTGCACTACCCGAAACCTGGTATCGAAGTTGCCGAGACCCCCTAACTGTTGCATTCAAAATTCCTTGCGACAAGGGTGGCACAGGTACTTCCCAAAAGATTCAGTTCAGTCAGTATTTGGGTGAGCAGGACCTCGAAATGATTTGTCAATTCACCCGTGACACCCATGACACCTGCGGCACCGTCAAGCCGGAGACTCCCGTCTGCTACTCATATATTTTGAATTCTTGCGTGTGACAGAATCCGGGCCGAATTCGTCCGGCCACATTGCGATCCTTCTTTGCAATCACATGTCACAGGCTATCAAGCCCTCAATTGCGAGGGTTGAACCATCGGACAGATTGACTTCTCCAAGGCGGGAACCGTTCTACAACATTCCTGGCACAGGTGTCACAGGTACTTCTCAAAAGGTAAATTGGGTTCAGTTGAATGTTGACTCACCCAATTTCTAAAAAATGATTTGTCATTACCCCCGTGACGCCTGTGACAGCGGCGACAGTGCGACTACCGCTCGAAAACATTTAATGATCTTCACCTATATCGCGTGACATCACTGATACACGTTAGCGGCACACCCCTGACGCTCTGATCAGTCAAATGCGCCAGGCTGCAAGTCATCCCACTGCGGCACAGGCCGTGGACTTGCAATCCACTCGCCGTTTTGTCAATGTAAATCCATCGCCACGCCACCCCGAAGGCTTACCACATGGATTTCGCGCCCGTCCCATCCCATTTACAGCCAGAACCACAGCTTGCTCCAGCCCGCAAAGTTGATTTCCCTTCAGCCCACCCCACCCATCCAGCTGCTGGCAAGAAGCCTGCGCGCCGCTCCCAGCTGTTTGGCTTCACCATTCGCCTGACACCAGAGCAGCGCAGCCACTTCGAAGCACTGGCCGCAGCCCAGGGACACTCTTCGGTCGCCGCAGCCTTCAAAACGCAAGCTCTGTCCTATGGCATGGAGAATCCCTTGCAGGAAATGCGCATTTCGCTGGAACACATGCAAGAACGCATCACCGAAGAAGGTGCCTGGCTGCAAGACCGGATCCAGACGGTGTCCCATGCACTGGATGGAATGGACCGGCATGTTGGTGAACTCATGGGCGAGATGCAGACCTGTACCCAGGCGATGCTGCTGTTTGCCCAAACCAATGAAGCCTTGTCCACTGCGGTGGCCAACTTTGGAGCCCAACGGCCTGCACAAACAACGACAGCACCCCCGACTAAAAGGTGAGGTGACCTGTGCTCTCCATTGCGCCTCTGGCCTCCCCCGACTATTACCTGGGCGCGGCAGCCAGCTCCGGCGAGGCGTTCCACTACTTTGCCGGTGATGGCGAATTGCCTACTGATCCGCTGCTACGCCAAGGGCGCTGGCTGGGGCGTCTGGGATCTGATATCGGTCTGAACCCAGATGCGCAGGTCACCGCCAAGGACTTTGAATCCATCTATTACGGCCTGCACCCCGGTACTGGACAGCCCCTGCGCACCGACGGCAAGTCCAAAAAGGCCCAGATGCGCGATGCCAAACAACGCGTCGCATGCCAGCAAGTTCGCCAGGCTGCCTTGCGCGCACTGAACCATGCTCGCAAGCAATTGCGGGAAGTTGAGGCACAGGGTCTGGATACTTTGGATGCAAATGCAATTCATGTGCAATCCAAACTGGCCTTTGCCATCGCAGAAAAGTCACTGCGTCAGGCCCAGCAGAAGTCCCTGCGTCCAGGCTCCGATCTGGTGTTCTCCGCACCCAAGTCCGTTTCCATGCAGTGGGCCGCGCTCGCCGCGAGTGGCGACACCCTCGGCGCAAAGGCCATTGAGTCCGCCCACGACCGTGCTGTGCGGGCAACGTTTGATCGCATGCAGGCCGAATTCGTCATGACCCGAAAGCGAGATGGTGGCGGCAGCAGCCAGCGGGTATTCGAGACAGTCCAGGGGGTCATTGCATGCCAGTGGCGGCATTTTGATGCGCGGCCGGTGGAGAGTCTGGCTGGCAATGTCGTTGATACTGGTGCTAGTGGTGAAACAGGGGAAGGCGCAGATGATGCCAACGCTGACCCATCGGCCCTTGCCGGTATTCCAGATCCGCAACTGCATGACCACATCAATCTGTTTGCGCCGGTTCGTGGAGCGGACGGTGCTATCTATGCGGCTTATACCGACTTCATCCGCCAGAACATCAAATCCCTGGGGGCGATGTACCGTGCCCACCTGTCCCAGCATCTGGTGGAGACCGGTTACCAGATCGAGAGGGATGCGCAGAAGAACGGACTGTTCTTCTCCCTGTGCGGTGTCGGTCGGGATCAGGCCAAGGCCTTGAGTGCCCGCGCGGCAGATATTGAAGGACTGGTGGGTGCAGGCGTTTCGCCGCGCGATGCCAAGCTGTTCAGCCGCAAGGCCAAGAATAGGCTGGGCGGGTCCGATGTGTTGCAGGCCTGGTCAGGGATCTTTGAGGCATTGGAACTGGATCCCAAAACTGTGATGGTCTCAACGCTGGCCGACTCCATTGCCCGGGAAGCGGTTTCACGGTCAGTTCCGGATGCCGCCCTGCCCTCCTTCACGGCGCGCATGCTGCGCGAACGCCAGGCAGGTGTGCGCACCGATACCCAGATTCTGGAAGCCTTGCTTCAACGCGATGCCTACTTCTCCCTATCCGACATCCGCCAGTTGCTGTGGGAAGACGCCCAGTTTGTCGGGATGCAGCACGTGCCGGGAATGAAGGCTTTGGATCTGGATGCTTATGTCGAGTCCCGCATGCGGTCTTTGCTGCGCAGTCCGGATCTCCTGAAGGTCGTGGATCCGAATGCCCCGTCCCAAGCGGGTTATCTGACCGGCCTGAATCGGTTTGGAGAACCGGTGTTTACCACCCACAGCTTGCGAGCGCGGGAAACACGGCTGTTTGGCCAGACGGTTCTAGCCCTGTTGAAGTCTTCGGGCTATGGGGTGGACAAGGAAATGGCGATGCGCATCATCACGGATACGGAGAGTCGGCTGTCGGCGGCCAGTGTGGCCAGTGGTGGCAAACCGTTTGCATTGCGGGATTTCCAGTTGCGGGCGGTGTTGCAGGCGGCATGTGGGGATGGGCAGTTGTGCGTGCAGATTGCCGGAGCCGGGATGGGCAAGACAACATCGGCCCAATTCATCAAGGAAATCCTGACGGCTCAGGGACGCCAGATTCTGGGGGTGGCGCCTTCCAACAAGGCGGCCACCGGACTGGGGCGGGAATTGGGGATTGCCACCTCATCCATTGACCGGCTGTTGCTGGACCTGCAAGCGGGCCGCCAGACACTGGACCGCAATACGGTGGTGTTTGTGGATGAGGCCGGAATGGCGGGGTTTGATGTGATGGAGAAGCTGTTCGAGCTGGCAGCGCAGTCGGGCGCCAAGCTGATTCTCACCGGCGACCCCGAGCAGTTGCCTGCCGTGGCACGGGGCAATGTGCTGCGCAAGCTCACACAGATGGAGGCGCTGACCTCCACTGCGGATGCCTTGATGTATTTGGGACGCAATCTGGCGGACTGGAACCGGATCAGCCGTCAAAAACAGGACTGGGCCAAGCAGGCCAGCATGTATTTTTCTCAAGGGTTTGTGGGTGAAGGGCTGCGGGAGTATGAAAGCCGCAACTGCGTGCATGGCGCCATGACTGCTACCCATCTTGGCGAGGATATAGCGCAGGCCTATCTCCAGGACCCCGCGATACCTGCCCAAAAATTGATTCTGGCCACTACCAATGCGCAGGTCAAAGCCTTGAATGCGGTGGTGCGGGATCGACTCAAAGCGGCTGGCAAGCTGCATGGCGCGTGGAAGCTGCCAGATACCGGGATGGAACTCAGTCTAGGGGACCGGCTGGTGTTCAAGGAAAGGCAACCCATTGAAGAGAGCGCGATGCAGGCAACGAAACACAAGAATGCCAGCAAATCCAAACCCGGCTTGAGGGCAAACATCGCCAAGAACGAGTTTGCCACTGTCATGGCAATTTCTCGGAAGCCCGATGGGTCGCTGGATTTACTGTGCCAACTGGATAGCCCCAAGGAAAATGGAACACCGAATCTGGTGCGGCTCAATAGTCGCGCCATGGGAGAAATCGATCACGCGTTCGCCACCACCGTACACCGCTCGCAGGGCATGACGGTGGACTCAGTGTTTGCGGTGCCGGGAACGTTCTTATCCAAGGAGCTGTTCTATGTGATGGCGACCCGGCATCGGGAACGTCTCCATATCCACATGCTGGAATCAGACCGGGCCACCTTGCTGGCAAAGGCCAGTCAGAACATGACCAAGCTTCACGCCTGGGACATGACAGATGCTGAGCGGGCTGGTGGACAACCGACTTTCGGGGTCCTGGTCAGGCTTCAGGCATCGACGGACAGGCTATTTGCATTGATGCAAAGGGAACGGGCGCGATTTGAGGCAGTGATTTCTGGGTCGGTGCGCACGGCAATCCAGTTGCCTTTGGTCCAAACCGGCGTGCGCTCTATCCGGGATGTGGGCTCGACACTGGAACGGATTCTGAGCTGCGCGTCTGCGGTGCGACGTGACGTAGGCCGATTACTCGGTGGGTCACGCCATGAAGCGCAGTCAAGAAGTCAGACCGGGCAACAGGTTCAGCCTGAGCAACTTGGGCAGTCCAGATAAGCCAAAGCAAATTCACCACCTGTACAAGATCCTATACTTCTCGCTACAGAAGGAGATGCGCATGCTTCAGGGAAACCTCAAATTGGATGTCCCCGTAACGACGAACCAGGGGACACTCATGGGCGCCGACGATCAACTCGTTGGCATCCAAGTCGAGCCAGGTGACTTGACGCAGGATCTGAATAACCCTTCCATTTACACAGCTGAATGGGACCACCCGAGCGTGTCCATTACGGTCACAGTGCAGCATGATGGCAGCACAGTCATTGATACGATACCCAAGTCAATCGTCCACGAAAATACTCTGCAATCGAGGTGAGGACCGGGTATCAGCGCCCGTAGCCTTTTCCATGGTCAGCATACTGACTGTCCTTTAACTCTTCCTGAATTAGATTCGTGCGGTCTTGGGCGGCTCGGCCATGCGCTGCAGGAACACGTAGACTATGAACAAGAGGGCATCGAGGGTCAAAGTCTTGTCGTCGGCCAATTCGCCTTCAGAGGCACTTCCGACCCATGACTCATATTCGGTGCGGCTTCTAATCTTGAAGTAGCCTCGTTCGCACCGTGACCCAGGCGTCTTCCGGGCTATATCGTTCGCTTTATGCGATCCGCTTCCTGCTCGGCCGGAGTTTTGCTATCAGGGACTCGCGTCACTGTCCCGATGCCGGTCTGCTCACCATTCACGTGACGATGAGTCGCAGCGTCCGCCGCCAAATCGCCGAACTGACGAATCGTAAGCCAGCGCACTTCGTCGCCAACTTGCTCGCTCAAAATCGCCGCAATTACATCCATCGGTCTGCCATCCGGTTGAATAGCGAACGGCCAAAGTTCCGTGACTTCGGCATGAGCCAACCAAGATTGAAACCCCAGGAATGACCGTGGCAGATTCAGCTTGGGATAGCTCTTGGGCAGCTTTTGCTCCCATCCCCGCAACGTAGGTGCCAAGGCTAGTCGGTCTAGGTACTCCACCAGATCCAACGCCATGTACGTCGCCGCAGCGGGCGTTCCTGCATAGGGAATGGATTCCAACGAAAGCGGTGGGATTACCTTCTTTTCGTCAAGCATTTCCTCTCGTGTTACGCGCGCAGAGTGCAACGTCTTCGGGTCTTTGTCCAGCAATGCCGCAACAGCACCAACGGAAAAAGGAACGGTAGCCAAATCTTCTTTGGGTATCTCACGCAAGGCCTTCCTAACCTGGCCCATGGCGGCCATCTTGTTCGGATCGAATGCTAACTTTGTTGCCATATTTCCTGCCCTTGTTTTTTGAACCATCGACAGATTCGGACTGGGATGCGTGCCCGACTTTCAAGACCATTCTATCCATGCCATTGCTGCCAAATCGGGCACGGTGACGCCCGCCGCAGAGCAGGAAACATCGGGTATTTCGCGGAAATACGGATCTGCCATGGAGCCGGAAAACAAAACAGCAGCTTTTGCGCACTCCAAAAATATGATCGCCCCCACGCTTCGACGCAGGGTTGAAGCGAGTCACTAAGGAGTACGACATGGGCAAAGCAGCAAACCGCAAACGTGATCGCAAACAGGCCGCAATGGCAGCCACAACGCAGGCAATTCACAAGGCACAAAGCGGATTCGTGGATGACATCGTCACCGTCATGCCTCTGATGACATCAATTGAGACCAACAACCTCTTGGCCTTTCAAGCCGCCGTCAAGAGCCTCGAGGCCTCAGGCAGCGATCTGTTCCATGTAGAGATCAAGTTGATTGATGAAGATGACAAGGCCATCGATATGACCCTGCTCCATTACTCCATTTACATGGGTGCAGAAGACATCGTTGCCTGGATGATCCGCTGTGGAGTGCAAGCTGATCACTCCGAATCCAAACTCGAGTTGCAAGGCATCCTGGAGGTGCTGAATGACGGTGGCGACGGCACGCATGACATCGCCATGTATCAACGTCTTGCTCAAAAAATCCTTCGCCCCAACTCCGTCGCAGAAGCCGAGGACATGCTGAAGACCGCCAAGGCAGCGTTGCAAATACCGCTCGCCCAAAAGGCTGGACTGATGTTCTTGGTCCGGGTAGCCACTGAATTCCTCGAATGCCAAGGACTCCCACCCAACGCTGACATCGCAGCAAATTGCTTCGCAGTCGCAAACGTCTGAATACCACTCAATTTTACGGAGATCACTATGAGCAACAACAAGCCACGCGTCACCAAAGAAGTTTTCATCAATTCCAATGGCGCTACCAATCCAGCCCATGCGTATGCACGAATGGACTGCATGATCGACATGCTCGGGCATACCGACGCCAATGGGAAGCTGCATTCCAAGATCCACTTCCCCACTTCGGACAAAGACGGGCTGGAGAGTTTAGAACTGGTGTTTCGCCAAGCGATGACACTGGCTATCAAGCAGGATGACGTTGCCCAATTTCGCAAGTCCTATGTCGCTATGGAACGTATTCTGGGCATCGACATGGAGAACTATGAAGGTCTTGATTTGCACTTCCCAGCGGAAGGGAAAACCATCAACGTCTCCCCCGCTGGACTATGCCTTGTATGTAAGGCATGGTCCGTAGTTGCGGAAGTCTTCAAACTGAGCCTGGCCCATCCCGGTCTAGCCTTTCGCCAGGGCATTGACACCCCCACTCAGCTGATCCACTGTTTCGGGCGGTGGCTGATCGCACCTGAATTTCAAAGTGAGGTCGCCGGGATCACACAGGTCGCCAACGATGCAGTGTTCCTTTTTCTGTCCGAGTTGAAACCAACTGCACAGGCCCAAGGCTTGGATCTGAAACCGTTCATCCAAGGGATGCTGTTTCTCAAGCAATTCCCTCCTCTGGAACAAATCTTCTGGACGCAATACGCGATCCTGTCGGTTTAAGCCATCCAACAACCTCCCCAAGGACCGTTCCACCATGACTACGTTTACCAACCACTCGAAAGGTGAGCTGGGTCTGCACGGGCCTGCCTCACCGCCGCACTACCGGCACTGACCCGCACGGGTCCGGACTGATCAACCAGTCCCCGTAGTTATCACCAATCAACGCTTTTTGTGACTCCTTTTGGAGCCGCCGGGTACAGCTTTTTCTCAATTTTTCTGAAAGGACATTTTTATGACTACCACCAACCTCAACCCAGGCGCGGCAAACGGCAAGGAAGCCCTGGACTCCAACCTGTCCAAGGTGTTTGCAATGATTTGCAGCCAGGCGTGCCCCGACCGCACTGCGGCCGTGCGTTCGCTATTGAACCTCCATCGCGTGCCCGCCGAGCGTTGCCCCGAAGGTCTGAGCTTTGACACCCGCACCGTGACCGAGCACGTGGTGGAGATGACTCCCAACGCTGCCAACTTCGTTTTGAAAGAGCTGGTTGCCAAGTATTACGTGCAGGACCAGTCAGCGGTGCAGACGAGCATTCGCCAGCAGTGGGTTAAGTTCAACGATCCCAAGGACCGCGTGCAAAAGGGCCAGTTCTACACCACGCCCAAAGTGGCCGACCTGTTTAAGGAGCAGATGGATCTGCTGTTGGGCAACCTGCCCAAGGACACCGTGATCCTGGATCCGGCAGCGGGCACCGGTAATCTGACTTTGCAATTCCCCACACATCGCACCGTCAATTGCGATATTGACGGAGGGTCGGTCGCCATCTTGCAGGAGCTGGGCTGCGAGGACGTGGTCCACGGCAACAGCCTCGTTGGGGCAACCCGTGCCAAATTTCATTTGAGGGACACCGAAAGCCTGGTGTTGGGGATGAACCCTCCGTTCAACAACCAGACATCCATGCATCACCGCGATTTGAAGGCTGGGCATGAGCAGGCCTGTGACCAAGCCCTGAAGTGCCGCGATCTGGCTGGATCCTTCTTGAAACTGGGTGTTGCGCTCGAAGCCAAAGGGATGGTCGTGATCCACCCATTTGCCCTGCTTAGCAAGGCGACCAACTTCAAGGGTCTGGGCAGCTTCACGCAAAAGTTCCGCCTGAGCCAAGGGGTGCTTGTGTCCAGTGCCGAGTTCGGCCTCAAGGGCACGCCTTTTGCAGTGCTGATTGGCACCTACCTGCCCGGCTCCATGTCGTATGAAGATGTGCGTCAGATGGAGTTGCCGATCTACCGCACGGTAAATGGCGATTTGTTGCACCAGGGTGAGTTCCTCAAGCTGGCCCATGCCAACCCCAACACCACCAAGCCCATTCGCAGCAGCATACCGACCAAGGAGATGTCGCAGGACTCGCAGATTGACCTGCACATCTTCAACTTCCGTGACATCAACAACGTGATGTCCTCGGCTGGATTCACTACAGAGAAGTCGGGCTCCACCATCCCGATCCAGATGAGCAACCTGGGGCACTACGCCTATATCCATTGCATGCGTCGCTATCTGCCACCGGACTTTGCTCTCGGTAATCTGGATCCGTTGGTGCGTCAGACGGATCTGGACAACACCGACTTCATGGATGCCTGCATCTATGACACGGTGATGGCCAACCCAAAGCTAGCAGCCTTCGACCGCAAGAATCTGAAGTCCTTTGTGGTGACCCACGGGTTGCTTGCGGCAGCCCGGAAAAAGGCACAGGCTTTCGCCGCCAAGGTGGTGGCTCAGGCAGGAGATCAAGGCCTCAACGTGCACCAGTGCTTTGTCGACTACTGGGCACAAGGCACAGGATCCGATGCACTGCAAGCCTCGCTCAAGGCCCACTTCGTGGCGTTGAAGAAGGCCAGCATCGTGACCCGCAAGACTGCCGTGGCCACAGTCATGGGCACGTCTCGTGTCGGCACGCTGTCCCAAGTCGCAGGGACCGACCGCCTTGCCCGATTGGCCATCGCTGTCATGCACCAGGCATTGGGCATCGCGGCCCGCCCGATAGCCGAGCACTCCCCTGCTCAGCCTACTGCTCACGGGCCTGCTGAAGACCAGCCAGCCACCCGAAACCATTGACAGCCCCCTTCGAAGCGAAACGCCTATTGCGTTTCGCCCGGAATAGCTTTGTCGGTAACTTTTGAAAGGACCGCCATGTAGACCAATTTCTTTGACTTGAACCGTACATACCGCCTAGCCAGGCCGCTTCCGAATCACGCAACGAACACTGAACCAAATTCTCACTGATTAAAGGACATACGCAATGACACCCACCAATCCCAATCCAAAGCCGGCAACGCTGCCCCGTCCACGCCACTATCTGGGAAACCAACCCGTTGTAGCCGTGGCTCGCTACCACAGCAAAGCACCCTGCAACTGGAGCATGCTCTACCACGTCGTGGCAGATATCTCTGAACCCTACTGCGGCATCGATTTCCTCGATCTCGATCCCAGCGAAATCGACTGCGGCAAATGGCCACTCTATGACTACGACTGCGAACAAATCAACAACTGGTTCGTTGAAGAGCTGGAAATCGATGGCGGCTTTGAGATCAAGTGGGCCAACCGCTGCCAAATGCATTACCGCGAGGATGACCCGCTGCACATCCTGCGTGGAGACAACACCAAGGTTGACGGGAACGACCATCCCATTGACGGCTACTGGGAGGTCAGCTTGCTCAACCGCGATGACGCCGAGTTCTGGCAGTTTCTGTTGACCGACTCCCCAATGTCTCTGAACATTGCCTGGCAACCCCGCCAGGAGGCGTTTTCAGAAGCGGTGTTTGACTGGATTCGCAAGAATCCCAATCGTGCACAGGCCTGGTTTGACGCAACCCCACAGCCCGCTGACCTGATTGGCGACAGCGACGAACTGGACCACCTGATCAAGAAGATCAAGCGTGCGATTCGCCAAGGCCGCATTCCACTCGAATGATCGCTCGCTGACCTGATTTCAAGCTAACCGCTTCTACGCCCCCGACGGGGGGCGTGAGGTACACCTTTGCCCAAATTTCTCTGGAGAACCTTTATGAACAGCTACCAATTCAACATTTCTTCCAATACTGATAATTCTGCCCAATCAGTGCCCAATGTGCCCACATCGCGTGGGCAAGCTACGCCCCTTTCGTGGCCAGTCTCCGTGCCGCCCAAGGCGGCGGCTAGCTTGCCGTATAACCGCGGGGCTCGCCGCCCCTTCAAGCACGCTGTCACACTGCCTGGTCAGCAGCCAACGGTCCATCTGGCAAGCACCGCTGGCTCGGTGTCGCCATCAGTATCGGGTTCGGTTCCAGTGAATGCGACCGCTGCGAATACGACCGCAATGATTGCGAATTCGGGTTTGACCCAGGCGAACATGCCCGCTCCCGGCGTGGGCACTGCCATGGCAGTGCCCACGGGCCCTGGCAACCCCGACAAACGCACGATTGAATTGAAATATTTCGACCAGCTCATGAAAAGCGGCAAATTCGGCAAACGCGATGGCCAAATGCATCGCTGGACTGGGTCGCACTGGAATGCCATTGATGGGGAACAGGGCGTTGAGATGGCCATGACCTGGCTGCGAGCACACCATCCTCACCAGGTGAACAAGTCGACCGCCAAGTCCTGTTTCGAGTCCGCCACCATCTTGGCGACGGCGTTATGTGAGCAAAATCGCAAACGCTGCATCATCCCCTTGCGTAATGTGTATCTGGAGGTGACGGACAAGGGCAAGATACTGATGCACAAGCCCGATGCCTCCTTCGGAATAACCTATGTCCTGAACATGGGTCTACCCCTGAGTGGCACGACCTACACACCCGCAGCAGTTCCCGCCCAATCTCTGTTAGGCCAGTTCCTCAAGACCTCTTTACCTGACCAGAGTGTGCAGGACTATCTGCAAGAAGGGATGGGTTACACGCTGACGCCCTTCACCATTCACCAAGTTGCCCTCGTGCTCAAAGGTGCGGGCTGCAATGGCAAAAGTGTGATGGTGCGGATCTTGTCGGCCTTGCATGGTTGCACTGCTGCCGTGAATCTCAAAAAGCTCAGCAACTTTGGTCTGACTCAACTGGTTGGTGCGTCCTTGGCATTTTCTGACGAGGTGCCCGAACGAGGACTGGATACGCAAACTCTCAAAGCCTTGATCAGCGGAGATCCTGTTTCGATTGACCGCAAATATATCAATCCCATCAACTACCGCTCGACCGCCAAGTGGGTCCTTTGCACCAACCTTGACCAACGCAGCGATGACAACTCGGATGGCTTTTGGCGTCGCATGGTGGTCATTCCATTCAGCGAACAGATTGCCCGCAAGGACATAGTTCCTGGCTTGGACGAAAAAATTATCGAAACGGAACTTCGTCTGGTTCTGGACTGGTGCCTGTCAGGTTTGCAGCGTCTGATGATCCGTGGCAGCCTGCCGCCCGAACCCCAGGCCGTGATCCATGCGAAGAATCTGGCCGTCACGGCATCTGACCCAGTCGCCGGATGGGTGCAGGATCATGGTGTGCAGGTGGGAGTTGCTCCGGGCGATATGCAAACCAAGGACGACGTCTTCAAACGCTACTGCAATTGGTGTTCGACCAACAAGGTGCGGACGATGGATTCCTGTGCGTTTTGGTCACGCCTTCGCAAGCTGGTTGCCCTGCCGCCCGATAGCCAGCATCGCGTGGGTGGGGCACGGTCTCGCTACGTGCAGATCCGCTTTGAGAGTGACATCCAGGTGCCGCCCTGCGTTGATGGGTCCACCCCGTTTGACGATGCCTAAGAACTGTTACGGCCTGCCCGCAGGCCGTTCCAAACCCCATGGGCAGTCACGCTGACAACCGGTACGACTGCCCATTTAGAAACCACCATCAAAGGAAATTGAAATGTCTAAACAAAATTCCACTCAGGAATCGCGTCAGTCCGTCCCAGCCAAGAAGGCCACTTCACTGGCGTCAACGAAACAATGCTTTCTAGTGCGAGGCGATTACACGCAACCATCCGAGGATGAAAATAATAGCCACCAAGAGGAGTCCTATTCGGTTTACCTCTTTTCAGCCAAGAACAAATCCGATGCAACCAAACAAATGGTGCGGCTGCTCGAGGCGGATGGGTTCCGCGAAGTAGAAGAAAATGAAGGAGAGTTTGACGATGAGATGCCGAAGTGGACCAATGAATGGGCGGTGGTCGAACTTGCCACGTTTGAAGCCGATGAGGCCGATTTCTGGCATTTCTTCACCTGGGAGCCTTCGCTATTGGAAGGTGGCCTGGTCGACTGGGCCAAAGCCGACCCCGTGTCAGCGCTGAATCTCGCCAAATCTGCGCTCGCTGGCAGCTCTGACGGCCACAAGGCCGTCGCCAACCATTCCGGCTTAATCGCGGTTGTCCAGAAGCACGAACTGGAGGCCTGCGTGCCAGCTGATTCGACCTTCGGCAAGCCCAAATCAAAGCGCATTTGATTTGGAACCCGACGTACAGGTGCCAAGAGGGAGGTATGACATTGGAAGTGAAAGCCCGAGGATCCCGGGCTTTTTGCGTTGTGGCGTGCTGTACGCCCTAGCCTATTGAACCGCGCTACCGCTGCCCTGGCCTGATTTTTTGCAAGAACAGTGGCGAAGATTCGCCCATGAAAGCGCCAGCGACGTTGTATGCAAAGAATTCTTCTGCTTCGGCGCGCGTCATTCCGTCACGATCACACAAAATCTGCAAAACTTTTGCTGTGTCATACACCACTGATGCTGCGCCATTGAATTCGGCTACGCCAAGAATGGCACCATCGTAGCCATCGGCGAACAGCAGCGAATCCTCGTCACTTATCATTGACAAGCAGGCTTGCCGAATTGGCTGGCCAATTTTGATGGGCATGAGCGCTTCCGAATGAATCAACGCTCATATTCCCCCACCCTCGCCACGGACGCAACTCCGATAGTCGGAATCAGGTCAGACTGGAAATTCAACGTTTTGATATACGACTGAGAGAGCGTTCGTCAGCGTCATGCACCCTTAATCACGAAGTGGATTTTGCACTTCTATTAGGTGCTCTATTGCCACCTCAGAGATTTCAGTCCCTTCGATTGCCGCCTCGATGGCTTGCAGTTCGTGGCGGAGCATTTCCATACCTGCATTAGCGAACGCCTTGTGGGATGTAAGATTTACCCAACGCACAGTCGCCGCCTCTTGGGAGGTCATCCAAAGGATGCGGATTTCTTTTTTGACCAGACGTTCGAAAAAACCTTCTCGCCCATTGAGCGCAAGATCCCAACTGGCAGCGATCAACGTTGTTGCCCTTCTGCGCTTTTCGAGTTCCGCGAAAAACGGCTGAGGCACGGTGCACCAACCCGCCATCCCTGCTGCGATGGCGGCCTGAAACGACGATGAAAATGTGTTCTGTTTCTGATATTCGCGCAACTTACCGAGCTTGTAATGCACGGGTTGGTTTTGCCCGATTGAGCCTTTTGGGATGTACTTGATGATTTCGAGTCGAGCTGAATCATCGTTTTTGGCTTTTTCCGCCAAGCGCATTTCTTCAAGCGCCTTTTTAGATACACCCAAATAGATCGCTGAAAGTTCTTCGTCGAGAGTGGTATCGTCATGCCATCCAGCAATCTTCGAAGCCATCTCGCCCTCCGCCATCTTCTGCTCCAAGGTTTTGGAAACGCGCCCCCCCGTCTTGGCCTTCTTTGCACTGGCCTTTGGAGTGGGCTTATCCGCCTTCGGCAAAAGTCTGGGCGAGCGGTCTATTTCGCTCGCGTTTTTGCCGCCTGCCTTTTTCACCGTCGTTGCCATGGGTAGCACTCCAAATCGCTAGACGGCACCATCGCCGCCAAGCTCGAGTATGTTACCGTCCCGCTCGCTATTCCTCCGCAGCCTTAGATTTTCGGGTGCGCCTTTCGGGCTTGGCAGGTGCCACGATATCCTCCTTGTCGCTCATGCGCGGAGCTCCCTTGGGCCGTAAGGCGTTGTAGACAGAGGGTGCCTTCGAGAACATTAGCTCCTCCACGCGTCGCATACGGTCAGCGATGTCGACCATTTCAGCTTCGGTATACCTGTTGACCGACTCACCGCCTGCCGTCACGTGGCCGAGCATTCGTTTGGTTTGCCGATCTGAAAATCCCAGTTTTTCGCAGGCCGCACCGAACGTGCGCCGCAAGTCGTGCCCCCGGACGATTTTGATCCCCGCGTTGTCGCGGATAGTGTCCAAGGCCACTTTCGGATCGGAGTAATACCCCTTCGTATTATTCGGCGACTGCGCAGGGAACACCCACACCTGATCCTCGTCGTATTCGGCCCGGCGCAGCTTCAAAACCTCCAACGCGCAGGGACCGATGGGAAAATAATGGTCCATGCGATTTTTGGCATCGAAGACAAAAGCCACTTTGTTTTCCATATCAACCCAACGCTCGACCGCCGACTGCTCGTCGGTAATGCGATCCCGCCATTTGAACGTGCACGACTCGCCGCGACGCATACCCCAAAGCAGCGTCAGCAGCACAAAGTCGCAGGCGATTGGATTGACGTGCCGGTATTCCCACACCGCCTTGATGTAGGGACCGACGGTATTGTCGAACGACAACGGATTCCGGATGCCCTTCTTTTTGTAATCGCGCTCGAGCTGCTTATTGGTCCGGTACTTCTCTTCGGTTTTCAGGATGGCAAAGGGGTTGTAGGTCAGTGACGGCGCGCGCTTTTCTCCATGGGCCGCGTGGTATTCGAATTCGATGGCCTTAGCCACAGCCGCTGTAGCCCACCGCCCCATCGCCTCCGCCGCCGTCTTGTGCCCCTTGTCGACCGCATGTAAGTCAAACCGCTCGATCACTTCGGACGGCGTGATCATGCGGACCTTGCGCCCGTTCCAGTCTTTGAGCTTGTCGATGGCCTTCTCCACAGACAAGATTGAATTGGGCTTGGCGGGCTCAGCGCGCCCCTTCAAGTGTTTCAAGTACCGAGCGAAAACTTGGCCGAGAGTCAGTTCCGCAGCTTCGATGCGCTCTTCAATATCCTTGGGATTAACACCATGGGCCTTGGCGATCTTGATCAAGTCCCACGCCCTCTCGCGAGCCACTGCCAACTTCATCACCGGCTCGTCACCCTTTTTGCCGCGCGCGAGCCCCACGGGAATCTTCATCTTCTGTCCCTTGACCATCTTGTCAACCAAGAAAACCGATGCCTTTTTACCCACCCGCACCGCAAATCCGGGCGGCGCATCCTTGTGGGTGTCATACACCAGATAATTGGCGCTTGGCGGATCGCGATCCGGGTCGTATTCATCCCAGTCTTGCGGCTTGGTGTCCGGCTGGGGGATGGTCCAAGCGGTCATTTTGAAGACGATTTCGGTGGTCAAGGAAAGCTTCATCGCGCACTCCATAAGGGGGCGAAGGGCTTGAAATTGCCCACTCCGCCAAATTTCGAGTCATTATGGCTCATTCAGCAATTTTTGGCTCTCTTTTGGCTCAATTTTATAAAGTTGGCGGAAGGTGCCAGAGGGAGCCTCGGGGCGCTACGGGGCGATAGAGAAAAGGGATAAAGTGTCTACTGTCAACGATTCAACGAGAGGAGAAGCAACGCAAAGTGCGAAGTTTTCGGAACACACGCCAATGATGGCCCAGTACTTCGGCCTGAAAGCCGATCACCCTGGCACGCTGCTGTTCTACCGCATGGGTGATTTTTACGAAGTGTTTTTTGAGGATGCCGAGAAAGCCGCTCGCCTGCTCGACATCACCCTGACCCAGCGCGGCCAGAGCGGCGGCCAGCCCGTGGTGATGGCCGGTGTGCCGTTTCATTCGGTGGAAACCTACCTGGCACGCCTGATCAAGCTGGGCGAATCGGTCGCCATTGCTGAACAGGTAGGCGACGTGGCCACAGCCAAAGGCCCGGTAGAACGCAAAGTGGTGCGCGTGGTCACACCCGGCACGCTGACGGATACCGAACTGCTGAATGACAAGTCCGAATCGCTGCTGCTGGCCATTCACCCTGACGCAAGCGGGCGCCGCAGCAAAGCCGCACGCTTTGGCCTGGCTTGGCTCAGCGTGACCCAGGGCGAGCTGCACTTGGCAGAATGCGCCGCTGAAGAGCTGACAAACTGGATCGCCCGCATCGCTCCGGCCGAACTGATTTACAGCGCCACCGTGCCGCCGGACTTTGAGGCCAGCCTGCAGGCGCTGCGCAGTACATCGTCCTTTGCGCTGACTGCCCGCCCCGAATGGCAGTTTGAAAGCCGCCTGGGCCTGACCAAGCTTTGCGAACAGTTGCAAACCCAGTCGCTCCAGTCCTGGCACGCGGATGGCCTGACCCAAGCCCACGCTGCGGCTGCCGCGCTGCTGAGTTTTGCGGAACACACCCAAGGCCGGGCGCTGAGCCATGTCAAAACACTGACTGTCGAACGGCAGGATTTGCTGATCGACCTGCCACTCACCACCCGGCGCAACCTGGAACTGACCCAAACCCTGCGCGGCGAAGACAGCCCCACCCTGTTCTCGCTACTGGACACCTGCATGACCAGCATGGGCAGCCGAGCCCTCAAGCGCTGGCTGCAAGAACCCCAGCGTGACCGCAGCCAAGCGCAAAGCCGCTTGAACGCCATTGCCGCGCTGCACCAGGTGCCCCCCCCCACCCACACTAGCACCCACACTAACACCCACACCCCCGTGTGGCAAAGCCTGCGGGGCCAGCTAAAGGGCGTGTCAGACGTAGAACGCATCACCGCCCGCATTGCTCTGCGCCAGGTGCGCCCCCGCGAACTTCTGGCCCTGGCCCAAACACTACAAAAAACAGAGCACATTAAGCAATCAGGATATGCCGAAAGCACTGATTTAACCCATCTTTTTGCCCCCCTGAGTGCGCCCGCCGATTGCGTGAGCCTGCTGACCCGTGCCATCCACCCCGAATCCGGCGCGCTGGTGCGCGACGGCGGCGTGATTGCCCCCGGCTTTGACGCTGATCTGGACGAGCTTCGCGGCATTGCCGAGAACTGCGACGCGTTTTTGATCGACCTGGAAGTGCGTGAACGTGCCCGCACAGGCATTGCCAACCTCAGGGTGCAGTTCAACAAGGTGCACGGCTTTTACATCGAGGTAACGCAAGGCCAGGTGGACAAAGTGCCTGATGACTACCGCCGCCGCCAGACGCTGAAGAACGCCGAGCGCTACATCACGCCCGAGTTGAAAACCTTTGAAGACAAGGCCCTCAGCGCCCAAGACCGGGCACTCGCCCGCGAGAAGTGGCTGTACGAGCAAATCCTGGATCAGTTGCAAGGCTTTGTCGCCCCGCTCACCGCGTTGGGACGCGCCCTTGCCGCGCTGGACGCCTTGTGCACTCTGGCCGAGCGCGCCCTCACCCTCAACTGGTGTGCGCCCACTTTTGTCAAAGAGCCCTGCATCGACATCAGCGCAGGCCGCCACCCGGTGGTGGAAGCCCGCTTGGCAGAGAACTCGAGCGGTGGCTTCATCGCCAACGACACGCGCCTGTCGGCCAAAGCCCGCATGCAAGTCATCACCGGTCCCAACATGGGCGGTAAGAGCACCTATATGCGCCAGATTGCCGTCATCGTGCTGCTGGCCAGCATCGGCAGCTATGTGCCCGCCAGCGCCTGTCGCCTCGGGCCCATCGACGCCATCCACACCCGCATTGGCGCGGCAGATGACCTGGCCAACGCGCAGTCCACCTTCATGCTGGAGATGACCGAGGCCGCGCAAATCCTGCACGCCGCCACGCCCAACAGCCTGGTGCTGATGGACGAGGTGGGCCGAGGCACCTCCACCTTCGACGGCTTGGCGCTCGCCAGTGCCATCGCCACCCATCTGCACGACAAAAGCCAGGCCTTCACCCTCTTCGCCACCCACTACTTTGAGCTGACCGACTTCCCCGCCAAGCACCACCAAGCCGTGAACATGCACGTGAGCGCGGCCGAGGCCGGCCACGACATCGTCTTTCTCCACGCCATCGAGCCCGGCCCTGCCAGCCGCAGCTACGGCGTTCAGGTGGCCAAGCTGGCGGGCATGCCAGCAGGCGTGCTCAGCCACGCGCGCAGCATTTTGGCCGCGCTGGAAGCCAAGCAGACCGATGCGCAGGCGCAGGTGGATTTGTTCGCTCCACCGCCCCCCGTCGAATCACCGTCAACCAGTGCCGTGGAGAATTTGCTGGCAGATATTGACCCCGATGCATTGAGTCCACGAGAGGCTTTGGATGCGCTCTATCAGCTCAAGAAATTAAGTTCATCGCATTTCTGAAGCAGTTCTCGACATGAGCTCAACGATCACCGATCCGGTACGGCCATCTTGAGCAGCGTCCTAGACCTTATCGGCGGACTTGCTGAAGCCTTAGGCCCGCTGTTTTCCTCATCGCCCAGCAGACGCCTGCGCAGGCGTGCCTCCACCAGCCGATTCAAACTGTTGATTTTGCTGGTGGCTTCTGGTTTTGGCCTTTACTGTTTTGGTCTCGTCACGATCGTGTTTTACGGCATGACGCCGTATCCGGACAAAACCAACTTTCTGCTGTTCGTGGTCTTCGCGCCTGGGGTTGCCCTGTTTGTTTACCTTTCATTGCTGATGGCCTGGGAATTTCTGCAAACGGTGACGCAACTCGTCAGCGGGAACTATGGCCAGCCGCCGGAGGAAGATCAGACAGATGAGCCCAACGCCGCACGCATTGCGGCTGCGCGGGAACGGGCGCGTGCCGCCCATTTAGCCCGCCTGCGTCAAACGTCTGCAAAGCCCTCGACGCTGGATCGCTCGCCCGCCGCAAATGAGGCATCCACTACCCGCAAGCCACCACCGCCTTAAGGCATAGGCGCGCTTGACAATAAACCCGTTAGCTCAGCGATCAATCCCCTGACTTTGTGCCAACCACTCCCGTGTTGACACGCCTGTGCGCTGGGCAAATACACGGGACAAGGCTGATGCGTTGGCGTAGCCCAGGTCGGGCGCAATCAACTTCACGGCTCGACCCTGCAGCAACCACTTTTTGGCCAGTGTCAGGCGCCATTCGGTCAAGTAATCTGCTGGCGCGAGACCCACGACAGCTTTAAACCGACTGGCGAATGCACTGCGGGACATACCCGCGCGTTCAGCCAGGCTCTCAAGCGACCAAAGGTGCTCGGGGTTCTCGTGCATGGCCGTCAGGGCTCGGGCCAGCTTGGGGTCTGCCAGACCAGAGACCAGCCCGATCGACACGCCGTACGCATTGTTGTGGTCCAGCAGCCAGCGCAGCAGCAACAGTAAAACCACTTCAAACAGGCGATCTGCCAGCAGCCTGCGCCCGCATCGCACCTGGTCGGCCTCCTGAAAAAGCAAATCCAACGCACCAGACAGGGCGGGGACTTCGGCCAAGGGGATGACGATCAACGGGGGCAATGCCTTCACCAATGGGTGGTTGGCGCCACCGTCAAAAGTGACGGAAGCGCAGGTGAAGTCTGATCCGTCCACTGGCGCATTGTGAAACTGATGCGTCAAGGGCTGGGGGTAAAAAATGAGCGTTGGCTCGGTGATCTCAATGCGCTGCGCCACAGCCGCGCCCTGGCTGTGGGTAAGCACCATGCTGCCTTTGCGCAGCACATGAAAAAAACCCCTTCCTGGCTGGGCATCAAAGCTAGTGACGCCGCACAAGGCACCCGTGTGAAACAAGCGCGCAGATACCTGAAACCGCTCCAACAGCGATGACAACCGGTCCAGTGCTTCGGTGCTCACTTGGTTCATATTGGACTCATGGATAGCTTAATTGGACAAAAAGATACCCATCATACAAACCAAAGACGCACCATAAGTCCTGTGCTGATGTGCAGCGATTTCCCACGTGCCGTGAATCAACGCCTTCAGCCATTTGTCTTCTTGTTGTTCTCCCCTTACCGAAAAAAAGGAACCCACCATGTCCCGTGTACAACTCATTGATCCAGCCAACACCACCGCCAACCGCCAGGCTGTGCTTACCCAAGTTCACAACGCTTTTAGTGCCACGCCCAACATGTTCAAGGCTGTGGCCAATTCACCTGCTGCCCTGAAAAGCATGTGGGGTTCATTTGGTGCCTTGGGCTCTGGGGTGTTGGGCGCAAAGCTGGGCGAGCAAATTGCAGTCGCCGTGGCGGACCGCAACCGCTGCGAATACTGTTTGGCCGCCCACACCGTACTCGGCACGGGCGCAGGGGTCAGCGCGGCAGCCATGTCTGCCGCCCAAGCGGGCAAGTCGGACGACCCTAAAACCGCGGCAGCCCTGACGTTTTCATTGAAGTTGCTCAGCAGGCGTGGCCAAGTGTCTGCCAGCGATGTGGCAGATTTGCGCGCCGCAGGGTTTGACGATGAGCACATTGTCGAGATCCTGGCCCACGTGGCGCTGAACATCTTCACCAACTACGTGAACGTGGCTTTTGATGTTCCGCTGGACTTCCCCAAGGTCGCTTTGAACCCAGCGGTTTGATCAATGGTCGGAGCGTTTCACCATGACTAAAACCCTTCTCTTTCACGATGGCTGCAACATTTGTCTGTCCATAGAGGCAGCGTTTCAGACGCTGCTGGGCAATGCCGGGCTTGACTTTGAGTCGGTCAACTTGGGACTGGACGCGAGCAGAGGCGCAGAGGCGGTCCGCCTGGGCGTGACACGACTGCCGTCACTCGTGCTGGATGGCAAGGTGATGAAGGTTGACGATCACTCCCCGATTGATCACTACCTCCCTACGCCACAACAAGCGGCAGCTTAGAAAGAGCTTGCGCCCATGTCCTGCCCAAGTTCTGCCAACAGGGATGCACCCCAGGGTAGCGCCCCACCGCTGCAAGTGGCCCAGTGGTTCAACACTGGTTCTCCAATCACACTGGACGCCTTGCGCGGCAAGGTGGTGGTGGTGCATGCTTTTCAGATGCTGTGCCCGGGTTGCGTGTCGCAGGGCTTGCCGCAAGCCTTGCGGGTCTACAAGGGGTTTGCTCGGTCTGACCTGATGGTGCTGGGCCTGCACACGGTATTTGAGCACCACGACGCAATGGGTCCCGTCGCCCTGAAGGCGTTCTTACACGAATACCGCATTGATTTTCCGGTGGGGGTGGACCAACCCTCGCCTGATCAATCCATCCCCCAGACGATGCAGGCGTATGCGCTTGGCGGTACACCCAGTTTGATCGTGATAGACCGCCAGGGCGTGATTCGCCTGAACCACTTTGGTCATGTGGATGACCTACAGCTGGGCGCCCTGTTGGGTGCACTTCTGTCTGAATCCGTTGAAGGAGACACCTTATGAAATGCATAGCACTTCGGCATCTGGCCTTTGAAGACCTCGGTATTTTTGAAGAGGTTTTGCTGGCAAAGGGGTTCGAGGTAATTTACATCGAAGCCGGGCAGGCAGAGCTTGCAAAACTCGACTGGGACGAAGCCGATTTGTTGGTGGTGCTGGGTGGTCCCATTGGGGTGTATGAGCGTCATGACTACCCATGGCTTTGCCAAGAGATCGAAATGGTTGAACGCCGCTTGCGCCTAGACTTGCCCACGCTGGGCATCTGCCTGGGTGCGCAGATCATTGCGGCGGCCCTGGGTGCAGCTGTGTATCCAGGTCGCGCGAAAGAAATTGCGTGGTCCCCGGTACAGCTGGTGCCCCTCGCCAGTGGCAATTGCTTGGCACTGCTGGATCAGGTGGATGTGCTGCACTGGCACGGCGACACCTTTGACTTGCCCGCCGGCGCGACCTTGTTGGCGTCGACCGAGTTGACGACAAACCAGGCGTTTTCTTTTGGGCGCAACGCGCTGGCCTTGCAGTTTCATGCTGAGGCCGACGGCGCACAAATTGAGCACTGGCTGATTGGCCACACGCTAGAGCTGCGCAACGCCGGCATCAACATCAACCATTTGCGTCAAGCCAGTCTGCGGGGTCATGTCGCCAAGGCTGTCGCCGGTCAAGCGATGTTTGAACAATGGCTGATTCAGGTCAGGTTGATCTAGGGTTTTCCAGAGTTCAGTCAAGAAATAGTAAGTTTTTACCTAACATTTATTATTAAAAAAGATGATTTATCCCTAATCATCTTTGGTTTATCCTGTGCGCTCTTCGTTCATCTTCACAGGATATTCCAAATGAAACGTTTGCTTTCCCTCTTAGCTGTGGTTCTCACGCTCGGTATGTCAACCGTGGCGCTGGATGCCGATGCGGCCAAACGCATGGGCTCAGGCAAATCCATGGGCACTCAGCGCCAGTCGGTTGACAAGGCCCCCACAACACCGGCCGCACCTGCTGCGGCAGCAGCGCCTGCCGCTGGCGCAGCTGCGGGTGCTGCCGCTGCTGCCCCCAAGCGCTCGTGGATGGGCCCACTGGCTGGCATCGCCGCTGGCCTGGGCTTGGCCGCTTTGGCGTCCCACTTTGGCTTTGGCGATGAACTGGCCTCGATGGTCATGATGGGCTTGCTGGCTGCCGCCATCATGGTGGCCGTGGGCTTCTTCATGCGCAAACGTGCCGCCGCTAAACAGGCAAGCATGGGCGGCGCAAGCGCCATGCAGGCGGGCGGCATGCAATATGTCCACGCCGCAGCAGGTGCAGGTGCCGCACCGTATGCGGCTAACGAGCCAGCAGCCGTTGGCACGTTCAAGTCCGCATTGCCTGCAGCAGCCACGGGTGGCAGCATGATCGGCTCTGGCATTGGCTCTAACCTGGGCGCAAGCGTGGCTCCGGCAGCCAAGATTCCGGCCGACTTTGACATCGCTGGCTTTGAACGCAATGCCAAGCTCAACTTCGTTCGCCTGCAAGCCGCCAACGACGCGGGCAACCTGGACGATATTCGCCAGTTCACCACGCCTGAGATGTTTGCCGAAATCAAGATGGAACTGGCCGAACGCGGCACGACTGCACAGAAGACCGATGTCTTGCACATGGACGCCAAAGTGCTCGAGGTGGAAGAAGACGCCTACCGTTACCTGGTCAGCGTGCGCTTCACCGGCATGCTGCGCGACACGTTGGCCTCCGAGCCTGATGAAGCATTCGACGAAATCTGGCATTTGACCAAGCCACGCCAAGGCAACGGTGGCTGGACGTTGGCGGGTATTCAGCAGGCGGTGTAAGTCGACAGGTACAGCGCGCACCACACCGCATCAGGTGTGCGCTGTTCATGGCGCATGAAATGGACTGAATTCCGGCTTGCGCCGGGTTCTGGCGGGCATTAGCCTCAAAGACGAGGCGGTGCCCTATACACTCTAGGGTTTTACCGTATTAACCCTTAGTCCATGACCTACTGCGTCGCCATCAAACTCAATGCCGGACTCGTGTTTTTGTCCGACTCCCGTACCAACGCTGGCCTGGACCAGATCAGCACCTTCCGCAAAATGATTGCGTATGAGCGGGCTGACGACCGCTTCATGGTGCTGCTGTCGGCCGGAAACTTGAGCATTTCGCAAAGCATTCGAGAGATTTTGCAGGTGGAGCAGCTCAAAGAGACGCCTGACAGCCCACCCATCACCATCTGGAACGCCACCAGCATGTTTGACGCCGCCCGCGTACTGGGCGCAGCCATCCGCCATGTGCACGACCGTGACGCGGATGCACTCAAGGCGTCGGGCGTGGACTTCAATGTCTCGCTGATTTTTGGCGGCCAGATCAAGGGCGAAGGCATGCGCCTGTTCCAGGTGTACTCGGCTGGCAATTTCATCGAAGCCACGCCCGAGACGCCTTACTTTCAGGTGGGCGAATCCAAATACGGCAAGCCAGTTCTCGACCGCGTCATCACGCCAGAGACGCCCTTGGACGAGGCCGCCAAATGCGCGCTGGTGTCCATGGATTCCACGCTCAAGTCAAACCTGTCGGTCGGCCTGCCACTGGACCTGATCGTTTACGAGGCCAACACCTTCCAGACGGACAAAGTGATTTGCCTGGACGAGAACAACCCCTACTTCAAGATGCTGCACAACAGCTGGGGCGTGAAGCTGCGCGAAGTGTTTGACAGCATCGAAGACCCGGCCTGGGACGGCGGCCAGACCGAAGTGCCACTGATGGTGAAAGGCCGCAGTGCACCGCTGAAAAAAATCACGTCACACAAAGAAAAACTCATCTGATCGCCATACCTTGAGCTTGATCGTCTTCTCCCACGCCAACAGCTTTGGCGCCAGCACCTACAAAGTGTTGTTTGAATCCCTGCGCAAGCGTGGCTTTACCGTCAAGGCGGTGGACAAGTTTGGGCATGACCCCAAGTACCCGGTCAGCAACAACTGGCCGCATTTGGTGCAGAACTTGGCTGACTTTGCGCAGCGCGAAAGCGACAAAGCGGGCCAGCCTGCTTACCTTGTCGGCCATTCGCTGGGCGGATTTTTAAGCCTGATGTGTGCTGCCCGCCACCCTGAATTGGCCCGGGCCGTGTTGCTGCTGGACTCGCCCATTTTGGGCGGCTGGAAGGCAACGACCCTGGGCGTGATCAAGCGCACGCAACTGGTGGGATCAGTCTCCCCCGGCAAAATCAGCCGGGCGCGTCGCCATATCTGGCCTAGCAAGGAAGAGGCTTTTGCGCACTTTCAGCACAAGAAAGCCTTTGCCAAGTGGGACCCGACGGTGCTGGAGCACTACATCCAGTACGGCACGCGCGACGAGCCCGGTGTGGGCCGAGTCTTGAGCTTTGACCGCGACATTGAAACCGCCATCTACAACACGCTACCCGACAACCTGGACGGCATCATCCGCCGCCATCCCCTCAAATGCCCCGTAGCCTTTATCGGCGGACGCCAGTCGCTGGAGATGAAACAGGTCGGCATGCAGATGACCGAGCGCGTAACCAAAGGCCGCATCAGCATGCTGGACGGCACGCATTTGTTCCCCATGGAAAAGCCGATTGCCACGGCGGCGGCGATTGAGGCAGTGTTGCGCAGCTTGCCAGACTGAAACCCTCGGATCAGTCTTGTAGCGTGATCGCTGTCAGTTCGCCACTGGTTTTCTCAACAGCGCGGCCACCGACAAAGATCGCGTCTTCGTATTTGACGATGTTGCGGGCGGCCGGTGCATACCACCGGGTACTTTCATAGCGGCCATAGGGACCCGGAGAAATCTGGAAAGTGCCCACCGTCTTGATCACCAGCGTATCCCACCGCTTGCCCGCCAGTTCTATAGCTTCGGCGCGCACAACCTTGTGTTCGCCCTTGGCATCCACCTTTGACCCGTTGGGATTGCCGTAGCTGGTATCAGCCGCCCAACTCGTGTCCACCGCCATGGGAAATTTAAACTCAGGCGATGCTGGTGAATAGAGCCGCACCACGCCGCCCGCCAACACTCGCTTGTGCTGCAGCCAGTCGGGGGAGAAATGGATTTCACTGGCTCCCGTCTTGCTGCCTTCGGTTTTGAACACGATGTTGTCGGCGCTCACGCTGGCCACCGTTTGCATGCGCGTTTCGGTTTTGGCGGCATCGAAGTGGTCTTTGTGCTCGTAAGCCCACTTGTCGCCCACTTTGGCCACACGCGACTCGGCGCTGGGTGCAGACTGGGCCATGGCTGCGCCGCTGAACAGCAAGGCTGCCAGGCTCACGGGCCACACGCTCGCTGAGAAGTACTGAATGGGGGATGACATGACGCGCTCCTGTTGCTGAAAAGATGCCGCCAATGTAGAGAAACCTTTGCATTGGCGCATCCCCCAAACGGGGTACGCAGCGCCTTCAGGCGCGCACTGTGTTCACGACGTTTTCCAATGTTTGCAACAGTTGCTTGCCGACGCGGTGGTCGCCGTAGGTACCTGCGGTAATGGCGACCGACAGATCAAGCCCCGGCACCACAAATAGGCGCTGCCCGCCGTTGCCGTAGCCCGCTGTCCAGGCCAGGCGGCGCGACTGCCAGTCCAGGCTGCCTTGCCAGAACTGGCGGGCGTAGCCCAGTGACTCGGTCGGTATCAAGGCGTTGGGCAGCGTTGTCGCCACTGCGGGCTGAAGACAGGCCTTCACCCATTCGGGCGGCACTACAGCCTGGCCTGACCATTGCCCTTGGTTCAGCAGCAGACGACCCAGCTTGAGTAAATCCCTTGGCCGCAGGCGCAGGCCCGCAAAAGCCAGCGCCCTGCCATGGATGTCGTTCACCCATTCCCAGTGCTGTATGCCCAGTGGCTCAAGCAGCATGGACTGCGCCAAACTCTGCAGCGTCTGCCCAGGGTGCTGGCGCACCAGAATGTCTGCCAACAGTGCTGTGCAGCCGCCGTTGTAGTTCCAGCGTTGGCCAGGCGACGCAGCCTGCGGGCGCGAAAACATATAGGCACTGATCGACTGCTTCCAGAACAGGCGGGTTTCGTCGTCAGGGAAGGAATAGCCTTCGGCCCAATCCCAACCACTGCTCATGTCCAGCAAATGCCGTATCTTCAGTCGTGCCAGTGCTGGGGTTTGCATGGCCGCATGCTCGGGATAGAACTGCATCACCGGGGTGTCGAGGTTTGCCCATTGACCACGGTGCATGGAGATTCCGAAAAGCAGGCTGACCACGCTTTTGGAGATTGATCGCACGTCGTGCAAAGTCTGCGCATCAAAAGCCGTGTCGCCTTGGAAGGGCTGCAGGCCGTACCAGCGGCTGATGTTCTGGTCTGGCCCGGTGCGGTAGACCTCTGCCACGAGCTTGCCAGCGCGCTCGATCAACAGGCTGTGAAGGGGCGATGGCTCCGTTTGCACGCGGGCCAACAGCGCCGCTAACGCACTCGCATCAAAGCCCGCACTGTTTGGCAAGGCTTGAGGCCACTGGCTGGCTGGATGTGTCGAAGTGCCATTCGCCACGGGGCCAGTCGAGCAGGCACTGGCCCACGGTGCGACTGCAAGGCAGGCCAGGAGTTGACGTCGCTTGGGGCTTGCCAATGGCTTGGCGGCAGGTGGAGGTGCGCAATGGTCGGAAGGTGTTGGCTGCATGGTTTGGGCTTTCATGTTTTGTTGAAGTGCCCGCATGTTGCCCAGTGGCACACGGCATGTCTTGCCGAATCCGAAAAACACTGGCCGATTTCGAAATCGGCAAGCGAAAGTGCTCATCGGGATGGTGGCTGGCGCCGAAACTCGGTGGGTGTCATGCCGGTTAGCGCCTTGAACGCCCGGTTGAAGGGGCCAATCGACGCAAAGCCGCAGTCCAAAGCAATGCGCAAGATGGCATGGTCTGCCTTGGCCGGGTCGCGCAAGGCGGCCTGCACTTCTTGCAAACGGTAGTGGTTGACGAAGGCATTGAAGTTACGAAAGCCCAGGCCCTGGTTGATCAAGCGGCGCAACTGGTATTCCTGCAGGTTCAAGCGAGTTGCCAGGCTGCCGATGCTCAGGTCTTCCTCGCGGTACACCTGCTGCTCGACCATCTGTGCGGTGATATTGGCCAAGAAATCTGGCTCAAAACTGTCGTTACGGCATGTGGGATGGCCTTCTTCAGCTACACTTTTTGAAGTAACTGGCTGGTCCACTGGGCTGTTCCACCCCAGCGAGCCGCCCATTTGGGGCGGATGCCACACCACCCAAAAAGCCGCGGCACACACGGCACCCGCTTCCAGCAGGTTGACATGCCCGTGCTGCCCCACATTGCCCCACCACAGCTTGGCCAGTGCCACCAAGGCGATGTTGGCAACGGTGGCCAACACCACCAGACCGCGCAGATGACGGCGCCATTCCAGCAAGTCAACACGCCAGTTCGCCAGCGCGCGCCAAAGCCCCAGACAGGCAAACACAACTGGCTGCATGTCCAGCAGCACGCCAACCCAGGCGCGGTGCGGCGAATGCGCGGGAATCCACACCAAGAACTGCAGTGCGCCCAACCAGGCAACGACCAGCCACACCAGACCGTGCCAGGGGCGCAGCTGAAATTCGTCGTCAAACAGCTCGCTGGCCAGCAACCAAAACAGCACAGCCCCTCCCTGGGCCAGCAAGGCCAGGGGCAGCTGCCACCAGGCCGGCGCCAGGGCCAAGCCAGGGGCAAAGTAAATTGCATAGGCGGCGGTGCTCAGCGCAAAGCCCACCCCTAAAGTTCGGGTCTGTTGGCGCTGCGTACCTCGCCACAAGAACAGGGCCAAGAGCACCAGCAGTGCCGCTGCCGCGCCGCGCAGGCCATAGTTGAGCGCCAACAGCCCGTTCATCGCAGGCATGGGAGCTGCCTATTCAGCCCAGGTCACCAGGCCAGAATACGCCGTGGCCAGCACCACAATGCCAAAGGCGATGCGGTACCAGGCAAAGGGCACAAAGTCGTGGCTGGCGATGTAGCGCAGCAGCCAGCGCACGCACACCCAGGCCGACAAAAAGCTCACCACCAGGCCCACACTGAACATTGGCAGATCGGCCATGGAAAGCAGTGCCCGCTCTTTGTACAGGCTGTAGGCCCCGGCGCCTATCAGCGTTGGAATGGCCAAAAAGAAAGAGAAATCCGTCGCCGCCTTGCGCGACAAGCCCAGCAGCATGCCGCCAATGATGGTGGCGCCACTGCGGCTGGTGCCGGGGATCATGGCCAGGCACTGCACCAGGCCGACCTTGAGGGCATCGAGCCCGCTCATCTCGTCCACATCAAACACCCGGGTGGCCGAGACGGGCCTGCGCTCGGCCCACAAAATGATGAAGCCACCCACAATGAAGGTGCTGGCCACCACCACGGGGATGAACAAATGCGCCTTGATCACCTTGCCAAACAGCAGGCCCAAGATGACGGCGGGCAAGAACCCGATGAACACGTTGGCCACCAGCCGCCGGGCACGGGCGTGGGTGGGTAGCTCTCGCACCGTCTGGCTGATCTTTTGCCAGTAGACCAGGATCACCGCAAAAATGGCCCCGGTCTGAATGGCAATGTCAAACACCTTGGCTTTCTCGTCATGAAAGCCCAGCAGCGATCCGGCCAGGATCAAATGCCCTGTGCTGGATATCGGCAAGAACTCCGTCAACCCTTCCACCACGCCCATGATGGCGGCTTTGATCAGCAAAACACTGTCCACACACAACTCCGTTTGTTCCTGAGGATTATCGCTACCGCGCCAGCCTCACTTCAACGCAGCACGCACCGCCGCACTTACCTTGTCCCAACTGTCGTTGGCAATCAGGATTTGCTGGATCTGCGCGGGCGAGAGTGCCCCTGCGCGGTAGTCTTGCACCAGCGCCTGGATGCGCGCTTCGTCTTGCGGGTAGTGGCGCAGCAACAAGCCACGCAGCTGCCCCGGGCTGGCGTTGCCCAGTTCTACCTCCAGGTCCACCCGGCCGGGGCGGATCAGGGCGGGGTCTAGCCGTTCGCGGTGGTTGGTGGTCAGCACCACAATGCGCCCTTCTTGCGCGCCCACGCCGTCCAGCGCGTTCAGCAGCCCCGAAAAGCTGGCCTGGATGCGGGCGTCTTGCTTGTCGCGGGCGTTGAAAAAGGCGTCGATGTCCTCGATCAAGATCAAAGACCGGGCGGGCGCACGTTGCAACAGATCGGCCAGCACGTCGTCGGTCAGCTTGGGGTTGGTCAGCGACAGCGCACACAGCTTCAGGTTCAGCTCACCCGCCAGGGCAAAGGCCACGCTGGTCTTGCCCGTACCCGGTGGGCCGTACAGCAAATAACCGCGCCGCCAGGGGATGCCCATCTCGCCGTACCAATTGCGTCGGCCAAAAAAGCCGTGAATGTCGTCTTGCAGCGCCTTGAGCACGCCCTCATCCAGCACCACGGAATCGAGCTTGCGACGGGGTTTGGTGTCAGACAGGCGCCAGTCGTCGCCCCATTTGTCCACGGTGTACAGGGTCAGGCGGTTAGCGCGGCGCTGGCTGGCGTGGCGCATCACGCCTTCCAACAGCTCTTCCATTAAACGGCGTGAGGCAAACAGCGCGCCCAGGTGAATCGTCTCCACCACTTGCAAGTTCATGGCGATTTCGCGCTGCAGCCACATCAAACGGCCGCGAAACCAAAAGATATGAAAGCCCGGTGCCGGGCTGTACAGCAGCCGGGGCGTGTCGTCTTCGGCGTCGTCATCGGCCACCGACGCCGGGGCCTGGGCCACGGTGAACCAACGGCTCTTTTGCCCAAACTGCTGGTCGTTGATCCAGGCCACAAAGGCGGCAAACAGGTCGTTGCGGCTGTCTAGCGTGGCCGTCACCAGGATTAGCCGCTTGGCTTGAGACCAGATCAAACCCGGCAATTTGCGCAGTGCCGCCGCTGCGACCCCCACCAAGCCCAGCACCAAAGCACCCGCCACCACTTGGTTGCTCAGGTTGGTTTTCAGGACGGCGATCAGTTCATTCCACATGCGGCCATGCTAACCGTCACATGCCGCCGAAGCTGAATTTCGCTCTGGCTCTGGGGCGCTTTCGTGCACTTTTCACACACATTCCGCGGCGCTTACCTGCATTTCATCCTGCCACCGGTGCATTTCGTCGCACCAGGCTGGCCGAATGGCGCACCACACGGCAAAGTTCACCCCATCGAGTCCTAAACGACCTTTTGCACCACACCCACATACCTCTAAGGAGCCCAACATGTTGATCCAAATCGCCACCAACCACCCTGAATACCTGCCCATGATTGTCAGCCGCACGCCTGTTTGGGTGTGGGGCTTGCTGGCAGGCCTGGTTGCCCTGGGTTTGAGCCAAGTGTCCAGCCGCAGTGTCAGCCTGACGCGCATTTTGGCGATGCCAGTGATCATGACGGTGCTGGCGCTGCTTGGTGTGGTGTCGGCCTTTGGTGCGGCCGGGCAACTGGTCGGCGTGCTGGCACTGTGGGCATTGGTGGTGGGTGCCACTACCGCCGTTTTCTCTCGTGGGTCTGCACCTGCCGGCAGCCACTATGACCGGGCAACCCAGCGATTCCACTTGGCGGGCAGCTGGGTACCGCTGGCCCTGATTCTGTGCATCTTCCTGACCAAATACATCGTGGGCGTGGATACCTCGATGGAACCCACCTTGACCAGTAACGCCACCTATGCCTTCAGCGTGACAGCCCTCTATGCAGTGTTCAGTGGCGTCTTTATGGCCCGTGCCCTGCGCCTGGTGCGCTTGGCAGCCCCTGAACTTGGCCGCTTCAAAGCCTTTGCTGCCTGAACCTTCAAACCCATTCCTCTTCCTCTTCTCATCACCGGAGTCCATCATGTCTTGCAACAACAAATACGCCACCACCGATCTCGACACCCTGGCCCGCCGCCGCGCTGGTGCCAAACTGGGCTGGTACATCCATGCCACTGTCTATGTGCTGGTCAATGCCTTGCTGATGTACTTGTCACTGTCCCACGACCGCAACTGGTTCTTTGGCCCACTGCTGGGCTGGGGTTTGGGCTTGGCCATTCACGGCTTCAAGGTTTTTGCGGCTCAGCAGGGAAGCGGCATGTTTGACCGCATGGTGGACAAAGAGCGCAAGCAATTGGCGTCCCGCAGCTGATAGCGCCGCCGTCAAGCCCGCTAACAGGCCACGCCCACTAAAATCATCCGCCATGTCTACCCCTTTGACTCCCGACGAAATCGAGCGCCTGGCCATCAAGCGTGCCAAATCCAAAATGCGCTGGTTCATGCACCTGGCGGTGTTTGTGGTGATCAACCTGTTCTGGCTGGCCAACTCTGATATAGGTTTTGGCCAACGCGCTTGGTCTTTCAAACCAACCTTGGGCTGGTCGGTGGGCCTGATGCTGCATGGCATCTCGGTCTGGTTCTTGGGCACGGGATCGGATTTGCGCGAGCGCATGGTGCAAAAAGAGCGTGAGCGTCTGCAGCGCCAACACCGCGACCAATGATGTACTACCCCATTGACTGGACCGACAAGCTGCGCAACGGCATGCAAACGCTGGCCTTGTGCCTGGCGATATCGGCGATTCACTATTCTTTGAAGCCTGAACGTGGCTATGACACCTCGCTGGTGTATTCGCTTTGCATCGGCATGCTTAACTGGACATTGATCGACTTTGGCCGGCATTTCTTCCCGTCTGGCAAAGAGACCGGTTGGCCGACAGGCGCCGCGCGCTTTCTTTTACCTATGTTGGGCATTGTTGCCGGATTCTTTCTCGGCACTTTTGTGGCAGACAGTTGGTTTGGTTGGTCGTCATGGGATCAGCCGGGATTGAATGAGCAAAAACACTCTGTACTGATCACGGTGATAGCAGGCGCTGTTGCAAGCTTCTATTTTTTTGGCAAATATCGCCGCATACAACTGGAAACCACCGTTTCCCACACTCAGGCCCAAGCCAGCCAGGCCAAGCTGAAGCTCCTGCAGACCCAGCTCGACCCCCACCTGCTGTTTAACACCCTGGCCAACTTGCGGGCGCTGATCACCATCGACCCCGGCGCCGCACTGGAGATGCTGGACCGCATGGACGCATACCTTCGCGCCACGCTGAGTGCGTCGCGCGCCACAGAGCACCCGCTGTCGGATGAATTTGCCCGGCTGGAGGACTACCTGGAACTGATGAAGGTGCGCATGGGCAGCCGTCTGCGCTACACGCTCAACTTGCCCAAAGAGCTGGCCCATATTGCGGTGCCCAGCTTGATCCTGCAGCCGCTGGTAGAAAACAGCATCAAGCACGGGTTGGAACCCAAGGTAGCCGGAGGTGAGGTCATCGTCAGCGCCCAATGGCTGAACGGCAAACTGCATTTGAGCGTGGCCGACACGGGCGTGGGCATGGCCGCAGCGGCTGCCAATGTCTCGAATGGGCAAGGCTTTGGCATGGTGCAACTGCGCGAGCGGCTTGCCACCCGTTTTGGCGACGACATTACTATTGAATGCATAGCAAACAAACCAGAAGGAACCTGCGTAAACATGGTTTTTTCTGTCTCAAAACAGCTGAAGACTTAACCCATGCAAGCCACCGCCCTGATTGCCGAAGACGAACCCCTGCTGGCCCGCGCGCTGGCGGCTGAACTGGCCCGCGCCTGGCCGGGTCTGGACCTGCTGCCTGCCGTGGGTGACGGTGCCAGTGCCGTAGCGCAAGCCTTGGCCTTGCAGCCCGATGTGCTGTTTTTTGACATCCGTATGCCGGGCATGAGCGGGCTGGAGGCAGCGTCCGCCTTGGCGGAAGACTGGCCCACAGGGGGTAAACCGTTTCCGCAGCTGGTGTTTGTCACCGCCTACGACCAATACGCGCTAGAAGCCTTTGACCGCCAAGCCGTGGACTATGTGCTGAAACCCGTGCGGGCAGACCGGCTGGCGCAAACGGTTGCGCGTGTGCAGCAGCGGCTGGCGCAACGTGTGCCGCTTGTGGTGCCAGCGGATACGCCATCTGATCAGCCATCAGCCGCATCGGCAAACTCAAGCGCACCGCCACCCGGCTTTACGCCTGAGCAATGGAACACCTTGCAAGCCGCCGTGGCGTTGAGCTCGCAGGCGGCACTTCACAGCGTCAGTGCAAGTGCAAGTGCAAGTGCCAATGCAGCCAGCAACGCTGCGCCCCATGCTGCAGTTCAGCGCCTGAGCATGTTGCAGGTGAGCGTCAGTTCGCGCGAAGGCTCGGCCATCCGCATGTTGCCGGTGACCGAAGTGCTGTATTTTGAGGCGGCCGACAAATACGTTCGCGTGTTGACAACTGATGCCGAATACCTGATCCGCACGCCCATCAAAGACCTGCTGCCGCAGCTTGACGCGCAAGTTTTTTGGCAAATTCACCGCAGCACCGTGGTGCAAGCCAGCGCCATCGAGCGCGTCACGCGTGACGAGGCGGGCAAACAATACTTAAGTCTGCGGGGCCGCGCCGACAAACTGATCGTGAGCCGCCTTTACAGCCACCTGTTCAAAGCGCTGTAACACCTCGCTACGCCGAGCACTTGCGGCGCAAAGCCACAGTGCCACTGGGGTTCTGCACAGCACCTTCAGCACGTTTTGGCGCTTAAGACTAGGATGCTGCACTTGCACCCAGCATTTGAAGAGGCACCGCCATGAGCTTGCAATACACCACTGTTCCAGACCGTTTGCCTGAGAACAAAATGCGCCTGTACGCCACCAAGGTGGTCAACATCATCGGTGGCCCGGGCTGCGAAAAGTCGATGGTGTCTGCCGCCATCATCCTGCACATGTATTTGCGCAACCAGTCGGTAGAGACCGTGCCGGATTACGCCAAAACCCTGGTCTGGCAGCAGCGCCACGAAGGCCTGAAGAACCAGTACCAATTGGCCCAGCGCCAGTTTGACATGATCAACACGCTGGATGGGCAAGTGAAGTTTCTGGTCAACGAATGCGCCCTGCCCCAGCTGCTGTACTACAACGAAAACTATGAGAACAACGTTTGCGATGTCGAAAAGACCCGCAAGCAGATTTTGGCCTGGTACCACCAGCATCAAAACATCAACATCGTGGTCAAGCGCAGTGACAAGAAGTACGTGCACACGGGCCGCTTTCAGACCGAAGAAGAAGCCCACGAGATTGACCGCAAGATGCGCGAATTGCTGGTACGCGAAGGCATCCAATACACCGAGGTGGAGCCCAATGTGCAGGCCATCCACAACTTTGCCACCCAGATCATTGAAGGGCACGGGGTGGACCACCCTGCGGCGGATTAGCCCACAGGTCCTGCCCAGGCGGCAGGACCAGCGGCTTATGGCTCAGTAGTCACTCAATAGCGGTCGCGCTCCATCATCCGGTAACCGTGCGCACCATGGTGGCGATGGTGCCGCTCGTGGTAGTACGCAGGCGGCGCATAGCCAATCACCTGCGGCCGCTGAACATACACAGGCGCAGGCTGCACGTAAACCGGCGCTGCCTGGTAATGCGGATGACCGTATACCTGCTGCTGATATTGCTGGGTGTACACCGGTTGCTGCAACACCACAGGCGCGCGCTGCACCACCATCGGTGCACCAATGCCCACCTGCCAGCCGTGGGCCGACGCTACAGGTGCCACCGCCAAAGCGGCCACACCCAAGACAAAGGCAGCTGTTGCAGATGGGATAGAACGGGTCAGTGTCATAGCATTTCTCCTAAGGCGGGCTGGCAATGCAATGTGGCTGGCCCGTGCTGATGACAACGCGCGGTACGTTTGCGTGGATGACCTTGCAATGTAAAGATTTGCTGCGGCCCACTTCGCGTTATGGCATTGCAAACTTGCCCACGACGCGAGGGCGATCGATCACTGGTTTTGCAGCAGCCTCTAAAGGCGCGGCCATATCAGCAGAATAGACCTCGGTACGGTTACGACCAAGCTTCTTGGCGTGGTACATGGCCTGGTCAGCCCGCATAAATATATCGCCAGCTTCTTTATCGGTGGTCTGGGCTTGCGCCACGCCCACGCTGATGGTGATCAGCTCGCCATGTGGCCAGGACACGCGCATCACCGCTTCACGCAAACGATCTGCCATCAAAAGCGCACCATCCACCTTGGTGGTGGGCAGCAACATGACAAATTCTTCACCCCCTATGCGCGCCACATAGTCGCTTTGCCGGGCGTAGGTGCTGGCGATACTGGCCAATTGATGCAGCACTTTGTCCCCCAGGGCATGGCCATAGGTGTCGTTGACCTGCTTGAAATGGTCAACATCAAAAGTCACCAAAGAATACCCCCCCGCGTGCCGGGCCTGGCGATTCCATTCCTTGTCCAAAACCTCGTTGAATGCACGTCTGTTCAGCAGGTTGGTCAAACCGTCTAGACGGCCCTGCACATACAACTTGTTGACCAAATCAGCAATGATCACGTACGCAAACACCAAGTTGAACACCGAAAACCCAAACAAAATGCCCCACAGGAGCAGCGTGGTGCCCGTGCTGGGGACATCCATGTTGGCATAGCTCGGCTGGGTGACCCAGACTTCAACGGCCCGGTGCGATATGGCCACGGCCAGCAAAACTACCGCCAGCAAGACCGGCCAGATCAAAATGGCCCGGTGGGCGCGGCGCAAAGCCAGCCGCGCAGACGTCAAAATCCCCAGCAGCATCACCAGTTCCGCGCAGTACAAAAAGACAATCCGGTGCGAATTCAGCTCAGCATCCAGGCCCATCAACATCACCACCGCGCAAACCATCGCAGCCCCCAGCCACCTTGCCTGACTCAGCTGATGGTGACCGGCGGAGCGGTCTAGGCTCATCCACAGGCAGCACAGCGTCAGCACGGTAAACACTTGCCCGCCCACATCCGTTAAATACCCTGGGAGCGCTGTTCGCAGACTGATCAAACACAGCGCCACACCGCCCAAACCACAAAACACCGCAAAATAGCTCGAAAGTGGCCGCGTCTCGTGGACACGGAAGGCGCACAGCACCCAACCACCACAATACAAAATGAGTTGGGTAGCCATCAGCAAGGTAGACGTCTGGTTTTCGTTCATGGCAAGGCCTCTTGTGTGCCTCTATTTTCGAGATCAGTCAATGCCGTATGGGCCATCTGGGCAATTGAACGGGCTGCAAATGCATGCTGATTTTTCGATGCACGAGTCAGTAAATCGACTGGCTCAAAGCGCTTTTCCCTCTGAAACCTGAAACAAAAGGTAACAAAATCCCAAGAAAGACCAGATCAAAAAAACAATCATAAAAACTCATTTGATATCAAATTGAAGGCATCCACAGCATGTCTCAGACCCATGCAGTTGCCATACCTCTTGCACTGCGAGTGCGCCATGCCCATACGCAGCACCTGTCTGATGGCAGCAGCCGCCTAAAATGAACCCATGAGTTCCCCTAACAGCACAGCCCCCGTCAAACCCAGCAACTTTCTGCGTCAGATCATCGAATCTGACCTGGCCAATGGCACCTACGCCCAGCGCAAATGGGCAGGCAGCCCTGGCGACGCCGCACACCACGCCGCAGCAGGCCAGCCCGACCCCGCCAAAATCCGCACCCGCTTTCCGCCCGAGCCCAATGGCTACTTGCATGTGGGCCACGCCAAAAGCATTTGCATTAACTTTGGCCTGGCGCGCGACTACGGCGGCATCTGCCACCTGCGCTTTGACGACACCAACCCTGAAAAAGAAGACACCGAATACGTCAACAGCATCATCGACGCCGTCAAATGGCTGGGCTTTGACTGGAACGGTGCGGCCGACGCCCCCGCCTACCAGGCCAGCGACTACTTTGACTTCATGCATCGCGCAGCGGTTTACTTGATAGAAGCCGGCCACGCCTATGTAGACGAGCAAACCCCCGAGGAAATGCGCGCCAACCGGGGCGACTTTGGCAAGCCCGGTGTGAACAGCCCCTTCCGCAGCCGCACGCCCGCCGAAAACGCCACCCGCTTTGCCGAAATGCGCGATGGCAAACACGAAGACGGCGCCATGGTGCTGCGCGCCAAGATCGACATGGCCAGCCCCAACATCAACATGCGCGACCCGGCCATCTACCGCATCCGCCGCGCCACCCACCACAACACCGGCGACAAATGGTGCATCTACCCGATGTACACCTTTGCTCACCCCATCGAAGACGCGCTAGAGCAAATCACCCACAGCATCTGCACGCTGGAGTTTGAAGACCAGCGCCCGTTTTACGACTGGCTGATGGACCGTTTGTGTGAAGGCGGCTTGCTGGCCGCCCCCGCGCCCAAGCAATATGAATTTGCCCGCCTGAACCTGACCTATGTGATCACCAGCAAACGCAAGCTGGCCCAACTGGTGTACGACCACAAGGTAAACGGCTGGGACGACCCCCGCATGCCCACCATCGTCGGCCTGCGCCGCCGCGGCTACACCCCCGCCAGCCTGCAAGCCTTTGCCGAACGCATTGGCGTGACCAAGAGCGACAGCTGGATCGACTACGGCACGCTGGAAGGCTGCCTTCGCGAAGACCTGGAGCTGACCGCCCACCGAGGCATGGCCGTGCTGAACCCGGTCAAGCTGGTGCTGACCAACTGGGATGAGGTGATGGGTGCCGGACACTTGGAGCCCTGCACCCAACCAGCAATCCCGCATCCGCCAGAGGGCATGGCAACACCACCCGCGCGTCACTTCACCATTGGCAAAGAAGTCTGGATCGACCGCGAAGATTTTGAAGAAGTCCCGCCCAAAGGCTACAAGCGCCTCTTCCCCGGCAACAAGGTGCGCCTGAAAGGCGGCTACGTGATCGAATGCACGGGCTGTGAGAAGGACGCTGACGGCAAGATCACGCAAGTGCTGGCCACCGTGGTGCCCGACACCAAGAGCGGCACCCCTGGCTCTGACCTGGTCAAAGTAAAAGCCGCCATCACCTGGGTGGGCGTGGCCAACGGCGTCAGCGCCGAAGTGCGCCTGTATGACCGGCTGTTTTCAGACGCACACCCCGACGCGGGTGGCAAGGACTTTCTGGAAAGCCTGAACCCGGACAGCCTGAAAGTGATCACCGCGATAGTTGAGCCGTCACTTGCCAACGCCTCGCCGGATCAGAAGTTTCAGTTTGAGCGGCATGGCTACTTTGTGGCGGACCGGGTGGATCATGTGACGGGGACTAAGCCGGTGTTTAATTTGGCGGTGGGGTTGAAGGATAGTTGGGGAAAATAGTTTTCCGAGCGCTTTAGCAAAGGTTGAAAGAAATGGAAATCGAAAAAATGAATGGGGAACATGTTGTAGAAGTTCCTCAAAAATTGAAAGAGCGCTCAATATCTACACTTGCGGAATATTTTGGTGCGATAAAGGACCTCTCAAGGAACGATGGGATAACTTGGTTTAGGGGACAAAGCAAAAGAACATACAAGCTACAGCCCGGATTGTTTCGTCACCCTGACATTGAGCACAGCCAAACTCCACACATTCGATCAAAGGAGTTGGAATCAAAGCTTATGGAACGCTTTAAAAATCAGAGTGTTCCATATGTTGGCGATAAATTCAGTCATGAAGAAGACTGGGGCCTATTGTTCTTTATGCAGCATTACCGCATTCCGACAAGGCTTTTGGATTGGTCTTACAGCCCACTGGTAGCGCTCTACTTCGCGCTTTCCACAGTTGATAGGGAAGCATTAGATTCTTGTGGAGGGTGTCCCGGATTTTGTGTAAACGGCGGTTGAGTTAGACGCGCGGCATGCG
>ERZ724523.38-NODE-38-length-80124-cov-8.483995_pt1 | contig 80124 bp, 68 predicted proteins | sample MGYA00376056_ERZ724523 | MGnify/ENA primary metagenome ERZ724523 (study PRJEB28724, sample SAMN07190888) | wastewater metagenome | isolation source: influent of sewage treatment plant in Hong Hong | place: USA: Christiansburg, Virginia | collected 2016-03-01 ... | reverse complement strand
GCTCCACCTCGTCCAGGATGTCCAGCGGGTCGCGCACTTCGCGGTCCATCTTGTTCACAAAAGTGATGATGGGCGTGTTGCGCTGGCGGCAGACTTCGATCAGGCGGCGGGTTTGCGCCTCGACACCGTTGGCGGCGTCGATCACCATGAGGGCCGAATCCACGGCGGTCAGCACGCGGTAGGTGTCTTCCGAGAAGTCTTTGTGGCCGGGGGTGTCGAGCAGGTTGATGACGTGGTCGCGGTACAGCATCTGCATGACCGAGCTGGCCACCGAAATGCCACGCTGCTTTTCGATCTCCATCCAGTCAGATGTGGCGTGACGGCTGGCCTTGCGTGCCTTGACCGAACCGGCAATCTGGATCGCGCCCGAGAACAGCAGCAGCTTTTCGGTCAGCGTGGTTTTACCCGCGTCAGGGTGCGAGATGATGGCAAAAGTACGGCGGCGCCGGGTTTCGAGGGCGTAGGACACGAGGGGATTCCAGGGTAGAAAGGCAGCGCGGCCACCTGGCCGGGTACCTATTGCGACACCACGACCACCGCATCGGTGGTCAGCGCCAAAGTAGTCTTGATTTTAGCGACTTGCTATTTCCAACGATCAAGGCGACTTTCTACCCCAGGCAGCGGCTTAAAGTGCGGCCGATTGCGCATCCATGCTGCCGGAGAGCACTTTGGCTTTGTACTCTTGCTCCCAGACGGCAGACTGGCCAAACCAGTCGGTCATGGCGGCTTTGTATTCTGGCGTGCCCCGCAGCTTGAGAATGGCTTTGTCGATGCGGGCACGGAACTGGTCGCCCCACGGGCCTTTAGGGATGATGGTGTAAGCGTACAGCGCCTGGGTGTTTTCTGTGACGGGCAAACTCACCAGGTTTTCCTGGCTTGGGGTTCAGCTTTTGGGCGTAGCGCATCTCAGCGGAATAGCCAATCGTGCCGTCCACGTGCTTTTGAACGGTCATTTCAGCCAAGCCTGCGTAGTGGTTGCCTGTGCGGGCGTAGGTGCCTTTGGGGAAGCGCTTGCGATCCGCCAACAGGGGGTCGAGCTTTTCGCCGTAACGCCGCCCATCGGCAATGCCCACCACGGCACCGCTTGCCATAAAGTCGGCCAGGCTGATGCTGCTGGCCTTCTTCCACTTGCCTTCCCTGTCATCCCGGCGCAGGGTCAACTCCAGTGCAGGCACCAGCATGGTGGCCACGCTGTACTGCACGTGCTCTGCCAGGGATTTGTCTTTCAAGAATGAAATGCAGATGGCGTGGTCTTTGTTTTTGAGCGACTCACGGATGCGCAGGATGGGCATGAAGGTGGTCTCGTGCTGCATGTCCGCCAGCTCTTTTTGCAGGAGAACCACCAGGCGGTCAGCCGCGCCTTGCCCTTTGAGCTTGCCGTCCAGGATGTAATACGGCTCGAATTTTTCGACGATCCAGGTGACTTTGTCCTGAGCGTGGCTTAGGCTTGCAAAAGCCATCAGGCAAGCCAATAACAAGCGTTTCATATCCAGCCCATTTCAGTCGGTTTCGCCAGAACGCCCAGCGTACGAACGCTAAAATTTAGATTTGTCAGCACCATCGCGTGCAGCGCTAACGATATAACCTTGTGCTTATATCGGGAACCCGGAATCTTGAAAGGCCGTTTCACGGAAAGCCTGCTGCCAGCAGGCCTTTTGCAGAATAGATAGACTGCAACTTGCAGGAGTAAGCACGTGCAATTTCGCCTCCCGTCTTTTACACCCACCCGATCGTCGAGCGCAAAGCCTTTGCGCCAGATATTCCTGCGCCGCTTGCTGGTGGCTTATCTGCTGTTTGCGACCTTCATCACGGGTTTACAGCTCTACCTGGAATACCAGCACATCCGTCGTGAAGTATTGGCCACGCTTAACTTTTTGGCGGATACCTCTTTGCCTGCGGCCGAGACAGCCTTGTGGGACTTTCAAACGCCCTTGCTGGAGGCCATGGCCAAAGGTGTGGCAGGGCACCCGGCAGTGGAGTATGTTCAAGTCAAAGACCAGCAAGGCAAGGTGCTGACGCTTGAAGGCAAGCAATCTGAGGTCGCCAAAGTCGACAACGCTGGCTTGGTGGTCATCCGGGAGCTTCGCCACCAGGTCTCTGAAGGCAAAAAGCAGGTGCTTGGCACCTTGACGGTGGCTTCGAGCTACGACTACATCTTGTTCCGGCTCAAGGGCATTGCACTGGGCGTGGGGTTGTCCATTTCGGCGCAATTGATTTTCTTGGCGGGGATTCTTCACTTTTTTGTAGCTGCCTTGGTGGTCAAGCCGCTTGGGCTTTTCTCCAAACAAGTCGGGGCGATGATTGATCAGCACCGCGAAACGCCCATTGATCTTGGCAAGGTTGCCAGCGAAGAAATAGAAACTCTTCAAATAGGCTTTAACACCTTGCTACACCAAGTGGAGGAAGGCAAGGCCACGGTGGCACGCCAGAATCTGGAGCTGGAACAAAAAATATCAGAGCGCACCCGCGAAGTCCGCGAAAAGCAGGCGCATTTTGAAAGCATTTTTGAAGGCGCCAGCAACGGCATCTTTTTTGCGGACCCTGATGGCCGTTTGGTGCGTTTCAACGCCAGCTTCTCGCAAATGCTGGGCAAATCAAGTGCCGATCTCACCAACACCAGACTTCAGGAATGCACATTTGATGACGATGTCGCGGCAGAAGATCTGATGCTTGCGGCGCTGCGCGATGGTCAGCACGAAAGCTACCGAATCGAAAAACGCTTTATTCATTCAAATGGCGAAAGCGTCTGGACGGATGTTGCGGTATCCGCCATTCGTGACGAATCCCTCAAGCTGATCAATCTTGTGGGCGTGGTCGTGGATGTGTCTGAGCGGCACGAGATAGAAACGGCACTCAAGGCAGCCAAGGAAAGTGCAGAAGAAGCCACGCGCGCCAAGAGCGATTTTTTGGCCAACATGAGCCACGAAATCCGCACCCCCATGAATGCCATCATTGGCATGAGCTACTTAGCACTGCAACAGGAACTGGGTACCCAACAACGCAACTATGTTGAGAAGGTGCATCGCTCTGCAGAAGGCCTGTTAGGCATCATCAATGACATCCTGGATTTCTCAAAGATCGAAGCAGGCAAGCTCACCATGGAGAAGGTGGACTTTCAGCTTGAGGATGTGATGGACCACCTGGCCAATCTGGTGGGGCTTAAGGCGTCGGACAAAGGCCTGGAGCTGCACTTTAAGCTTGACTTGAACCTGCCCACCTCACTGGTGGGAGACCCCCTGCGACTGGGCCAAACGCTGATCAATCTTGGCAACAACGCCGTGAAGTTCACTGAGCGTGGCGATATCGTGATCGGTGCCACCGTAGTATCCAAAGACGAGCGCAGCGTTGAGATGATGTTCTGGGTACAGGATGCAGGCATCGGCATGACAGCGGAGCAGTGCTCGCGCTTGTTCAAGTCGTTCAGTCAGGCAGACACTTCTACTTCCAGAAAATATGGTGGCACTGGGCTGGGGCTGGCCATCTCGAAGAACCTGGTTGAAATGATGGACGGGCGCATTTGGGTAGAAAGCGAACCCGATGTGGGCTCTACGTTCCGCTTTACGGCCAAGTTCGATTTGTCCGCCAACCCTGTCTCGCGCCGCATGGTGCGCGCTGAAGAAGTAGCAGGTCTGCGAGCGCTGGTGATTGATGACAACCAGATGGCGCGAGACATCGTGGGCAATACCCTGCAGGGCTTTGGTTTGCAATGTGATCTGGCAGCGAACGGCGCTGAGGGTCTGGCCATGTTCAAGTCGGCCAGTGCGCGTGACTTGCCTTATGAATTGCTGTTGGTGGATTGGCGCATGCCTGATATGGACGGCCTGGAGTGCATCAAAGCCATGGGCCTGGCAAGCAGCAAACTGGCGCCTGCAATCCTGATCACAGCCTACGGACGCGAAGATGCCCAGAAGGCTGCGGCGCACTTAGGGGTGGCCGTGCAGGCCTATATGTCGAAACCGGCGACGCCATCAACCCTGCTGGAAACCATAGGCGTTGTGCTTCGCATTGGCCCAGCCGTCGTGGCGCGAACCCGCGAGGTCAATGTCATGCCCAAAGATGCCATGCGACTGCTGGCAGGCGCAAGGGTATTGTTGGTGGAAGACAATGAAATGAACCAAGAGCTGGCCTTGGCTCTGCTCGCCCAGGCCGGTATTCAAGCTGTGGTGGCTGACAACGGCCAACTTGCACTGGATGCCATGGAGACCCAAGGGCCTTTTGACGGCATATTGATGGACTGCCAAATGCCTGTGATGGATGGTTACACCGCATCGCGCCGAATCAGGCAAAACCCATTGTGGGCGGACTTACCCATCATTGCCATGACCGCGAATGCCATGGCAGGCGACCGCGAAAAGGTGTTGGATGCGGGCATGAACGATCACATTGGCAAGCCAATTGACGTGGGTGCCATGTTCAATACGATGGCCCGCTGGATCAAGCCTGCTAACCCTCTCTTGTTAGACGCCATCGCTGCCACCCAAGACGCGACCGAAAAGGTCACGCTCCCCGATCTGCCAGGCATCGACACCGCGGCAGGCCTGATGCGGGTACAAGGCGACAAGGCGTTCTACCGCAAGATGTTGCTCAAGTTCCGAGGTGCACAGACCGACTTTGCCAGCGCCATGCAGGCAGCCCTTGGCGACGACGACGTCAATGCCCCACGCCGCTTGGCACACACGCTCAAGGGGACGGCAGGAACCATAGGCGCAAGCCAATTGCAACTGGCTGCCGCAGAACTCGAGAAGGCGTGTGAAGACCGAACTGATCTCGCCTTGATTGAAGCGCTCACATTGAAGGTGACGCAGGCCTTAGTGCCTGTGATGACAGGGTTGAAACGACTCGACACCAACGCAGGGGATGCGCTCGCGGTGACGCCCGCAATTTTTGACAAAGAGCAGCTTCTTAAGCGGATCAAAGACCTCAGCGCCTTGATTGCCGACAGCGATGCTTTGGCGGGGGAGGCCATCGATTCTTTGGCCAAGGAAACCACCGGTACGCCGCTGGCACCCTTGACCCGATCCATTGCCAGTGCGCTGGCTGATTTTGATTTTGATGCGGCCGAGGCCGAGCTGCCTGCGCTGGTTCAAGCCGTGGAACGAATGGCGTAAAGGCCGATAGCGCCGATGCTCTGAAGGACTGCAAAGTCCATGCTTGCAGCTTGGGAATGCGCGGTCCGTATAGAATTGAGGCTACCCGAGGAGCGTTGCAGCCAGCACCAGCAGGCGAGGCTCGGGCCACAGGCTGTTCTGGTCTGTCTGATTTAACCGCGCTCACCCACTGAACTTGTGCGGTGAGCCTTTTCGCCCCAAGCTTCGTGGTTTTTTCAATTTTTTGGAGAACCTATGAACGCCAAAGTCAAAGCCCCAACAGCGAAGACCGAACCCCTGATTGACAGCGCCATTGCTGATATTTCTCTTGCCGCCTGGGGCCGCAAGGAAATCGCGATTGCCGAGACCGAAATGCCTGGCCTGATGGCCATTCGTTCGGAATTTGCGAAGACCCAACCGCTGAAGGGTGCCCGCATTACCGGCAGCCTGCACATGACGATTCAGACCGCTGTGCTGATCGAAACCCTGCAAGCCCTGGGCGCTCAAGTGCGTTGGGCATCGTGCAATATTTTCTCGACACAAGACCACGCTGCAGCAGCCATTGCGGCCAGCGGCACACCCGTGTTCGCCATCAAGGGCGAAACCCTGACCGACTATTGGGATTACACCCACCGCATTTTTGAATTCGGTGGTGACAAAAAGAGCGACGGCCCGAACATGATTCTGGACGATGGTGGCGATGCAACGCTATTGATGCACCTGGGTGCGCGCGCCGAGAAGGACATCAAGGTTCTGGCCAAGCCTGGCAGCGAAGAAGAGAAGATTTTGTTTGCAGCCATCAAGGCCAAGCTCAAGGTTGACCCCACCTGGTACAGCCGTCGCCTGAAGAACATCATGGGCGTAACCGAAGAAACCACGACAGGCGTGCACCGTTTGAACGAAATGTCTACCAAAGGCACGCTGCTGATGCGCGCTATCAACGTGAATGACTCGGTCACCAAGAGCAAGTTCGACAACCTGTATGGCTGCCGCGAATCCCTGGTGGACGGTATCAAGCGCGCCACCGATGTGATGATCGCTGGCAAGGTTGCTGTGGTTGCGGGTTACGGCGACGTGGGCAAGGGTTCGGCTCAAGCGCTGCGTGCTTTGTCTGCCCAAGTGTGGGTGACTGAGATTGACCCGATCAACGCGCTGCAAGCCGCCATGGAAGGTTACCGCGTGGTGACCATGGAATACGCTGCAGACAAGGCTGACATCTTTGTGACCACCACGGGCAACAAAGACGTGATCCGCCATGAGCACATGGCCGCCATGAAAGACCAGGCCATCGTGTGCAACATCGGCCACTTCGACAATGAAATTGACGTGGCATCGCTGGAAAAATACAAGTGGGAAGAGATCAAGCCCCAGGTTGACCATGTGATCTTCCCCGCCACCAAGGGCAAGAACGCCAAGCCTGAAAAGCGCATCATTTTGCTCGCCAAGGGCCGTCTGGTGAACCTGGGCTGCGGCACGGGTCACCCCAGCTATGTGATGAGCTCCAGCTTTGCGAACCAAACGATTGCGCAGATCGAGCTGTTCACCAAGCCCAAAGAATACAAAGTGGGCAAGGTCTACGTGTTGCCTAAGCACCTTGACGAAAAAGTGGCACGCTTGCAATTGACCACGCTGAACGCACAGCTCTCGGTGTTGACCGACGAGCAAGCTGCCTACATCGGCGTCAACAAGAATGGCCCTTACAAGCCAGACACCTACCGCTATTGATGGAGCGCCAGGAATGACGCTTCCCATCAGCCTGGAGTTCTTTCCGCCCAAGACGCCTGAGGGCAGCGCCAAATTACGCGCTGCGCGGGCTGAGTTGTACACGCTCAAGCCTGACTTCTGCTCTGTCACCTATGGCGCGGGCGGATCGACTCAAGAAGGCACGTTTGGCGCGGTACAGGAGATCCTGAACGAAGGCGTGGTCGCCGCTTCGCACTTTTCATGCGTGGGGGCCACCAAGCAGCGCGTGGCAGAGCAGTTGTTACAACTCAAAGCCATGGGCGTCAAACGCCTGGTGGCTTTGCGCGGTGACCTGCCCAGTGGCTATGGTGGCCCGGGAGAGCTGCAATACAGCAGCGACCTGGTTCGCTTTATCCGCGAGCAGACGGGGGATCACTTTCACATCACCGTGGCGTGTTACCCCGAGGTGCACCCACAAGCCAAGAGCCCAGCAGAAGACCTGCGCGCCTACACCGCCAAAGTGCAAGCGGGTGCCAACAGCGCCATCACGCAGATGTTCTTCAATGCCGATGGCTATTGGCGATTTGTGGAAGATGCCCATGCTGCGGGCGTACGCATCCCGGTGCTGCCCGGCATCATGCCGATCACCAACTCCAGCGGCTTGCTGCGTTTTGCTGATAACTGCGGCAGTGAGATCCCCCGCTGGATACGACTTCGCCTTCAATCCTTTGGCGACGACACGGCGTCTATTAAGGCCTTTGGGCTGGACGTGGTGACACAGCTTTGCGAGCAACTGATCAAAGGTGGTGTGCCTGGATTGCATTTTTATACGATGAACCAGAGCAGTGCGACGCTCGCTATTTGCCAGCGACTTGGCTTGCGCTAAATCGCGACACATCGACATCGAAACGGCGGCATTCCATTTGAAATGCCGCCGTTTTTTCATGGCGACTGGGTAATATTCCCTCTGCCCCTTACTGAATTGAAAAACAGGAGAAATCAAGATGAAGTTTGAAACGATTGCCGTGCATGGCGGCTACACCCCTGACCCGACAACCAAATCTGTCGCTGTGCCGATTTATCAAACCGTGGCTTATGCGTTTGATAACACGCAACATGGAGCCGATCTGTTTGACTTGAAAGTTGCCGGCAATATCTACAGCCGCATCATGAATCCGACCAACGGTGTGCTGGAGGCACGCTTGGCCGCGCTGGAAGGTGGTGTGGGTGCATTGGCTGTCGCGTCCGGCATGGCTGCCACTACTTACGCCATCCAGACCATTGCGGAAGCAGGCGACAACATCATTTCGTCCTCCACGCTGTATGGCGGTACGTACAACCTGCTGGGTCATACCTTGCCACAAATGGGCATCGAAACACGCTTTGCAAACCCAAGCGACCCGGCCGCATTTGCCAAGTTGATTGACGCGCGCACCAAGGCTATCTTTTGCGAGTCAGTCGGCAACCCACTGGGGAATGTCACTGATCTGCGTGCACTTGCTGATGTGGCGCACGCGGCGGGCATTCCGCTGATCGTTGACAACACCGTGCCCAGCCCTTACCTGTGCCGTCCATTTGAGCATGGTGCCGACATCGTGGTGCACTCGATGACCAAGTACCTGGGTGGGCATGGCACCACCATTGGGGGCGCGATTGTGGATTCGGGCAAGTTCCCCTGGGCCGAACACAAAGCGCGCTTCAAGCGTCTGAACGAACCCGATGTCAGCTACCACGGCGTCGTTTACACAGAAGCGTTGGGGGCTGCCGCTTACATTGGCCGTGCGCGTGTGGTGCCACTTCGCAATATGGGTGCAGCGTTGAGCCCGATGGCAGCGTTTCAGATCCTGCAAGGCATTGAAACTCTGCCGTTACGCATGGACCGCATCTGCAGCAATGCTGTTGCCGTCGCTCAGCATTTGAAGCAGCACGCCAAGGTCGCTTGGGTCAACTATGCTGGACTGGAAGACCATCCAGACCACGCGCTCGTAAAGCGTCAGATGGGCGGACGAGCTTCTGGCATCATCAGTTTCGGGCTCAAAGCCGCCAATGGCCGCGAAGCTGGCGGGCGTTTTCAAGATGCATTGCAACTGTTCACACGTTTGGTGAACATCGGTGATGCGAAATCTCTGGCCTGCCACCCAGCCAGCACGACCCACCGCCAACTTAACGCAGAGGAGTTGGCACGCGCCGGGGTGAGCGAAGAAATGGTGCGCCTGTCCATTGGCATCGAGCATATTGACGACTTGCTTGCTGATCTTGAGCAAGCGCTGAACGCTGTTTGAACGGAGCAGGAAGTGGTTGCCAGTGCAAATTGGCAACACCCGCGTTTGATCCAAATCAAATGAGCAATTCGCTGGAACTTGGGGTCAACCGGACTTGATCTAGCGCAAATACAAGGGTTTTCCCTCGGCGTCCAATGGCTGTCGGGATGTTCCCTGAACTCAATATTGGATGACTGAAATGAAAAAACTTGCACTCGCAGCCCTCGTCGCATCTAGCCTCGTTTCCGGCGCCGCTTTCGCCCAAGCCGCTAAAGAAGGCCCCTTCATGGTTCGCGTTCGCGCCGTCAATTTGCAAAGCGCTAACACTGACAACACTGGTCTCGGTCTGTCCATCAACAACAAGGTTATCGCTGAGTTGGATGTGAGCTATTTTTTCACACCTAACATCGCTGCTGAGTTGATTTTGACCAACCCACAAAAGCACACGGTCAATTCCAGCGCGTTGAAGACTGACATCGGTACCTTCACTCACCTGCCACCCACATTGCTGGCGCAGTATCACTTCCCGATGAATGGCTTTAAGCCTTATGTCGGCGCTGGCGTCAACTTCACCCACATCTCCAATGTCAGCCTGGCTGGCGGCGCTGCTGACCTGAAGAAGGACAGCTGGGGCCCCGCTCTGCAAGTGGGTGTGGACATTCCCGTTGGCAAAAACCTGTACCTCAACTTCGACGTGAAGAAGGTCTACATCAAAACCGACGTGAGCTTGAGCGGCGTGAACAAGGGTTCTTTCAAGGTTGACCCTCTGCTGGTTGGCGTTGGCCTGGGCATGCGCTTCTGATCACCTGATCAGAGCCAAAAAAAGGGGGCCAAGACCCCCTTTTTTTATGGCTTATCGCGAGTCCTGCAGTTGATAACCTTCAGCGCTCGTCGTAGCTCACTACAACGCGATCACTGGTCGGGCGTGCTTGGCAGCTCAATACAAAGCCTTTGTCTAGCTCCCAAGACTCCAAAGTAAAGTTTTTCTCCATCTGCACGGAGCCTTCCATCACCTTGGCGCGACAGGTGCAGCACACTCCGCCTTTGCAAGACCAAGGCAAGTCCAGCCCGGCATTCAGGGCAACTTCCAGAATTTTCTGATCACGCCCCATCCGAAGTTCATGCGGCTTGCCGTCAACAACCACGGTCAAAGCAATTTCGCCCGATGCAACGGGTGCATGCCCCAGCACTGCAGTCTTTCGCTCCGAGGATGACATGGCCTCCAGTGTTGGTGAAGTAAAGCGCTCCGTGTGGACACGGTTGGCAGGCACGCCTGCCTCCAACAGGCAGGCTTGTGTGGCTTCAATCATGCTTTCGGGGCCACAAATGAAAACCTCGTCCATGCTTGCCACAGGCAACAAAGTGTCAATGATGGTGCGCACCTTGGCGCTGTCAATTCGGCCTTCCAGCATGTCGACCTCTTGCACCTGACGGGACAAGATATGGATCAAGGTCAGGCGGCTGGGGTATTGGTCTTTGAGGTCTTGGAGTGCCTCATTGAACATGACGCTTGCCATGCGTCGGTTGCCAAAGACCAAAGTGAATTTGGATTCCGGCTGCTCTTCCAACGTGCTGGCCATGATGGAGAGAATGGGCGTGATGCCTGATCCTGCTGCAAAGCCTACCCGGTGCAAAGCCCGTGGGCGCTGAACCGTGAATCGGCCTTCGGGAGGCATGACCGAAATCCGGTCGCCTACCTTGATTTGCGTCGCGGCCCAGTTAGAGAAGACCCCAGAATTCACGGGGCGTATACCCACATCAAGCTCTCCCAGCTTGCTCAGCTTGCTTCTGGCGCTACAAATTGAATAGCTTCGGCGCACCTCTTGACCAGCGATCACCGCCCGCAGGGTCAAAAACTGTCCGGGTTCAAACGCGAAAGTGGATTGCAGCTCGGCAGGCACTGCCAGCGTCAGCGCCACAGCCCCAGCGGCTTCGGTGTTGACACGTGTAACCGTCAGGTCGTGAAAGCGTTGAGGTGTTGTCATGGCTTTGGGCGGTATCGCCTACTCTCAATAAGGCTTGAAATAATCAAACGGTTCCATGCACGCCAGGCACCGGTATTGGGCCTTGCATGCGGTGGAGCCGAAATGCGAAGTTTCAGTGGTGTTGGCAGAGCCACACTGCGGGCAAGGGACGTCGTCGTGCACAGGCATCGTCGCGAAACGCATGATGGCGCTGCCAGACTTCACTTGACTACCTGCATTGCAGCTTGGCGGCGCGATGCCGTAGGCGCGCAATTTCTCCCTCGCCAGATCGCTCATCCAGTCTGTTGTCCAAGCAGGAGCCAATTGAGTAACCACCTTGGCCTGAACACCACGGGATAAAAGTGTGTTTCGAATGTCGTCTTCGATCTGGCCCATCGCGGGGCAGCCACTGTAGGTGGGCGTGATGACGACCTCAAGCTGGCCATGGGAACCCTCGCGCACATGACGCAAGATGCCCAGCTCCCGCAGGCTCACCACGGGTATCTCGGGGTCCGTCAATTCATCGAGAAAAGCCCAAATTTGCTCGTGGGAGATGGCAGAGCTTGCGACTGGCATGCGCTTGCTCGCTACCAAATGGCGCCAGGATGCGCTCTTGCCAAGCTTTGCATTTCCGCAAGAACAAATCCCAAATGCTCAGAGTGCAGGCCCAGCTTGCCTTTGCTGACGTAGCCGGCAACATCCGTGGGGCGGCGCAGGTTGGCCTCAGAAATAGCCGCGTCTACCAATGCGTTCCAGTCAGCTTGCAGGTTCGTTGTGTAGCCCCCTGGATCTTGATCAGCCGCAGCTGTTTCTTGGGGACTATCTGTCCAGAATTCTGCGGTGTAGGGAAACAAATGATCCACAGCGGCCTGTGCGCGGGAATGTGATTCATCCGTACCGTCGCCAAAGCGAATCAACCAATCGCGCGAATGCCGAAAGTGGTACTTCACCTCCTTCAACGATTTGGCGGCAATCGCTGCCAACTGCGGGTCCTTGGCGCTTTGCAAGGCTTCCCAGACCAAGAGCATCAGTGCGCTATAGAAAAAGTTGCGTACTATCGTCGTGGCGTAGTCTCGGTCTCCTGCCGCAGTACCGGCCAGCGGGCCACTGTGCGGCAACTCCAGCAGGGTGTAGTTCTTGAAATCAGGCACATCCCGAAAGTACGCGAGACTGTCTTCTGTGGCGCCTTGGCCGATGAGACCCGCAGCATGCTGATACAGCAGGCGGGCTTGCCCGATCAAGTCCAGACTATTGTTGGCCATGGACAGGTCTTCTTCAATGATGGGGCCGTGGCCACACCATTCGGCATTGCGCTGCCCCAAAATCAAGGCGTTGTCTGCCAGAAACAGCAGGTAATCGACCGGCGCAGCCATCACATATGCCCCACTTCAGCGGGGATGTCATAGAACGTAGGGTGTCGATAAATCTTGTCGGCGGCAGGGTCGAAAAACTCAGACTTGCTGTCAGGCTCGCTCGCTGTTATCTGGGATGATGGCAGCACCCATATGCTGACACCTTCTTGGCGGCGGGTGTACACGTCGCGCGCCATTTGCAAGGCATGCTGTGCATCGCTGGCATGCAGACTGCCACAATGTTTGTGTTCCAAACCTTGCTTGCTGCGAACAAAGACTTCCCACAGCGGCCATTCTTTTAGAGCCCCCACGCTCGCCGCTGTGCGTGCTTCGCTGCCCCCCGTGGGGGCCGTGCCTTGCTTGGGGCGGCCCTGCGCTGCGGCGTCTGTGCTAGATACAGATTGGTTCATGCTGCTTCCTTCAATTTGCGTTGAGCTTGTTTGCCGGCGTGTGCGCTGGCAGCAGCGCGTACCCATTCGCCATCGTTCCAGGCCTTCACCCTTGTCGCAAGGCGCTCTTTGTTGCACGGTCCATTGCCATTGACGGTAGACCAAAACTCGTCCCAGTCAATGTCGCCGTAGTCGTAATGACCACGCTCTTCGTTCCATTTGAGCTTGGGGTCGGGCAAGGAAATTCCCAGAACCTGCGCCTGCGGAACCGTCGCGTCAACAAACTTCTGGCGAAGATCGTCATTGCTGATCCGCTTGATGCCCCACCGCATGCCTTGGGCGCTGTGGGGACTGTTGGCGTCTGGTGGTCCAAACATCGCCAGGCATTTCCACCACCAGCGGTTGACAGCGTCTTGCACCATGGCTTTTTGCGCATCGTTGCCCTGCATCATGACCAGTAAGGCTTCGTAGCCTTGGCGTTGATGGAAGGACTCCTCTTTGCAAACGCGAATCATGGCGCGCGCATAAGGGCCATAAGAGCATCGGCAAAGGGGAATCTGGTTCATGATGGCCGCGCCATCAACCAGCCAACCAATCACGCCAACATCTGCCCAGTTGAGCGTGGGGTAATTGAAGATGGAGCTGTATTTGGCCTTGCCACTGTGCAGCGCGTCGAGCATTTGGTCTCGGCTGGTGCCCAGGGTTTCTGCAGCGCTGTAAAGATACAGGCCGTGGCCGCCTTCGTCTTGCACTTTAGCGATCAGAATGGCTTTGCGCTTGAGGCTGGGTGCCCGGCTGATCCAGTTGCCTTCGGGCAGCATGCCGACAATTTCAGAGTGCGCATGTTGGCTGATCTGGCGTACCAAGGTTTTACGGTAGGCCTCTGGCATCCAGTCACGTGGCTCGACTTTTTCGTCGGCATCGATCTTGGCATCAAAGCTGGCTTGCAAGGCTTCAGATTCCGGCTCCGTGCGCGCATTCAATGAGACCACTTTGGTGCCCTCTGCGCCGTCGCCTTCAGGGTTGGGTAAGTCCAGCGCCTGTGTGTACATGCTTGTCTCCCGCGCCAAATGGGGTGGCGCTGGGCGGCAGTATAGCAATTAACCGACCGCTTGGTCGGTTAATTATTCATCCCGATTTACCCTGATGAACCCGGCGCGATTCACGAGTCAATGTGGCGCGCCATCACTCGACGGAGAACGCTGCATGCTTGTCTTGGCCAAGGATTTCCACCATTTGCGGCAATGCCTCCAGCATGGCGGCCTTCAAAGTGTGCGGCGGGTTGATGATGAACATGCCGCTGGCGGGCAAACCTGGCCGTTTGGCCACCTCAGCGCCACTTTGAACGGCAGAGATGATCTTGCTGTTCTTCACGGTCAAAACGACATTCAAGCAGGGCTTGCCTGCCCGGGTGGCCAATGTCTTCAGGCGTTTCGGCAAGTCGTGCGCCTCAGGACGAGGAATCAAGGGATACCAAACGGCATAGGTCCCCGTTGCAAAGCGCTTGAGAGACTCCGCAATCAGGGTCTGGACCTTGGCGTAATCGCTCTTTATTTCATAGCTAGGATCGCACAACAGCAGTGCCCGACGGGCAGGTGGAGGGATAAATTTACGCGGCCCTTCAAAGCCGTCTTCGCGAATCACCGCGACCTGGCGCCCGGCGCGCAGTTGCTCGACATTGCCAGTCAATGCCTTGATGTCACTGGGGTGCAACTCAAACAGCTTGAGTTTGTCCTGGTCCCGCAACAAATGCTGGGTGATGAAAGGAGAGCCCGGATAAACCTTCAACACCTTGCACTGCGCATTGAAAGACTGAATCACTTCCAGGTAATCCTGCAAAGCTCCGGCCAATTTTTCTTTGCCCCAGAGTTTAAAAATGCCGTCGGCCGCTTCCGCGCTGGTCTGGGCGAAATCGCCATCCAGTCGATACAAGCCAGCCCCCGCATGCGAGTCAATCACCGTCAACGGCGCATCTTTGAGGGTCAGGTGTTTGAGCAGCGCAATCAGCACCGTGTGCTTGAGCACGTCGGCATGGTTACCCGCATGAAAGGCGTGGCGGTAAGAGAACATAGACAGATACTACCGCGATTGGTATTCCATGACTAAAGGAACTTTTGTATAATGGAGGGCTTGGCAGCGCTTTTTGAGCTCCGCGGCCGAGCCTAGAACCCATCTAAGAGGCTTTCATTAGAAAAGCACCGACCGTGGAAAAGAGCTCTACTTTACTCACTCGAAAGATTGCAATGACAACATTCAGCGCTAAACCCGCTGAGGTCGTGCACGAGTGGTTTGTGATTGACGCCACCGATAAGGTGCTCGGCCGGGTAGCCAGCGAAGTTGCCCTCCGTCTGCGCGGCAAACACAAAGCCATTTACACGCCTCACGTTGATACCGGTGACTTCATCATCGTTACCAACACCGCAAAACTCCGTGTCACCGGCGCTAAGTCGCTCGACAAGGTGTATTACTCGCACTCAGGTTACCCAGGTGGCATCTCCGCCATCAATTTCCGTGACATGCAAGCCAAGCATCCAGGCCGCGCCCTGGAAAAGGCCGTCAAGGGCATGCTGCCCAAGGGACCTCTGGGCTACGCCATGATCAAGAAGCTCAAGGTGTATGGCGGTGCTGAGCACCCACACACTGCCCAGCAACCCAAAGTGTTGGAAATTTAAGGAGCCGCCATGATTGGTGAATGGAACAATGGCACCGGCCGTCGCAAATCCAGCGTCGCCCGCGTGTTTCTGAAAAAAGGCTCCGGCAAGATCACTGTGAATGGCAAAGACATTCAAGCGTTCTTTGGCCGCGAAACTTCGATCATGATCTGCAAGCAGCCTCTGCACCTGACCAACCACATCGAATCTTTCGACGTGATGGTGAACGTGCACGGTGGCGGCGAGTCTGGTCAGGCTGGTGCAGTGCGCCACGGTATTACCCGCGCCCTGATCGACTATGACGCAAGTCTGAAGCCTGCGCTGTCACAAGCCGGCTTTGTGACCCGTGATGCCCGCGAAGTTGAGCGTAAGAAAGTCGGTTTGCACGGTGCTCGCCGTCGCAAGCAGTTCAGCAAGCGTTAATCCGCTTTTCCTGCTCAACAAAAAGCCGCAACAAGTTCGCTTGCTGCGGCTTTTTGCTTATTTGACCTACCCCCATTTATGCGATTTCGACTGCTTCGCCGCCGCCTGACTGTCAGCGCTCCACGCATGGCTGTGCGCAGCGCATTGCCCTGGCCTTTTCGATGGATCCTTTTTGCGTTGGTCCTGGGGTTTTCCGCTGCTATTGCGTTATGGGCATTCGAGTTTGGCAAAGACATTGCTGGACTCGATCGAAATGACAAGGTTGAACTGGTCAAGCTCCGAGAAGAAACCAGCAAGCTGCGCGAGGAACGAGACAAGGCACAGTCGGTTGCGAATACCGCCGACAGTCAATTGGCCACAGAAAAAGCAATGCAAGAGGCGCTCAATGCTCAAGTCAAGAAACTTGAAGGAGAGAACCAAAGCCTTCGCGACGATCTAGGTTTCTTTCAGACTTTAATGCCTCTTGCCAATGCCACAGACACATTGGTGGTACGAGGACTGCAAGCTGAAGTGCAAGGCGGCGCTCAATTGAAGTGGCAGGTATTACTGGTGCAGGCTTCCAAGAATGCCCCAGAATTCAATGGCAAACTAGAGCTGAGCCTGTCCGGGACAGAAAACGGCAAACCATGGACCATGATGCTGCCCAACGGCCCACTAAGTGTTCAGTTGCGGCAATATCGACGACTTGAAGGTTTGATCGCATTACCGCCACAGACCGTGGTAAAAACAGTCAGCGTCCGCGTGTTGGATGGAATTACCACGCGCGCCAGCCAGACCATCAAAATTTAGACCGGAAGACAGGCCATGTTCAATTCTAAGAAGCAACCCCCCATCAAGAGCCTGATTGCCCAGGGAACGGAGATTAACGGGAACATCAGCTTCAGCGAGGGCCTTCGCGTAGATGGCAAAGTCAAGGGCAATCTGGTGGCCGCCGAAGGCACCCGCAGCATTTTGGTCATTTCAGAAACCGCTGCTATTGAAGGAGAAATTCGGGCGGATCATGTGATCATCAATGGCCGTGTCATTGGCCCGATTCAAGCCAGTGAGTTGCTTGAACTCCAACCCAAGGCACACATTGAAGGAGATGTGAATTACAAGGCGCTTGAGATGCATCAAGGCGCCACCATTGCGGGTCAATTGCGGCCCATGATCATTTCAGAAGGTGAAAAGCCCACACTGACACTAGCGGCAAGCAACGCTTAAAGGGTAATCCCGAGCAATTTGCTGTACTATTACAAGTAACACATCTGAAAGCCGTTAATGAGCGCCGTTGCTGAAGCCATCGAAACCGAAATGCCTGCCCCCATTGTCTTTACCGACAGTGCTGCCGCCAAGGTCGCTGACCTGATTGCAGAGGAAGGCAACCCTGACTTGAAACTGCGAGTCTTCGTTCAAGGCGGTGGATGCTCGGGCTTTCAATACGGTTTCACTTTTGATGAAATCACCAATGAAGACGACACCACCATGACCAAGAATGGGGTTTCGCTGTTGATCGATGCCATGAGCTACCAGTATTTGGTAGGCGCAGAAATTGACTACAAAGAAGATCTGCAGGGCGCTCAGTTTGTCATCAAGAATCCAAACGCCACGACCACGTGCGGTTGCGGCTCCAGCTTTTCGACCTGACATGGCGATCTGAAGCTGTATTCCGGCATCAGGCCGGGTAAATACAGCCCAAAATACGGGAGCCTTTGGCTCCCGTTGTGCTTTTGAGCGGTAAGGCCTCGCGCCGAATAGTTTTCCGTGCGAGCCAGGCAAAGGCCGCCGCTTCGACTTGCATGGGCGGAATACCTCTTTCCCCACTTGTCAGCACGCTGCATTCAGGCAACTCTCGCTGCAAGCCATACATGATTTGGGAATTAAAAGCCCCGCCGCCGCACACCAATAACTCGCTTGCCTTTGGCGCAAAATCATGGACCGCCTGGGCGCAAGACAGAACCGTCAGTTCACAAAGGGTCGCTTGAACATCTTCGGCTGGGATAGCTGGCACTCCAAGCGAATAAAGGATTGCGCTGAACCATTCTGGGTTGAACAGATCTCGTCCTGTGCTTTTCGGAGGGCGCTGAGCAAAATACGGATCTGAGAGCAAAGCTTTCAGCAGGCCTTGATTCACTTGCCCTGAGGCCGCCCAATCACCATTTTCATCAAATGCACGCTCTTGGTGTTTTTGGCACCAATAGTCCATTAACGCATTACCAGGACCACAGTCAAAGCCAAGCAATTCTGATGTCTGACTTTCAGTGGGGGGCAAAACTGTCAAATTGGAGATTCCCCCCAGATTCAATACCGCCACGCAAGAGCTGGTGCGAGAAAACATGGCGGCATGAAAGAATGGTGCCAGCGGAGCACCCTGGCCACCTGCAGCGACGCAGCGACTCCGAAAATCGGCAACCACCTCAACTCCACTCAATTCCGCCAATAGGGCAGGATTATTCAGCTGCAAGGTGTATCCCAAAGCAGGCTGATGGCGAATGGTCTGACCATGCACGCCGATAGCGGCGATATTCCCCGTAGAGCATCCAGACTGACTTAGCAGATCAGCGAAGACTTCGGAATACAAGTGAACCAAACCATTTGCAGCCAATGCTGCCCGGTGCAATTCATTTTCGCCAGCCAAGTTCAAGGCCATTAATTCGACCTTCAAAGCCTGTGGCATTGGAAGTGAGGACGAATGCGTCACACGGGGCCTGTCGCTGGAGAAATCCAGCAAGACGCCATCAACGCCATCCATAGATGTGCCGGACATCAGTCCAGCATAGATTTCAGTCACGCAAAAATCCGCCTTAAGGATTTATTGCATTCCTGCCACTTGCATGCTGGAGGCGGCTTGCAGCTCAACTTTGGCGAGCTTGGCCAGTTTTTCAAATGCAGGACGGCCAGAAGCAGTCACCGGAACAGAGTCACTCTGTCTAGCCAGAGTCAGCGGATCCTGGTGATGCCCATTCACACGGAACTCAAAATGCAAATGTGGACCTGTCGCCCAACCGGTCGATCCCACAGCGCCAATGTTCTGGCTTTGTGAGACGATCTGGCCTTGACGTACACCAATGCGGCTCAAGTGTGCATACACCGTGGTGTGATTGTTGCGATGCTTCAAGATGACAACATTGCCAAATCCATTTTGCACACCTGCAAACTCAACCGTTCCGTCCGCCACACTGCGAACTGGCGTACCGGTTTGAGCAGCGTAATCCACCCCCAAATGAGCACGCCACGATTGAAGAATCGGGTGAAAGCGCATGCTGAACCCGCTACTCACGCGCGAAAACTCCAGGGGCGACGCGAGGTAGGCTTTGCGAAGGCTTTCGCCTGAAGGCGTGTAGTAAGCGCCTTTTGCAGATCCGGGCTCCTGGAACCAAAGCGCTTGCACAGTGCGTCCGTTGTTCACAAACTCAGCTGAAATAACTTTGCCGGCACGGAATGACTCACCGTCAGCCTCAAGACTCTCGTAGACCACCGAAAACCGGTCGCCCTTTCGCAGCGCGCGATGAAAATCAATGTCACCCGAGAAAATTTCCGCCAATTGCACCGCGACATTGTCAGGAATCAGGGCATCGTCCGTTGCCGCAAATAAGGATGTTTGAATCGTGCCACTGGCCATGCGCACTGTGGGCTGCAATTTTGGCGTTTCTAGCTTTGACTGAAACTCATTGCCAACGCGCTCGACCACCAAGCGGTTAAAGCTGCCGCTGTCATCCGGTGCCCAGCGAACAGTCAGCTTGCTGAGTTGTTTGTTTTCAGTGGCTTCAACGCTCACCTGCCGCCCGACTCGGCCCCAAATGCTGTTGTGGACCAATAAGTCAGAGCGCATGAAGGCCGCAGCCTTAGGGTCATCGATATTCAAGCGCTTGAGCAATGCTTCAGCAGAATCATTGACACGCGTCGTTTCGGTCCGAAACAAAGGATATCGAAACTCATCTAACGCCGCTGCCTGAGGGGACAACGCCAAAGGCTTAACAGCCTCCAACACATTGCGCACCGGCAGATCCGACGGATCCGGCGCCATGGAGGCAACAGCAAATGCGCCGCCCCCCACCATCAACAAAGAAGCCGCAAAAATGGCGGTCAAACGCTGTGGATAACGCTGAACAACAGAACGTACTGCTTTGCCAGCCAAAATCAATTTGTCCAAATCAAGCATCTCCAAGATTGCTGGACTGACCTGAACCCGCCTGCAGCTTAAGTTAAGCAGAGGAAGAACGGGGAAATCCTGTGTTTCTATGCTCTCGCCGAATGCGCCTAGCGCGAATGCGAGAACCTGATCAATTCACGGACTGCACGCTGACACGAAAACCGTGCCGCCTGCAACATCCCAGTATAACGGTGGGCAGCCCCAAATGTGTGAAAAATTACCGCCTCCTGACCATCTGCTTCAGGTTTCATGAATGAAGCGGTTGGCAGCAATCGTCAGCAGACCGTCGAATATTAGGCTTTCGACCAGTTCAAAGGGCCGGACCATACTTGGTGCCATCTTCCAACCGGCGCCGCCCGTCATGATGCAGGCGGGTTCCATTCCGCAATGCTGCTGCACGTGCTGAACCATGCGTTCGACAGCACCAGCAATAGCATAGGTGCCGCCACTAGTGAGTGCATCGCTGGTATTGGTCGGAAAGGTCCGAACATCCCCTGTGGGCACATGCAAGCCAGCAGTTCCCGACACCAGTGCTTGCAACATGATGCCGTGGCCAGGCAAGATCAGCCCGCCTAAGAATCTTCCGCTTGCATCAATTGCTTCAACCGTTACCGCTGTGCCAACCATCACCACCACCATCGGGCGGGCGTCGCCTCGCGCCATCAGGCGCTGCCGAGCCCCAATCATGGCGATCCAACGATCTGCGCCCAGGCGAGTGGGATGGTCATAGCCGTTGACCAAGCCAGCCTCTGCGGCGCTCGACATCACCCACTGAGGTTCAATATCCCAAATCTCCAATTGCTCTTGCACCCGCCTTTTGACAGCATCCCCCGAAACAAAGCACCCCAGCATCCGTTTAGGTGCGGCCAAACTAGCCCACTCTCCATCAGCTAGTTTGTCGATATTTTCAAGAAAAACAGCACCATGTGCTAACGCTTGAGCTTGCGGACTGGGTTTGTCATACACAGCCCACTTAAGACGCGTATTACCCACATCGATGGCGAGAAAAGTCATTTGTTTGTTTTGAAATGGGTTGAACATCGATTGTTCAATGAATTCTGCCCATACGCTTAGGTAGTTCCACCCACTGAATAGCAATACAAAATCGAGCCTCGCTTGTCACCGACTTCGACGACCGAATTCGCCGGGACATCAGGGATCAGGAAACTGTTGCTGACCAGCAATGACGTCGAAGGCAGTTCAGCCTGCGTTTTTTCCCAAAGTTTCTGCATGGGAGCAGGCGACAAAAAGGCATAGACCACGTCGTACGAGGAAAGGTTATGCCTCCAAAAACTCCCGTAGCGAACATCCAAATTTTTCAGACCCCGCCCAAGCAACCAGGCCCAGGCCCAAGTCAATGGCGCATGCTCGTAACCCACAAACTGGCACGTGGGTCGTGATTTCGCCAATTGCCTGAGCAAGCGACCATCACCGCAGCCCAGGTCAATCAGCCGGATAGGCTGCGGCGGCAGCAAACGCAATAACGCCTGAACCGTCGTTGAATTGCTCATATACAAGGGCACACGGCTTGCGTCTGTTCGCCAAAAAACAAGCGCAAGAATGACAAAGCCACCCAACCAAAATACAGGTGGCAATTCGAACTGCCGCATGAAATAGGCCAAAGGCACAAACGCGCCACCGATCCAGACCCACCAAGGCGGCAGCCGAATAAGCCATGACAAAAGCGCCGCAAACACGCCTTGTGCAAACACCAACCCGACGGAATGCTGGCGCACGACTGGCATCATCATTGCCAGCAGGAATACCACAAGGCACGATACCACTTGCGCGATCAGCGCATAGCGCAGCGGTTTCTCCATCGCCTTAGCAGCCAGAGGTGCAGCGTGATTCAAATTGCCCCCATCCAACAGGCACGTTGAATTGCCGCAAGCTTGTTATCCACCTTCAGCTTTGCCATCGCATTTGCCATGTGAAAACCAATCGTGCGCTCAGTGCATTTCAATATTTCACCTGACTGCCGAGCAGTTTTCCCCTGAAATGCCAAGCTGAGGCATTCGATTTCTCTTGCGGTCAAACGAGACCGAACTGAAGCAATTGCACGTCTGAGTAGCGGCCATATGTTAAGAGCCGACCAGACCAAGGCTGCGGCTTCACTTCTATCGTGCAACTCGCGGGCACTAAACATAAAGCATTCAAATGCACGGGCCGAAGGCAAGGAAAACTCGACTCTCACAACACTTTGGTATCCATGAGCCAACCACAACCGCCGCCAGCGACTGCTGCTGTCATACGCGGATTTGGCAATATCCTGCCACGCGACCATGGGTGCATCACTATTACTCCATGGTGCCCCAAAGTCCTGGCTTGCCGCCAGCGACTTAGCAGCATCAATCAAACGAGGCGGATGTACAGCAAGTACAAGACGATCAACAGCGGCACCAAAAGGGTCTGGCCCAAGCACTACAACTGCGTCAACAGCGTATTCCTGCAGAGCTGTAACCCAATCAATGAGCAAACTGTCCAGTGCGACACTGTCAAAGTTAACAGGCGAATCCAATTCAAGGCTGGTCAATTTGCATCAACTACAGTGACAATGATCGAACATATGTGGTCAAAATCATTCCTTCCAGAATTACTGCGCAAGGCGGCTAAGCGCTGGTACGCTGTTCGGAGCCAATTTTTACGTCGAACCGCCGCCTTAGTCAAAGTTTTTGTCGACGAGGTTTTTGGTACGCCGCTAGAGCCTATTTTGCATCCATCACCGTGGCGTCTGAAATGGTTGGGACTTTTCACACTTATTGGACATCCAATCTTTGGAGTATTGTGGTGTTACATATATCCGCAACCGTATGACAGCATGCCATTGCGGCTCTTTGCCGGCGCAATGGGCGTTCCGCTAATCACGAACAAATTAAGTCGAGATTTAGATAGCAAGTTAACGCAGCAAGCTACCACCTTGATATTGTGGGTAACTCTGCCACTCCTGTTTTTCTTCATGTTTTTCCAAAACTCAGGCAGCACACTGTGGTGGATTAGTTGCTGTTGTATGGTGCTTATTTACTACCATCTGACAGATTGGCGAATTGCGACCATTGGCACCACAACGGGTCTTGTAGCTGCTTGGTTGATTCACTACACAAATGCGGGGCAAGCTGATACCAAGTTGACAGGGGACATCAATCAATTTGGGATCGTGTTTGGATTTGCTTGGTTCTCCGCGCTGCTACTCGGAGCCTCATCTGCAAACTTAAGACGTGAACATGTTAGGCACACGCTATCCACCATCGGGATCATGGCTCACGAATTGCGTACGCCACTGGCAACAGTTGCCATGATAGGTGACGTACTTCAAGCAGAGTCTGGAAATATTGCCTCACAAAAGTCACCAAACGACAGTAGCCTGAAAATTGATCGTATGGGAAGCCGATTGCATGCTCTGAGCCGTCAGATGCATCACCAAATAGATACCCAAATTGCCAATGCACGATTGATGCAGTTGCCTATCCATGATGAGCGAGTTTCCGCGTATGAAGTCCTCAACGATGTGATTGGACGCTATCCCTATCGAAGTCCAAAAGAGAGGGAAATTGTTGAGCTTCATATTCAGACCGATTTTATTTTCCTGTCCTCATTCGCACTATTTTCCCAAGTTGTCGACAACCTCATGAAGAACTCATTTCGTGCGCTTCAAGCAACTGACAGATCTTTGCAACCTGGTGACTTGCGAATTGAAGTTAACGTCGCCGAAGGCAAAGGCATCATTTCGGTAATGGATCGGGGCCGAGGAATTTTGCCGCATTTACTTCCGCGAGTATTTGAACCATTCTTTTCAACAAGTCGAGGGACCGGCCATGGCCTTGGCCTCGCGTTTTGCGAAAAGGTGATTAAGGGAGCAAAAGGCGAAATATCAGCGAATTCACAATGGATGAAAGGAACGTGCATTTCGATCACACTTCCTGTTTCAAATAGAGTCGCATCAATTCGATCTGCATCACGCGAAAAGTTGTTACAGGCTTGATCATGTCAAAGAATAAGCTGCAACTCTACAGACGGCCCGGATCAATTGTTTTCGTTGATGATGAGACTGACTATCTCGAAATGATTGGCCTGGTCATGCCAGACGATTGGAACGTTGAACTCTTCTTGCGCCCGAATGTGTGTCTCGAATATTTCCGACTTGCACTTCACCAAACAGAAACAGATTTGCAAATCCAGCAGGACATTGTTGGCAAATGGCGAGAAGGGGCAGCCTTAGTGCCGCAACTTATCCAATACTGGGCAAATGACAACAATCGCTACAACTTACCGCAAGTATTGATTGTTGACTATGCCATGCCCGCTATGAACGGCTTGGAATTGCTTGAAAAACTAAGCGATTGGACCGGCGCCAATGTCATGTTAAGCGGTCGAGCAGATGAACACACTGCAGTCAATGCCTTCAACCGTGGTCTCCTGGAGCAATTTATCCCAAAACAAACGCCTGATATTGCGCGCAATGTTCAGCTAAGCGTGAAGAACCTTATGAATATTCCTTGTGCCACTCGCGATCACATATGGAGTGAAACATTGAACCGAGTCCAAACCAAACTTATTCGCACGCCTGCAGTTTCTCTAGCGCTCGACGAATATGCGCAAGGCAGATGGTGTGAGCATGTTTTGATTGGCAATCCATTTGGAATTCTCGGTATGAGTCCTTCCGGCGAATTAGAGTGGCTTCAACTCGAAAACGCTTCATCACTAGTGGAAATCGCTGAACTTGTCTGCCAACCATCTGTACCGTTATCAGTACGACAACGTGAGCCAGAATTAGTTTCTGGAGTGATCATTTCTGATATTGAGCTTCAACAGTCTTTCGGCACCATTGGGGAAACGACAACTAGGCCCGCCTTTCAAATGGGCTCACCCGACCTACTTGCCGCCCTATTTTCTCTCGATGATTTACCGCCTCCCCTAATCCGCCCTAAAGGCTATCGACAGTGGCGAGCAAGCAAGTTGGAGCGCGCCATTCGCTATTGAGCTAATCGATTTGAGAGATCACACGGCGTTCCGATGCCTCTTCGCAATGGGCCATTTCCACGGGCAAATCGTTGGTGCGATATCGTGAGCAACACCCTCTACCTGAGTCATTTCGGCATCCGTCAAAGCCGCATTTAACGTAAGTCGAACCATCGCACGATTCTTACTTGTCGCTGGTGCGCAGAAAATTGAGCCAAATACCCCCCGATCCACTAAGGCATCTCGCAGTGCACTGGTCGCAGCCTCACCTCCCGCCTCAAGAGCAATAATTTGTTGCGTGCCTTGATGAATTGGGTACCCAGCCTCCATCAAACTCGCGCGAACACGTTCAGTATTCTGATGCAGGCGGATGCGCGCATGATCGCTTTTCTTGACAACATTTAGCGTGGCAGAAAGAGCTGCAATCTCGTGCGGGAGCAAACATGAACTGAATATATTCGGAAAACTTCGGTGAAGCACATAAAAGCGCAGTGATTGCGGCACTGTAAAGAATCCTGCACGTCCAGCGAAAGCCTTTGCAAGGCTAGCTGTGATGAAGTGAACTCTATGACTCAATCCCAACGCTGCGCACAATCCTGCACCACCAGGTCCATGAGTCCCCAGTGAATGCGATTCGTCTACCAAAATCATGCTCCCGCTGTCCTCAGTAACTTCTACCATTTTTGTCAACGGGCAAATTGCTCCCGTTGTGCTGTAAACCGAATCAACGACAACCAAGCCAGGTCCATGCCGCTTGATCATTCGATCCAAATGCTCAGGATCGTTATGCCTAAATGCATAAGCTGGTGACCGTGCCGCCCGTGCGCCCTCCCACAGCGACATATGAGCCAACGAGTCTAGGTAGACAGGGGTATCCTCATCAGCAATGGATTGAATGAGCCCAACATTGGCCATATAGCCAGATTGACATATAAAACCATCCTCTTTACCGACCCACGCTGCCATTTCTTTCTCGAGCCTCCGACTGGGGTGCTCATCAATCAAAAAAACTCCTGATTGCACTACGAATGCGGAATCACAGCGGAGGGCTTCAATTTGCGCTTGCAGTATTTCAGGGTGCCCTGTGACATTCAAGTAATCGTTACCGTCCAGTCGCACTGCATTTGGTCCGGGTGACCGATTGTGCAAGATCGGCTGTCCTCCCCATTCATTGTTCCAACGAGGAACAAACTCCGAAACATATCGACTAAGTAGACGGGGATGCAATGGTGGGTTCACATCCGAGCAATGATTACTTTTCCTGGCAAGGCCAATGTTCGAATCAACAACTTCCATGCTTCGCTCCAATTTGGGATGAAGTCATTGAACCGATGCACAAAAAGAAACAGGGCAAACCCCCTGTCAAATTTGACAGGGGGTTTGCCCTATATTTGTTTCAAAATGTTAAGAAAGATGCTGCGTGTAATCCTGTTTAGTTTTCGGTTGATAGCCCCATCAACTTCAACGTAGCCAGCGCCATCACCTTCGCAGAATCTACCAGCTCCTGAATACCCACGTACTCATCAGGCTGATGCGCCAGGTCCAAAATACCTGGACCATAGGCAATGCAATCTCGCAATTTTCCAGTTCTAACAATGTGCTTTTGGTCGTAGGTGCCGGGGCTTGAAATGTATTGTGGCTCTCTGCCAAGAACTCGGGCGATGGCGCGCGCTGTGGCGTCTACTACGGGGGCATCTTTAGGCGTCGCCGTCGGGATGAAGCTCATGATCTCCTTCAGGCCATAGTCAAACCCCGGGCGAGTCCGTTTAAGTTCATCCAACATCGCAAGAATTTCATCCTTCACCGAGTCCAAACTTTCCTCGGCAATGAAACGGCGATCAATCACCATCCGGCAGTTGTGCGCAACCACCGGAGAAGGCAAATCACCTCTCGGCCAACCTTGTTCGTCTGTCTCATAGTGTTGCGCCGCTTGTCCGCCATGAATGCTGTTCACATTGAGGGTTGAAACGCGCGCGCCAGGCGGTTCCACCGGTTCTTGGGTCCTGCGCTGGTTCAAACGTGGCTGCAGTTGGGTCTCCAACAGATGCAAAAAAGCTCCCATGTGATTGATTGCACTGTCACCTAAGAACGGCATTGAGCCATGAGCGATGCGGCCTTTGGTCTCCACCTCCGCCCACCAAACACCTCGGTGTCCCAGACAAATCCGATCTACGCCCAGAGGCTCAGGGATGATCACATGGTGGACTTTGGGCCGACTAAAGTAGCCCAACCCTGCCAGATAGCCTACGCCTCCAAAACCACCCGACTCTTCATCGACCGTGCCGCTGATTTCCAGCGCGCCTGGCAGCGCAAAACCCATTTCCAGCAGGGCCTCGCACGCAATCACGCTGGAGGCCAAGCCACCCTTCATGTCACAGGTGCCACGGCCAAAAACCTTGCCATCTTTGACTTCTGCAGCAAACGGATCCGTGGTCCAGCCAGGCCCAGGTTCAACCACATCAATGTGACTGTTGAAGTGAACGCAGTCACCACCGGATGCGCCCTCGTACCTCGCCACCACATTGATGCGAGGATGACTGTCGTGGTCACCCGGTGCGCCTTTGGCGCGGATGTATTCCACCTTAAACCCGCGCTTGGCCAAACGTTCGCCCAGGAAGCGAGCACAAGCCTCGTAGGCGTCCCCTGGTGGATTGATGGTGGGGATTCTGACTAAGTCCTGCGTTAGCGCTGTGACCTCATCTCGTTTGCTTTCGATCCGCTTTAGGAGTGCGTCGGTATTCATGGTTTATCCCTGCCTCCAAGGCAGGCCACGCATGCGCCAGCCACCTTTTTGGCCACGGAGCCCGTGCTCGTCGGCATCGCCCTCAAATCCTTCAAGAATGTTGTACGCCGTCAGTCCCAGTTCCGTCGCGCGCTTGGCAGCCGCGACAGATCGCACACCGCTACGGCACAACAAAACGGCCTTCATGGCAGAGGGAACAACGGCCTGAATTTCTGCATCAAAGTTAGGGTTCATGGCCATCCCTGGCCACTGCTTCCACGCGACAGCCTGAGCACCAGGTACAGCACCCACCCATTCACGCTCGGCGTCGGTGCGTACATCCACCAGCACAGCCTGCCCGTCCAGCACCCAGGCATGTGCCTGAGTTGGGGTGACATCGCCGGCGTACCCAAGATCGGGTAAGGCCTGCGCCATTGATTCAGAAATTGCCATATTCATCCCTAAGTGTTCGATGCAAATTTTGCCAGGGGCAATACTCCCCGTTGAGAATATTCGAACAGATCACCTCAAACAATTTTGACACTCAGGTTTGGAAGCCCATCGATGTGCATTTCAATCACGTCACCCCGCACCACGGGCCCCACGTTTTCCGGCGTACCAGAGTAAATGATGTCGCCAGGAAACAGCTCGAACGCCTCGGACAGCTTGGAGATTTGCTCTGCCACCGACCAAATCATCTGATTCAGGTTTGCGTTCTGCTTAAGTTTTCCATTGACTTTCAGCCATATTTGACCTTGCTTGAAATGCCCCGTCTGGGCAACGGGATGCACGGCACCGATGGGTGCAGAACGGTCAAAGCTCTTACCAATTTCCCAAGGCTTCTTTTCGTCTCCCATGGCCCGTTGCAAATCCCGCCGTGTCATATCTAGGCCCAGCGAATAGCCGAATACCAAGTCGAGCGCAGCTGTGACAGGAATGTTTCGCCCGCCTTTGTGCAGGCAAGCTACCAGTTCAGCTTCGTAATGGTAATTTTTCGTCAGTGGCGGGTAGGGATGGTCGGGCGCGGTGCCCGTTGGGACGTACTGAACGGCATCTGTCGGTTTTTGGAAAAAGAAGGGTGGCTCACGCGTAGGGTCTGAACCCATCTCACGCGCATGTGCTGCGTAATTGCGTCCAATGCAATAGATTCGTCGGACGGGAAAGACTTGATCGCTACCCACAATCGGCAGGGTCACCGATGGGACCACGAATGGCGTTTTCGCCGTTGATTGGGCTACACCTGGGTGCGCGCATCCCAGCATGGCACCTGTGGCCATCAGGGCGGAAGTTTCAAAAAGGCGGCGTCTTTGCATGGTTGTCTCCTGCTTGGGCTGTGTTCAGAGCCCTCAGGATACGTCAATGCAATTGCCGTAACAAGTACGGACTTAACTGGCCACCGTCCTCAAGAAATCAGCCAAGGTCTTGCCAGTCTCCATTCGAAATCCTTTCTCCGTGACTTCAAGCCGCTTCATTCGGTCAACCCGAAAACTGCGGAAGTCGTGGCGTGATTCACACCAGGCCACCAGTGTCCATACCCGGCCCCAATAAAAACAGCCCAGCGGTCGCACCAAACGCTGGGTATTCGATTCTTTGGCGTCGACATACACCATTGCCACCATTCGCTGAGCCGACACCGCCTCGCGCAACAAGCGTAAATTGGCGCCATCAGTTGTTGACAAACCATTGAATTCAACTGGCGCGGTGTACAGCGCCAGACTTTCCGCTGCAGCGCGTGATGCGCTTGGCAGGGCCGACAGCATTTTGCCCAGGGCACCTTCGGCCGCCAAGGCCAAAGTCGCATCCAACCAGGGCTGAGCCAATCGCACGGATGCCACCATGGCTTTGGCCTCCTCGGCACTGAACATCATGGGCGGCAAATCAAAGCCAGCACCAAATCGGTAACCTACGCCGGCTTCACCCTCGATGGGCACTCCCTGCAAAATCAGATCGGCAACATCGCGGTAAACCGTCCGCTCAGACACCTCCAGGCGGCCAGCGAGGTACGCAGCGGTTGATAGCCGACGTCCCCTTAGCAGTTGCACCAGCTGAAACAGTCTGTCAGCGCGCCTCAAAGCTTTCCTCCTCCCACCGCAGCGCTGCCATGTCTGCCTGCATTGCGTTAGCGATCAAGTGCATATCGTGATCGCTGATCTCAAACAATCCAAATCGAAACTTGTATCCCCAGCGCGCGGGGGTCTCGACAAATTCAAATTGGGGAATCAGAGGAAGGATAGACGCTTCCACCGCATCCACGTAATGCACGTCCTTGCGATAGGGCACAAAACCGCCGCCCATGTCGAAGGCGTAAGGCTCGCCCGGCAACACCATGCCTATTGACACAAAGCATTGATGCTTGTCTTTGCCGCCCATGGTGACGGTGGGCGAGTAATAAGCCACCCGGTCTCCTGCTCGGGTGCGCCTAAGTGGTGCTGCTTTACCGTGGCACACCTGCATAAAGCCCGGCCCGTCGCTGGGCGCACAGCCGCGACGCGCATGGGTTGCGCTGGCAACAGCAATCCAGTTCTTTCTATCGCTCATCCAGACTCCTTGACCCAAAGTGTAGAAGAACCGATGGTGCATTAAGGCTCCTGACAACGTGGTGTCAGGAGAAGAACCGTCACGCCTGCGTAGAAACCCTGTTTCCATTTCAACAAGGTCGGGAAATGATTGCATGCTAACCATCACCTTCAATGGAGACAAATATGACCCAATCCAATACGCCACGCCGCCGTAACATGCTCAAAGGTGCCGCCGTCGCCGCAGGTGCATTGACCGCACCCATGATCGCCAAAGCGCAAACAGGCCCGATTAGCATGCGCTGGCAAAGCACCTGGCCAGCCAAGGACATCTTCCACGAATACGCCCTGGACTACGCTAAAAAAGTGAATGACATGACTGGCGGGGACCTGAAGATTGAAGTACTTCCTGCAGGATCTGTCGTGCCCGCCTTTGGCTTGCTGGAAGCTGTATCCAAAGGAACGCTTGATGGTGGTCACGGGGTGTTGGGGTACCACTATGGCAAACAAAACGCCCTCGCCCTGTGGAATTCTGGCCCAGCCTTTGGCATGGACGCCAACATGATCTTGGCCTGGCACAAGTACGGTGGTGGTGCAGAATTGTTGGCCAAGCTTTATGCATCCATCGGCGGCAATGTGCAATCCTTTCTGTATGGGCCGATGGCAACACAGCCCTTGGGTTGGTTCAAAAAACCCATCACCAAATCGGCTGATTTCAAGGGACTTAAGTTTCGAACCAATGGCTTAGCCATTGACTTGTTCACCGCCATGGGTGCTGCAGTGAATGCCTTGCCAGGTGGCGAAATTGTTCCCGCAATGGACCGCGGCTTGCTCGACGGCGCTGAGTTCAATAATGCGACGTCTGATCGACTGCTCGGCTTCCCTGATGTTTCCAAGGTGTGCATGCTTCAAAGCTACCACCAGAGCGCAGAAACCTTTGAAATCATGTTCAACAAGACTAAGTACGACGCGCTGCCAGCCAAGATGAAAGCCATCATCGCTGGGGCAACTGAGGCCGCGTCTGCTGATATGTCATGGAAGGCCATCGATCGCTACTCCAAGGATTACGTCGAACTGCAAACCAAGGACAAGGTCAAGTTTTACAAGACGCCAGATGCCGTCTTGCAGGACCAGCTCAAGCTTTGGACAGAAATTGTCGAGAAAAAATCCGCTGAGAACCCACTCTTCAAAGAGATTGTCGCGTCACAAAGAGCATTCGCCGAGCGCGCCGTCAAATGGGATCAAGACACCTACGTGAGTCGCCGTATGGCGGTCAACCACTTCTTTGGTGCCAAGAAGGCTTGATCTTCTCGCTTCCCACATCAGCCATCCGGGTACCCACTTGGATGGCTGATTTTCTTGGATGGTTCGACTATGCAAAAAGTATTGCTCGCTGTTGACAAACTCAGCACCGTGGTGGGCCAGGCATTTTCCTGGCTGATTCTGGTGCTGACGCTTTTGATTTCGTGGGAAGTTTTCTCGCGTTATGCACTTGACAACCCTCACCCCTGGGCTTTCGACGTCATGAGCATGATGTACGGCACCTTGTTCATGACGGCTGGGGCTTACACCTTGTCCAAGAACGGTCATGTGCGCGGGGACGTGTTGTACGGGTTTTTCCCCCCTCGCTTGCAAGCGGGGCTTGATCTTGCTCTTTACATTCTCTTTTTCATCCCTGGGGTTGTAGCGCTCGCATGGGCGGGCTACAACTTTGCGGCGGAATCGTGGGCAATCAATGAGCATTCCAACATTACGGCCAACGGCCCGCCCGTGTATCCGTTTAAGACCATCATTCCAGTCGCGGGCACCATCTTGCTAGCGCAGGGCTTGGTCGAGATCGTGCGTTGCATTGTCTGCCTGCAAGAAGGCGCATGGCCAACCCGGGGAGATGACGTGGAAGAGGTCGACGTCGCCAAGCTGAAAGAAATGGTGCATGTCAAAGACGAAGACATCGCCAAACTGGACGAATACGTTATTCACCCGAAGGTAAACCACTCATGAAAAAAGAAGTCTGGTTCGGCCTGAGCATCATGGCCATGGTTGTCCTGGCGGCATTCATTTTGCTGCCTGCACCCTCATTAATGACCAACGGGCACCTGGGTCTGCTAATGCTTGCGCTGGTGGTTGTTGCAATCATGCTTGGGTTTCCCACGGCGTTTACCTTGATGGGCATGGGCATGGTATTCGCCTGGATCGCCTACCGCAGCCAAAACCCGGGACTTGCCGTTCAGCAAACCTTGGACTTGATGGTGCAGCGCACTTACTCGGTCATGTCCAACGATGTTTTGATTTCGATTCCCTTGTTCGTTTTCATGGGCTACTTGATCGAACGAGCCAATCTGATCGAAAAGTTGTTCAAGAGCATGCATCTGGCCACAGCGCGCGTGCCAGGCTCTTTGGCGGTCGCAACCATCATCACCTGCGCTATTTTTGCCACCGCCACGGGTATCGTGGGTGCGGTGGTCACGTTGATGGGCCTGCTTGCCTTGCCCGCCATGCTCCGTGCGGGCTACAGCGTGCAACTCTCTGCGGGTGCAATCACGGCAGGGGGTTGTTTAGGTATTCTGATTCCACCGTCCGTCATGCTCATTGTTTACGGTGCGACAGCCGGGGTGTCTGTGGTCAAGCTCTACGCTGGGGCGTTCTTCCCCGGCATCATGCTGGCGGGGTTGTATGTTCTGTACGTTGTGGTGATTGCCAAGTGGAAGCCCCACTTAGCGCCACCGATGTCGGCGCAGGATCGCCATGTCCCTCTGCCCTCGTTTGCAGAAGTAGTTTCCACCACAGTCAGCGACAAAGTCATTCCTGGGCTTGTCGGTGCCATCAAGGGCAAGAGAAACGCCGATGTCCCCATGCCCGAGTTACTCAAGCATCTGGGTATCGCGCTGTTACCCGCCATCGCTACCGCACTGATCATGGGTATGGTCTTCATGAAAGTGACGGCTCCCCTAGAACCTGAAACGGTCGAGGGAGTGGTCGCGATGGGTGGGGCCACCGTTTCGACCAGCGACACGGAAACCCCTACCGCTGGCGGCCTGCAGGAGCCAACAGAAGAAGGAGGGCTTCAACCGCCACCTGCAGATGCAAGCGACACAAGTGCAGCAGTAAAAGCAGAACCCGTTGAGAGCGCAAAAGCGGTTGCGCCATCGGCGGCAGAACCTGTTGCCGAACCAGCGCCAGTGTTGGAACGAGTTCCAGCCCCACTGACGTTTTGGATTGCGTTGGCAAGTTGTGTGGTGGCCCTGCTTGTTTTTTATGCCTATTTCAGTTTTGCGCGACTGGAAATCTTCAAGATGCTGCTTGGGTCTTTCTTCCCGCTCGCCATGATGATTTTGGCCGTGCTAGGCACCATCGTGTTTGGCCTGGCTACGCCTACCGAAGCTGCTGCCATGGGGTCCCTTGGCGGCATTTTATTGGCCGCTGCCTACCGACGGCTAAATTTTCAGGTCATGCGTGAATCGGTTTACCTGACGGCAAAGACCAGCGCCATGGTCTGCTGGCTATTTGTCGGCTCCAGCATTTTTTCAGCCGCTTTTGCGCTGCTGGGCGGTCAGGAAATCATCAACACCTGGGTGTTGTCACTAAACATGACGCCAGTGCAATTCATGATCCTGGCTCAAATTGTGATTTTCTTGCTGGGATGGCCATTGGAGTGGACAGAAATCATTGTGATCTTCATGCCCATATTCATACCCTTGCTACCTCACTTTGGCATTGACCCACTGTTCTTTGGACTGCTGGTGGCGCTTAACCTTCAAACAGCCTTCCTGAGTCCGCCAGTGGCAATGGCTGCCTTCTATCTGAAGGGAGTTAGCCCGCCGCACGTCACGCTAAATCAAATTTTTGCGGGCATGCTCCCATTCATGGCTATCCAGGTTTTCGCTATCTTTCTGCTGTATATGTTCCCTGCCATTGGCTTGTGGCTACCATCGCAGATTTACAAGTAGTCCAGCGCATTGCTTGACTTCAAGGCACGTGAAGCCGAGGCATCACGTGCTTTTTTCATGGGAATTGGATAAGATTGACGTTTACGTAAACGTCAAATAAGGCGCAATGGGTCTCATCCCTTGCTGCCGCAATGGAAACTAGAAAATGACCGATTTATCCGCCGAATTCCAAGCCCTGGCCAACTACCGCCCCAAGAACAAAGTCCGCTTTGTCACGGCCGCCAGCCTGTTTGACGGTCACGACGCTGCCATCAACATCATGCGGCGCATCCTGCAAAGCATGGGCGCCGAGGTGATCCACCTGGGGCACAACCGCTCAGTGGATGAAGTCGTCACCGCGGCGCTGCAAGAAGACGTGCAAGGCATAGCCATCAGCAGCTACCAGGGTGGCCATGTCGAATACTTCAAATACATGGTCGATTTACTCCGCGAGCGTGGTGGCGAGCACATCCAGGTGTTTGGCGGCGGCGGCGGTGTGATCGTCCCCGCAGAAATCCGCGAACTCCAAGCCTACGGCGTCGGCCGCATCTATAGCCCCGAAGACGGCCAGCGCATGGGTCTGCAAGGCATGATTGGCGAGATGGTGATGCGTGCCGACAAGGACCTAACGGCCTATGCACCTCAGGCACTGGACGCGATCACCGGCCACAGCGAAATGGCTTGGCGCAAATTGGCGCAACTGATCACCGCACTCGAAAATTCCGATGGCAAAAGCCCCCTCACGGCAGAACTGGCTTCAAAGTCTGCTACAAAAACCGTACCGGTCATTGGCATCACCGGCACGGGCGGTGCGGGCAAATCCTCCCTCACGGATGAACTGATCCGCCGCCTGCGTCTGGACCAAGGTGACGCACTGCATGTAGCCGTCATCAGCATCGACCCCAGCCGCCGCAAGTCGGGCGGTGCTTTGCTCGGTGACCGCATCCGCATGAATGCCATTGGGCCCTGGCAAAAAGGTTCGCGTGTATTCATGCGCAGCTTGGCCACCCGCGACTTCGGCTCCGAAATCAGCGCCTGTCTGCCCGACGTAATAGCCGCCTGCAAGGTAGCGGGCTTTGACCTGGTGGTGGTCGAAACCTCAGGCATTGGCCAGGGCGACGCAGCCATCGTTCCGCATGTGGATGTGCCCATGTACGTGATGACGCCAGAGTTTGGCGCCGCCAGCCAGCTCGAAAAAATCGACATGCTGGACTTTGCCGAATTTGTCGCCATCAACAAGTTTGACCGCAAAGGTGCATCTGACGCGCTGCGCGATGTGGCCAAACAGGTGCAGCGCAACAAGGAAGCCTTTACCACGCCAGCTGAACAAATGCCTGTCTTTGGCACGATGGCCGCTCGCTTCAATGACGATGGTGTCACCGCGTTGTACCAGGCCCTCAAGCCACGCTTGCAAGCCTTGGGCTTAAAGCTGACCGAAGGCACATTGCCCGTGGTGGCAGTGCGCCACAGCACCAACCAGTCCCCAGTCGTACCAGCATCCCGCACCCGGTATCTTGCCGAGATCAGCGACACCGTCCGTGGCTACAAGCAGCGCGCCCGTGCACAAGCCAAACTGGCCCGCGAGGTGCAGCAATTGCGTGAATCGGCCCGCATGCTGCTAGAAGACGATGCCAGCAAGGACGGCGCCCGCAACACCGTGCTCAAACTCGCCGAGACCCGCGAAGAGCGCCAAGACAACGCCGCCAAGAAACTGCTCGCCCAGTGGCCCGCCATGCAAGCTGCCTACGCAGGTGACGAATATGTCGTCAAAATCCGCGACAAAGAAATCCGCACCGCGCTCACCAGCAAGAGCCTATCAGGCACCACGATCCGCAAAGTGGCCTTGCCGCAATACGAAGACCATGGCGAGATCCTGAAGTGGCTGATGCTGGACAACGTGCCCGGCAGCTACCCCTACACCGCTGGCACCTTTGCCTTCAAGCGCGAAGGCGAAGACCCCACCCGCATGTTCGCCGGCGAAGGCGACGCCTTTCGCACCAACAAGCGCTTCAAATTGCTGTCCGAAGGCATGGCGGCCAAACGCCTGTCCACGGCATTCGACTCGGTCACCCTCTACGGCAACGACCCTGACCCACGTCCAGACATCTACGGCAAAGTGGGCAACAGCGGGGTATCCATTGCCACCCTCGACGACCTGAAGGTGCTCTACGGCGGCTTTGACCTGTGCAACCCCGCCACCAGCGTCAGCATGACGATCAACGGCCCCGCACCCAGCATCCTGGCCATGTTCATGAACGCCGCCATCGACCAGAACCTGGAAAAATTCAAGGCAGACAACGGCCGCGAGCCCACCGACACTGAAGCCGCCAAGATCCGCGAATGGGTGCTGGCCAATGTGCGCGGCACCGTGCAAGCTGACATTCTGAAAGAAGACCAGGGCCAAAACACCTGCCTCTTCAGCACCGAGTTCAGCCTGAAGGTGATGGGCGACATCGCCAGCTACTTTGTGCACCACAACGTCCGCAACTTCTACAGCGTGTCGATCAGCGGCTATCACATTGCCGAAGCCGGCGCCAACCCGATCAGTCAACTGGCCTTCACGCTCAGCAACGGCTTTACCTTTGTCGAAGCGTATCTGGCGCGCGGCATGCACATTGACGACTTTGCGCCTAACCTGAGCTTCTTCTTCAGCAATGGCATGGACCCCGAATACACGGTGATGGGCCGCGTCGCGCGCCGCATCTGGGCCGTGGCCATGAAGGACAAGTACGGCGCCAACGAGCGCAGCCAAAAGCTCAAGTACCACATCCAGACCAGTGGCCGCAGCCTGCACGCGCAGGAAATTCAGTTCAACGACATCCGCACCACATTGCAAGCGCTGATCGCGATTTACGACAACTGCAACAGCCTGCACACCAACGCGTTTGACGAAGCCATCACCACGCCTACCGAAGACTCGGTGCGCCGCGCGATGGCAATCCAGCTGATCATCAACCGCGAATGGGGCCTGGCCAAGAACGAGAACCCCAACCAGGGCGCCTTCATCATTGAGGAACTGACCGAACTGGTCGAAGAAGCCGTGCTCTCAGAGTTTGAGCGCATTGCTGAGCGCGGTGGCGTGCTGGGTGCGATGGAGACCGGCTACCAGCGTGGCCGTATCCAGGACGAGAGCATGAACTACGAAATGCTCAAGCACACGGGCGAGTACCCCATCATCGGCGTCAATACCTTCCGCAATCCCCATGGCGACCAGGTGATGGAGACCCTGGAACTTGCCCGCAGTACGGACGAAGAGAAGCAAAGCCAGCTCCAGCGCTTGGCTGACTTCCACACCAAGCATGCGGCTGACGCCCCTGTGCAGCTCAAACGGCTGCAGGAAGCGGTGATCGACAACGCCAATGTGTTTGAGGTATTGATGGATGCCGTCCGCTGCTGCTCGCTCGGGCAGATTACCCATGCGTTGTTTGAGGTGGGTGGGCAGTACCGGCGGAATATGTAAGGGAGTTGGGGAATCTGTAAAACCCCACGCCCGACATGACTTGCAAGCCTAGGCTATAACGGAAGGACGTCCAACCCTTCCTTTATCCGTACAAGGACTCAGTCATGTCAGAAAGCAAGAAATTCCGGCTCGTTACCCGCAGCGACTTTGACGGCCTGGTGTGCGCCGTGCTGCTCAATGAGCTCAACCTCATTGACGACATCACCTTCGTCCACCCCAAGGACATGCAGGACGGCAAGATCACCATCACCGAGCGGGACATCACCACCAACCTGCCCTATGTGGCGGCGGCGCATCTGGCGTTTGACCACCACGAGTCAGAAACCATCCGCAACACGGGTGAGCGCAAGAATCACATCATTTCAGCGCATGCACCGTCTGCCGCCCGCGTGGTGTACGACTATTACGGTGGCAAAGCGGGTTTTCCACGCATCAGCGACGAGATGATGGCGGCGGTAGACCAAGGTGACGCGGCGCAGTTCAACCGCAATGAAATTCTGGAGCCCAAAGGCTGGCCGCTGCTGAACTTTCTGATGGACGCCCGCACAGGCCTCGGGCGATTCCGTGAATTCCGCGTGAGCAATTACCAGCTCATGATGGACTTGATCACCTATTGCAAAAACCACACGATTGACGAAATCTTGGCTTTGCCCGATGTCAAAGAACGTGTCGATCTGTACTTTGACCACGACACACGGGCCAAAGAGCAAATTGCCCGTTGTTCTACAGTGCACAAGAATCTGGTGATACTGGATTTGCGCAATGAACAAACCATCTGGGCCACCAATCGGTTCACGATCTACGCGATGTTCCCGCAGTGCAATATTTCCATCCATGTGCTGTGGGGCGTCAAGCAACAAAACACCGTGTTTGCCACCGGCAAATCTATTTTGGACCGCAGCGCCAAAACCAATGTGGGCGAGCTGATGCTGGTGTACGGCGGCGGCGGTCATGCAGCTGCGGGCACCTGCCAGGTCGAAAACGACCGCGCCGAAGCGGTGCTACAAGAGTTGATCGACACCATCAACGCAGACGGCTAAGTCTAATTTTTGTCACCTTGGTATCGCGCCAAGCGGGCACGGCTGACGCACAATTCGTGCTCCTCAGCCACCCGAAAGTGACACATGCCCACAGCGAACCCCACCGCGCCTACTGACGAACAGATCGCTCACCGCATCTGCCCGTTGTGTGAAGCGTGCTGCGGACTGGAGATTCGCCACCGCAATGGGCAAATCACGGGCATTCGCGGTCACGATACGGATGTGTTCAGCCGTGGCTACATCTGCCCCAAAGGCGCTTCTCTCAAGGACCTGCACGAAGACCCAGACCGCCTGCGCACGCCGCTGATCAAGCTCGATGGCCAGTTCGTCAAAGCCAGCTGGGACGAAGCCTTTGCCGAGATTGAGCGCCGCCTGCTGCCCATCAAGGCCACCCACGGCAATGATGCGGTGGGGATTGCGATTGGCAACCCGTCTGCCCACAAGATCGGGCTGATGCTGAATTTCCCCAAGCTGCTGAAAGCGCTGGGCACGCGCAACTATTTTTCCGCGTCCACTCTGGACCAAATGCCCAAGCAATTGCAAGCCGGGCTGATGTTTGGCAGTTGGCTTTCGATCCCCGTGCCAGACATTGAGCGCACCGACTTTTTGCTGGTGATTGGCGGCAATCCCATGGTGTCTAACGGCAGCATGTGGACCGTGCCCGACTTTCGCGGCAAGGCCAAGGCGCTGCGCGAGCGCGGTGGCAAGCTCGTCGTGATCGACCCGCGCCGCAGCGAGACCGCTGCAGTGGCGGATGCGCATCATTTCATCCGACCTGGCACCGATGTTTACCTGCTGCTGGGCATGGTGCACACGCTGTTTGACGAAAAACTGGTCAAACTGGGCACTGCTGCGCCGCACCTGCAAGGCTTGGCAGCGGTTCAAGCTGCCGTGGCGGCCTATTCTGCGGAGGCCATGGCGCAACATTGCGGTATCGATGCCGCCACCATTCGAAGCTTGGCGCGCGAACTGGCGCTGGCCAAGCGGGCGGTGGTGTATGGGCGCATTGGCACCTGCACCCAGAGCTTTGGCACCTTGAACAGTTGGTTGATTGAACTGCTCAACATCCTGACGGGCAACCTAGACCAAGTAGGTGGGGCCATGTTTGCCAAGTCCGCCACGTTTGCCGCCAATACTGCCGGGCCAGTCGGCATAGGCAAGGGCATCTCTACGGGTAGGCGCAAAAGCCGCGTATCCGGCGCACCCGAGGTCATGGGCGAATTGCCCATCAACTGCCTGGCAGAAGAAATTGAAACGCCGGGCGCAGGCCAGGTGAAGGCGATGATCACGATCGCCACCAACCCTGTGCTGTCCGCCCCCAACGGTGCGCGCATTGCCCAAGCACTTGACAGCCTGGACTTCATGCTGAGCCTGGACATTTACGTTAATGAAACCACGCGCCACGCCGACGTGATCCTGCCCGGACTCTCACCGCTGGAAGAAATGCACTTTGATGTGCCGTTTCCTCAGTTTGGCTACCGCAACGCCGTGCGAATCAGCCCGCCTGTTCTGATCCCGCAACCGGGTAGCCCGCCTGAATGGAAAACCATGCTGCGTCTGGTCGGACTGTTGCAGGGCAAAGGCAGTGCATGTGACGTGCTGGCCTACGACACCGAACTCTTTGAAGATGAGGTCCGCAAGACGCTGGGCGATGACGCTGAGCAGGCCATTGCCGCCACCCGACACTTGCGCGGACCCGCCCGGTATGTTGAACTGTCCCTGCGCACTGGGCCCTATGGTGACAAGTTTGGCAAAGATGCTGAAGGCCTGACGCTGAGCAAGGTGAACGACACCCCTGGCGGCATTGACCTGGGCGCGCTCAAACCCCGTTTGCCCGAAGTGTTGCGCACACCCTCAGGCAAGGTGGAGATGGCTCCGCCCCAGTTGTTGGAGGATTTGAAGCGGGTAGACGCAGAACTGGCCAAGGCGTTGGCGCCAGACTCTGGCCCGAAAACAATGCAGATCATGGGCCGCCGACAGGTGCGCAGCGGCAACAGCTGGATGCACAACTTGCCCATTCTTGCCAAAGGCCCGTTTCGTTGCACTGCCTTGGTTCACCCGGCAGACGCGCAAAGGCTGGGGTTGCTGGACGGCAGTATGGCCCAGATCTCGGCCGAGGGGCAAACGATCAAAGCACAGGTTCAGATCAGCGACGAAGTCATGGCGGGGGTTGTCAGTCTGCCCCACGGCTGGGGACATGATCTACCCGGTGCGCGCCTGCAGCTTGCGGCGCAGCGCCCGGGTGTCAACCTCAACGCTTTGCTGAGTGACCGCGTGTGGGACCCGTTATCGGGCAATGCGGTGCTCAGCGGTGGCGCTGTCACGGTGACAGCGCTCAATTGATTCATCTTTCCGTTTCAAAATCATTTGTGTCTAGGCGCGAAGCCGAAGACAGTGCAGTAGCACGGCAAGGCAAAGCAACGACGACACGGATGATTTTGTAACGGAAATTCAGTGCTGCAGGTCAGCGGTGACCTGACCTTGGCTAGCCTTGCCAGCCTTGACGGTCACCGAAATCCAGGGCTTGTCCAGTGGACGGTAAGTCTTGTGGTGCAGGCCACGCAGGGCGGAACTGCCGTACATGGCTTTGACCACAGTCTTGGGTTCCATCATCATCAGGAACGGGTTTTGCGTCGCGGCTTGGGCGACTGCGGTGGTGACGGAAGCGGTGTTGAGGGTGACTTGCATTTAAAACTCCTTGGCCGACATGCGTTGATGTCGATGGAGTTACTGTAGCCCCGACATCCAAGCGAATACAGTCAGCAAGCACCCATACCTTCTGTAGGCATTTGCCCGACACGCTGTCTGTTTGCGCGCCGCTGTAGTTGGCGAACGCCTAGAATGGCCCGCATGCCTGAAACGCCCCGAGCCAAAGCGCCCATTCTGCGGCGCGTTCCCGCCCCCGCTGCTGCCCCTACTTCTGGCCCCACTGCGGCTAAGAAGCAGACTTCTGCCACTGCCAGCACCGCTGGTGCTGCCCCCACTTCGCGCCTGAACAAACGCATGTCAGAGCTTGGCCTGTGCTCCCGCCGCGAAGCTGATGAGTGGATCGCCAACGGCTGGGTGCTCGTCAATGGCAAACCTGCCCAGATGGGGCAACCCGTTACCCAGACTGACCGCATCGAGGTAGACGACGCCGCCCGCGGCCAGCAGGCCCAGCGCGTCACCATCTTGCTGAACAAACCCATGGGCTTTGTCAGCGGTCTGCCTGAAGACGGCCATGAGCCCGCCATGGCATTGCTGCAGCCCAACAACCGCTGGCGCGAAGACCGCGCCAAAACGCAGTTCTCGCCGGCGCAGTTCAAAGGCCTGGCCCCTGCAGGCAGGCTGGACATTGACTCGATTGGCCTGATCGTATTCACCCAAGACGGCCGCGTCGCCCGCCACCTGATTGGCGAAGAATCGCTGATCGAAAAAGAATACCTCGTGCGCGTGAGCTACACCCAGGGCGACCGCACCATCGAGCGCAATGTGGCCGCCGCCTTCCCGCGCGACATGCTTGAGCGCCTGCGCCACGGCCTGAGCCTGGACGGCCAAGCCCTCAAACCCGCCAAAGTCAGCTGGCAAAACGAAGAGCAACTGCGCTTTGTGCTGACCGAGGGCAAAAAACGCCAGATCCGCCGCATGTGTGAGCAAGTGGGCCTGAAAGTGGTGGGCCTGAAACGCATCCGAATCGGCCGCGTGGAACTGGGCAATCTGCCCATTGGCCAGTGGCGCTACCTGACACCTAACGAAAGTTTTTGACATCATGAAAACTATCAAAACAATAGCTAACATTGCTTTACTGGTATGCGGAAACGGCATTTTTAGTGCCGCATTCGCTCAAGCCAACACCAGCAACACCGTCAATGCCATCTGCAGCACCGACCAATCTTGGTGCGAGCTGGCCGCTGCCGAATACACCAAAGCCACCGGTATCAAGGTGCTGCAAACCCGCAAGGCCACAGGCGAGGCACTGGCCCAGTTGCGCGCCGAAGCCAACAACCCAAAAACCGACATCTGGTGGGGCGGCACCGGCGACCCGTTTTTGCAAGCGGCTGAAGTGGGCCTGCTGGAGCCCTACCGCCCCGCCTACATCAACGACCTGCACGCCTGGAGCGTGCGCCAGTACGCCATGACCCAAAACATGGTGGGCGGCTTTTACACCAGCGCCATCGGCTTTGGCTGGAACACCGAGCTGCTTCGCAAAAAACGCCTGCCCTCCCCCCTGTGCTGGGCTGACGTGATCAAGCCCGAATACAAGGGCGAGATCGAAATCAGCCACCCCGCCAGCAGCGGCACGGCTTACACCATCCTCGCAGGTTTGGTGCAGCAAATGGGCGAAGACCAAGCCTTTGACTACCTGAAGAAGCTGCACAAAAACATCACCAGCTACACCCGCAGCGGCACGGCGCAAGCGCCAAATGTTGCCAAGGGCGAAGTGGCCGTGGGTATCAGCTTTATCTTTGGCTTTGACGGCTGGAAGCACAACAAATACCCTGTGGCCACCACCGCGCCGTGTGAGGGCACCAGCTACGAGATTGGCGGCATTGCCCTGATCAAAGGATCGCGCAACAAAGCCATGGGCCAAAAGTATTACGACTTTCTGATGAGCCCCGAAGCCCAAGCCCTTGGTGCCAAGGCGCAAAGCCTGCAGTTCCCCGCCAACAAGCTCACGGTGCTGGACCCACGCATCCCACGTCTGGACAACGTGCGTTTGATCAAATACGACTTTGAAAAATACGGCAAATCCGCCGAGCGCAAGCGCCTGATCGACCGCTGGACCAGAGAGGTGGAGGCGCTGCCGCGTTGATTTTTGGACTGATCACGCCATTTTTTGGCGCAATCATGCCAAAATATAGACATGTCACTTTCCACCGCTCTGCTCACCGACAGCCAGTCCCGCCTGTGGACTTGGCTTTTTGGTCAACCTGAACGCAGCTTTCATTGGAATGAGTTGCGCCGCCTGACCCAACTGGGCAGCGCATCGCTGCAACGTGAACTGAATCGGCTGGTAGAAGCCCAAGTGGTCACCTCTACCCCTTTGGCCAATACCAAACAGTTTCAAGCCAATGCCAACAGCCCCGTATTTGGCGAGTTGGTGGCCTTGACCCGCAAAACCCTGGGTTTGGCACCGCAGTTGCAAAGCGCATTGACGCCGCTGCACAACCAATTGCAATTGGCGCTGATCTATGGCTCGGTTGCCAAGCAAACCGATACGTCAAGCAGTGACATTGACCTGCTGCTTGTCGGTGCCGACCTGCGTCTGGGGGCCGTGCTGGAATTGCTGACGCCTCTTGAAGCCCTGTGGGGCCGCAAAATCAACCCCACCTGCTACAGCCCTGCCGAATTTGAGCGCCGCAGGACTGAACCGGATTCCTTTGTGAAGAGGGTGCTGGCGCAAGATACGCTTTTGTTGGTGGGTGCCATCCCATGACGGTAGCCGCTACGGCTTTGGCAAATCTGGCGCGCATAGGCCAGCTCAAATCCGAGCCGCGCAACATCGCCGAATGTCAACGCATGCTGGCCATGGCACGAACACGATTGGCCGATGCCAAGTTGCCCAGCGTGTCCTTAGAGGGGCGATTTACCAGCGCCTATAACGCGGCGCATGCCGCCGCGCTGGCAGCCTTGCGCTGGCACGGCTACCGCAGCGAAAACCGTTTCACAGTCTTCCAGTGTTTGAGTCACACGCTCGGTTGGAGCGCAGCCCAGTGGCGCATGTTGGATGCAGCACATCAAAAACGCAATTTGGCCGAGTACGAGGGCTACCTTGAAGTGGAAGAATTCACGGTAGCGGAATTGTGCGAAACCGTCGCCACCTTGATCAAGGCGACCAGCGCTCTATTGGAAGCGTCCTAAAAGCACTAGGCTCAGTTCGAAAAAGCCGGACGGTGCATGCTGCCAAATTTATAGATCAATCCACCGTCGCACCCGACTCCTTCACGATCTTGGCCCAACGCACCAGATCACTTTTGACAATGCCCGCCAGCTGCTCGGCATTGCCTTTGAAGGGCTCACAGCCCAGCACGGCTAAACGGTCGCGCACTTCGGGTTGATCCAGCGCTTTGCCAATCTCAGCCTGCAGCGTGTCCAGCACGGCCTTGGGCGTGCCTGCGGGGGCGAACATGCCGTACCAGGGCGTCGCACCAAAGCCTTTGATGGTTTCGCCGATGGTGGGCGCATCGGGCAGCGCGGCCAGTCGTTTTTCGTTCACCACGCCCAGCACCTTGAGCTTGCCGGACTTGATGAAGGCCACGGACGAGGGCATGCTTTGCACCGACAAGGGCACTTGGCCGCTGACCACGTCGGTGGCTGCAGCGGCTGAACCTTTGTAGGGGATGTGTTGCAGGTCGATGTCGGTGGCCTTTTGCAGCATTTCACCAATCAAATGGTTCAGCGTGCCATTGCCCGCCGAGGCAATGGCGTATTTGCCGGGGCTGGCCTTTGCCAGTTTGATCAGGTCGGCCACGTTGTTGGCAGCAAAACTTGGGTGAGCCACCAGCACATAGCCCGCTTTGGCAAGCGGCGCCACGGGTTCGAAGTCTTTGACCGGGTCAAACCCCGTTTTGGCATACAGCGCGGGGTTGATCACCTGGGCGCTGTCGGCATTCACCAGCAGGGTGTAACCATCAGGCCTAACCTTGGCGACGGCGGCGGTGCCGATGTTGCCGCCTGCACCGGGTTTGTTTTCCACCACAAAGGTTTGGCCGGTTTGTTCGGTGAGCTTTTGGGCAATCACCCGGGCTATGGCGTCATTCGCGCCACCAGCGGCCTGGGGCACCAGCAGGGTGACGGTCTTGCTGGGGTATTTGTCTTGGGCCTGGGCAGGGGAAAGGCATGCCAAGCCCAAGAAAAGTGGGGCGAGAAAGGTCGATCGCAAGGTTTTCATGCAGGTTCCAGGGGTAGCTGAAGGGGGATTGTCTGGCGTTTTGAAGTCGCGTGAACCGGGGCAAACCAGGGTTCGCGATAATCCCCCCCTTGAAATCCCGGCAATTGGTGCCACCTGCGGGTGGCATTTTTGTTCCTTCTTTGTATTTGATTGACACCATGAGCAAACAGACCCATTCCTTTCAGGCCGAAGTAGCCCAACTGCTGCACCTGGTCACCCATTCGCTGTATTCCAACAAGGAAATCTTCGTCCGCGAGCTGATCTCCAATGCGTCTGACGCCTGCGACAAGCTGCGCTACGAAGGCCTGAACAACTCTGCCCTGTACGAGGACGCCCCTAATCTGGAAGTGCGCGTGTCCTTCGACAAGGCCGCCAAGACGCTGACCATCACCGATAACGGCATCGGCATGACCGAAGCCGAGGCGATTGAACACCTGGGCACCATTGCCAAGAGCGGCACCAAAGAGTTCATGAACAAGCTGGGCGCTGAGAACCAAGCCAATGCCAAAGACCAGGGCTCGCTGATTGGCCAGTTTGGTGTGGGCTTTTACTCGGGTTTTATCGTGGCCGACAAAATCACGGTGGAAACCCGCCGTGCAGGCACACCAGCATCGGCAGGCGTGCGCTGGGTGAGCGGCGGCACGGGCGACTTTGAAACCGAAACCATCGACCGCCCTCTGCGCGGCACCAGTGTGATCTTGCACCTGCGCGACGACGCGCTGGAATTTGCCGCCACCTGGAAGCTCAAGGGCATCATCAACAAGTATGCGGACCACATCAGCCTGCCCATTTTGATGCGCAAGGAAGAGTGGAAGGAAGGCGAAAAGGTCGAAGGCGACGACAGCGGTGCCACCAAAGGCGGCGAGATGGTGCTCACCGACGAATGGGAAACCGTCAACAAGGCCAGCGCGCTGTGGAGCCGCCCCAAGAAAGAGGTGACTGACGAGCAGCATGTCGAGTTCTACAAGCAAATCAGCCACGACTTTGAAGCGCCCCTCACCTGGAGCCACAACCGCGTGGAAGGCAGCACCGAGTACACCCAGTTGCTGTATTTGCCGTCCAAAGCGCCGTTTGACCTGTGGAACCGCGACAAGAAGGCAGGCGTCAAGCTGTATGTGAAGCGCGTTTTCATCATGGACGACGCCGAGGCGCTGCTCCCCAGCTACCTGCGTTTTGTGAAGGGCGTGATTGATTCAGCCGACCTGCCGCTGAACGTCAGCCGCGAACTGCTGCAAGAAAGCCGTGACGTCAAAGCCATCCGCGAAGGCAACACCCGCCGCGTGCTGAGCCTGATCGAAGACCTGGCCAAGCATGACAAGGCACCCGTCGCCAAAGAAGGCGAAGAGATCACCGACGTGGTCAGCGAAGAAGACAAAGCCAAAGAAGGCAAGTTCACCAAGTTCTACGCGGAGTTTGGCTCGGTGCTCAAGGAAGGCCTGGGCGAAGACTTCAGCAACCGCGACAAAATCGCCAAGCTGCTGCGCTTTGCCAGCACCAGCAGTGATACGGCAAGCGTCGGTTTTGCGGACTACAAGGCCCGCATGAAGGAAGGCCAAGACGCGATTTACTACATCACCGCAGACACCCTGGCTGCCGCCAAGAACAGCCCACAGCTGGAAGTGTTCAAGAAGAAGGGCATCGAAGTGCTGCTGATGACGGACCGCGTGGACGAGTGGGCATTGAACTACTTGAACGAGTTTGACGGCACCCCAATGCAAAGCGTGGCCAAGGGCGCGGTTGACCTGGGCAAGTTGCAAGACGAAGCCGAAAAGAAGGCGGCTGAAGAAGCAGCCGAGACCTTCAAACCCATGCTGGCTAAGCTGAAAGAGGCGCTGAAAGACAAAGCCGAAGACGTGCGCGCCACCAGCCGCCTGGTGGACAGCCCTGCTTGCCTGGTGGTCAGCGACCATGGCATGAGCACCCAACTGGCCCGAATGCTCAAGCAAGCGGGTCAGCAAGCGCCTGAGACCAAGCCCATTCTGGAAGTCAACCCAGACCACCCCTTGGTCAAGAAGCTGGACGGCTCAGTGCACTTCCATGACCTGGCCAACATCCTGTTCGACCAAGCCCTGCTGGCTGAAGGCGGTTTGCCAGAAGACCCAGCGGCTTACGTCAAGCGTGTGAATGCTTTGCTGGTGTAAATGTGAACAAAATAGCCTGTTTCGGCAGTCTGGATAAGCATTTACAGCTACAAATTAGGTAGCAAAACAGCAAAAAGCCTCAGGCGATCATGAATCTCCTGAGGCTTTTTCTATGGCGTTGCCGCAGATAGATGGCCTACTTACCAGCAGCTTTTGCATCTTCGTTCATCTTGCGCTTGAAGTACGAGCCGTACCAAAACCCCATGCCCAGGGTAAAAGCGATCACAGCCAAACTCATGATGCCGTAGTCAGTGGAAATGAGGTCAGAGAAGAGTTTCATGGTGTCAGTCCTTCAAAATGTGCAAATCTGGTCGTCCAGAAACGACGCCTGGATGAATCCTAGACTTCGCAAATCTGCAGGCTCTGACTTAAATCAATAAGCAATCAGTTATCCAGCCAGCACCACCCGCTGCAGCATCGCCCGAAACGCTTTGAACACTTTTTGCATGTGGGCAGCCTTGTAGGGGAACAGGTCTGGCGGGTCCATGGAGTGGACGACGGCACCGGGGTCCACTTCAAAAACCAACAGTTCACCCGTCGGTGTCTCGCCGCAGTCGATCACCAGATACTCCAAACCAAAGCGGTCTGACAGCGCTTTCAGTGCCGGGCCGTGTCGCTGGGCAAAGCCCGTGTCAAAGCTGCGCATGAATGCTTCTTCCTCAGCGCGCTTTTCGGCACTGTCCGTCATGCCGGCGTTCAGGTAGTGAATCATCCAATGGGTTGAAACGCCCATATGGCCCGCAAAGGGCACGCCGTCGACCATGACCACGCGGTATTTGCGAAAAAGGCCGTCCGCACTTCTGTAGTCCACAAAGGGCGAGATGAAAAATTCGTCTTCCCCAGCGCCTGCAAGGTAGTCGACCAAGGCTTGCCGGGTTTCGATTTTTTCCAGGCCATGACCCGCGTGCGAGTCCAGCGGGCGGATGATCAAGGGATAGGCCCCTTGCGGCAGCATGTCGGCCAAAGCGCAGTGACCGTCAATCAGCCATTGCAATGCAGCGCGGCTGACCTGCGCCGTGGCGGGCATGTACACACCGGGCACACCCTGAATCAGCTTGCAGGCCATGTCCCGGGCTGTCATCAAAATCCGCTCAGGGCGATTGAACACGGGGCTGCACCAGACGTTCAGGGCCTGTGCCAGCTGCTGGAGCAATTCATGGTTGGCTTGAGACTCAGACGCAGCGATGGTGATCAGGTCATGTGGTGGCAACTCGGCTGGCAGGGGCTCCCCGGGGATCAGATAGAGCATGGTGAGCTCGATGTCTGAATCCTCAAACAGAAATGGCAGGGGCGCATTGGCCATCAGATCGCCCGGGGCCATGATGGCCAGCAGCCGGATCGCGGTGGCCCGCCTGGACGGCAGTTGGTAGACGCGCTGCGTCTGCAGGGCTTGGTCCAGCGTGGCCAAGCCAACGTCCTTGATGCCCTGCAACTGAAGAATGACCGACAAGTCCATCAGGGCATTGCCATCGCTTTCATCGGCGGTGGCGCGGGCGATCATGTTTTGAGCCAAGGGATTCAACTCAACGCCGTGAAAGGCCAAGGTCATCAGGCGGGCTAGGCCCATCAGGCCCGTATGACTCGCACCGGTGCTGTCGACAAGTGGGTGCAGGTGGGGCGATTGAGGCGTCATGCGGGGTATCCCCGGTGGCTAGCCACCGTCGGTTGAAACAGCCAAAAGCATAGCCGCCCCGGTGCAGCCAGATGCCGCAATCAGTGGGGCAAAACCCGGCCAGTTCCAACAGTACGGCGGCGTTACTCTTCGCGCACCAGCCTGAACCCCACCAAGGTATACCGGGTCTCCTGCGAGTTCCAGTTTCGATAAGCGCAGCGCGTATACAAAGGCCAAGTGTGCCAAGAGCCTCCGCGCCGGACCCGAACGTTGCCGTCGCGAGGACCTTGCGGATCTTGTTTGGGCGACTGCGCGTAATAGTCTTCACCGTACCAGTCGGATACCCATTCCCAGGCATTTCCTGACATGTCATGTAGTCCAAACGCATTGGGCGCAAAGCTGCCAACGGGGGCAGTAAATGCATACCCGTCGCGACCTTTGACGGCAAACTGCTGCCAGCGAATCCATTTCTCGGAAGCGTCTTGGTCAAAGACATTGGCAGATTTCAAGAGGGCTTGCGGGTCGTCGCCATGCGCGTAGCGGGTGCTGGTGCCCGCGCGGCAGGCGTATTCCCATTCTGCCTCGGTGGGCAGACGGTAGACGTGGCCTTCCTTTGCGCTCAGCCACTTGGCCATGGCGGCCGCATCATTCCAGCTCACATTCACAACCGGATGGTTGTCGCCTTGCGCAAATCCAGGGTTGCGCCAGCTGTAGCTGGGGTTTCGACCGGCAAACGCATCACCCCTGTCTCCGCGGGTTTGGTCATGGCTTGCGCTGTAACCGTAGCCGCCCGTGCCATCGGCGATGGATTCCGGCAAATAGCCTGCTTGCGCTACAAACTGCGCAAACTGCCCCACCGTCACTTCATGCTGCCCCACAAAGAAGGCTCGCGTCATTTGAACCTGATGCTTGGGCGCTTCGTCCTTTAACTCGTCAAAGCGCTTGCGCTCGTGCAGTGGATAGCTCGTACTGAGTGAATCGGCGCTTTCGTCGCTGCCCATGGCAAAAACACCCGCCGGCACCCGCACAAACTTCATCCCCAAACTATTCTCGATGACAAAGGGCTCGGCGCGGACCGGTAAAACCAGGGCGAGACCCAAGGCGCTGCAGGTCAGGATTGAACGCCAATGGCATAAGCGGAGCGGTGCTTTCATCTGGAAATGGTATCGCTCAAAGTGGGCTTGATCGGGTTTGTTGACTTAAATCATGAAAACAACGGTTTGCGGGATGGCCCTGATATTCATCGGCTGGACCTGTGTTTAGACTGAGACTCCCTGCCGGAGCAGTCCACGCGCGGGAACAGAAGGAGACTGATTTGCAAGCCACCAATACCGCCAATCCGGCCTATTTTCACAAGGTCGTGGATTGTCAATGGGCCTGTCCGGCCCACACCCCCGTTCCAGAATACATCCGCTTGATAGGCCAGGGCAAATACGCCGACGCTTACATGATCAACTGGGTATCCAATGTGTTCCCGGGTGTTCTAGGCCGTACCTGCGACCGCCCGTGTGAGCCCGCCTGCCGCCGAGGCCGCGTGGAGGAGAACAACGGGGAGAAGCCAGAACCCGTCGCCATCTGCCGGTTGAAGCGGGTAGCCGCCGACCACAAGGAGGGGTTTGCGGCCATGTTGCCCACGCCAGCCGCGCCAAACGGCAAGAAAGTGGCGTGCGTGGGTGCGGGACCGGCGTCGCTCTCGGTTGCACGAGACTTGGCGGTTCAGGGCTACGACGTGACGGTGTTCGACGGCGAACAAAAGGCCGGCGGCTTTGTTCGCACGCAGATTCCGCGCTTTCGTCTGCCAGAGTCGGTGATCGATGAGGAAACCGGCTATGTATTGAATTTGGGCGTTACTTTCAAAAATGGCCAGCGTGTCGAGTCAATGAAAGAGCTCGTCAGCGCGGGCTACGACGCTATTTTTGTGGGCTGCGGCGCACCACGCGGACGGGAATTAGACGTGCCCGGGCGCTGGGATGCCAAAGACCATATCCATGTCGGAATTGACTGGTTAGCCTCGGTATCTTTCGGACACATCACCAGCGTGGGCGAGCGCGTCATCGTGCTGGGTGGAGGCAACACCGCCATGGACTGCTGCCGCTCGGCGCGTCGCCTGGGCGGCAAAGATGTCAAGGTCGTTGTGCGCAGTGGCTTTGACGAAATGAAGGCCTCACCTTGGGAGAAGGAAGATGCCCAACATGAAGGCATTCCAATCCTGAACTTCCACGTGCCCAAATCGGTCTCGCATGAGGGTGGAAAACTCACGGGCATGACGTTTGAAATCGTCAAGGCGGTGTATGACGACAAGGGCCGTCGCAGCCTGATTCTTACTGGCGAAGCCGACGTATTCATCCCCTGCGATACCGTACTGGTCGCCATTGGTCAGGAAAACGCATTTCCCTGGATCGAACGTGATGCAGGCATTGAGTTCGACAAATGGGGCCTGCCCGTCTTGCATGCCGAGTCGTTCCAGTCTTCGTTGCCCCAAGTCTTCTTTGGGGGTGACGCGGCCTTTGGCCCCAAGAACATCATCACGGCTGTGGCGCATGGGCACGAAGCCGCGGTGTCGATTGACCGTTACCTGAACAAAGAAGACGTTAAGGTTCGGCCCGCCCCCATGACCAATTTGATGTCCCAAAAAATGGGCATCCACGAATGGAGTTACAGCAACGATGTGTCAGGCGACACGCGCTTCAAGGTGCCATGGGCGGCTGCCGAAACTGCCCTAGCCAGCATCAAGATCGAGGTAGAACTGGGCTTTGACGCGGCCACTGCGTTCAAGGAAGCCAGCCGGTGCCTGAACTGCGATGTGCAAACGGTGTTTAACCGCGACACCTGCATCGAATGCGATGGCTGCGTGGACATCTGCCCCATGGACAGCATCAGCTTTGTTGCCCGTGCCGATGAAGCGGAACTGCGAACCCATCTCAAAGCACCCGCCACCAACCTGAGCCAAGACCTGTATGTGTCGGCCGAGCTTAAGACGGGTCGCGTCATGGTCAAGGACGAAGACGTTTGCCTGCACTGCGGTCTGTGCGCCGAACGTTGCCCCACAGGGGCATGGGACATGCAGAAGTTTCTGCTCAATACAACACAAGCGGGACCCCGCTGCCGCGATAAAACAAGCAAGGCCAAGGAGGCTGCATGAGCACCCAAGTCAAGCCCATAGCAGGCATCAACGATTTCGTCATCAAGTTTGCCAACGTGAATGGTTCAGGCTCCGCCTCGGCCAATGAACTGTTCGCAAAAGCTGTGATGCGCATGGGCGTGCCCGTGAGCCCACGTAACATCTTCCCCAGCAACATCCAGGGCATGCCAACTTGGTATGAGGCCCGGATTTGCGAAAAAGGCTACCACGGCAGGCGTGGCGGCGTGGACATGATGGTGGCCATGAACCCGCAAACCTGGGACGCTGACATTGCCGAAATTGAGTCGGGCGGTTACCTGTTTTATGACAACACTCGCCCGCTGCCTCCCAGCAAATTTCGGGACGACGTTCAGGTCATTGGCGTGCCGCTGACGGAGATCACCAACAAAGCCTATACCGATCCGCGTCAGCGTCAACTGTTCAAAAACATCATTTACGTGGGGGCGCTGTCCCTGCTGCTGGACGTGGATGCGGAGGTGTTCGAAAAGCTCTTCGCCGAGCAATACAAAGGCAAAGAGCGGCTGCTGGATTCCAACGTGCAGGCGCTGCATTTGGGGCGCGATTACATCAAGCAGCACATGGCTTACCCCTTAAGCATCCGGGTGCAACGCGCGGACAACGTGGGTGACCAGATTTTCACGGATGGCAACAGTGCCGCGGCCCTGGGCTTACTTTATGGCGGTGCGACTGTGGCGGCGTGGTACCCCATCACACCGTCCACCTCTGTCCCCGAAGCTTTCCAGAAGTATTGTGAGAAGTTCCGTGTAGACCCGGTCACTGGGCAGCATAAATTTGCCATCGTGCAGGCTGAGGATGAGTTGGCGTCCATCGGCATGGTGGTCGGTGCGGGGTGGAACGGTGCGCGCGCCTTCACCGCCACTTCCGGCCCTGGCGTGTCGCTGATGACTGAGTTCATCGGACTGGCCTACTTTGCCGAGATCCCGGTCACCATCGTCAACGTGCAGCGCGGCGGGCCATCCACCGGCATGCCCACTCGCACACAGCAGTCGGACCTGATCAGTTGCGCGTACGCCTCCCATGGCGACACCAAACATGTGCTGCTGTTCCCGCAAGACCCGCACGAATGCTTTACCCACAGTGCAGCCGCACTGGACTTGGCAGACCGCTTGCAAACCCCTGTATTTCTGATGACCGATCTGGATATCGGCATGAATCAGCGCCTGTGTAAACCCTTTGAATGGGACGACAGCAAGACCTATGACCGAGGCAAGGTCATGACGGCCGAAGAACTGGAGAGTGGCAAAGACTTTGGTCGCTACAAGGATGTGGACGGGGACGGCATTCCCTGGCGCACCTACCCTGGCACGCACCCCACCAAGGGCAGCTATTTCACGCGGGGCACCACACGCAACCCCTATGCGATGTACTCGGAACGCGGCCCAGATTACATCTACAACATGGAGCGTCTGCTCAAGAAGTTCAAGACTGCCGCTGGTTTGGTGCCTCAACCCATCGTGCGCTCAGCCAAGGAAAAAACACCGTTTGGCGTGATTTATTTTGGCTCCACCAGCCCTGCCATGCGCGAGGCTTTAGACGTACTCGACGCCGAAGGCAACCATCTGGATGCCATGCGCTTGCAGGCCTTCCCTTTCCCGCCGTCTGTGCTGGAATTCATCGCAGCCCACGACCGGGTTTTTGTGGTCGAACAAAATCGCGATGCGCAAATGCACCAGTTGCTGGTCAATGAGTTGGATGTAGACCCTGCCCGACTCATGCGTGTGCTGCATTACGACGGCACCCCGATCACGGCGCGCTTCATTGCAGGTGCTATTCGTAAAAACATGGGCAAGAACATGGGCACCAGCATGGCAGCCAAGAAGGAGGCCGTATGACCTACATCGCCAAACCAAAGCTCCACCACCCTAGCCTGCACACCAATAAGGTAGGCTATACCCGGCGCGACTACGAGGGCCGCATCTCCACGCTGTGTGCGGGTTGCGGACATGATTCGATTTCAGCCGCCATCATTCAGGCCTGCTGGGAGCTTGACATTGAGCCCCACCGGGTGGCCAAGCTCTCGGGCATCGGCTGCAGTTCCAAGACACCAGACTATTTTTTGGGGGCCTCTCACGGTTTTAACACGGTCCATGGTCGCATGCCCAGCGTGCTGACGGGAGCCAATTTGGCCAACCGTGACCTGCTGTACCTTGGCGTCTCGGGTGATGGCGACTCTGCCTCTATCGGCTTAGGGCAATTCGCCAATGCCATGCGGCGCGGCGTGCGCATGGCCTATATCGTTGAGAACAACGGCGTCTATGGCCTGACCAAGGGTCAGTTCTCTGCCACGGCAGATCGTGGCTCCAAGAGCAAAAAGGGCGTGGTCAATTCTGACAGCCCAGTCGACCTGGTGGGCATCGCACTGCAATTGGGTGCAACCTATGTCGCACGTAGCTTTTCTGGAGACAAAGAGCAATTGGTGCCGCTGATCAAAGGTGCCATGGCGCACGGCGGCGCCGCGTTCATTGACGTGATCAGCCCCTGCGTCACCTTTAACAACCACGGCGGCAGCACCAAGAGCTACGACTATGTGCGCCAGCACAACGAAGCGGTCAGTCGCATTGACTTCATCACACCGGGTGAGGAAATCACCACCAAATACGCTCCTGGTGAAGTAGTGGATGTTGAACAGCACGATGGCACCACCTTGCGTCTGCGTAAGCTCCATGCTGACTACAACCCCACCGACCGCTATGCCGCCATGAGCTATATGCAGCAGCAGGCGGCCAAGGGCGAAGTGGTCACCGGACTGCTCTATCTGGACCCCATGGCAACCGATTTGCACACCTCGTTGAACACCAGCCATACGGCACTGAACAGCTTTAACGCGCCAGAGCTTTGCCCTGGGGCCAAAGCCTTGGACAAAATCAACAACTCGTTGCGCTGAAAACCCTTTACTCGTCAGAGAAATGAGATCGGCCGAAAATTCGGCTGATCAATCCGTCAAAGTCAGGAGTCCACCATGCCAGAACGTACGGTATTCCAGTCCATGTCGCAACGCCATGTCGTGAGCCTGGGGCCAACGGCGACAGTGCATGAAGCAGCGTGTGTCATGACACACGCAGGTTGCGGCAGCGTGCTGATCATTGACTCGGCCAGCCACATGCAAGGCATCTTGACGGAGCGGGACTTGATGACCCGGGTGCTTGCCAAAGCACTGGATCCGGCCAAGACCGCTGTATCCGACGTGATGACGCGCGGCCCGCGCTGTGTACCGCCGGAAATGAAAGTCACCGACGCCATTTTGATCATGATTGAGCGCGGCTTCAGGCACCTGCCTATCGTGAATGATGGTGGAAAGATTCTGGGCGTTTTTTCGGTCCGAGATGCTTTGCCACGCGAGGTGAACAACGCCGTTAGCTTGGCCGAATTTCACGAGCAAGTGAACGATGCGCTAGGCTAGGACTGAGGTTAATTGACGCGCGAAGCCTCAAAACCGGCTCGAAATCGCCTCGTCATCCCCTCGCGAAGCCTTGTATTGGGGCATATTACATTTTGAAACAAGCAACGATCTGCTTGCGGCCTCTCGACCAGGAACATTAGCTTTGCGCACCCTTCAAAAACTGCTGCCATGGTGCCGCTTTGACCCGCTACTGCGGTTTCTTGCGGTATGCGCATTGGTGATTGGCTGCCAACCTGCGGCAGCGGACAAACCCGCTTGCAACCGTGTCTTTTCTTTGAGCTTTCACGACCATGGCTTGCTCTATTCTGCGGAAACCGACAGCGGCATTGACAAAGATTTTGCCGAGGCACTGATCCGCAAAAGTGGCTGTAAATTTCAAACCGGTGTGATGCCGCGCGCCCGAATCTGGCAATTGATTGAGTCAGGCGCGTTGGATTTCAGCTTGTCTGGCATCACCAACCCTGATCGCGACAGGTTTGCAAGCTTCGCCTGGTACTTCAGCAATCGGTACTACTTGCTGGTGCGCAAAGACGCGGTCGCGACCAGCATTGCCGACTTTGTCCATCGCCCAGGCCTAAAGCTTGGGGTGATCCGAAGCTTTCGCTATGGTGAATCTGCCAACAAGACAGTTGATCAACTGCAGGCTGATGCGCGGGTTGACTATGCCTCTGGCCTAGGTCCGCTGTACCAGTTGTTAATGAACAACCGCATACAAGGCATGGTGATAGAGCCCTTCGACTTCCCCGCATTGGACGAAAAAAAGATTCGCGCCGCAACTGAGATCCTCGAATTTAACGATCCATCCATCCGTCATGGGGTGATCATGTCCCGCAAGGCGCTAGCGCAAGAAGAGCAAGAAAAATGGCGAGCCTTGGTCGACGAGTTGCGCGCAGACGGCACGGTTCAACGTATTTTTGACAAATACTTCAAGCCCAATCTCGCAGCAGAGATGACCCGCTTTTGATGGTGTCCCCCATGAAGCGCAGATCAAATTTTCGGGCCTCGCTCATTTCTGGACTGATGCCCTGTTTGGTTTTGGTGAGTGCGCTTGGTCTAACGGGGCTTGCCTGGGACCATGAAGAGCGCGTGACACAAGCGCGAATGCGCACGCAATTTGACTTTGCGCTGCGCGAGATCAGCAGCCGCATTGAGCAGCACATTGCAGCTTATGAGTTGACGCTGCGCAGCGTTGCCAGCCACATCGCATCGCGTCACACGCACAACAAGGCCATCACTACCTCAGATCTGGCGCACTTTGTAGACTCCTTGAAGCTGGATGCCAATTATTCGGGCATTGAGTCCATCGACTTCAGTCCGCGCAAAACAGCGGACTTGCCCCCCGCCATGGCGCGGGCCCGCGATTCCGGGCAAGCGGCCATATCAACAAAGTCACCACCAGAAATGGGGCAAGCCACGTCGCCTTCTGCCACTGTGCAGATGTACTTTCCGGTTTATGCGCACGCCATGGGCCAGGAATCCGTCAGCAGTCGTCGCGACAGTATTTCGGGCTGGGTGCGAGCAGAGATCAACTTGGACTCTCTGATGGCAAGCCTTTACGGTGAGCGCCCAGCGGGCATTTCTTACGCTGTTTACGACGGTGTTGAAATGAATGCAGGACAGCGCCTTTATCAAAGCTCACCCAGCCTGCAAGGCGCTGGTCGCTTGAGTACACAGGAATACCTGGTGGTGGGCGGTCAGACTTGGACCGTGAGCCTGACGTCACAGCCGTCGTTTGAAACCCTACATGGGCAAAACGGCGCTTGGAAGATCGCAGGCGCAGGCGCGTGCATGAGCCTGTTGCTCGCTTTTTTGACCTGGCAGTTGAGCACCAGTCGGGACCGGGCCTTACAAATCGCACGAGCGATGACGCGTGAACTGCGTGAAAGTGAGCAACGATGGGCTTTTGCGCTGGAAGGTACGGGCGACGGCGTTTGGGATTGGGATTTGCGCACCCGTGTCGCCATTAACTCCCCGCGATGGCACGAGATTGTTGCTTGCCCCAACTTTGGCCGCGAAAACAGCATGGACGGATGGCAAGACCGGATTCACCCTGATGATCTGGCACTCTTTTTAGAAAGCCGCAACAGGTGGCTAGAGAACCCTGAACTCAATCAAGCCAGTTGGGTGATTGAACACAGAATTTGCTGCCCCAAAACGGCTGATAAGTGGATTTTGCTGCGGGGCATGGTGGCCGAGCGCGACGAGCAGGGCCAGCCACTTCGCGTGATTGGCACAATTACTGACATCACTGAGCGCCACGCGGCCGACGCCAGTATTCGCCACCAAGCACAACACGACAACTTGACCGGGCTGCCCAACCGGGCCTTGTTTCACGACAGACTCCAACAGGCACTGGCCAACGCGCAGCGCAACAAAGCTTGTCTGGGCTTGGTCTTTCTGGACCTGGACAACTTCAAACCGATCAATGACCAGCATGGGCATGCCGCAGGCGACATGCTGCTGCAAACCGTCGCACAACGCTTGCGGCAAACCATTCGCGCTGTCGATACCGTGGCGAGAATCGGTGGGGATGAGTTTGTCTTGCTGTTGACCGAGTTGGACCAGCCGGATTCGGCGATTCGACTTGCTGAAAAGATCCGTCAAAGCGTGTTGCCTCCCACGCCATTTGGCGAACACCGCCTCGAAATTTCTTGCAGCATGGGGGTCGCGGTTTACCCGGGCGATGGTCTGGACGCACAAACCCTGATCCGCCATGCGGACATGGCCATGTACCGCGCCAAACAAAGCGGGCGCAATCAGATCCATCGCACCTATTGATCGCCGCCCTAGCGGCGGCATCCATTGCCGCGAGAGCACTGTCGATTGAAGGATGCAAATTCACTTTCGAGCACGGTCTTTGGTGCCAATACAACGCCAGTGCCGCGTCGCTCTGGATGCCGACGAAGTAATATAGGCCGCATCTTCCCCCACCACCGCAGCACCATGAATAAGCAAATTATCGGCACCGCATCCTTCGCCCTGTTGACCTGCCTGAGCGTGGTCAACGCCCATGCCGCCAGTTCGGCCACGTCCATGGTGTCTGACAGTGCCAGCTCAACGGCCAGCAGCGCATCTGACTCCGTCAAGGGTTCCAGCAATAGCTCATCTAAGGGTACCGGCGTGGCAGCAGGCGACTACCAGCTGATTCAAGTAGCGCAAGCCGTGGACCGCCCTGGCATGGTCACCATGAAACTGGCTCGCCTGGACAATCTGGCAACCGATCGTGAAGTTGAAGTGACCTTGCCAGAGGCCGCTTTTGACAAAGGCGTGCTGAATGTTGGCAGCGTGGTCGCCGTACACGAAAGAGCTTACGGCTTGGAGTTGACCAATGGCAGCACGCAAGAAACCTTCTTTTTGGTATTGGCGGACGAATGGCACCGGGAGCTGGGCATCAAGCCTGTGGTGCTCTGAGCCATGCCGCAAGGTTTAGCGTTCTGGCGCCTGTGCGCCGCAGTTGCTCTAAACCTTCTGATCACGGGAAACTGCATGGCTGGCGCGTTGCGCTATTGCAGCGCGTCCGCCACGCTTACCGCATCGCAGCAAGACAAGATTCTTCAGTTCGCAGCTCAGGTCAAGGCGGCGCTTGAATCATCCGGCAACCGCCTCGCGATCGTCTCCCGATCCGGACTGGACCTGAGCTATTTTGGCCAGCGTTACTCTCATGCAGGCATCAGTTTGCAGGGCAACCCAAGCATGCCTTGGTCTGTGCGACAACTCTACTTTGATTGCGCCGAACAGAAGCCCCAACTTTTTGACCAGGGGATGGCAGGCTTTGTCATGGGAACTGACGATCCAGACAAAGGCTTTGTTTCCCTTTTGTTGATGCCCGAAGCGCAGGCTGGTGCGCTGGAGCGATCTGCAAAAGATAACGCAATAAGTCTGCAACTGCTGGCAGCACAGTACAGCGCCAATGCCTTTGCGTTCAGCACGCAGTATCAAAATTGCAACCAATGGCTGGCGGAGATGTTGGCCGTCGCCTGGGCCAAGTTACCTCTTGGCGACAGCATCAGAGCGCGTGCACAAGCATGGCTTCAAGCACAGAACTACGCACCCACTGCGTTCCATCTGCGGTGGCGCCCTTTACTATGGACCACCGCGTTTTCAAACTTGGTGCACACAGATGATCACCCCACAGCCGACTTGGATGCGCTGATGCTGCAGGTGAGCATGCCCGCCTCCCTTGAAACCTTTATCCGTGCCCAGGCACCTGAAACGCGCAGGATTGAGTTGTGCAGAACTGCCACCCAAATTGTCGTCCGCAGGGGCTGGGAGCCGCTGTCAAACGACTGTGTGGCAGCAGACGGAGATCAAGTGATCGCGCTCGAATGAGTGGGGCAGTGGCAGTGGCTGAGGCTGATTCGAATGCGCGTTCTTTCTACACCAACTCCACCATGAGATCTTTGGCCTGAACCGTATCCCCTGGTTTCACATGCACCAGCCGCACAGTGCCATCGCATTCAGCGGTCAGCATGGTTTCCATCTTCATGGCCTCCAAGGACACCAGTGGGTCCCCTTTGTGCACGGTTTGTCCGGCTTTCACCGCCACCGTCACGACCATGCCAGGCATGGGTGCGCCAACATGCTTGGCGTTTCCTTCCTCTATGCGAGGCCTCATCTTGCCCGTCGCAGCTTGTCCCGCCTTGGGGACACGCACGGCGCGTGGCTGGCCGTTGAGTTCAAAGAAAACTTTGATCATGCCGTCTTCATCGACAGACTCTGACCGCCCCGTCAGACGCACAACCAAGGTCTTGCCTTTTTCCATGCCCACGGCAATCTCTTCCCGGTCTCGCAGACCGTAAAAGAAGGTAGGCGTGGGCAGCAGAGACACGTCGCTGAAAAGCCTGCGGTGCTCGGCATAGTCACGAAAGACTTTCGGGTACATCAGGTAAGAGGCCAACTCGGCATCGCTGATTTGGCGTCCGATATGGTGTTCAGCCTCGCGCCGCTTCGCCTCAAGGTCCACCTCTGGCATGTGCTCACCAGCACGGCCTTGCATCGGCTTTTCGCCCCGCAGCACCTTGTGCTCCAGCGCCTTTGGAAAACCATCTGCAGGAAAGCCCAACTCGCCTTTGAAGAGTGACACCACAGATTCCGGGAATGCCACTTCACGCTCGGGATTGCTCACATCCTGTGGCTTGAGGTCATTGGCCACCATGAAGAGCGCCATGTCGCCGACCACCTTAGAGGTTGGTGTCACCTTGACAATGTCGCCAAACAACACGTTCACATCAGCATAGGCCTGTGAAACTTCACGCCAACGGTGTTCCAGCCCCATGTGACGGGCCTGTTCACGCAGATTGGTGTACTGTCCGCCCGGCATCTCATGCTTGTACACATCCGAGGTGCCTGAGCGCATATCGGCCTCAAACGGGCTGTAGCTGCGACGCACGCCTTCCCAGTAATGCGATATGCCTTGCATGGCCTCCAGGTTCAGCCCCGGGTCTCTCGCCGTGCCCTTGAGCGCGGCGGCCATGGCACCCAAATTGGGCTGTGAGGTCAGGCCGCTCATGGCGTCCAACGCACCATCCACCGCATCACACCCGGCTTCGATAGCAGCCAGAACTGATGCAGCCGCAATGCCACTGGTGTCATGGGTATGGAAGTGAATCGGCAAGCCCACCTCCTGCTTCAAGACGCGCACCAACTCAGCCGCCGCCCGTGGTTTACAGACACCTGCCATATCCTTGATGCCCAGGATATGCGCCCCTGCCTTTTCCAACTGCTTGGCCAGATCCACGTAATACTTGAGCGCGTACTTGGGTCGCGTCGTATCAAACAGGTCGCCGGTGTAGCAAAGCGTGCCCTCGCACAGCGCGCCCGTGTCAATCACGGCATCCATGGCCACGCGCATGTTGTCGACCCAGTTCAAAGAGTCAAACACGCGGAACACGTCCACACCGTTTTGCGCGGCCTGCTTCACAAAGTAGCGCACCACGTTGTCGGCGTAGTTGGTGTAACCCACCGCGTTAGAGGCACGCAGCAGCATCTGGAGCAAGATATTGGGCATGGCCTCGCGCAGACGTTGCAAGCGCTCCCACGGGTCTTCTTTCAGGAAGCGCATGGCCACATCAAAAGTGGCGCCGCCCCAGCACTCCACCGAGAACAGCTCAGGAAGCTGCCGCGCGTAGGTGGGCGCAATCTCCAGCATGTCGCGTGTTCGCATGCGAGTAGCAAACAGCGACTGGTGCGCGTCACGCATGGTGGTGTCCGTCAGCAGCACCTGGGGCTGAGCCTTCATCCAATCCGCAAAGCCTTTGGCGCCCAGCGCTTTGAGTCTGTCGCGCGTGCCCTCGGGTGGCGCAACCAGCAAATTGCAGGCGGGCTTGATGATGGCGGGGAGCGGCATCAAAGGAGGGGTTCGCCCTTTCATCTCAGGGTTGCCATTGACGGATACTTCGCCCATGAACTTCAACAGGCGAGTGGCGCGGTCGCGTCGCTTCTGAAACTTGTACAGCTCAGGGGTATCGTCGATGAACTTTGTGGTGCATGCGCCCGAGCGGAACAGCGGGTGCGCAATGACGTTCTCGAGAAACTGCAGATTGGTGGACAGGCCTCGCACACGAAATTCTCGCAACGCGCGGTCCATGCGCGCTGCCGCTTCGTCAGGCGTGTGCCCCCAGGCTGTGACCTTCACCAAGAGCGAATCGTAATACGGTGTGATCACGGCACCCGCATAGGCCGTACCTGCATCCAAGCGAATGCCAAAGCCTGCCGCACTGCGGTACACCGCAATCTTGCCGTAGTCAGGGGTAAAGGCGTTCTCGGGGTCCTCGGTGGTCACTCGACATTGCAGCGCATGGCCACGAAGCGCAATGTCTTGCTGTAGGGGAATGAAAGAATCTTCATCGCCCACGCGCGCACCTTCGGTCACACGGATTTGCGCCTTGACGATGTCCACACCAGTCACCTGCTCGGTGACCGTGTGTTCCACTTGAATGCGCGGATTGACTTCGATGAAGTAATACTTGCCCGTGTCGGCATCCATCAAAAACTCAACCGTGCCCGCATGGGTGTAATGGGCCGCACGCGCCAGATTTAACGCGGATTCGCACAGCCCCTGGCGTGCGGCCTCGTCCATATAAGGTGCGGGCGCACGCTCCACCACCTTTTGGTTGCGCCGCTGCACCGAGCAATCTCGCTCAAACAAATGCACCAAGTTACCGTGACGGTCGCCCATCACCTGCACTTCCACATGGCGGGCACGACGAACCAGCTTCTCCAAGTAAACCTCGTCATTGCCGAAGGCGGCCAGGGCTTCCCGCTGGGCCAACTCCATCAAGGGGGCCAAATCGGCCTCGGTCTCAATGACCCGCATGCCCCGCCCGCCACCGCCCCAGCTCGCTTTGAGCATCAAGGGGTAGCCCACTTCCAAGGCCATCTTCTTGCAGGTTTCAATGTCACGCGGCAATGCCACGGTCGCAGGAACCACGGGCACACCTGCGGCGACTGCGACGGCACGCGCCGCCACCTTGTTGCCCAAGGTGCGCATCACATCGCCATTGGGGCCAATGAAGGCAATGCCTGCCTTGGCGCAGGCATCGGCAAAGTCAGGGTTCTCAGACAAAAAGCCGTACCCGGGGTGAATCGCATCCACCTGCGCCTCCAACGCAATGCGGATGATGTCGTCAATGTCCAGGTACGCCTGAATCGGTTTCTTGCCCGCCCCCACCAAATAGGACTCATCTGCCTTGAAGCGGTGCAAGGCAAAGCGGTCTTCGTTGGAATAGATGGCCACCGTGCGGATTGCCATTTCCGACGCGGCGCGCAGCACACGGATCGCGATTTCGCTGCGATTGGCCACCAAGATGCTTTTGATTTTTTTCATGGACGTAGTGGAAAGTCAACGGAAACAATGGCGTAGCAAGAACCCGGCCAAGCACCGGGCTGCGCACACAACCCTGCGGCTAGTGCACCACCATCAAGGTGAACGGGAAGACGTAAGCTTGCATCGTCACAAAGATGCCAACCAGGCATGCCAGCGCGATGGAGTGGAAGAACACATAACGCAGGATGTCGCCTTCGTGGTTAAACCAGCGCGTAGCCGTGGACGCCACCACGATGGACTGTGCATCAATCATTTTGCCCATCACGCCACCAGACGAATTGGCAGCCCCCATCAGGTTGGGAGACAAGCCCAGTTGTTCGGCAGCCACCTTCTGCATGCCCCCAAAGAGCACATTAGACGCGGTGTCAGAGCCTGTCATCGCAACACCAATCCAGCCCATCAAGGTGCCAAAGAAAGGATAGAGCCAGCCCGTGTTGGCAAAAGCCAGGCCAAGCGTTGTGTCAGTGCCAGAAAACCGGGTCAGCGTGCCCAAGCCCAACATCAACACGATGGTGAGAAGTGAATAGCGCACCAGCCACAGCGTGCGAAAGAAGGTGCGCACAATCTCGACCGGTTTGTACTTCATGACCAACGCGCTGACAATTGCCGACAGCAAAATGCCCGTCCCGGTGGCCGACAGCAAACCGAGCACATAGACTGCACCTTCCTTGGTCGGCTTGGCGACCACTGGCGGCATTTTTTCAACCAAGTTATGCAGCCCGTCAATCGGAAAGCTCGGCGCAAAGACACCGTTAAGCAAGGCCTTGACCGATGGCAAACCCCATACAAACACAAAGACCGACAGGATGACCCAAGGCGTCCAGGCACGGACCAAATCAGCTCGAGGGTGGCGGACCACCGCTTGTGGCGGTTTCGCTTCATGGGCGCTGACGTCCTTGCCGCGCATCGAGGGCGAGGTCCAAATCTTCTTGGGCTGCCACACACGAAGGAACAGCACCAAGGAGACCATCGAGACAATCGCCGCGATGATGTCCACCAGCTCAGGCCCAATGAAGTTGGAGACAAGGTACTGAGGAATCGCGAACGACAAGCCCGTGACCAAAATGGCGGGCCAGATCTCCATCATGGCCTTGCGACCAGCAAAGGCCCAGATCAACCAGAACGGCACCAACAACGAGAAGAGCGGCAATTGGCGACCAATCATCGCGGTGACTTCCATCAGGTCGTAGCCATGCACTTTGGCCAAGGTGATCACCGGCGTGCCCAATGCGCCAAAGGCCACGGGTGCCGTGTTGGCGATCAGCGATAAGCCAGAGGCCGCTAAGGGCGAAAAACCCAGGCCAATCAGAATGCCTGCCGTCACGGCCACTGGCGTGCCAAAGCCAGCCGCGCCTTCAAAAAACGCCCCAAAGCAAAACGCAATCAACAGCAGCTGCAGGCGTCTGTCTTCTGTGATGCCTGAGAGCGAATCCTGCAAAATTTTGAAACTGCCGTTTTGCTCCGCCAGTTGTTGCAAGAAGATGATGTTCAGCACGATCCAGCCAATCGGCAAGAGGCCCGTCAGACCGCCATAGAAAGCCGCTTGGCCCGCCATTTCGACCGGCATGCCATAGGCAAACACAGCAACGGCCACCGCAGCCAGCAGGCCTAAACCCGCTGCAATGTGCGCCTTGATGTGCAAAAAGCCCAAGCACACGAGCATGACCACCACTGGCACGGCGGCCAGCAGGGTTGAAAGAACCATATTCCCTAAAGGGTTGTAAACCTGTTGCCAAACCATAGCCAGTCTCCAAAGTCGGTCAAAGCGAATCCTCCGGGCCGGGTGGTCCCAGCCGTCAGAGGGGTAGTGCTGTCAGTCGCGACCGGACTATAGGGGCGTGGCTCTATTCGTGGTTTGATAGATTTTCAGCGCGCAAGGAAGGAATTTCAGCGTGGCGCGTTGACGACATCTGTTGCGCTGCCATTGGCTTTCCCATTGGCACGACGTTCGATGTCTTGCCGAATTGACTCGGGCAGGTTCTTCAGCAACCAGCGAATCGCAAGAGGCACCAACACGATGTCGTCGAGCGCCCCCAGTACCGGGATCACATCAGGGATCAGATCGATGGGTGACACCAGGTAAAGCACCACACCCGCCGTGCCCCATTTCAGCCATGACGGCGCCTGAGGGTGCTGCAAGGCGTACCAGAGCATTTTGGCGTCCCCCTTCACCAACGACCACACCACCGACAAACGTTTCCACATAGTGACCTCCTGTGCATTTCGCACTTACGCCGTTGGGGCCCAATTGCCCGCTTGTGCTTAGCCATAACGTGGTGACAAGGTCTGCGATGACAAGGGTTTCGCGCTATTTGCCAATTCACACACAGAAACCACGCTCTTTAACACTTCCGTAAGATGCAAAACAGAGACACGCCTGACAACATGACCTTCCCCCGCCACTTTCGATTGATGCTGATTGCAGCACTGGCGAGCGCCAACCTGCTGGTGCTGGGCTTGACCGCCTATACCTTGCGGCAAAGCCACCAGCTGTACCTGCAGCGTGCCGAGGCCATGACGCAAAACGTCGCCAATGCGATCGACCAAAGCCTCAGCGCATCAGTGGCCAAGATTGATCTGGCATTGCAAACTGTGGTGGACGAGATGCAAGCCCAGCTTCGTCAGGGCAAGCTCGACATCAAGGCCGCCAACAGCTTCTTGGCCCGTCATGAAGCGCGCACCCCAGAAATCGAGGCGTTTCGCGTGTCTGACGATGCAGGACTGATCCTCATTGGTAACGGCATGAACCCTAAAGACCGGGTCACCAATGGCGACCGGGACTATTTTTTGCATCACCGCGATCACACTGACAACACGCTTTTCATCACCAAGCCCGTCTGGGGCCGCATCGCCCAACGCCATATCATCATTTTTGCGCGTCGGTACAACCGTCCAGACGGCACATTCGCAGGCGTGGTGCACGCCACCGTTACGCTGGACAATATTTCGCGCCTGCTGTCCCGCTTTGACTTGGGGCCCAACAGCACCGTCATCGTGCGGGACCAAGCCCTGGGACTGATTGCGCGGCACCCAGTCATTGCGGATCGCCCTTCAGGGCAGGTAGGCAACAACGATGTGTCGCCCGAGTTTCGGTCAGTCTATGCCTCGGGCGTTGAGTCCGCCGCCTTTCAGACGCTTAACAGCTCTGACGGCTTGGCCCGGATATTTACCTTTAGGCGCATAGGCAAGACCGGCATGATCGTCAACGCGGGCGTCAGCACGTCAGCGTATATGGCGTACTGGAAAGATTCCGCCTATAAGTCGGCCGCTTTGGCTGTCGGTTTTGCGATCATGTCCTCCCTAATGGGCGCGTTGCTGTTACGCCTGTTGACCCGCACAGCACTGGAGAGCACCCGCAACCGCGTTTACCTGCAAAACGCCAGCGATGGGATACAGATCGTCGATGCCACGGGTCGCCTGATCGAAATTAACGACCGCCTTTGCAGCATGCTCGGCTATTCGCGTGACGAGCTGCTGAACTTGACCGCGTCGGATTGGGCACGTTGCTGGCCGGACAAATCGCTCGCAAGCTCAGCGCTGCAAAACCTGATGGCACTGCGAACCCCCAGCACGTTTGACACTCAGCTTCGTTGTAAGGACGGACAACTGCTGGACGTGGAGGCCAACTTCAGCAGCTTCGACATTGGCCATGACCGCCACCTGTATGCCTCGGTGCGTGACATTACCGAGCGAAAGGCCGCAACTGAGCGCATTGAGCAGCTGGCGTTTTACGACCCACTGACCACGCTGCCCAACCGCCGACTGATGATGGACCGTGTCAATCAAGCGCTTGCCAGCAGTGCTCGGCACCACCGCTATGGCGCGCTGATGATGATCGACATGGACAACTTCAAGACCCTGAATGACACGCAAGGGCATGACATTGGGGACCGTTTTCTGGTTGAAGTCGCTGCACGGCTGCGCACGTGCCTGCGCGAAGGCGACACCGCTGCACGGTTAGGTGGCGACGAGTTCGTGGTGATGATGGAAGACCTGGAGGGCGCAGCCGCGGCCGCCATGGCAGCAGAAGTGGTCGGACAAAAAATCCTCAAAAGTCTGCGCCAACCTTATCTGCTGCAAAACACTGGCCAAGACGAAGGTCTGGCTCAGCGCAGCCATTACGGCACCGCCAGCATCGGCATCACACTCTTTGTGGAGCACACGGTGTCAGTCGACGAACTGGTCAAGCGCGCAGACACGGCGATGTACCAGGCCAAGTCTGCGGGTCGCAACACCTTGCGCTTTTTTGATCCTGAGATGCAGGCCAGCGTCAAAGCGCGTTCGGCTCTGGAATCCGATTTGCGCAAAGCACTGACCGATGCCCAGTTTTTGCTGCACTACCAGCCACAGGTGGACTCGTCTGGCCAGTGGTTTGGTGCAGAAGCGCTGCTACGTTGGAAACATCCGCAGCGTGGCTTGGTGCCGCCTGGCGAATTCATTTCACTCGCAGAAGAAACAGGCTTGATCCTACCGCTGGGCCTGTGGGTGCTGGAAACCGCTTGCACCCAACTCGCCGCCTGGGCCGGTAAGCCAGGGCTGGAGAACCTGACCATCGCGGTCAACGTCAGCGCGCATCAGTTTCGTCAGCCGGATTTTGTCGGGCAAGTATTGGGCGTGCTCGCGCGTACCGGGGCACGCGCGCGTCGGTTGAAGCTTGAGCTCACCGAAAGCCTGCTCGTCACGCATGTCGAAGACGTGATCGCAAAGATGAACCTGCTCAAAACCCACGGCGTGGGGTTTTCCTTGGACGACTTTGGCACGGGCTATTCCTCTCTGTCGTACCTCAAACGGCTACCGCTTGACCAACTCAAGATTGATCAGGGTTTTGTGCGGGACATATTGGTCGACCCGAACGACACCGCCATCTCCCGAACCATCGTGGCGCTGGCCGAGAGTTTGGGCTTACAGGCCATTGCGGAAGGGGTGGAAACCCAAGCGCAACGCGATTTGCTGGCCAGCCAGGGTTGCCATGCCTACCAAGGTTATCTTTTTGGCAGACCCTTACCCATTGATCAGTTTGAAGCGGCCCTGGCAAAGCCTGACGTCGCACAGCTTTAGCGCTAAGCGATCTGACGGGCTCCGCCATATTTCGCTTCTTCATGGCGCTTTTTCATGCCAGCCTTTCTTTGCGCCTTGCCACCCACGCGGCCACTGCCAAAATCGCGAAAGCCATTCCCCACCAAGGCCACAGCCCAAAGCGCCCCGCCACCCAGGCATAAGGTGTCGTGCCGGTGCGCCCTTCAACGTCTGCCAGCAAGACATCGCGCGTTGACCGGGCCAGCTGCGCCCTGACCACGCCCTTGTGGTCAATCACCACGGTTGCGCCGGTGTTGGTCGCTCGCACCATGGGGCGCTGCAGCTCCAGCGTGCGCATGCGGGAAATTTGCAGATGCTGGTCAATCGCTTGGCCGTCACCGAACCAGGCCAGATTACTCACATTCACCATCACCGTAGGGGACAGGTCGGCCTGCACGAAACGAGCGGCCAGTTCCTCGCCAAACAAATCCTCGTAGCAAACATTGGGTGCCACACGTTGCCCCTGCCAGGCAAAAGATGCTTGGCCTACGCTGCCGCGGTTGAAGTCGCCCAGCGGAATGTTCATCATGCGGGTGAACCACTTGAAGAGCGGCGGGATGAATTCACCAAAAGGCACCAAGTGGTGTTTGTCGTAGCGGTATGGCGTCGGCCCGCCAGGGGTCAGCCCCCACACTGAGTTGGTGTAACCCTCCTCAAAGCTGCCAAGCGGGGTGCCAATCAGCGCTGCTTGGCCGCGTTGACCCAAATGCGTTTGCAGATCGGTCCAGTAGTTAGCGGGCATGTCGCTGGGCAGCAAGGGCACAGCCGTCTCGGGCGCGATCAGCAAGCTGGCCTTGGTGTCGCGCAGCATTTGACCGTACCAGCGCAATGCGGTGTCTATGCCCGTGCCCACCTGGAACTTTTCTTCCTGCGGGATGTTGCCTTGTAGCAGCGCCAAGCTCAAATGCCCAGTGCTCAAAGACGGGTCGTCAGATTGGGTGTCCATCTGCCGCAGCGCCCAGGGCTTGAGGCCGGCCAAAACCAGCACCAACAAAAGCGGTGCCATCGCAGGCAACTTGGACTGACGCTGCATCCCGGCCTGAATTGCCACCACCAGGCAATAGGCCAAGACGGCGGCCACAAAACCGATGCCATAGACACCCACCCAGCGCGCATAGGCGGAAAGCGGGCCGTCAAGGTGGGCGTAGCCCGACGCCCCCCAAGGAAAACCCGTGAACCACTGCGCCCGCGCCAACTCTGCCAGAAGCCAGCATGCTCCGAAAACCATAGCGCGCAGCACCCAATGGACGTGCCGTAAACGATAAAAAAATACAGAAAACGCCGCAAAGTAGAGCGACAAAAAACCCGCCAGGGCGACCACGGCCAAAGCCGCCAGCGGTGCGGCCAATCCGCCGTAGGTGTGCATTGATGTGTAAAGCCAGCCAAAGGTCGCAGACAAACTGGCAACACCAAAGAGCCAAGCTAGCGTGGCTGCCTGACGCGTGCTACCGGCCGCCATGAGTCGCCAAACCAGCGCTGACTGCGCCACCAGTTGCAGCCACCACAGCGGCTGGCCGTCCCACGGTGTGGCCAAGCTGGCCGCCTGCACAAGGCCTGCCAGAACGGCAATCAGCATGCCAGCCTTGGCGTTTACAGGCGACTGGACTGCACCTGCCATCAAAGGCAACTTCAATTGTTTTGTGCGTCGCTGGGCTGCGGCGCGACTTTGAACCAGCGCACCGCACCGCCCTTGGTGTGCAGAACGGCAAAGCGCAGGCCTGCCATGTCGTGGAATTCACCGCGCTTGGGCACATGGCCCATCTCGTGGGCAATCATGCCGCCTATGGTGTCGAAGTCTTGATCCTCGTCAGTGGACTTCAGCACCACGTTGAAGGATTCGTTCACGCGATCAACGGCCGTGTCGCCACTCACGCGGTAAGTTTTGTCGGCCAGCGCAAAGATGTCGCCCGCATCGTCGGCAATGTCAAATTCGTCTTCGATTTCACCCACGATTTGCTCTAACACGTCCTCAATCGTGATCAAGCCCGCCACGCGGCCAAATTCGTCGATCACGATCGCCTGGTGATTTCGGTTGCCTCTGAAGTCGCGCAGCAAGTCGTTCAGCTGCTTGCTCTCCGGCACAAACACGGCGGGTCGCAGCAAGGCGCGCACATTGAGGGTGGGAGCGCGCTGCAGTTTGAGCAAATCCTTGGCCAGCAGAATGCCGATGATGTTTTCGCGCTCGTTTTGGTAAACCGGAAACCGCGAATGCCCGGTCTCGATCATCAGGTGCAGCAGTTCGTCAAAGGGCGCATCGATGTTGATCAGGTCCATGCGCGGTGCGGCCACCATCACGTCGCCCGCTGTCATATCGGCCATGCGGATCACGCCGTCCAGCATGACGCGGGTTTCGGCGTCGATGACGTCGTTATCTTCGGCGTCGGCCAATGCTTCGGTCAGCTCTTCTTTGGAGTCGGGTCCGGGGCGGATGAACTCAACCAAGCGTTGCATCAAAGTGCGCTTGTCTTCTTTTTCTGCGCGGGCTAAATGAGGGTCTGACACTGCAGGTGTGCGGTAGTGAATGACCCATTAGTGTAGTGCCCGACTGTGACAGCTTGTGTTGGCGGGCCTTGCCCACAACCCAGCGCCGCAAAACCTGTTCGCAGGTTTACTTCAGGCCACCATGCTGGCTGTCGGGCGTTTTCGCGTGTGTAGCTTGGTGCGCTGTGCCCTGAAAGCCCGCCATGAAGTCCAGGAAATGCTTCACTTGCACCTTGATCTGGTAATCAGCCTGGGCGAACTGCTCTTCGACCAATTCGGTGACGCGGCTGTCCATGGTGGGCGCAGTGAGTTCCAGAAAAGCCTCTGACTCTGAGCCGTCGCGCTTGACCACCGCACCGGCATTGATGGCAATTCGCAGCATGACCGTGTTCTCACTCAACGCGTGAATGAACATCATGTTCACACCTTCGTTGCGCGCATGCATCACCGCACGGTCAAACAGGCGGCTGCCGTAGCCGCGTCCACGGGCTTTCTTCAGCACCGACACACCAAATTCGGCGCAATTCTTGTATTGCGGCGTGTCATTGCGCGCCAAATGCGCCATGGCCAGCATTTCCAGCTTGCGGTTGAAGATGCCAAAAATCTCGTCGCGCTCGAAATTCAGCGATTCCACGTAACGCGCAATGTGCTCGTCCGTGGCGCTGTAGCCAAAGCGCAAATACCTGTCGGCCGGCTCTAAGGCCAGCAAATGGGCGCCAATGCGCTCCCGGTGGCTAGGCCCCAGGGATCGGATGGGCACGGAAAGCTGTGCTTTTAGTTCGGTCATGGGCTGCAATATACGGGTTTTCCCTAAACTTTGACAAGACAGGGTTTTCTAATCTGGTAAAAATAGAGGCAATTACCCAACTGGAGCCCCCTTTCATGGCTGATGACGACCTGAGTACGAGCGTGGCGTTGGTCATTGATGGCAATCAGACGTCCCGCTCCATTCTGGTCACCCAGCTCAAGGACTTTGGCATGGGCGAAGTGGTGCAATCCTCGCGCATTGCACAGGCGCGCCAGATGCTGGAGACCAAAACCTACGACGTGGTGCTGTGCGAGCAAGATTTTGAAAGCGCGGGCGACAGCAGCACAGGGCAAGACCTGTTGGACGATTTGAGGCGTAATCAGCTGCTGCCTTTTTCCACAGTCTTCATCATGGTGACGGCCCAAGCCAGCTATTCAAAAGTTGCCGAAGCTGCCGAATCAGCCTTGGATGGCTATTTGCTCAAGCCTCATAAGGCCTCAAATTTAGGCATCCGTTTGCGACAGGCACGGCATCGAAAATCAACCTTGCAGGCCATTTTCACGGCCATCGAGGCCCATGAGTTTGACCGTGCTGCGCGCATGTGTGTGGATCGGTTTCGCAACAAGGACGACTACTGGCTCTACAGCGCCCGCGTAGGCGCTGAGTTGATGCTGCGCACCGGACAGCACACGCTGGCGCTAGCGCTGTACGAGGCCGTGGTAGCCGCCAAAGACTTACCGTGGGCCAAACTGGGCATTGCCCGCGCCGTGATGGAGGCGGGCCAACTGGGCAAGGCGCGCAAAGCGCTTGAAACCCTGGTCAAGGAAGACCCGCGCTACGCCGAAGCCAGCGACGCACTGGCCACCATCCAGTTTGAGCAGGGGCAATACACCGAAGCGCTGGAAATGTGCCGCCGCGTGCGCGACCTGACCCCAGCCTGCATTGGTCGCAACCAAAGCTTTGGCATGATGAGCTTTTACGTGGGCGACCACAAGGAAGCCGAGGCGACGCTCACCAAAACCGTGCGCCTGGGGCTGGATTCCAAAGTGTTCGACGCCCAGAGTTTGGTGGTGCTGGCGATGTGCCATGTGGAATCCGGCGACACCAAAGGGCTGCCCAGGTGCCAAATCGACATCAAGGCGATGCTGGCCAAGTTCCCCAACAGTCGTCGCCTGCAGCGCTTTGCCGCATTCATTGAATGCCTGACCTGCATTCAAAAACGCGACCTGGACCAAGCCCTGGCCGCCCTGGTCGCGCCCCTGGAAGACATCAAGTCCGAAACCTTTGACTTTGCAACCGCTGGTGACATTGTTTCTATTCTGTCCATGCTCGCCGCCAAGGGCCGGGCCAATCCCAACATGGATCAGGTCATTGACACCTTGAGCCTGAGGTTTTGCTCTAGCCGCCCCCTGACGGAGATGCTGTCTGGCCTGGCAAATCAGCACCCGCCTTTTGCAGCCCGCATCAAGGCGGGTTATGACGAGATGCTGAAGCTGAGCGAAAACGCCATGGAGCACAGCTTGGCGGGCGACCCCCAGGCCACCGTGGAGTTCTTGTTGAAGTACGGTGCCGACACGCTGAACGTGCGCTTGCTGGACACCGCACACCAAGTGTTGCAACGCTATGCCGAAAAGCTCTCTGCTGCCGTCGACCTGAGGGCCCAGGCGCAAGAGCTTCGCGCCCTGTATTGCACCGCTGGTGCACGGCCGTCCCTTGGCGAGCAACGCGAACGCCAGGCGGGTCGGCTGAGCCTGCGCACCGCTGTGGTGGCCAAGCCGACCGTGGTTGCCCCTATCGCGCTGTCAGAGATTGAACCCGACCCAGCGCCCTCGCCCTCGCCTTCCAGCGCTTCTAGCGAAACGCCCGCGACATAGCTTTCAGTTCAACACGGGTCGCCACTGCGCGCTTGCGTTCGAGCTTGGCGCCGTCACACCGTCAATGCGGGTTCCTGCATCGCTTCAATCTGCTCTTGCAACATTTGCACTTGGCCGCGCCAGTAATCGCTGCTGCCAAACCAGGGGAAGTTGGCCGGAAACGTCGGGTCGTCCCAGCGGCGCGCCAACCAGGCACTGTAATGAATCAGCCTCAGGGTGCGCAGCGGCTCGATCAAGGCAAGTTCGGCGCGGTTAAAGCTGCGCACCTGCTCGTAGCCGTCCAGTAGCCCGCTGAGCTGGCCTGTGCGCTGGCTGCGGTCGCCACTGGTCAGCATCCACAGGTCTTGCACGGCCGGGCCCGTTCGGGCGTCATCCAGATCCACAAAGTGCGGCCCGCCGCCGGGCAGGTCAGCAGGTGTCCAGAGGATGTTGCCAGGGTGGCAATCGCCATGCAGGCGGATTTGGGCGAAGCCATCGCGGCCATTTGTTGAATCATTTTGGCCGTTACGGCACGCCCCTAGGCCGCTTTCAGCTATCAACTGCATAGCATCACGGTGCATGGCCTGCCATTCGGTTTGCACGTCCAGCGGGATCGCATGGTTAGCGATCAGCCAGTCATGCGGCTCTTGCCCAAAGCTTTGGGCATCCAGCGCGGGGCGATGCACAAAAGGCTTGGCTGCGCCCACAGTGTGGATGCGCGCCAGAAAGCGGCCCACCCATTCCAACACCTCAAAATCATCTAACTCTGGCGCGCGGCCGCCTTTGCGCGGGCAGACCGAAAAGGCAAAGCCAGCCTGCTGATGCAGCGTTTGCCCGTTCAGCACCAAGGGCGCCACGACCGGGACTTCGCCCAATTGCAACTCGGTGCCAAAAGCGTGCTCTTCGAGGATTTGGGCTTCAGTCCAGCGGCCAGGCCGGTAGAACTTGGCCACCACGGCGGTGTGGCCTTGAACGGGTTCGTCCAAGTGCGCCAGGTAAACCCGGTTTTCGTAGGAGTTGAGCGCCATCAAGCGCCCATCGGGGTACAGGCCCAAAGCAAACAAGGCATCCTGCACGACGTCGGGGGTGAGCGACTCGTAAGGATGCCTTGAAGGGGGGGCAACACTCGCACCCAGATTTGTATCTGGGCCTGTGGAATCGCTTTGGGTGGGTGGCACTGCAGTCATGCAGGCATTGTCACGGCAAAGCGAGTTCGGCTTGAATCAGCCGCCGGGCGCTGCGATGGGGTGTGACCCTATCAGGCCAGGGACACGTCCACCACGATGTTGCCGCGTGTGGCGTTGGAGTAAGGGCAAACCTTGTGCGCGGTGTCAATCAGGTCTTGCGCGGCTGCGCGGTCCATGCCGGGCAGGCTGACCACCAGCTTGGCCGCAATGCCAAAGCCAGCAGGTGTGGGGCCGAGGTCAACGCTGGCGTCCACAGCTGCATCTGCAGGAATGGCCAGTTTCTTCATGCCTGCCACGTGTTTCATTGCGCCCATAAAGCAGGCGGAATAGCCTGCAGCAAACAACTGCTCGGGGTTGGTCGCGTCACCCTTGCCGCCCAGTTCTTTGGGGGCGGTCAAACGCACATCCAGCACGCCGTCGCTAGAGACCGAGCGGCCTTCGCGGCCACCAGTGGTGTGGGCGTGTGCGGTGTACAAAACTTTGTCGAGAACGGTAGGCATAGATAACTCCTGAGGGGTTGAGGTGAATGCTTCACAGGGAAGCGGGTTGAAAAGCGGATAGAGAAACGGGTTAAAAACTGATTCGGGCGCGCACAGACTGCAACTGCTGGGTCAGCGTCACCAGTTCTGGCACGGCGCATTGGGTGGCCTGCATCAGGCACTGCGGGATCTTGGCGGCGCGGTCGCGCAGGGCCAGGCCTGCAGGGGTCAAGGTGACGTGCACCCGCCGTTCATCGTCACTGGCGCGGGTTCTCTTAAGCCAGCCAGCTGTTTCCATGCGCTTGAGCAAGGGCGTGAGCGTGCCGGAATCCAGGTACAGGCGCTCGCCTAAGGCGCTGACGCTGATGTCATCGGCCTCCCACAGCACCAGCAAAACCAGGTATTGCGGGTAGGTGAGCCCCAACTCGGCCAGCAGCGGCTTGTACAGCTTGGTCATGGCCAGCGACGTGGAATACATCGCAAAGCAAAGCTGGTTATCCAGCAGCAGCTCGGGTGGACTTGTGGTTTGTGGGCTTGGCATGTTTTTATTATTGCACGCAATCTAATTGTGTGCAATTTATATTGCGCCGTAAAGACCTCCTATTAGTCGGGGCCATCCGTGCAAACCGCACAGAATTGATCACAAATTCTTACAATTCATCACGGTTTATCCTGGGAGAGAGCCTTTAAACGTGGTCCAAAAAACAATCGCCACGGCCTATTCATCCAAGGTTGACAGAATGAACTTCAAGGCAGGCTTTATGCCAGCTTGCACCAGCATATTTGGTGCAAACCTCTTGCGACAGACGTCGCTCGTGGCGCTGCTGACGGCAGCTTTGCTTCCCTGCACATGGGTAAGCGCCCAACAAACAGCGGGTACTGAGCACGCAGGTTTTGCCCTCAGCGGCTTTGGCACACTGGGTGCGGCACGCAGCAGCAATCCCGACGCAGAACTGCTGCGCGATGTCTCTCAGCCCGACGGCGCAGGCCGTCAATGGAGCGCCAAGATTGACTCTATCGTTGGTCTGCAGGGCAATTTGCACCTGCGCCCCGACCTGGAGCTGGTGGCACAAGTGGTGAGCCATTACCGGCAGAGCGGCAACTTCGCGCCCGAGTTAACCTGGGCCTTTGCTAAATACGACCTCAATCCACGCTTCTCATTTCGCGTGGGGCGCATTGGCACAGAATTTTTGATGCAGTCGGACTCCCGAATGGTCGGGTATTCGTACCTGCCAGTTCGCCCTAGCGTTGACTTCTTTGGTGGCATTCCCATCAATTACGCCGATGGGGCTGATGTACAGGTACGCTGGCCAATGGGCGACGGCGTCTTTCGCGCCAGCGCCTTTACCGGCGTAGCGCGTGAAAGCCTGCGCACTTACAACACCAATGGCTCACCAGCGGCCAAAGGATCCCTGGGCTACGACACCGGCCCTTGGCAGTTGCGCTATATCTACGCTCGCGCCCGCTTGGCCAACTCCGTTGACAGCATGTCGCCGTTGCTCAGCACCCTGTCCAGCATGGGTGCTTCTGGCATTGCGAAGACGTTGGACTTCAAGGGTAGCTTGTCCGCCTACAACTCATTGGGTGTCAGCTATGACGATGGTGCCTGGCAAGCTCAGGCGGCCATTGATGCCATTCAACATCAAACCGCTTCCATTGAAAACTCCAAAGCAGGCTATCTGCTGGTGGGACGTCGCCTGGGCAGTTGGAGCCCCTATGCGGGCTATTCGCAGAGCAAGTCGACGCCAAAGCCACTGAACACCGGATTTAACGGTCCTAATTTTGACCAGCTGAATCAAGGCCTGAATATGGTGTCGACCCGATCACACCAGGACGGCAAGACCTTGACGCTTGGTGCGCGCTGGGACTTCGCTCAAAACATGGATTTAAAGTTCCAGCTGGATCGAACCGCTGGCGGAAAACCCCCAACGGCCTTGCTCTTTAGCAACGTTCAACCTGGGTGGAACGGGAAAACCACGGTCCTGAGCGTGGCACTGGACTTCGTGTTCTAACGCCATGGCACGACTCCTCCACTCCTTCCTCAAACGGGCCTTGCTGCTGGGCATGGTCCTGTCTTGCTTGATGCCACTGCAAGCCGCAGCCGAACTCGTGTTGGTGGTCAATCCACAAAGCGGTGTCGACCAATTGACCAAAAGCCAGGCGATCAACATCTTCCTGGGGCGCCACCGTGAGTTGCCCAACGGCGCCGCAGCGGTCCCCATTGATCTGCCCGCCGCCAACCCAGAGAAGGCCTTGTTTTATCAATGGCTGGTCCAAAAAGATCTGAACCAGATGGCGGCCTATTGGTCTCGCTTTGTGTTTGCAGGCAGCACGGCGCCACCGATTCAGGGAGCCTCGACCCAGGATGTGCTTCAGTTTGTGAGCAACAACCGGGGCGCTGTCGCTTACCTGGACCGCAAAAGTGTGGATGCCCGCGTCAAAGTGGTGCTAACGCTCGATTGAGCCGCCATCGTCACGGACCATTGGCATTCTTAGGCGCTCAAACGCATGCCCCATAAGCCAGTCAGCGCAGCATATCTGCCGTTTTCGGCGCTCATCCGAACCAGCTTGCTGGCAAAAACGCTGATCACCGTCAGTGCGGTGTCTTTGATGCTGGCTGCTTTGGTGGTCTTGATCGCGCTGAACATCACCCAAAAGCGGGCCGAGCAACAGGCCATAGCTCGACTCCATGCGCTGATCGACGCCACAGGCACCATGGCCAGCGCTGCTGCTTTTGCCCATGACGCCACACTGGCCAGCGAAACCGCACAGGCCTTCGTCAAAAACAGCGATGTACTGGCCATCACCATCGTGGCGGACCACAAAGAACTTGCACGGGCGGTACGTGCCAACGCGCATCCCGCGCCATCGGCTGCGGGCAATGAGGATGCGCTGGTTCACCCTATCTTTTCGCCGTTTGATCCCACGGACAAGATGGGTGAAATCATCGTCACGCCCAACTGGACGGAGATCAACCGCACCGTTGCCGAAGAAGTGCGCTATGTCGCCCTGCTGGTGGTGCTGGCCATCAGCTTGGTGATTGGCTTGATTGCCTTCACCGTGTCGGTGCGCTTTGTGAAGCCCGTGAAGCTGATTTCAGACAGCCTTCACCGCATTGACACCGCCACCAGCGACACCCTGAAGATGCCGCCGGGCCATGCTGACAACGAACTGGGGCGATTGGTGGGCGACATCAACGACTTGGTGGCACGGTTGCGCCTGTCACTGCAACTGGAGCATGAATCAAAGTTGCAGCGTGTGGTGAACGAACGCCTGCAACTGGCCGCCGAGGTGTTTGACAACAGCCAAGAAGGCATCATGGTGACCGACCACAACAACCTGATCGTGGCCGTCAACCCCGCCTTCACCGCCATCACGGGGTATTCAGACTTTGATGTGCTAGGCAAGAACCCGCGAATTTTGTCCTCAGGCAAACAAGGCAGCGAGTTTTATGGCCAGATGTGGCGCGACTTGCGGTCAGATGGCTTCTGGCGAGGTGAGCTTTGGAATCGCCGTAAAGACGGGGAAGTCATTCCCAAATGGTTCAGCATTAACACGGTAAAAGATTCTTTTGGAAACATCGTCAATCATGTGGCGATATTTTCAGATATATCTGAACGTAAGCGCTCTGAAGCCAAAATTGATTTTCTGGCACATCACGACGCTTTAACCAAATTACCTAACAGAGTATTGCTGCGAGATCGTTTCTTGCAAGCGCAAATTATTGCTCAAAGAAATAAATCTGGCATTGCTGTGATGTTTATGGATTTGGACAATTTTAAATACATTAATGACAACTATGGCCACCATGCCGGCGACCAAGTACTCATTAGCGTTGTTCAGCAGTTATCGTTACACATCAGAAATTCAGACACGGTTTGCCGACAAGGCGGTGATGAATTCATTGTGATACTGCCAGAATTGACCGATTTGGAAATTGTCAGCCGAATCGCACAGAATATCTTGCATTCATTAGCCCAACCCATTGCGCTGAATGATAAAACGGTAAATATCTCGGCCAGTATCGGCATCGCTATTTATCCTGACGACGGCGATGACTTTGAAACGCTGCTCCGTCATGCCGATGCGGCCATGTACGACGCCAAAATGAGCGGAAAAAATGCCTTCCGCTTTTACACGGAAGACATGAACCAAGCGGCGCAAGACAAAATGAAACTGCGCGCCAGTTTGCATGATGCCTTGAAGCTTGGTGAATTTGATGTGCATTATCAGCCGCAAATCAATTTAACCACTGGCGTGATCACCGGTGTTGAAGCCTTAATTCGCTGGAATCATCCGGAATTGGGTTTGGTGGCGCCGGATAGATTTATTCCATTGGCGGAAGAATGCGGTTTGATCATTCCTATTGGTGAATGGGTTTTAAATACCGCTTGCCAGCAAAGTCAGCAATGGCGTTCGCAAGGCTTTGATAATTTAAGCATGGCGGTAAATATTTCTGCCATGCAATTTAACCGAGGGATATTGCTAGAGTTAGTTAAAAATGCATTGCGTGAATCAGGTTTGCCACCTCATCAGTTGGAATTAGAGCTCACTGAATCCGCCTTGCTTTACGATATTCCGGGTACGCTGAATACCATCACTGAACTGAAAGGCATGGGCATCAGATTCTCCATTGATGATTTTGGCACTGGGTATTCGAGCTTGGCCTATTTAAGGAAACTCTGCATAACACCTTTGACTGTGTGCTTGACGTAAGCCCGGCCTG
>ERZ724523.33-NODE-33-length-86203-cov-7.940695_pt1 | contig 86203 bp, 84 predicted proteins | sample MGYA00376056_ERZ724523 | MGnify/ENA primary metagenome ERZ724523 (study PRJEB28724, sample SAMN07190888) | wastewater metagenome | isolation source: influent of sewage treatment plant in Hong Hong | place: USA: Christiansburg, Virginia | collected 2016-03-01 ... | reverse complement strand
GCTTGCGCATCAGCTACCATTCAAACGCCCTGCACACAGAAATCCTGACACTCCCCCTTTTTCACGTACAGGCATCGGCCTTTCATTCATCAAGCGCGCCACAATGACCTCGTGCTCGACGGCGTCAGAATAGGGAATCTCTGTCTTGTAGTCATTCAAGGCAATAGCCGTTAGTCGCGTACCTTTTGCACCTGCCACATTGAGCACGTCGCGCAACAGGGGACCAGTAAATGTCACTGGCAAGGGATACCACGGCGTTTGCGTTGTAAACGTTTTTTGCGGCAGTTTCTCCAACATTTTCATGTCGAAGGCAACGCCACCGGTATCGTTATTTTTCGCAACATTTCCTGAGATTGTCAGGATCACGGTTCCTAACGGCTTGGATATTTCCTCAGCGCAATGACCGAGCACTGAGAGTGTTATTCCAATTGCAAAAAAAATAATTCTGTACAAAACACGACAAACTCGCACAATAAACCCCTTTTGTCATAGACAAAGTCAAATTGACTCTATCAGTATTTGAGGTGTTTTGCCTGCCGTCTGAAATAGCCCCTATAGCTTTAGGGCGGCCAAATTCCTGAGCAACCATAAGATTTCACTTATCGCAATTGAGCATTCGCTTAGAGTCCCTTCATGGCCTAGGCTTCAGCTCGTCGTGAGTCCTGCCACTTTTCCATCACCATTCCCCAACCTCACCAAGCCAAACTCTGCGCAGGCCGCCGCAGCGCCGCATTGAAGGGGTTGATTTGCTTGCCCATGGCGTTGGCTTCGCGCTTGAGCAGTTCTACGACGGTGGGCAAGCGTTCTGCGTTCAGGCGGGTGGCGAGTGTGCCTACGCTCAATGCCGCCACGGTGGTGCCGGCGCTGTCTTGCACGGGCACCGCCACGCCGGCCATGCCGTCCAGCAGGCCGGTGTTGCTGCCTGCATAGCCCTGGCTGCGAACCCGTTCTATTTCGGTCAATAAATACACCTCGTCATACACCGCGTATTCGCGCAGGCGTGGCAGGTTAAAGCGCATGACTTCTTCGCGCTCGGCGTCGGGCAAGTGGGCCAGGATGGCCATGGCACCTTGCCCCACGCCCAGGGCCACGCGCCCGCCCACGTCGCCCGTAAAGGACCGGATTGGAAACGGGCCTTCGCAGCGGTCCAGGCATACCGCGTCAAAGCCGCTGCGCACCAGCAGAAAAATACTGTCGCCCAAACTGGCGCACAGGCGCAGCATGGCGGGCTTGCACACGCTGCGCAAATTGCCCGCATGCCCAGCGGCAGCGGCCAGCGAGAAAAAGTCGATACCCAGGCGGTAAAGCTTGCTGCTGGCGTCCTGCTCGACCATGCCTTGCGCCAGCAAGGTCTGCAAGACCCGGTGCGTGGTGGATTGCGTCAGGCCGATGCGCTGGGCAATTTGCGTGACGCGGCTGCCCTGTTCAGGGTTGGCGGCCAGGGCGCGCAGCACGGCAAAGGCGCGTGGCACGCTTCCTGCGTCAATGGGTTTAGCGGGTTCACTCATATTTTGGAATGTATCTGCTAATTCGGATGAATACATTCCGTTGAGTGGAATAAATTGCAAATGTATTCCGTTCATCGGGATTTTCCCTGGCATGTTCCAACATGGCAGCCGCTAAAGTAAACCGTCGATCTTGGCTAGGGCATTGCTTGCTCGCCATGGTTTGTATCTATAAGGCCAGGTGCCCATGTCATTTTTGAAGCTACACGATGTCAGCAAGGTCTACGGCGCCACGCCGGTGGTGTCGGGCTTTAACCTCAGCGTGCAAAAAGGTGAGTTTGTGTCTTTGCTGGGGCCATCGGGTTGCGGCAAAACCACCACCTTGCAGATGATTGCGGGCTTTGTGCCGGTGAGCCAGGGGCGCATCGAATTGAATGGCCGGGACATTACCAAGGACGCGGCCAACACACGGGGGCTGGGCATTGTGTTTCAGTCCTATGCGCTGTTCCCGCACATGACAGTGGCGCAGAACGTGGGCTTTGGCCTGGAGATGCGCAAGATGCCCAAGGCCGAACGGTTGGACCGGGTCACAGAAGCTTTAGCACTGGTGCACCTTGAAGCCTATGGTGCCAGCTACCCGCGTGCCTTGTCGGGCGGTCAGCGTCAGCGCGTGGCCCTGGCACGTGCACTGGTGATTCAGCCGCCCGTGCTGCTACTGGATGAGCCGCTGTCCAACCTGGATGCCAAGCTGCGCGAAGAAATGCAGTTTGAGCTGCGCAAGATCCAGCGCAAGGTAGGCACCACCACCATCATGGTCACGCATGACCAAAGTGAGGCCATGTCCATCAGCGACCGCGTGGTGGTGATGGAATCTGGCCGTGCCACGCAGATTGATCCGCCGCACCGGCTTTACGAATACCCCAGCAACCGCTTCATTTCTAACTTTGTGGGCAAAGCCAATTTGGTCAGCGGGCAGGTCAGCGCCACAGGCAGCCAGGGCCAGGTGCAGGTGGGGGCCTTGAGCTTTGATGTGCCTGATGTTGACCTGCCAAAAGGCGCAGAGGTGCTACTTAGCGTGCGGCCCGAAAAAGTCCAGTTGCTGGCGGCGGGGCAGGGGCGTTTAGAGGGGAGGGTGTCTGAGCGATTCTTTTTAGGCAGCCAGTGGCTGTACACAGTCGCCACTGACATAGGCGACATGATGGTGTTGGCCCCTAACGATGGTCGCCCAGCCAGCGTTGAAGGGCAAACACTGGGGCTGGACTGGCCCGCGCACTGCATGCGGGTCTTGCCAAACCTGCAGGGCAAGACAGGCATACCCGCCAGTGAGGCCCTTGCATGAGCAAAGCCACGCCGTGGTATTTGTCGGGCCCGGCGCTGCTGCTGTTTGCGGGCATGCTGCTGGGGCCCTTGGCGCTCACTGCCATTTTGTCCTTCAACGTATACGACCCCAACACGGGCGCGGTTGCCGATCAGTTCACGCTAGACCATTACCTGCATGTCTTGACCGACAGCTACTACTTGGGCATTTTCTGGCGCACGTTTTGGATTGCGGGCTTGGTGTCACTGATCTGCGTGCTGATAGGCGCGCCCGAGGCCTATGTGCTCAGCCGCATGGGCAACCCTTGGCGCTCGGTGTTGTTGCTGGTGGTGCTGGCGCCGCTGCTGGTGTCGGTGGTGGTGCGTGCATTTGGCTGGAGCATGCTGCTGGGGCCGCAGGGTTTGGTCCATGGCCTGCTGCAGGCGGTGGGCATCGGGCCGGTCAAGCTGCTCTATACCGAGGTGGCGGTGGTGATTGCGCTGGTGCATGTGATGCTGCCTTTCATGGTCATCCCTGTGTGGACTTCACTGCAAAAGCTGGATCCGGGCGTGGAGAATGCCGCGCTGTCGCTGGGGGCTTCACCGTTCACCACCTTGCGCCGAGTGGTGCTGCCGCAAGTGATGCCTGGCATTTTGTCTGGCAGCTTGATTGTGTTTGGCTTGTCGGCCAGCTCGTTTGCTATACCGGGGCTGCTGGGCGGCAGGCGTTTGAAGATGGTGGCCACCGTCGTCTATGACGAATACCTGCACGAGCTGAATTGGCCACATGGTGCGGCCATCGCACTGATTTTGCTGCTGGCCAACTTGGTGGTGATGCTCAGCTACAACCGCCTGATCGAAGGCCGTTACAAGAAAGCGTTGGGCTAGGCTATGCATAAGAACGGCCCTGTTGCGCTGGCTTTCAATGCCCTGGTGATTGCCTTCATGTTGGCGCCACTGGTGGTGGTGTGCGTGGTGGCGTTTACCCCTGAGAACACCTTGACGCTGCCCACCACGCATTTCTCACTGCGTTGGTTTCGCGCGGTGTTTGAGCATTCTGATTTTGTTCAATCGTTCTGGAACAGCCTGTGGCTGGCGCTGGCCTCTGCCACGCTGGCGACTGTGCTGGCCGTGCCAGCGGGGTTGGCCATCACGCGCTATGAGTTTGCTGGGCGTGATTTTTTGAACGGATTGTTTCTCTCGCCCCTGATCATTCCACACCTGGTGCTAGGGGTGGCTTTGCTGCGCATGTTCACGCTGGTGGGGGGCACCGGCAGCGCCACATGGCTGCTGCTGGCCCATGCGCTGATCGTCACGCCCTACACGCTGCGCCTGGTGGTGGCCGCGCTGGTGGGCTTTGACCGCAGCGCCGAGCAGGCCGCGCAGTCTTTGGGCGCCGGTCCGTTCACGGTGTTCTGGCGCATCACGCTGCCCATGATCTTGCCGGGCGTCACCGGTGGCTGGATGCTGGCCTTTATCAACAGCTTTGACGAGGTGACCATGTCCATCTTTGTCACTGCACCCAGCACGGTCACGCTGCCGGTGCGCATGTACATGTACGCCACCGAGTCCATCGACCCGATGATGGCGGCGGTGTCGGCCTTGATGGTGGCGGCCACCGCTGCCGCCATGGTGGTGCTGGACCGGGTCTACGGGCTGGACAAAGTACTGGTGGGCGAAAAATGAGTCATCCCGAACAAACCCACAAAGCCCCTCAAGCACTGTTGGTGCGCGTGGCCGATGCAGCCCGGCCATCACTCAGTTTCACACTCGATGGCCAGGCATGCCAAGCGCAGCGTGGCGACACCGTGCTCACCGCTATCTTGACCCAAAGCGATCAGTTGCGGGTGCATGAATTTGCCGCAACACCGCGCGCCGGGTTTTGCATGATGGGGGCTTGCCAAGATTGCTGGGTAAGCTGTGTCGATGGCCGACGCCTGCGTGCCTGCAGTACTTTTATTGAAGCGGGCATGGATTTGTTGACTGGCAAGGCTCACACATGAGCCAAGCCAGTTCAACCAAGGCGACAGAGGCTAGCAAGGCATGCAGCGCAAGCCTTAAGCCGTCAGTTGTCATCGTGGGTGCTGGCCCCGCAGGTGTGCGGGCGGCGCAAACCCTGGTCGCCCATGGCCTACGCCCTGTTGTCATTGACGAGTCGCCGAAAAGCGGCGGCCAGATCTACCGCCGCCAGCCCAGCAACTTTTCCCGTCCGCTCAAAGCGCTTTATGGCTTTGAAGCTGGGCGTGCCGGTGCTGTTCACGCCACATTTGACACTATGGTGCCGCAATTGGATTACCGCGCCAACAGTCTGGTCTGGAACGCACAGGGTCAGGCATTGGATGTGTTGGACGGATCAACTGGCGCAACGTCCACCGTGCCGTATTCCCACTTGATCATCGCAACCGGTGCCACGGATCGCGTTTTGCCGTTTGAGGGCTGGACCCTGCCGGGGGTCTTCACGCTGGGTGGCACGCAAGTGGCACTCAAGTATCAAGGCTGTGCCATTGGTCAACGCCCTGTGCTGGTGGGTACCGGGCCGCTCTTGTACTTGGTGGCTTATCAGTACGCCAAGGCGGGTGTGGCGGTGCAGGCGGTCATCGACAGCGCCACTTTGCAAGACCAGGTGGCGGCTGTGCCTGCCTTGGCGGCCCAACCCGGCATGCTGATCAAAGGCGCGTATTACCTTGCCTGGCTGCTGGCCCATGGTGTGCCCATTTACAGAGGTGCTCGGCCCGTGCGCGCGCTTGGCGACCACCGCGTGACAGGCTTGGTTTGGCATGACGGCAAGCGTGAACGCAAGTTGAGCTGCGACGCCATTGGCACGGGTTATGGGCTGCGGTCAGAAACACAGTTGGCCGATCTCTTGGGCTGTGAATTCGAATTTTCAGCACAGCAACACGCACACCTGCCTGTGCGCGATGACATGGGCCGGTCGTCTGTTGCAGGGGTTTACCTGGCTGGGGACGGTGCCAGCATCCAAGGTGCCATTGCGGCAGAGTTAAGTGGTGAGCTTGCGGCCTGGACCTTGCTCGGGGACCTGGGTAAATCGGTGGATGCGCCGCGAATTCAATCTTTGCACGCTGCCATTGGCAAAACCGACCGTTTTGGTTGTGGGCTGGAGCGAGGCTTTGCACTTCCCAAACTTTGGGCGGATCAGGCCAGTGATGCGTTGGTGATTTGCCGCTGCGAGAACATCACGGCAGGCGAACTGCGCCAGTGCGTGGCAACAGAGGGCGTGACGGAGATCAACCGCCTGAAGGCCCTCACGCGCGTGGGCATGGGCCGCTGCCAAGGTCGCATGTGTGGTGGTGCTGCGATTGAGGTGTTGGCTCACGCTGCGCAGCAGCCGGTGCAAGGGCTTGGCCGCCTGCGCGCACAGGCCCCCATCAAGCCCGTGCCGCTGGCGATGACGCTGGCAACAGTGCAAGATTCAGCTGCAGGCGAGGGCGCGCCATGACGACCGCGCTGCAAGCTGATGTGGCCATCATTGGCGGCGGCATTGTCGGGACATCGGCAGCCTTGGCCTTGCGGCGCATGGGTTTGTCCGTGGTGCTGCTAGAGCGGGACTTGTGTGGCTCGCGCTCCAGTGGTGTCAACTTTGGGGGCGTTCGCCGCCAGGGGAGACCTTTGTTTCAGTTGCCCTTGGCCCAGCGCGCCCACCAAATTTGGGGGCAACTGCCTGAACTGCTGGGCACTGACGGCGAGTACGTGAGATCTGGCCATTTCAAGATTGCCCGCAGCGAAGCCGACATGGCCTCGCTGGAGCGTTACCGGGACGCCAGCCAGGGCTTTGGCTTGGGTTTGCAATTGATCACCAGAAGCCAGTTGCGCGAGAAGTGCCCCTGGTTGGGCCCTAGGGCCGTTGGCGGCTCCTTGTGCCCCGAAGACGGGCAGGCGAATCCGCGTCTGGTCTCCGTGGCTTTTGGCGACGCGGCCAAGCGTGCGGGTGCCCGCATCTTCGAGCACTGCGCCGTGACCGATGTGTCGCACGATGGCAAGCGCTTTACCGTCAGTGCAGGCGACGCCATGACCGTGCTGGCCCCCTCACTGCTCAATTGCGCAGGCGCCTGGGCAGGTTTTGTCTTGGCCAAGTTTGGCGACAGCGCACCGCTGCACGCAGGCCACCCCGCCATGGCCGTGACCGAGCCTGTGCCTCGCTTCATGGACTGGGGCTTGGGCGTGGAGGGCGGCGGCATTTATTGCCGACAGGTGGCTCGTGGCAACGTGGTCATGGGCGGTGGGCGTGGTGTGTACTTAGACGATTTGCGGGCCAGGTCAGACCGCCATGCCATCAGCACGGTCATGGCACAAGCCATTGAGCTGTTGCCTGGTTTGCGCCACGCGAGCATCATCCGAACCTGGAGCGGCACCGAGGCCTATTTGCCCGATCATCAACCGGTGATTGGCCCCAGTCTGCACACGCGGGGGCTGTTTCACGCGTTTGGTTTTTCGGGGGCTGGGTTTCAAATTGGCCCCGCTGTTGGAGAAGTCTTGGCCGAGTTGGTGCGAGACGGCCACAGCAGTACGCCCATAGACGCCTTTTCAATCAACCGCTTTGCCACCGAATCTGTTTCCCCTTAACTGTTTCACCACTTCACCAAGGACTCATCATGAACGCACCCCGTCATTCTCGAACCATGGGCTACACCTTCTCAGCTCTAGCCGCCGCAGCACTGCTGGCCAGCGCGGGTGCCCAGGCGCAAACCAAGACGCTGTACATCGGCATGAACGGCGGCACCATGGAGAAGGCCTACACCCAGTATGTGTTCCCTGCGTTTGAAAAGTCACACGGTGTCAAGGTGGTGGTGGTGCCTGGCACCTCGTCTGACATTCTGGCCAAAGCGCAGGCTGCGCGCGACAAGCCGCAGATGCATGTGATGTTCCTGGACGACGGCGTCATGGTTCGCGCCATGGGCATGGGCCTGTGCGACAAGCTGCGCCCCAGCGAGCCACTGAGCCAGATTTTTCCCGCTGCGCGCTTCAAGGGAGATTTGGCCGCAGGCGTCAGCCTGGGCATGACGGGCTTGGCCTACAACAAGAAGATGTTCACCGAAAAAGGCTGGGCTGCGCCAACATCGTGGATGGATCTGGCCGACCCCAAGTACAAAGGCAAGGTGGTGTTCCAGTCCATGCCGTCCAGCAGCTTTGGTCTGCACGGCTTCCTGATGTTCAACCGCATTCAGGGCGGCACCGACAAAAATGTGGAACCCGGCTTCAAAGCCTGGCCCACCACCATTGGCCCCAACGTTCTTGAATACATCCCCAGCTCAGCCAAGATATCCGAGATGGTGCAAACCGGTGAGGCCGCGATATTCCCGCTGACGCCCACCACCGTGGCGGCCATGAAGTCCAAGGGCGTGCCCGTGGAATACGCTCAGCCCAAAGAAGGCTCGGTGGTGCTGATGACGGGTGAATGCGTGATCGCCAAGAACAGCGAGCCTGAGCTTGCGCAAAAGCTGGCCGAGTTCTTGTTAAGCCCGCTGGCCCAGGCCAATGTGCTGCAGTTTGGCAACCAGATTCCCACCAACCCCAAGGCACCCGTGGTGGGGGACAGCGTGGAGCAGGTGGCGCAGATCAACAAATGGATGAAGAACGCCGTCACCCTGGATTGGGACAGCGTCAACGCCAACCGCCCAGCGTGGAATGCACGTTGGAATAAGACGGTTGAGCGTTGAAGAGGTGCTTTAAGCCAGTTGCGAAACTGGCTTACTTAATCACACCCGGTGCGCTTTGAAATACCGCACCGCTAGTCCCAGTGAAACCACCTGCAGCAGCGCACAAAAATAGAACGGCGCGCCAATGCGCCAGTCTCCCTGCGGCAGGTGCGATACCGCAGCCAACAAGGGTGTGGCGATCAGCGGAGCCACCACCGCCATCAGACCGTTCAGTGCACTGACGGCACCTAAAGTTTGGCCTTGGCTTTTACTGTCTGCGGCAGATGAAATCAGGCTTTGCACCGATGCGGCGACTGTGCCGCCCAGCAGGTTGAACGCGATCACGGCGTACATCATCCAACCTTCGCTCGCAGCACCCCACAGGGCGTAAGCCATGACAGACGATATCAATCCCATAACAGCTAGGCGCTGTGGCCCAAAGCGCTTGATGAGCCTGCCCATCAGCACACCTTGCACGATCACAGACACCACGCCCACCACGGCAAGTGACCAGCCGTTTTCCAGCGGGCCCCAGCCAAATTTAAACGTGTTGTACAGCACCCAGCTGGTGTACAGAATAAACTGTGCCAAGCCGCTGAATACGACCACACCCACCAGTGCCCGCACGCCTTTGAGCCCGGCCAAATCCCGAAAGGCTTTGACGGGGTTGAAGGCGCCCCAGTTCAATGATTTGCGTTGATCGGCAGGCAAGGATTCGGGCAACACAAAGTAGCCGTACAGCAAATTCAACATGGCCAGGCCGCCCGCAACCCAGAAGGGTAGTTTGAGGTCAATCGCGCCTAGCAGGCCACCCATCACGGGGCCCACGATAAAGCCTAGGCCCATCATGGCACCGAGCAGGCCAAAGCGCTTGGCGCGCTTTTCTGGCTCTGTGATGTCGGCCACATACGCGTTGGCAATGGCGGCATTGGACTGCATTGCGCCGCCCATGGTGCGCACGGCGATCAGCCCCCACAGATTCGGCGTGAGCGCCGTACCGAAGAAACTGACGCCCAGGCCCATGAAGCCCAGCAGCAGCACCGGGCGTCGTCCAAATTTGTCGGACAGAGCGCCCAGCACGGGGGACGCCAAAAAATTGGCCAAACCAAAGCTCATGGCGGCCAAGCCGTACCAATAGACCTGGTCAGCTGGGTTGCCCGACAGTGCGCCTACCAGAGCAGGCAGCACAGGAATGATCAGGCCAATGGCCAGCATGTCGATCAGCACGGTCAACATGATGAAAGGCATAGCGGCCTCGCGCTTGCGCAGGGTTTGGAGCATGAGAAGGGGGGATGGACGGGGTGATATGCGGGGAGGCACTAATGTACTTGCCATGCAAGTGCGGACGAATGAGCGAAAATCGAATGATGAAAAGTCTGGCTTCATTAGGTTCTCTGGTCTATTCCACTGAGGCAGGGCGCATGTGCCCGGATTGCCGCCAGCCGCAGGCGGCGTGCGTGTGTAAACAAGTGGCGGCGAGCCAGGTGCTGGGTGATGGTGTCGTGTGCGTGCAGCGCGAAACCAAGGGCCGAGGCGGAAAAGCGGTGACTGTGGTGCGTGGCTTGCCGCTCGATGCCACGGCATTGACGGAACTGGCCAAGAAACTCAAAGCGGCCTGTGGTTCGGGTGGCACGGTGAAAGACGGCATTGTTGAGGTGCAGGGCGACCATGTTGCACGTGTGATGAGCTGGCTGCAGGATCAAGGCTACAAGCCCAAAAAGGTAGGTGGTTGACGCTTCGGGTTAGGCCAGTTCTTCGCGTTGGCCTGTTACGTGCTGCAAGTTTGTGCGCAGGGCGCTAACATCGCTGCAAAGGACACCATGCTGCAAGCTCACATTGAACGCGACGCCTCCGTCGCCCTGTACTGGGATTTCGAAAACCTGCACGCCAGTTTGTGCGAGGATCGCGACCCTGGCGCCTACGCCCGCCCTGACAACCGCTTTCGCCCGCAAGAGCCCCTGGTAGACATTCAGGCGGTGGTGGAGTTTGCCGCCTCGTTCGGGCCAATTGCCATCAACCGTGCGTATTGCAACTGGCAGTTTTTTGGTCGCTACCGCGATGCCTTGCTGCAAAACGCGGTAGAGCTGCTGCAACTCTTCCCCCCGGGGGGCGCGGCAAAGAATGGTGCGGATATCAAGCTGTGCCTGGACGCCGCCGAAGACATTGGCCGTTTTGCGCACATTGGCACGGTGGTGATTGTGGGGGGCGACAGTGATTTCATGCCGCTGTCGCAAAAGATCAAGGCCGCTGGCCGCACGCTGGTGGGGGTGGGTACGCGCCGGGCCACAAACCGTCACTGGGCCAAGAGCTGTCACGAATTCCGTTATTACGAAAATCTGGTCGAACCCTTGGATACGCTTGCGCAGGATGATGGCGAAGGCGGCGCGGATGCAACAACGCCGCCCGTGCCACACGTTGAGGCAGACCCGCACACCGAACTGCTGCGCCGTGCTATCCGCCTACTGGCGGAGAAGAAGGGCGATGTTTGGGTCAACAAGGCGGAGATCTGGCCCATGATCAAGCGGCTGGATTCCACCTTTGACCCCAAAGAAGCAGGCTTCACCAACTTTGCCGCCATGATCAAGGCCAAGGAAGACATGGTTGAGATTCGCCGTGGCGAATTTGATCAGGAGGTCAAACTGCGGTGACCCAAAGCCAAAAGCCCGCCGAAGGTGACGCCCAAGCACAAGGGTCAGCGATTACGCCAGTGCCAACTTCAGTGCCAAAGACCGTGCCGAGGACGCCAGGTACCCTGGGCCAGACGCTGCGCAACCCGGCCTTTAGGGGGCTGTGGGCCAGCAGCGGGCTTTACTTTATCGGCAACGCCATGCAAGCCATGGCTGCTTCGTGGTTGATGGTGGAGCTGACGGGCTCGTCGTTTTTGGCCGCGCTGGTGCAGACTTCAGTGTTCTTGCCCATGTTCTTGCTGTCGCTGCCCGCAGGGGTGCTGGCAGACACGACCGACAGGCGGCGTTTGATATTGAGGGCGCTTGCGGTGCAAGCCTGCACAGTGGTGATTTTGTCGCTGCTGGTGCTGGCGGGTGTGGCGGGGCCGGGCACGCTGCTTTTTTTTACCTTTATCGCGGGTTGTTGCACCGCTCTGTTTTCACCGGCTTGGAATTCCACGGTGGCCGACACGGTGCCGCGTGAGGACATTGGCCAAGCCATCACGGCCATGTCCATTGCCTGGAACTCAGCGCGCGCCTTGGGCCCGGCCATGGCGGGCTTTGTGTTCGCGCACTTTGGTGCTGGTTGGGTGTTTGCCATTGCCGTGGCGACAGGTCTTGTGATGATGCAGGCCATTCGCACATGGCCGCCCAAGCCGCATCCTAAATCGCGCTTGCCCGCCGAACGCTTGTGGGGCGGCACGCTGAGTGGCTTGCGATTTGCACGGCATTCCGAGATTGTGCTGGCCCAGTTGCTGCGCACCATGGCCTACAGCGGCGCAGGGTCGGCATTGTGGGCTTTGCTACCCGTCATTGGGCAGCGGCAATTGGGCTTGGGTGCGGCAGGTTTTGGCTTGCTGATGGGCTGCTTGGGCACAGGCGCCGTCACGGCAGGTTTGTTGATGGGGCGCGTGCGCGCTAGGGTGGGGCTGGAGAGGCTTGTGGCAAGTTGCTGCCTGATCTTTGCCGGGGTGATGCTGGTGACGGCACTGGTGCACATTCATGTGCTGGTGTACGCCTCCCTTGTGTTGGGTGGTGCTGCCTGGATGGCGGTGATGTCTACCTTCAATACGGCCACGCAAACCAGCGCGCCGCCTTGGGTGCGCTCACGCGCTTCGGCTTTACACACCTTGAGCGCCTTGGGCTCATTTGCCATTGGCTCAGCCTTTTGGGGGGCGGTGTCTGGCGTGGCGGATTTGCCCGTGACGCTGTGCATCGCGGCAGCATGTATGGCGGCCGGTGTGCTGCTGGCCAAGCCCTTCCCGCTGCGCATGGGGGAGGAGCACGAAGTGACCCCGGGCACGCCGTGGGAAGAGTTATTCATCGAAGCCGAACCTAACCCCGATGACGGCCCGGTCGCCGTTGAAGTGGGCTACCGCATCCGCGACGGTGCCACCGCACCATTTTTGGATGCCCTGAATCAATTGCGCGCCACACGCAAACGGGACGGTGCCACGTTCTGGCGCATTTACCGTGACCTCAGCGATTCATCGCGGTATGTGGAGCGCTTTATCGTCACCAGTTGGGCAGATTATCTGCACCAGCGCGCCCGTGCCACGGTGGCAGACCAGACGCTAGAGGCTGCAGTGCGTGAGTTCTTGGCACCGGGTGAAACCGTGACCATGCAGCATTACATTGCAGAAGGCTGATTGGCGGTCAGTGCAAGGGCCAATCAGCTTTGAAACTGGCTCGGCGGCTGCCCCATAGCGGCTTTAAACATGGCCGAAAAAGCACTGTCGCTGGCGTATCCGCTGGCCGCTGCCACCCGTGAAACCGGCACACCACGTGCGAGCAAAGGCAGCGCATGGGCCAGCACCGCTTGCTGGCGCCACTGCTGGTAACTCATGCCGAGTTCATCGCGGAACAAGCGCGCAACGGTGCGTTCGCTGGCACCAATGTCGCTGGCCCATTCGGCCAAGGTGGCGCGTGCGGCGGGGGCATTTAGCACGGCGTCACACAAGGCACGCAGGCGCTTATCGCCGCGTTCCGCATGGGGCAGAGGTACACCCAATGCTTGGGTGGGGGCGCGAGTGATTTCGTCTTGTATCAGTCGCGACAGGCATTGTTCGCGCTCAGCGCTGTCTAGCGCCGTCAGGCTGTCCAAGGCAGCCACCAACTCAGCCAGCAGCGCGCTGACCACGATCACGCGGCAGCCCTGCCAATCATGGGGTGTGATGCTGTTGCACAGGTAAAGCGTTCGCAACTCGGCTGCCTCCAGCACATTGATCGAGTGGGTCGCACCAGGGGCAATCCAGACGGCGCGAGAAGGCGGAATGATGTAGCTGGTTTGTGCGGTGACTTGCGACGCGCCGTGGTGATCATTGCTGTCACCCCCGCTGACGGTGACCTGTACGCTGCCAGACGCGCAGTAGGCCAGTTGTGCCCAGGGGTGATGATGTGGCTCCAGATGCGTGTCAGCGGACATGCTGCGCGACCGTACCCGCACCGCCCGCGCTGGGCTGGGGGTAAAGGCGTCTGAGCTGCCCAGCCGAACGCGACGAAAACGCAGGTTGCCTGTCATGGCTTGGCCTGAAACGCGGGTTTGGCTTGAATTCGATAAACCATGGCGAATTGTCGCATTTCTGCCGCTGGCACTTGCCCCTCACCCCCTCTACGATGGCGGCATGACTACAAACACATCCGCCAGCGCTATGCTGCCAGCCCATCCTGTGCGTCAGGATGTGATGGTGATTGGCCTCGTCTCTGTGGCCCATTGCATCAGCCACTTCAGCCAGTTGCTGCTGGCGCCTCTCTTCCCCTGGCTTAAAGACGCCTTTAACGCCAGCTACGCGGAGCTGGGGTTTTTGATGACGATCTTTTTTGTGGTGTCTTGCGCGGTGCAAACTGCATCGGGCTTTGTGGTGGATAAGTTTGGACCGCGCCCGGTGTTACTCGGCGGCTTGGCGCTGCTTGCGACCGCTGCGTTTGGCTTTGCGGCCAGCACGGGGTATTGGATGACGGCATTCTTTTGCATCGTGGCGGGCACTGGCAACGGCGTGTTTCACCCGGTGGACTACACACTGCTCAACAAAAAGGTCAGCCCTGCCCGGCTGGGCCACGCGTATAGCGCGCACGGCATCACGGGCAGCTTGGGCTGGGCGTTGGCTCCGGCCATGTTGGTGCCCATTACCTTGGCGTATTCCTGGCGTGTGGCACTGGTTTGTGCCGGCTGCCTGGCCCTGGCGGTTTGGGTGCTGTTGTGGCTCAACCGCGATCATTTGGCCATCGAATTGGCATCACCCAAAGCCAGCCCTGCTGCGCAGGCTGCCGCCGCTGAACCCACGTTTGAGTTCTTGCGCATCCCCGCTGTCTGGATGTGCTTTGCGTTTTTCTTTTTGTACGCCATGGTGCTGAGCGTGGTGCAGGCTTTCGCGCCAGAGGCTGCGCGCCAGTTGCACGGTATGCCTGTGTCGCTGGTGGCGGGCTGCCTGACCACCTACATGGTGTGTGCAGCCGGTGGCATGGTGCTAGGTGGCTTTTTGGCGTCTGATCCGGCGCGCTGCGAGCGCGTGGTGGGTGTGGGCATTGGCATCGCTGCCTGCGTGGCCCTGACCTTGGCCTTAACAGCGGTGCCGCCACTGATGGTGCCCGTGCTGTTTGGCGTGATGGGCTTTGCGTCTGGCATATCCGGCCCGTCGCGTGACATGCTGGTTAAGCGCTCCACGCCCGAACACGCGACCGGGCGTGTGTTTGGCGTGGTCTATTCAGGTCTGGACATTGGCCAGGCTGTGGCGCCACTGTTCTTTGGTGTCTTGATGGATCAGCACAACTACCGCGGTGTATTGCTGGGTTTGGCCGTGGTGCAAACCGTGCTGATCGTCAGCGCGTTCAATGTGCGTAAGGTGCGGCGCACCGTGGCCATCGCGGCGTAGGCAGGCCTTTACGCAGGTTTGCCCGCAGGCGCAACCGCCGCACCTTCGATGCCGTGGCGCTTGAGCGCTTCGGCCACAAAGCCGCTGGCCTTCATTTCTTCGACAAAAGCAAACAGGTAGTCATGGGCTGTCTGACCGCGTCCCTTGCTCATGCCCATGGCTTGATGGATGACCATGAAGCGCCCAGGCAACAAGCGCAGTCCGCCCAAGCGCTTGGCGTCTGATTCCATTTGCTGGCGTACGCCAGCCGCAACTTCGAGGTTTTGACCCAGAAAGGTCTCCACCACCGCCTGGGATGTGGCTGCCTTCACCAGTTGAGCATTCTTGATCTCTCGGGTCAGGTACAGGTCGTAGGCGCTGCCATTGCCGACGGCGATGCGGTGGCCGACCTGGTCGACTTCTTCATTGGTTTTCAGCTTGGAGTCCTGGCGAACCAGGTAGGCCCCTTCGATGTTGACGTAGGGCGGGGTGAACTGAATGCCCGCACCACGCACCGGATCAATGGCAAAAAAGCCGATATCGGCAGCACCCGTATCAATGGCTGCTACGCTTTTTGCAGCGCCATCGACCACCACCAAGTCCAGCGTGCGACCCAGGCGGTCAGCCAGAGCCGTGGCCAAGTCAACTGATACACCAAATACCCGCCCCGTCGCGGCGTCGCGATTGGCCAGGATAGGGTTGCCCAGGTTGATGGCAGCGCGCAGGCTGCCACCAGGACAGAAGTCAGAGGCTAAAGCGTTGGGGGAGAGCGTGGTCATGTTCAGGCACTTCTTGCAGAAAATGGGTTACAAAGAATCACGTATTCCGTTTCCAAATCATTTGTAAATCATTTGTGCCTGGGCGCGAAGCCGATGACAGTGCGACAGCACGGCGAGGCAAAGCAACAACGACACGGATGATTTAGAAATGGAATGACACGTTGACCTTATTTTGACGGATGCTTATCCCTCCAAACTGACATGACTCAAAAACAAGTCCCCCTTCGAGCCACTTACATGCGTGGCGGCACCAGCAAAGGCGTGTTCTTCACCCTGGACGATCTGCCTGCAGCTGTGCGCACAGACAAGAACTTGCGCGACCAGATCTTGCTGCGCGTGATCGGGAGCCCTGACCCCTATGGCAAGCAAACGGACGGTATGGGCGGCGCCACCTCCAGCACGTCCAAGGTAGCGTTGATTGCGCCCAGCACGAAACCTGGGCACGACGTGGACTATTGGTTTGGCCAGGTGGCCATTGACCGGCCCATGATCGATTGGAGCGGCAACTGCGGCAACCTGAGCACGGCCGTGGGGCCATTTGCCATTGCGCGTGGTTTGGTCAAGGCTCCCGCAAATGGTGAGGCCGTGGTGCGGATTTGGCAGGCAAACATCCGTAAGACCATCGTGGCCCATGTGCCCATGCAGGGCGGCGAGGTGCAAGAATTAGGCGACTTTGAACTGGATGGGGTGACTTTTCCTGCAGCCGAGATTCGGCTTGAGTTCATGGACCCAGGAGCTGATGGGGGTGGCGAAGGCGGTGCAGTACCACTCAATAGAGGGGCGACGGGCATGTTCCCCACGGGGCAAGTGCTGGATGTGATTGAAGTGCCCGGTATGGCGCCCATGGACGCCACCTTGATCAATGCGGGCAACCCGACGGTGTTTGTGGATGCCACTGCGCTGGGGCTGACAGGTGCCGAGCTTCAGACCGACGTGAACAGCCACCCTGCGTTGCTTGCCCGCTGTGAGGCCATACGTGCCCATGCGGCGGTGCTGATGGGTTTGTGTGTCAGCACGAGCGAGGCAACCGCCCTGCGGCCACATACGCCCAAGCTGGCTTTTGTCGCGGCGCCACAGCCCTTCACAACCTCCAGCGGACGGCAAGTGGCGGCGGCTGAGGTCGACTTGCTGGCGCGCATTTTGTCGATGGGTGTGCTGCACCATGCGATGACCGGTACGGGCGCCGTGGCCATTGCCGTGGCCTGCGCCATTCCTGGAACGGTACCGGCCAGGTTGCTTGGCGCCGCTGTCGGCTCAGCAATCGGCGCAAACGTGAGGTTTGGGCACCCCAGCGGCACACTGACGGTGGGGGCCGAGGCAGCATTGCGCAATGGAAAGTGGGTAGTTGCCAAGGCGTTAATGAGCCGAAGTGCGCGCCGCCTGATGACGGGTGAAGTTTGGGTGCCTATCCTTGAGTGAGGCTGCAAGCCCCGCCTGGTGGATCGCAATTCTTTACACAGACTTCAGACTTTCTCCACAGTTGCTTGGCAAGATGCTTTCGTGATCAATTTCGAAAGCCCGACATGAACATCCTTCGTCAAACCACGCTGAATGCGTTATCCCTTTCTGCGCTGCTGGCTGCTACGGTAGCGTCCGCGCAACCCGTGGGCCAAAATGGTGAGCCTCGACGTGGCCCACCGCCCGAAGCTGTCGCAGCCTGCAACGGCAAGGCTGCTGCGGCTCCCTGTAGTTTTACGGGCAGACAGGGTGAGACCTTGAAAGGCGTCTGCTTTGTCCCTCCAACAGACCGGCCTGGACTCTCGTCAGACAGCAAGCCAGCCAATGCCGCTGCGCAGGGCAATGCGCCCAAGTTGGCCTGTCGCCCAGACCATCCGCCAGGGCGCTGATACACGCGCAGGTGACACGGTCGGCTGGGTGGCCCTGGCACAATCCCAGGCATGACAAAACATGCTGGACAACTCCTCGTTGAATGCCTTGTGGAACAAGGCGTCACCCACGCTTTTGGTGTGCCGGGCGAAAGCTACCTGGCCGTGCTGGACGGCTTTCACGCCTGCCGTGATCAGATTCAATTTGTGATCTGCCGCCAAGAGGGCGGTGCATCCTTCATGGCGGAAGCCCATGGCAAGCTCACCGGCCGCCCTGGTGTTTGCTTTGTGACCCGTGGGCCAGGGGCGACCAATGCCTCCATTGGTGTGCACACCGCGTTTCAAGACTCTACGCCCATGGTGCTGTTCATTGGCGATGTGGCCAGCGACATGCGAGACCGTGAAGCTTTTCAAGAGGTGGATTTCCAGAGTTTCTTTGGCCCGTCTACCAAAGGCTTTGCCAAGCGTGTGGAGCGTATCGATGACGCCAAGCGTATTCCAGAGTACGTGGCGCGTGCCTTTGCCACCGCCATGAATGGTCGCCCTGGTCCGGTAGTACTCGTGTTGCCTGAGGACATGCTGGTCCAGGCCGTTGATGCCGCTGCCCTGCCTCGTGTTGAAGCGGTAGAGGCCTGGAGCGACCCAGGCAGCCTGCGTCGCTTGCGTGAGATGCTGCTGCAAGCACAAAAGCCCTTTGTGATTGCCGGCGGTGGTGGCTGGACAGTGCAGTCTGCCCAGGCTTTGCAGCGCTTTGCCGAAAACTGGAAACTGCCCGTGGGCAATGCGTTTCGGTTTCAGGATACCTTTGACAACAACCACCCGCTGTACGCCGGTGATGTGGGCATTGGCATCAACCCAAAGCTGGCTCAGCGCATTCGTGAAAGCGATTTGATCCTGGCCATTGGTCCACGCTTGGGCGAGATGACCACGGGCGGCTACACCTTGATTGATGCGCCACGCCCCAAACAAAAGCTGGTGCATATTCATTCCGACCCGGAAGAACTGAACCGCGTGTATCAGGCAGACTTGGCCATCAACGCCAGCATGAGCGCGGCTGCCCGCAGCATGGAAGTGCTGACTGCCCCCACCAGTCTGCCGTGGGAAGCCTGGACGGCTGCGGCCAATGCGGACTATGTGGCCAACCTGGTGCCACAGACCTTACCAGGCGACATCGACATGCCTGCCATCGTGGCAATGCTGCAAAAGCATTTGCCTGAAGATGCCGTGCTGACCAATGGCGCGGGCAACTTCGCCAGCTGGATTCACCGCTTCTTCAAGCACCACGGTTTGGTCAAAGGGCACAAGACGCAACTGGCACCGACCAATGGGGCGATGGGCTACGGCGTACCCGCAGGTATTGCGGCAGCCATCACCACCGGGCGCACGGCATTCACCATTGCGGGTGATGGCGACTTCATGATGAATGGTCAGGAGTTGGCCACCGCCATGCAATACGGTGCCAAGAGCATCATCGTTCTGCTGAACAATGGCATGTTTGGCACCATTCGCATGCACCAGGAGCGCGAGTACCCCGAGCGGATCAGCGGCACCCCGCTGCACAACCCGGACTTTGCAGCGCTGGCCAATGCTTATGGCTATGTGGGCACGCGTATCACTCGCACTGAAGAGTTTGAAGCCCAACTGCTGGCAGCGCTCGCACGTAGCACGGGCAGCTTGATTGAGGTGATTCTGTCGCCAGAGGTGATCAGCACGCGCGGCACCTTAGGGGCGATCACAGCGGCGGCGAAGGCACGCTTGGATAAGGCATCTGCCCCATGAGCGAATGAGTCAATGAGTGGTCCAACATGTGTTTGGACCGGCGCGCGATGGCGTTGCGTATAGACGAAAAAAAGGCCGCATCACTGCGGCCTTTTTGCTGAGCGCTGAAGTGCTTACTTGACGTGCTTGCCGATGAGGGCAGCCAGTTCAAACATGGACACTTGGGCTTTGCCGAAGATTTCCTTCAGCTTGGCATCAGCATTGATCATGCGCTTGTTGACAGCGTCTTGCAGCTTGTTCTTCTTGATGTAGACCCACAGCTTGCTGACGATCTCGGTGCGTGGCAGGGGCGTAGCGCCCACCACAGCAGCCAGAGCGGCGCTAGGTGTCAGGGCTTTCATGAAAGCCGCGTTAACGGTGCGCTTGACGGCTGGCTTTTTAACAGCAGCAGCTTTCTTCGCAGGAGCCGCCTTCTTAGCGGGTGCTGCAGCTTTCTTTGCAGGAGCTGCTGCTTTCTTCGCCGGTGCGGCGGCTTTTTTGGCAGGTGCTGCAGCTTTTTTAGCTGGTGCAGCTTTCTTTGCCGGGGCCGCTTTCTTCGCGGGTGCTTTTGCAGTTGCCATGATAGTTTGTCCTTCTAGGAGTTTGAACTTATCTCCAGCGAAGAGGCATCTCCACTGGCAAAGGCGATGCTAAGGCTAAATATGGCAGTCTCCAAGGGGGAGAATGCATTTTTCGCACTGTTTTCACTCGAGAATGACGTTTTTTTGCCTAGAGAGAGCTGCCCAGAGGGCAGGGGAGGCGTTTTGCGAGGATTCTTGCGCAGTTTTCAGAGGGAGATTACTCAGCGCGCCGGGTTGGCAATGTGGCCAATAAGACCCCGATCAACGCCAAACCAAATGCGAGCAACTGCATGCCTTTAAACGGCTCGCCCAAGACCGCTACGCCAACCAGTGCGGCAGATACTGGCAGCATCACTGTGAACACGCCTGCTTGGCCGGCAGGCACGGAGCGCAAGCCCGTCATCCACAACCACACGGTCCAGACACTGGCGGCCAGCGCATAGAAGACCAGCAATAGCCAAATGCTTGGCGCAACGCTGGCGAATGGGAAGTCCCACGCTTGGTACAAGCCCATGGGCGTCATCAGGGCAAAGCCCCACAGGTTGATGAGGGCACTGATGCGTTTGGGGCTCAGGGCGCCAGTCAACTTCTTACCGATGACCGCATAAGCTGCCTCACACAAGACTGAGCCCAGCACCAACAAATTGCCCAGCCACTGCTTGCTACTGTCCAATACACCAGTTACGGCAATATCAGCGGTCATACCGTGCTCTGATTTGGATAGCGACAGCATGCCGATGCCTAGCGCCGCGCAGGCAATGGCCATCCATACGCGTGCGCTGATGCGCTCACGCAAAAAAGCAAAACTCAGCAGCGCCACCACGGCCGGGATAGCTGCCATGATCACACCCGCTGATACAGCGCTGGTCATGCTCACACCAAAAAGCATGCACAGTGAAAACAGGAAGTTGCCCAGGAAGGATTCCAAAAACACAAGCCCGCGTGTTTGGCGGGTCATGGGGGCTTCATTTGCGGGGCGTTTGAGCCAACCCGCCATGGCGATGGCACCAATGCCAAACCGAAGCCAAGCCAACAGAAAAATCGGCAATGCGGCGGCGAGCGGTTTGGACAAGGCAACATAACTGCCCACCAGTGCCATGCTCAAGGCCAAGCACGCGTAGGCAAGAAGTGGGCGAGGGGGATGCTGAGAAGGGTTCACTACACTCGACGTCTTTTTCTAAAGCCCTGGATCATGCCCGAAGCCAAGCCTAGCAACACCCCCGAGCCCCAATCGCCACCACAGCGGTTTGTCTTTGTGTACGGCACCTTGCGGCGTGGAGATGACAACGACATCAACCGCTTAACACCAGCGCCCGTGTTTGTAGGGGCGGCCCACATCAAGGCACGGATGTTTCATTTGGGGCGCTATCCGGGTGTGCTCCTGGGGCCAGCACTGGGCGACACGGACGTCCTGGGCGAGGTCTATGCCATCACGCCCGAGCTGGAGCGCAAACTGGACGAGATTGAAGAGCTGTACCCGCAGCAAACGGACGAATATTTCAAGCGCGACATTGTGGTGCGAGTGGGTACGCAAACGGTGCCTTGCATCGTCTATGAGATCAACCCCGCCTATGTGGTGGGCAAGCCGGTGATCCAGAGTGGGGACTGGGTGAAGGACCGCTAGTCACTGAGCAGTACGCGCATTTCTTGATGTAGGAAATACAATCCGCATTATGAAATTCAGAATTGTTGCGCTACAGCAAAATTTCTCAATATGAGAGAATGTTTTTCATATTGAGAAAATATGTGTTTATGGTGTTGATTTTAAACAATAAAATTTATCTCTTCTATAAGACATAAGATTGAAAATAAGTCTTGTATAAGACTTACAATTTCATCATCGGCACACGACTTGCATCTGTGCAGAACCTCTTTCTCAGTTTTCATTTCTTAGTCTTAACTTCAGGAGTAATTGAATGCCTAAATCCCTTACCGAACAACTGAGCCGCCAGCAGCAAATTGACGCGCTGGAAAAAGACTGGGCCAACAACCCACGTTGGAAGGGCATCAAGCGCGGCTACACCGCCGCTGACGTGGTGCGTCTGCGCGGTTCGTTCCAGGTTGAGCACACTTTGGCCCGTCGCGGTGCTGAGAAACTGTGGGACTTGGTCAACAACGAACCCTATGTCAACTGCCTGGGCGCATTGACCGGTGGTCAAGCCATGCAACAGGTCAAGGCTGGCATCAAGGCCATCTACCTGTCTGGCTGGCAAGTCGCTGCTGATAACAACGAATACTCTGCCATGTACCCCGACCAGTCCCTGTACCCAGTGGACTCGGTGCCAAAGGTCGTTGAGCGCATCAACAACTCGTTCACCCGTGCTGATGAAATCCAGTGGTCCAAGGGCGTGAACCCAGGCGACGCTGGCTATATCGACTACCACGCACCTATCGTGGCTGACGCTGAAGCAGGTTTCGGTGGTGTGTTGAACGCCTATGAACTGATGAAGGCCATGATCCGCGCTGGTGCCGGTGGCGTTCACTTTGAAGACCAACTTGCTTCTGTCAAGAAGTGCGGTCACATGGGTGGCAAGGTTTTGGTGCCTACCACTGAAGCTTGCCAAAAGCTGATCGCTGCCCGTATGGCTGCTGACGTTTACGGCGTGCCTACTCTGGTGATCGCCCGTACCGATGCTGAAGCTGCTGACCTGTTGACCAGCGACTACGACGAGAACGACAAGCCGTTCTTGACTGGCGAGCGCACTGCTGAAGGCTTCTACAAGACCCGCAAGGGCATGGACCAAGCCATCTCCCGCGCAATTGCTTATGCAGACTACGCCGACCTGGTGTGGTGCGAAACCGGCACGCCTGACCTGGCATTTGCCAAGAAGTTTGCTGAAGCGGTTCACGCCAAGCACCCTGGAAAGATGTTGGCTTACAACTGCTCTCCTTCCTTCAACTGGAAGAAGAACCTGGACGACGCCACCATTGCCAAGTTCCAAAAAGAACTGGGCGCCATGGGTTACAAGTACCAGTTCATCACCTTGGCCGGTATTCACAACATGTGGTATCACATGTTCGACCTGGCACAAGACTACGTCAAGCGAGGCATGTCTGCGTATGTCGAGAAGGTGCAAGAGCCCGAATTCGCAGCCCGCGAGCGTGGCTACAGCTTCGTGTCGCACCAGCAAGAAGTGGGCACGGGTTACTTCGACGAAGTGACCACCGTGATCCAAGGTGGCAAGTCCAGCGTGACCGCGTTGACCGGTTCCACCGAAGAAGAACAGTTCCACTAAGCTGCTCACCCAAGTGAGGCTTGAAGCCCGGTGCCTCACAGCGCCGGGCTTTTTCGCGTCACGGGCGTACCGTGGTCTAGAATCAAATCAGTAGCGCACCAGAGAGGTGCGTTCATGCGCTCAACCGTTCAGGAGTCCTTTTCGTGACCAGTAAATCAGCCAATACCTCCGGACCGATTCCGCGCATCATCAAAAAGTACCCCAATCGGCGTTTGTACGATACCGAGACCTCCACCTACATCACCGTGTCAGAGGTAAAGCAGCTCGTGATGGCCGGCACGGTTTTTGTCGTTCGCGATGTCAAGACGCACGAAGACCTGACCCGCAGCATCCTTTTGCAAATCATTCTGGAAGAAGAAGCTGGCGGCGCACCCATGTTTACCGAAGCGGTCTTGCGCAACATCATTCGCTTTTATGGCCATGCCATGCAAGGCTTCATGGGCAATTACCTAGAGAAGAACATGCAGGCCTTCATGGATATGCAGACCAAGATGTCGGAGCAAACCAAGGCCTTCACACCTGAGACCTGGGCGCAGTTCATGTCGCTGCAGTCGCCTTTGATGCAAAGCGCCGTAGGCAACTATGCAGAACAGTCCAAGAGCGCGTTCACTCTGATGCAAGAGCAGATGCAAAAGCAGGCTGAACAGATGCTGGGTGCTTTTAAGCCCAAGAAGTAGAACAGCGACAATAGGGGGATGAGCGCAACTACTATCCCCAAGGTCGGTTTTGTCAGCTTGGGCTGCCCCAAGGCACTGACCGATTCCGAATTGATCCTCACGCAACTGAGCGCTGAGGGTTACCAAACCTCCAAAACTTTCGCTGGCGCTGACCTGGTCATCGTCAACACCTGCGGCTTCATTGACGATGCCGTCAAGGAAAGCCTGGACACCATTGGCGAGGCTTTGGCTGAAAACGGCAAGGTCATCGTCACCGGCTGCCTGGGTGCACGCTCCACTGGCAGCGCCGAGGGCGACACCAATCTGGTCAGAAGCATCCACCCCAGCGTGCTGGCTGTCACTGGCCCCCATGCCACGCAAGAGGTGATGGATGCGGTGCATGCTCACCTGCCTAAGCCGCATGACCCGTTTTTAGATCTGGTGCCCGGCGCACAGGGATCGGGCGGTTTCGGCATTGCAGGGATCAAGCTCACCCCCAGGCATTACGCCTACCTGAAGATCAGCGAAGGATGCAACCACCGCTGCACTTTTTGCATCATCCCCTCGCTGCGCGGCGATCTGGTGTCCCGCCCGATTGGCGATGTGCTGAACGAGGCCCGTGCTTTGTTTGAAGGCGGCGTCAAAGAACTGCTGGTGATCAGCCAGGACACGTCTGCCTACGGTGTAGACGTCAAATACCGCACCGGTTTTTGGGATGGCAAACCCGTCAAGACCCGCATGCTGGAATTGGTTGAAACACTCGGTGCCATTGCTGAACCCTACGGTGCGTGGGTGCGTTTGCATTATGTGTATCCCTATCCCTCAGTGGACGATGTGATTCCCTTCATGGCATCCGGCCATATCCTGCCGTACCTGGACGTGCCTTTCCAGCACAGCCACCCCGATGTGCTCAAGCGCATGAAGCGCCCTGCCAGCGGCGAGAAAAACCTGGAGCGCATTGCGCGCTGGCGTGAGGCCAGCCCGCACATCGTGATCCGCAGCACCTTCATCGCAGGCTTTCCGGGCGAGACCGAAGCAGAATTCCAGCACCTGCTGGACTTCATGGTCGAGGCGCAAATTGACCGCGCAGGTTGCTTTGCCTACAGCGCGGTAGACGGCGCGGTGGCCAACGAGATTCCTGGCATGTTGCCGCTAGAAGTGCGCGAAGAGCGCCGCGCACGCTTCATGGCCGTGGCAGAGCAAGTGTCCACCGCCAAGCTGCAAAAACGGGTAGGTGCCACCATGCAAGTGCTGGTGGACTCAGCCCCAGGATTGGGCAAAAAAGGCGGTGTGGGCCGCACCTATGCCGATGCGCCTGAGATTGACGGCACGGTCAAACTGCTGCCCCCTGAAAAGATCAGCAAGACCTTGAAAGTCGGCGAGTTCACCAAGGCGGTGATTGTGGGCACGCAAGGACACGACCTAGTCGCTAGACCTATTTAATTCGCTCCTAAAAATATAGCTGTATCGGCATACGGGTATTGCCGAAACAGCTATTTTTATTTCAAATTTCGCCTTACAGTGGGTGCGACACGATCTTGAAGTCTGGGTCTTCGGCAAAGGTCTTGACGCTGTAGCCCAAGCCACGCATCAGCTTGAGCATGTTGGGGTTGTTGGCCAGTACCAAACCATCGATCTCTGACAGGCCCTTGTCGCGCGCCACCTCCATGATGCTGAGCATCAGGCGTGATCCGAGCCCCATGCCGCCCATGTCGTCGGCCACCAGCAAAGAGAACTCGCAGCTGGACTTGTCCGGGTTGGTGATGTAGCGCGATACACCCACGATGCGCTCCGTCTCCACAAACTCGCCCGCGTCGTCGGCTTTGCGTTCGCGAATCACAGCCACCAGTGCCATTTCGCGGTCGTAGTCGATCAATGTGAAGCGCGACAGCATGGATGGTGGCAATTCGGCGATCGACGACACAAAGCGGAAGTAACGGTTTTCGGGCGACAGCTCGCGCACCAGGCGTTGCAGCATTTGCGCATCGTCAGGGTGGATGGGGCGCACCGTGACTTGGCCACCACCACGCAAGGGCCAAACCTGCTCATAGCGGGCAGGGTAGGGCAGTATCGCCAAGTGGTTGTAGTTGCGGCTGTGGCCGTCCAAACCCTGAGACGCGTTGTCGATCACGATACGGGCATCAACCGCCACCGCGCCAGACTCATCCACGATGATGGGGTTGATGTCCATCTCGCGCAGCTGAGGCAGTTCGCACACCATTTCAGAGACACGCAGCAACACTTGCTCCAGCGCATCGCGGTCTACCGCCGTAGCACCCCGCCATTCGTTCAAGGTCTCAGATACGCGGGATCGGTCGATCAAGCTGCGGGCCAAAAATTGGTTGAGCGGAGGAAGCTCCATGGCGCGGTCATTGATCAGCTCAATCATGGTGCCGCCAGCACCAAAGGCAATCACGGGACCAAACGGATCATCGGTCACCAACCCAATGTAAAGCTCGCGGCCACGTTTGCTGCGGGCCATGTTTTGCACCGTCACGCCGTTGATGCGCGCATTGGGCTGCAGCTTCGTCACGGCCTGCACCATGTCGTTGTAGGTGTCGCGCACGCCCACGGCGTTCATCACGTTCAGGGCCACGCCATTGACATCAGATTTGTGCGTGATATCGGGCGAATCAATCTTCAGCGCAACAGGGAAGCCGAGTTGCGCGGCAATCATCATGGCCTCGTTGGCGTTGCGGGCCAGAATGGTCTTGGTGACGGGGATGTGAAAGGCCGCCAGCAGCGCCTTGGATTCCATCTCGGTCAGCACCTTGCGGCGTTCGGCCAACACGCCTTCAATCAACAGCCGGGCACCTTCAATATCAGGCGCGGCATGCGATGTGAGGGGCGGCGGTGTTTGCTGCAGCAACTGCTGGTTTTGATAGAAGCTGGCAATGTTGCCAAAGGCACCCACGGCGGCTTCCGGTGTACGGAAGGTGGGGATCAGCGCATTAGCAAGCACGGTGCGCGCTTCACTCACCGAAGAATCTCCCATCCAGCAGCTCAGCAGAGGCTTGGTCAGACGAGGGCGCAGCTCGGCCATGGCAGTGGCTACCGCTGCGGCATCAACGCCTGTTTTGGGTGAATACACCACCAGCACACCATCAATGCCGCTTTCCTTGCCAGCGGCCTCAATGGCCGCACGGTAGTGGTCCGCCGTGGCCTCTTCAGACAAATCGATCAGATCAGACAGCGTCGCCAGCGGCGGCAGTACGGCCTGCAATGTCCGCGATGTTTCAGCCGACATCTTGCCGAGTTGCAAATCGATTTCGCTGATCCAGTCGGCCGCCAACACGCCGGGGCCACCGCCATTGGTGATGATGGCCAGGCGTCGACCCACAGGGCGGTAACGCGACGCCAAGCACTTGGCGGCAGAAAACAGTTGCACAAAGGAGCGTACCCGCACCGCACCGGCGCGGCGCAGGGCGGCGTCAAAGACGTCGTCGCTGCCCACAATCGCGCCGCTGTGTGTTTTGGCCGCCGTGTTGCCTGCAGGCTTGCGCCCCGCCTTCAGCACCACCACAGGTTTGGCGCTGGCCGCGGCGCGCAAGGCGCTCATGAAATTGCGCGCGTTGGAGATGCCTTCCATGTAGACCACAATGCTGTGCGTCTCGCCGTCAGAGGCCAAAAAGTCCAGTGCCTGCGCAATACCGACGCCGCTGTTCGGACCCAAAGAGATGACAGTGGAAAAGCCCACGCCATTCTTCGACGCCCAGTCCAAGATAGAAGAGGTGAGTGCCCCCGATTGCGATACCAGTGCCAGCGGCCCTTTGGCAGCCATGTTGCCCACCACGCTGGCGTTTAAGCCTAAGCGGGGGCGCTGAAAGCCCATGCCATTGGGGCCCAGCAAGTACATGCCGTGGCGTTTGGCCAGCTGGTGCATTTCGGTGGCTTCAGCTGTCTTGATGCCTGTGCCCAGGACAACAGCTGCGCGGCACTTGATGCGCCCGGCTAGCTCCAGCGCGGCCAAGGTGTCGGCTGGCGACAGGGCGATGATGGCCAAGTCGGCACGGGTTTGGGCCAGGTCAGCCAAGGTGCCCGAGGTATGAATATCTAAAAACACCAGCTTGCCGGAAAAATTCTGCGCCTTGATGGCCGCCGACAGGGCTAGTGCGGTCGGCGTCTGCTTTTCTGGCGTATCGGCATCCCCCACAAAAACGGCAATGGTTTCAGGTTGAAAGAGCGGCGTGAGAAAGTGTTTGTCCATAGAGAATCAAAAGGCGCCTTGCGACACCGGAGTCAAAAAATATTCGCCGACCTGTTTACGTCATGGCTGCGTGGCTAGTCGGCTCCAATCAGAACTTTCACATGGGCTGCCACACTGCGCGCCAGAGGGCTCAGCACATAGCCGCCCTCCAGGCAGGAAATCACGCGACCTTTGGCGTGCTTGTTGGCCACATTCAACAGCTGTTTGGTCACCCATTCATAGTCGGCCTCTACCAAGCCCAGATTGCCCATGTCGTCTTCACGGTGGGCATCAAAGCCAGCGGAGATGTAAATCAGCTGAGGTTTGAACGCTTCAAGCGCAGGCAGCCATTCATTGGTGACGGCTGCGCGGAACACATCGCTGCCGGTTCGGGTGGGCATGCCCACGTTCACCATGTTGGGCCCTGTGGCGGTCTCGCCGTTGAAGGGGTACAGGCCTTTTTCAAAGATCGAGCACATCAGCACCCGTTCATCACCTTTGAAGATGTCTTCGCTGCCATTGCCATGGTGCACGTCGAAGTCAATCAGCGCCACGCGCTCCAAGCCGTGCACGTTCAATGCATGTCGAATACCCACCGCTGCATTGTTGAAGAAACAAAATCCCATCGCTGCGCCACGCTCAGCATGGTGGCCTGGTGGGCGAATATTGCAAAACGCCGTGGGCACTTCGCCGCTGATCACCAAGTCTGTAGCCAACACCGCTGCGCCCGCTGACCGCAATGCGGCGGGCACCGTAAAGGGGTTCATGTTGGTGTCTGGGTCCAGTGCGAAATAGCCCTCTGAGGGCGCGTGGGCGATCAGCTCGTTCACATAGTTGGACGCATGCGCCTGACTCAACTGCTCGACTGTGGCCAGTGGGGCGTCGTAGGTGTTCATGTAGTCCAGCAGACCCTTGGTCAGCAACATGTCTGAGATGGCCCCCAGGCGCTCAGGACATTCTGGGTGATGAGGCCCCATCTCATGGCGGGCGCAGTCTGAATGGGTGATGAAGGCGGACAGCAATTTAGTTTCCTCGAATCGTTATGAATAACCATTCGTTGTAACCATTTTTGCTGAGATCAGCCTGACGCGCATTGACCAAGCGCAAGTGACTGAGTACGGGAGTAGAAAATAAAAAAGCCGACAATTCGTTAGAACTGTCGGCTTTGTCAAATCAGCCAGTGTTTCCACTTATGATTGGTGCCCAGGAAGGGACTCGAACCCCCACGAAGTTACTCGCTAGTACCTGAAACTAGTGCGTCTACCAATTCCGCCACCTGGGCAAACAAGCTGCTAAGGTGTGCAACTTGTTTTATGTATTCAGGAAAGAGAGCTATTGTATCAAAAATTTAAACGCTCCCAGCGGTTTGCTGGACGAAGTTGATGGAACCGTTCAAGGCCACCGCGATGGCCACGGCTTTGTGGCACGCGATGACGGTGAGTCCGACATCTTCTTGCCCCCCAACGAAATGCGTGCGGCCATGCACAAAGACCGCGTCAAGGTCCGCATCGTGCGCAGCGACCGCAAAGGTCGCCCCGAAGGCCGCATCACCGAAATCATTGAGCGCCCCCCACAGCCCATCATTGGCCGCCTGCTGTTTGAAGCGGGCGTGTGGTTGCTGGCACCCGAAGACAAACGCTTTGGTCAAGATGTCTTGATCCCCAAAGGCGCGACTGGCACGGCTAAAGCCGGCCAGGTGGTGGTGGTGGAACTGACCGAGCCACCCGCGCTCTACGGCCAGCCGGTGGGCCGCGTCAAAGAAGTGCTGGGCGAGATTGATGACCCCGGCATGGAAATTGAAATTGCGGTGCGCAAATACAGCGTGCCGCATGTGTTTTCTGAAGCCTGTCTGGCCATGGCCAAGGCGCTGCCAGACAAGGTGCGCCCGGAGGACCACAAGCACCGTGTAGATTTGACCGATGTACCGCTTGTCACCATTGACGGCGAAGACGCGCGCGATTTTGACGACGCCGTGTACTGCGAGCCCGTGCGCATTGGCAAGGGCAAGAGCGCCACAGACGGCTGGCGGTTACTGGTGGCCATTGCGGACGTCAGCAACTATGTGGCCAATGGGTCAGCCATTGACATCGACGCCTATGACCGCGCGACCAGCGTTTACTTTCCGCGCCGCGTGATCCCCATGCTGCCAGAGAAGCTGTCTAACGGCCTGTGCTCGCTTAACCCTGATGTTGAGCGCCTGTGCATGGTCTGCGACATGATGATCAGCACCGACGGCGAAGTCACGGCCTACCAGTTTTACCCTGCGGTGATGTTCAGTCATGCGCGCTTTACCTACAACGAAGTGGCCGCTATTCTGGCCAACACCCGTGGGCCAGAGGCCGCCAAGCGCAAAGACCGTGTCGAAGATTTGCTGAACCTGCACGATGTGTACCGTGCGCTGCTCAAGTCACGCCACAAGCGCGGCGCTGTGGACTTTGAAACCACCGAGACCCAAATCGTCTGCGACGAAAACGGCCGCATCGAAAAAATCATCCCGCGCACCCGCAACGATGCGCACAAGTTGATCGAAGAAGCCATGCTGGCCGCCAACGTGTGCAGTGCTGACTTCATCGCCACCAACAAGCAGCCGGGCTTGTTTCGCGTACACGAAGGCCCCACGCCCGAAAAGATCGAAGTGTTGCGCGCTTACCTGAAGGCCATGGGCGTAAACCAAGCCGTCAGCGACGACCCCAAGACCGCCGAATTTGCCGCGATTGCCGAGGCCACCAAAGACCGCCCCGACGCGCAGCAAATCCACTCCATGTTGTTGCGCTCCATGCAGCAGGCCATTTACACGCCCATCAACAGCGGGCACTTTGGCCTGGCGTTTGACGCTTACACGCACTTCACCAGCCCGATTCGCCGCTACCCCGATCTGCTGGTGCACCGCGTCATCAAATCCATTCTGGACAAGACCAAGTACCAGTTACCCAACTTGCCCATTCCAGGCGAAGCGCATGCCAAGTTGGCCAAGCGCCTGGCCAAGAACGCAGGTGGCCGTGTCTCCAGCAAGGTGGCTGAACCCACGCAAAAGCTCAGCAAAGCCGCGCAGGCCGCCAACCAAGCCTGGCAAGCCGCTGGCCTGCATTGCAGTGCCAACGAGCGCCGTGCCGACGAAGCCAGCCGCGACGTGGAAGCTTGGCTCAAATGCAAATACATGCGCGAGCATTTGGGCGAAGAATACGGCGGCGTGGTCACCACGGCCACCAGCTTCGGCATCTTTGTCACGCTCGATGCTTTGTATGTCGAAGGCCTGGTTCACATCACCGAACTTGGCGGTGAATACTTCAAGTTTGACGAAGCGCGCCAAGAACTGCGAGGCGAGCGCACAGGCATCCGTTACCACATTGGTGACCGTGTGCGCGTGCAGGTCAGCCGCGTTGATTTGGATGGCCGCAAGATCGACTTTCGCTTGGTGCGGGAAGGCGAAGCCTTGCTCACCCGCGCGGGCAAAGACAAAGGCCTGCTGCCTGCGGGTAGCAGCACCAGCAATGGAAACTCAAGTGTCAAACGCGGCAGCCAAAATTCGGGGCGAGACGCTGGCCGAGACAACCCAAGGGACCGCGACCGTGCACCACGCTCGCCCATTCAAGCTGTGCGTGACAACGCCAAAAAACCTGCGAGCAAAAAGCGAAAGCCCCGCCGCTAAACTTGCACGCCCTAACCTAAATCAAGAGAAGACAAAACCATGAGTTCATCCCCCAAAGTTGCCATCGTCACTGGTGCCGGTACCGGCGTTGGCAAAGCCGCTGCATTAGCATTGTTGGCCGCTGGCTACAAAGTCGTGTTGGCAGGTCGCCGCCTGGAGCCACTTGAAGAAGTCCGCGCAGAATCCCAAGTGCCCGCCAATGCACTGGCGGTATCCACCGATGTGTCTGACCCCGCATCCGTCCAAGCCCTTTTCGAGGCAGCTATCAAAGCCTTTGGCCGTGTCGATGTGCTGTTCAACAACGCGGGTGTGAACGCCCCCGGCATTCCACTGGAAGACCTCACCATCGAGCAGTGGAAGAATGTGGTCGACATCAACTTCAACGGCATGTTCTATTGCATTCAGCAAGCCTTTAAGGTGATGAAAGCCCAAACCCCGATGGGTGGCCGCATCATCAACAATGGGTCAATATCAGCACACGCCCCACGCCCCAATTCCATCGCCTACACCGCCACCAAGCATGGTGTGAGCGGTCTGACCAAAACCGCCGCACTGGACGGCCGCAAGTACAACATTGCGGTCGGCCAAATCGACATTGGCAATGCGCTGACAGAGATGGCCGCCCGCTTTACCAAAGGCGTGGTGCAAGCCAATGGCGAAGTGGCCATCGAGCCCGTGATGGATGTCAACATTGTCGGCCAAAGCGTGGTCTACATGGCCAGCCTGCCGCTGGAAGCCAACGTGTTGTTCCACACCGTGATGGCCACCAAGATGCCGTTTGTGGGGCGGGGTTAAACCGCTGCTCACGGCTCTTTGCACGGCAATAAGTCACAGTTTTTTGGGTAACAGCTCACACCACAAAGTCACAGCTTCTATTTAGACTTCTACCATTGTTGACAGCATTGGTGGGGTGCTAAATGTATGACAGCTTAAGCGGCGGTCGCATGGCCGCACTGATCACTGATTTGCCTGATCCTGCGTCTAGCCCAGACGCGGACAGGCGTCAATTGTTTCCCAAATCGCCTGCGGCCAACACCAGCAACGTGCTGCCCATGCGGCGGCGCCTCACAGACCATGCCGAGCGCTCAGCCCAGGCACCGCTCCACCTCTTTTTGATGCGCATGCTGGACGAGATCGACTACGGCATGGTGCTGCTTGATGTCAAAGCTGCCATTTGGCATGCCAACCATTTGGCCAGGGCAGAGCTAGGCAGAGGGCAAATTCTGCATTCAGAAGAAGGCCGCCTTTGCACCCGGGTACCGGGCAAGCAAGCTGCCTTGCAACACGCCATCGAACGTGCAGGGCAGGGCACCCGCAGCATGATCGATCTGCGCTTGAGCGGCGCAGACCAGCCAGGCACCAGTCTTGCACTGGTGCCCATGGGGCACCCCGCCGAAGCCATTGGCAATGCATTACCTGTGCTGGTGATCACAAGCCGCCATGTCCTGTGTGAGCAGATCAGCTTGCATTTCTTCGCCCAAAGTTTTGGGCTGACCGGCGCTGAAAAATCTGTACTGTCTGGCCTTGCCCAAGGGCAAGAGGTTCAAGAGATTGCGGACAAAAAGAACTTGGCTGTGTCTACTGTGCGCACCCAGGTCAAGCAGTTACGGTTCAAGACCCAAAGCAACAGCATCAGAGAACTGTTGGGCAAGGTGTCTACGCTCCCGCCCGTGGTGTCCTCTATCAAAGCGTTCTAGACTATCTAATTTTTGGTGCTAAAGGCATCAAATGGCACAACGAAAGTCACACGGTACAACTTAGCCTATATCAACCCCTTGGTGCACGCGGGTGACAACGGGCGTGTGCTTGGCTTTGACAACGCGCATGGCTATCACCATCGGCACTTTATGGGACAGGTTGATGCTGTTGATTTTGTAAACTACGAAGCCACCGTAGAGCGGTTTCAGCTTGAATGGCAGAACTGGGTGGCATCCATTAAGGAGAACAAAACATGACAAAAGTTGTTGTGCGTACAGGGGATGTTTCGGGCTTTTTTGAGCGAGCAACGAAGGCGGCTCGACGCGCCGACACGGGTCAAGCGCTGGAACAGACAGTGACCTTGGCCTTCGAAGACCCACAAACCATGTTCACTGTTTTGTCTGACTCAAGGTGCAAACTGATGCTAGAGCATGATGCATGCGCCCAAAACAGTTACTGAATTGTCCATAAGTTTGCATCGTGATCGCTCCGCTGTCACTAAGGACCTCGGGCTCTTAGAGAAAAAGGGCTTGATTTTCTCGCGCCTTGAATCCAATCCTGGGCACGGCGTACAAAAAATAGTGCAAGCAGTAGCCAGTCGAATCGAAGTGATGGCAGTCTTGGCCTAAATTTGCCCCGGCACTGCCCACCAGTGCTAATGCAGGAGCTACTTTGCTGCCACTGTCACCCAACGCCACTCCAACCAGTTATCAGCCCGGTGAACTGCTGTGACATTGCTGCGCATGGCCCAGGGAATGACTTGGCGGTGCAGGGGGATGTGATGGATTTGCTCATTGTGCTCTCGTAGTGCAGCCTTGATCAAGGATTCGCGTTTTGTAGCGTCAGTCTCAATACTTGAGGCAGCAGCAAGTTCGTCTAAGCGAGCATTTTTGTAATCCCCCCAGTTTGAATAGCCGACACCCTTTGCCCCACGGCTTCTCAATAGGTTGGTTAACGTGGTTTCGGCGTCCGTGACCGAACCACCCCATCCGGACAGGAATGCTGAAATATCGAGTTTTTCACCCTTTGCAAAATACAGCGCTCGCGGCATTGCATTGACCTTAACTTTCAGTCCGACTTGTGCCCACATGCTGCTCAACGCCAAACATATTTCTTCGTCATTGATATACCTGTTGTTTGGACAATCAAGCGTAAAACCAAACCCTTCTGGATATCCAGCTTGGGTCAATAGATTGCGAGCTGCAGCCTGATCAAACGGCAGTCGGCCTTCAATTGCCGGGTCATTGAAGCTCCCCATGGGAGAAGGCGTCATGGAGCCTGTTGGCATCGAATGACCGCTCATCAATTTTCTTCGAATCGTTTCAATGTCAATCGCATGATATAGAGCCTTCCGAACACGAATATCTTTGAAAGGATTCTTCCCTTTTACATCGCTATATAAAAGTTCAGACCTTGCCTGATCAAATCCTAAATAGATGAGTCGATTTTCAAGTCCATCAACAATCTTCACGCCATTGGTTTCGCGCAGTCGCGCAATGTCTTGAGTCACGGGGTCAAGTACCAGTTCAACCTCACCCGTAACCAGTGCTGCAGTTCGTGTTGAATCTGCCTTAATCGGAGAAAAGATTACCTCTTGAACGTTTCCTTCAAAGGCGCCCCACCAGTTCTGATTTTTTCGAAAAGTGGTTCTTTGATCGACTTGTCTTGAAACCAATAAATAGGGCCCTGTTCCGTTCGCGTGGGTTGTGGTGTATTTGATTTCTCCAGTCTTGAAGTCTTGAGGCTGTATCGCGTCAAACTTTTCCGCCCACGATTTGCTCATAATCTGAACAAATGCTAAGTGCTGCAAAAAAATTGGATTGAACTGCGGAGTTACAAATTCCACGGTAATTTCATCGATTTTTGTTGGCGTGCCCAGAGCAGACGCGTAGGTCAAAAATCCTGATGTTGGGGCTTGAGCGCGTAAGACAGAAAACACGACGTCATCCGCAGTAAGCGTGCTTCCGTCATGGAAACGCACACCTTTGCGAAGGTTGAACCTCCAACGCACAGGTGAGATTCGGTCCCACGAAACGGCCAGACTTGGGACAATATTTAATTGCTTATCGCGAGAAACCAGCGGCTCGTATATTTGTCCATTGATGTTGTTTGTCAGCTGTTCATTGCGAGCATGCGGGTCTAAGGTCAAAGCATCCCCTTGGGTTGCCCAACGAAAAGTTTGGGCATGGCACGCGAGCGAAACGAGCGTGATCAAACAAACTATGAACTGGTTGCGCATATATTTTCGATCTTTCACAATAGCTCAATCTAGTGAGGAACTCTAGGAATAGATTTCCCGATAGGTACTGGCGGGGGCGTGATAGGGGAGGCTGGCTTGAGTGCCGGGTTGTTTGAAATTTGACTACTGATATAGCGGGTTGCTCTTGCTGCTGCTGCGCTTGAGCCATTCAGCCGAATCCGATCCGTGCCCAAAACCTTTGCGGCCATCAGGCCTGGAAACGCATCGCTTTCCTCGCAAGGCGCCAGCCATTCCGGTCCATTTTTACCTTGTGCTTGACGCTGTCTCTTTTTGAGGTTTCGGCCAGGCCCAATGGAGGAATAGTCAGCTTCACGCAATGAGTCAACCACATATCCACCAACAACAATAGTTTCCGCTCCGTGTGCCGTGCTGCTGAGATTTCCCGTAACAGCTGTATTTTTCCCTGGTCGGAATTTCGCTTGCCGCGGACCGCTTTCCGAACCCACCACAGGCTCATCGCGTTCGCACCAAAGATTCAAATTGACTTCACCGTACTTGCAGGAGGACTTAACTTCAATGATCCAATCCCCATAGGGCGCAGTTTCGCAGCCGCCGACGCTCACAGTTGGCCCCACTGCCAATAGCACCATGCGCCCCTTATTACTTTGGTATACGGCTTTGTGCGCAATAAGCATGGCAATAACCTCAGAGTGGTTCTTGACTTCAACGCGCTCTCCAACACCAACCCAAGCTGTTTTGGTCTCTAATCCTGGCAGTGTTACTTGCACTTGGCAAGTGTCTAAATCCTTGGGATCCCCATCCATCCAAATTTCAACATACTGAATGGTTGGATTGGCTGGAATGTTTTGCCAAACAAAGCGCGTGGCTTTTGTCTTTAAGGATAGATTCGCTTTGGCATGAATTTGCGGATCGTCATTGACATGACCAGGTGCCGTGCTTGGAAGCCCAAATCTGGAGTTACCAGAGGCCACAACAATGTTGGTGACTCCCTTAGCTGCACGACGCAGACGAATTGCCTCGTCGATTGCTAGGTCAAGTACTGCCGTACCGTCATGCGGTCCTCCACTTGCGCCATAACTCAAGTTGATCGTTACGGGCAATAGATTGCCGTTGGCGTCAACGCTGCAATCAAAAATATAGCGGATGGCATCCAATACGTAGGTGCGGAGTAAGCCTGATACCGCTTGACCATTCACCATTCGCGGCAACTGCACAAAAACAAGGTCACTGTCTAACGGGTTGCAGTCAGTTGAATTTAGCGGCAGCGCTGGGTCCGGATAGCCAGCGGCCAAATCCATGACGAACGTGCCATGGGTATATTCAGCTTCCACGGCAGGGTAACAAGCATTGCGATAGCAGGCGATCTCGTCAATCACCCCGTCAGCGTAGAACTTGTTCAGGTATTTATCAATTGAGTAGGCATTGACGTCCCGCAATTTCGGTGTATCTGCACGCCATACTTCAAAGCCATAATTGAAACGATCAGGGGGGCGCCACATCAAGCCTGGTCCTGAAGACGGCTGCATCGCATTGCGAGCAGCGTAAGTTTGATTCCAAATCGCTAACACTCTGGTGGACCAGATCTTAGGATTTGTATTCGGATTGCGAAACTGCTGGTGCGCAAATGCGCATCCGTAATCAATAAAGCCAATGATTTGCTTCTTTTTCGATTTTGGGGTCTCGTCACGCGACCTGGGGCTGTTGAACGCTGTGGGGCTGGCGAACGGTAAGCCGGTTTCCCAACGGGTACCTTTTTCGCTTGCCAGCAATTTTGTCACCGCATCAATTTGACGTGAATTAGTGACGTACAAGGTAAAGAAACAACTGCCTTTCGGTCGTTTGGGGATCCGAACAATGCCTGTGAACGGTGGGGTGTCAAGTTTCTTTGTCAGGCTATCCGCCATTTTTTCACTTTTGGCGGAAACCAATATGGGTATACCAATATCAGCTGGTGTACCGATGAAACCCCTGGCTTTGCTCCAAGTGAGGTAGGGGTCAAACCGTGGCTCCGGGCAGGGGATGGGCTTGGGCTGGTTGGGCTGAGTGATTAATAGGCTCATTAGACTTCGACTCCAGATTGCTTTGAGTTCCAAACAGTTAGGCCAATGTTGAATCGGTTTGTTATGGAGCCGGATAGCCAAGGTCTCTTAACTCACCGCGGGCCTTATCCCAAATCACGTTCAAAATTTCGTTCTTTGGTAACCAATTCGAGGCAAGGTCAACTTTGAAATACGGCGGGCAACCAGCAATATTCCCTTCCACCGGTTCGCTTAAGTTCAGGTTGCAATTTTCAAGTTGCGATGAATATGCTTTATCGCCGTCAAAAGTTCGGTGGTACCAATTGCCGTGAATGGGGGGAATTGTTTGGGATGAACCTACCTTATTCCCGCCCACAAAGCGCGACACAATGTATTCGGCCAGACTGATTGCTAAAACCCGTCCGGCTACACCATCAATCGGGTAGTGCAAACCAGCAAATATTCGATTTTCAGTGATGTCGTAGGCTTGGCGCTGCAAGGCATGGTCAAGTGGATTGCCCATGGTCTGCCCGAGCAATGTGCGCATTAAGCGTGCGAATACAAACGATTCTGTTGCATGCCCGCTGGGAAAGGCCGACCAACCCGGGACCAGCAACATCGGTTGCACTTGGGGCTCTAATTCGTTCGGGCGTGGCACCGACAAAGCATGCTTGAATTGGTGGACGATTTGCATCGTGAAAATCAGGGAAATGCTGATCAATTCCCAGGTCCAAGGCGTGCGCCAAGGTGATAGCGGCACCAAAGTTCCCCAGTATGGAACCTGCGGGAGCACCTGCGTCAAGATTTCAGGGGTGCGTGACCGGCGAAGATCAGCTCTTGAATAGGCGACAACTTTCTTTGTCTGCCCTGAGAATACGTCGTACTCTGGCCGAATGATCGTTGCGATTGAACGGGTGTTTACGTCAATCTTTTGTTTACCTTCTGCGCTAATCGGTATTCCTTCAATCGTGCGGTGCTTGAGGCTTACTGTTCCACTGGAGACCTCAAGCCTCAATCCTTCGTGAAGCAACCATTGGCAAATATGGGATCTAACTTCCGGCGCCCAACGTGTCATATAGCGTGCGGGGACTTCTGGTGAGGTCTTCCATGGTTCCTCTACTATGTTTTGGTCTCGGTCTATCAGACCTGCCGCCCATGCATTCCGAGCCGTAGCGCTGACAACACCTTCGGCAACATAGGGGTCGCCTGATGACGATGCCAGGTCAGAAAGTTTGCCTGTGCCAGTTCTTGACGTCATGGATGTCATAGACGTCATGGACGTCATCGAAGTCATGGAAGTTTGTTCACTCATCGAGATGTTCTCCTCAAAAAATCAGAACTTAGGAATACCTGCCAACTCAAGTGCATGCGCTAAATTTTGCGAATGAGAATGCGCACTACCCGCATAACGATTTAAGAATTCTTTAACCGTGAAATTGGGTTCTAGTTGAAGCACCCGTCGCCCCGCGTCCCTGGCCTCTTCCATATGGCCGCTAAGCGCCGATGCGGCCGCAAGCGCGCGGTATGAGGCGGAGTGCAACTTATTTACTTTGATTGACGAGTGAAGCAATTGAATTGCTTCTTGATAGCGTCCGGCGACGATCAGTGGTAAAGCAGCCAATGAAGCGATGTAATATTTCATTGGGCCTAGCGGGACCAGTGCCAATGCGCGACTGGCAAATTCGGCAGCTGCTTCTCCGTTGCCTTGCCAACTATTTAATGTCCCAAGATATAACCAAGCCAATGGCTCGTTTGGATTCAGCTCAATGGCCTGTTCATAAAGCGATGCAGCGCCATCCAAGTCTTTATGGAAAAAGCTCCTGACTAGTCCTGCAACGGACAACGCAAACGCGCTATTGGGAGACAAATCGATCGCCCTGCTTGCAAGATCAGTCGCAATCATCCTGTCTTGTGCGGGATTGCTAGAAAGCCCGCGATTCACGCGAATTGCATGCCACTTGGCCAACCATGCAATGACCTCCGCATGTCGGGGGTGACGTTCCATCAGAGTTGATAGCGCCTGTTCACTTTTGACAAAATTGGCAAGGTTTGAATGATGCACACTGCCAACGCCGGAAAAATACAAAGTCTGACTTGCAAGTGACGGAAGCGGCTTGTAAAAAGTTGCGTTGACCTCTGCGTTCATTAGCGCTTTGTGCGCGTCGTCGGCAATGCGCTGGGTGAGTTCGCTGTTGAGTTGTAAGAGGTCGGCGACTTGGCCTTCGATTCGATTGGTGAACAATATTTGTTTAGACGCATTGTCAAAAAGTTCGAATGTCACCAGCAAATTGCTATTGGTTGCGCTTCCAGTACTTAGGTAGCTTCCAGTCAGGACATACCGAACTCCGAGAATTTGAGAGATATCGAGTTTGGTGTCTTCCCTCTCTCGAAAGCTGGTACTAGCAAAGCGCGAAATGACATTTAGTTCACGCGTGCGGCCCAACTGTGCAATAACGCCGTCAACAATCAATTCACCTACCGAATAGAAATCGACAGCTTTACTTTTGCTTTCGAACGGAACGACGGCAATTGAGAGGCGCAGGTTTTCAATGTATTCCCGCTCCGGCACCAGCACAGGCCGTGGTCCTGGCGGCCCAATGCGGTAGGCGCGAACGGGTTCTTCCACATGCTTTAAATAGCATTCACCCATGTCTTCCACGTCAGCGTCCAGCCCATCAGTCAACTGGTCGCGCACGCTGGCGCTGGCAATGGTTTCCCCTGGCCCGGCCAGGCCTGCCAGGCGCGCTGCCAGGTTCACGCCACTGCCGTAGATGTCGATGGCGTCCACATACACCGGGGTGGCGTTGATGCCCACGCGCAGCCACAGTTGCTGGTCTTGCCCCCGGCCTTGGTTGGCGGGCTGAATCATTTTGTGAAGGGCGGTGGCCACCTGCACGGCGTCGCGCGAATGGTCAAACTCAGCCAGCAGGCCGTCGCCCAGTGATTTGACGATGCGGCCGCGGTGGCGGGGGATCAGCTTGCTGGCCTTTTTGGTAAAGCCGTGCCAGCGTGCCACCACGCCGCTTTCGTCTTGCGCCATCAGCCTGACTGACTCCACCAAATCCATCACCAGCACCACCTTGTTTGTTCTGGGCAAAGCCGGGCCATCTGCATACGCGCCGTCCACCTCGTTGGCGGCGGCACTGGTTTCAGTGTCAGCTTGCGGCTTGCCGTCTCCAATGGTGCCGGATTCGTCTGGATTTGTGTGCGCGGGCATACCTCAAATTGTGGATGAACTGGCGTCAGCTTCCAAGAGGGCAAACCGCCCGATTGCGTTTTTTGAAGCGGTTCATACCCCCGATGGGGTATATCAAGGGGGTTTTCTACCCTGTTCGGAGGATGCGGCAAATCATTCGCAGCGATGCAATGGAGTCCTCATCAACCACTTCGAGCAGGAGTTCATCATGTCAATCCGTTCTCTCCCCCAGCGCGGTCAGCGCTTGTCGCGTCTTCACACTACCTTTGCTGCAGTCACTTTGGCAAGCTTGACGGCTTGCGGCGGCAGTGGCGACGACAGCGCCAGCCCTGCGGGTTCGGCCACGCCCGTGCCGACACCCGTTTCCGAAAAAGTCACCCTCACTGGCACAGTGGCCGTTATCAAAGCCGTCAAAGGCGCAACTGTCTGTTTGGATCTCAACGCCAGCAAGGCGTGTGATGCAGACGAGCCCACTTCTGCCGTCACAGGGGCCGACGGTGCCTACAGCATCACCTACGACACGGCTACTTTGACCAAAGAGAAAGCCGCTGCAGCCGCCTTGGTGGCAGCCATTCCCACTACTGCGGTGGATGCCAATGATGCAGCCGCTGTGCTGACCACCACAGCCTATGTACTGACTGCCCCTGCAGGCAAGACGGCGCAGGTCAATCCCTTAACCACGCTGGTGCAGACCGGTGTCGCCGCAGGCATGAAGCTCGCTGACGCCGAGGCCGCCGTCGCCGTGCAGCTGGGGGTAAGTGCCAGTGATCTTTATGACTACCAGGCCAATACCCAAACTGCAGGACCATTGAATGACAACCCGCAGACGGTCGCATCCATCGTCAATGATGCCCTCGTCAATGGTGTGGCAGTGAACGTGACACCCTTGGCGGACAGCAGCGCATCGGCTTCGCAGTTGGCGTCACTTACCTATACCGATGCCAGCAATTACTACATTCGCACCTTCGCGAATGCCACTGATGGAAAGGACACTGGTATCGTCCGCACCTCTGATACACGCGCGCAGTTGTCAAAAGGTGTGGCACTTGCCGACAGTGTGTTGTTTGCAAATGTCTATCTCACGCCTAAGGGTTGGGTGCGTTGCGATGCCACAGGCTTTGATGGCACACGCGGGCGCCCAACGCGCTCAGCCTTTTGCGGCGGTGGCCAACAATCCGCGGGCTACACGGTCGAAACCAACATTGCCGGCAAGAACATGGGTGAAGTCATCCGCGGCATGCAGGCCGCCACGGACGGCAGCAATACCATCACCATGGATTCGACCTTGGTGAACAATGCGGTTTTCCCAGATGGTGCGACATTGAACACCCGCAAGAACACCTTGCTGCGGCAGCATATTTGGGTCAACAACATCAACTCCACCAACGAGTTGTTGACTGGCGCAAACTATGCCAGTGTTGAGACCTTGATCAAAGCGCGCCAAGTGGCCAATGTCAAACTGGCACCCAAGGCCAACAGCGGCTTGACATGGCTCGGCTTAACCGAGGACAACAACCACTGGCTGGCGGGTGCCTTTACGGACGAGGTCAGCGGCGTTCAATACTATTCCTGCACTTTCGTGGCAGATGGTTCCAACTATGACACCTGCGCAGAGGCTGGTAAGGGCAGCTTCAAGATCGTGACCCAAGATGGTGTTCGATTGATCAAGTTCAGTGGTCAGCCCAACCCTGTCAGCACAGCTAGCTTTACGGTCGGCTACGGCGAATACGCGGCGGGCACGATGGTGCGCTTTCGTGAAGTCAAGCCCGATACAACTTACACCGTCACTAGGTCGGCTCGCCTGAACGGCACCGCCTGGGATGCCCTGCGCAAGGCCTTGAGCCTCTAAGTGGCGCTCAACGGGGCTCGCACCAAAAGCTTTCACTGATGCGAGCCGCAGATTGTTTGAGGCAGGCAAACAGCGAGGGCATCGACGCCCCGAACGCCACCTTGCATCGCCGGTTGGTGAGTCATTCGGTCAGATGCAAATCCTGCTGGTGGCCTGTCTTCATCCGCAAGGGCGTCTGCTGAACGGGCTGGTGGCCAAGGCCTCGCAGCCCGTTTTTCTTCCCCAGGTGTCCCCACCACGCCTGGGGACATTTTTCATTCAGATCGGATACTTGGTGTCAGACCTAAACGCCGCTGCAACAGCGCGCTGCTGGTGGTGTATTGCAGTGACCCCGTCTCGCCTGGGGTGACGAGCTCCGCTGCTGCATAGGCAGCCATGATGCATTCATGAAACCCACACGCGATCAGCTTCTTTTTACCGGGGTAAGTGTTGATATCGCCTACCGCAAAAATGCCCGCTTGGCTGGTTTGGCTGGTCGCAGGGTCAATCACCAATTGCTTGGTGTGCATGGCCAGGCCCCAGTCGGCGATGGGGCCGAGTTTGGGCGAAAGCCCTGTGGCGGCCAGCACGGTGCTTGCGCTTACACAGTGCGCACTGCCCTCGGGTGCTGTGAAGCAAAGCTGTGCCAGCTGTCCGTTGGCATCGGCTTGCAATTGGGTGGGCTGTCCGGTGTATTGGGTGACGCGGCCCGCTTGGCGCAATGCTGAAAATTTTGCCAGGGTATCGGCGCTCGCGCTCAAAACTTCGCGGCGGTACAGCAGGCTGATGCTGTTGGGGCGGTAGGCTGTGTCAAGTTCGGCTAACTGGATCGCCCAGCTCAGGGCCAATTCATCGCCCCCAAACACCACTACCCGCATATCCTTATTGGGTTTTATGCTCTCAAAATGGTAGTGAAATTGTTGGCCCAAAAATGACTCTGCGCCGTCCAGCTTGAGGGTTTTTGGGACAAAGGCGCCCACTCCAGCGGCAATCACCACCACCTTGGCCTGAAACTTGAGCCCTTTGTCGGTACTGCATAGCCAAGCGCCAGTCGAAGGCGTCAGGCCATTGACCAGTTGGCCCAAATGAATGGGGTGCGCAAAGGGGCGAATTTGCTGCTGCAGCCGCTCAATCAGCTCAAGCCCCGTACACACTGGAATGCCGGGAATGTCGTATATGGGCTTGTCTGGGTACAGCTCGGCACACTGGCCGCCCACATGGGGCAGTGCGTCCACGATGTGGCAACGCATGCCCAGCAGGCCTAGCTGGAATGACTGGTACAGACCGACAGGGCCTGCACCGATGATGAGAGCGTCTGTCTCGTAGGATGGTGCCGTCATTGCCATGGCTTTAATTGCCGCGTTATGGCATCTGGATTCTGTCTCTCATCCATGATGGCAATCACGGTCACTGTTTCCCCGTCAAATTGGTAGTAAACAGAATAGGGAAATCGCTTGGAACTGGTTCTATAGATACCCGGCAATGCTTGAACATGAATGCCTGCAAATATGCTGAGGGCATCAATGTCGGAGCTGAGGCAGCCCAAGAAGTAGTTTCCCAGACCAGCCTCTTGAGCGTCATAGAACCAGTAGCCGTTTTGGAGGTTTTCTTGCGCTTCGTGCGTGAGTTGAACCGCAAACACACTCAAGTCTTGCCCAAAAGCTCAAGTTGTTGCTTGGCTTGGCTCCAGGGGGTCACGCGTCCGGCCGCGACATCGGCCAAACCGCGCTCAATGCCTGCTTGGTGATGGGGCGGTAAGGGGCGGGCCTGATCAGCGACTTTGTCCAGGGTGCCCCAAAGCAGCTCCATCGCGGCAAGGCGGTCGGCCAATGGCAAGGCCACTAAGGTCTTGGACAGTTCTGAGAATTGCATTGTCGCCATCCTAGATCAAATCAAACCTTGATGCGAGCCTTGGCGCAAACTCAGCGCACCAACTCCTTGAGCTTGTCGGTCTTGTCTTTCCAGTCATCGGCATCAGGCAGCGGCGCTTTGCGCTTGGTGATGCTCTTCCAGCCGCTCAGCACGGCCAATTCGGCATTGAGCTTGATGTACGGGATTTGGTCTTTGGGTGTGTCTTCTTCGGCAAAGATGGCGTTGACTGGGCACTCGGGGATGCAGACGGCGCAGTCGATGCATTCGTCGGGGTCGATCACCAGCATGTTGGGGCCTTCGCGGAAGCAGTCCACGGGGCAAACGTCTACGCAGTCGGTGTACTTGCAACGGATGCAGGCTTCGGAAACGATGTGAGTCATGTCAGGTCTGTAATTTGGGCACTGAGGGGTGCAGAAAGGGGGTGCTAACCGGGATTTTAATTTATCCCGGCCGCTTTCTCGGGATTAACCCTGAACCAGTGCTGCACCAGAGGTCTTGTGGCTGGCAGTGTCCACCAAAATCAGTGCGCCCATGACCCGGCTTTGGGCATAGGGCAGGGTTGCCAGTGGCTCCTGCAAGGCCAGCACCACATGGCCAATGGCATTGGCGGGCAGTTCGGTCGCGTCTTCTTCCGCCAAGGTGTTGATGTCTAGGCGGTGTACCACGCGCTGCACCTTGGCCTTGACCCAGCGGTGGCCGTGCAGCAGCCAATAGGCCCGGCCAGGGATCAGCGGTTCGTCGTCCATCCAGGCCACGGTCACTTGCAGTTCGCGCTGAGGCGTAAAAGCCAGCGGGGCCAGCAGCCAGTCGCCACGGCTCACATCAACTTCACGGTCCAGCACAATGCCAGCGCTGTGGCCAGTGGCGACTTCGCCCGGCACGCGGGCATGGTTCAACACTTGCGCCACGATGGCTGATTTGCCCGAAGGCAAGATGTTGACCGTGTCGCCCACGCGCACCTGACCCGTGGCAATGCGGCCCCAGAAGACGCGGCGGCCTTGGCTGGTGTCTGCGCTGCTAGAGAACTTCTCGACCCATTGCACCGGGAAAGCAAAGGCTTGCTTAGCGTCTGCTGGGGTGTTGGGCAGTTCTTCCAAAATGCTCAGCAGCGAAGGACCGTTGTAACCCGCCCAGCCTGGTGTGGCGTCCACCACATTGTGGCCAGCCAAAGCTGACACGGGTACAGTGGCTGCCACCGAAACGCCACCTTCAGCGGCAAAGGTCTGGAGCGCCGCGCTAATGTGGGCAAACGCCAGCGCCGGGTCTGCCACCGCGTCCAGCTTGTTCACGGCAAACACAATGCTGGGTACGCGCAGCAGCTTGGCCAGCAGGCTGTGGCGGCGGGTTTGCGGCAAAAGCGTGAGGGCAGGGTTTTGCCAGTCCAGTTTGGTAGCGTCCACCAACACCACTGCAGCGTCGGCGGCGCTGGCGGCGGTGACCATGTTGCGGGTGTACTGCTCGTGCCCAGGGGCGTCGCCAATGATGAACTTGCGCTTGGCGGTAGCAAAGTAGCGCCAAGCCACGTCGATGGTGATGCCTTGCTCACGCTCGGCTTGCAAGCCGTCAGTGAATCGGGCCAAGTCCACGGTTTGCGTGGCGACATCGCCGTTGTGGCTGGTGTGCGTCACGCTGGCCAATTGGTCTTGCAGCACTGTGCGGCTGTCCACCAGCAGGCGGCCAATCAGCGTGCTCTTGCCGTCGTCCACGCTGCCGCAGGTGATGAATTTAAGGGCGGATAGTCCGTTATGGCTCATGGTATTTGCTTTGGTAGCTATGGTTTGTGTAGCGTTTGGCATCAGAAATAGCCATCCTTCTTGCGCTTTTCCATCGAGGCTTCGGACGTTTTGTCGTCCATGCGCGTCGCCCCGCGCTCGCTTACTTCCACACCCAGTGTTTCCACCACAATCTCTGCTGCGTTGGCGGCGCTGCTGGCCACAGGGCAGGTGCAGGTGATGTCGCCCACGGTGCGAAAACGCACTTCGCGTTTCACCACTTCTTCGCCTGCGCGAGCAGGGGTCAGCGGAGTCACAGGCACGAGCAGGCCTTTGCGTTCCACCACTTCGCGCTGGTGGGCGTAGTACAGGCTGGGCAGCGCGATGTTTTCACGCTCAATGTATTGCCACACGTCCAGCTCGGTCCAGTTGCTGATGGGGAACACGCGGAAGTGTTCGCCGGGCTGCAGCTTGGTGTTGAACAGTGTCCACAGTTCGGGGCGCTGGTCTTTGGGTTGCCACTGTCCAAAACTGTCGCGGTGGCTGAAGATGCGCTCTTTGGCACGGGCTTTTTCTTCGTCGCGGCGGGCACCGCCAATGAGTGCGTCAAAGCGGAATTCTTCAATCGCTTCCAGCAAAGTGACTGACTGGTGCACGTTGCGCGACTCGCCGGGGTGGGCCAGGCGCACGGTGCCGCGCTTCATCGATTCCTCGACATTGCGCACGATCAGATTGGCTTGCAGTTCCTTGGCGCGGCTGTCGCGGAAATCGGTGACCTCCACAAAGTTGTGGCCGGTGTCGATCATCAGTAGCGGGTAGGGAATGCGTCCCACGCCAAAGGCTTTTTCTGCGCACTTGAGCATCACCAGCGAATCCTTGCCGCCGGAGAACAGCAGGGCAGGGCGCTCAAAGGTAGCGGCCACTTCGCGCAGGATGAAGATGGTTTCTTCTTCCAGGGCGTCCAGGTGTGCATTGCTGACGGCGTGGGCCAGGGCTTGCAATTCAGTAGCGGTAGGGGCGTTCATGCTGGGCTGCTCTCAATAGATTCGTTGTCAGTGGATTCGTGTTTGACGTGCAGGCCGCATTCCTTGGCGGCACCGCCCTCGAGTTCTGCTTCCCACCACCAGCGACCGGCGCGGAAGTCTTCACCCATGCTGATGGCACGAGTGCACGGCGCGCAGCCAATGCTGGGGAAAAACTGGTCGTGCAGTGGGTTGTAGGCCACCTTGTTCTGGGCGATGTAATGCCAGACGTCTCCCCAGGTCCAGTTGGCCAGGGGGTTGAACTTGACGCGTTCTTCGCTGGTGTCGATCAACAGCACCTCGGCGCGAGCGTCGGACTGCTCGCGGCGCAGGCCGGTGATCCATGCCTTTTGGCCTTTGAGCGCGCGTGCCAGGGGCTCCATCTTGCGAATGCCGCAGCAAGCTTTGCGCAGCTCGATGCTCTTGTACATCGCATCCGTGCCTTCACGCGCAACGAACTGGATGACCACTTCAGCAACAGGCTCAAACACGGTGACGGGCGCTTTGGACTGAGCGACGGTTTGATGCATCAAGTTTTCAGTCTCGGTGTGCAACACACCGGTATTCAGCACGAACACAGGAATGTTCAGGGCCAGGCGGTTGATCAGGTGGGTGATCACCACGTCTTCTGCGCCGAGTGATGAGGCCTGTGTGACGGGCGCGTAGTCGGCAGCGGCGTGTTGCAGCAGCGCGATGGTGGCGGTCAGCTTGTCTGCGAAATCTTTGGAGGGCTTCGCGTTGAGTTCAATGGCGCTCATGCTGCTTCTCGTGCAAACAGCGGGGCGGTTTGCACCGCATCACCCTGATAAAACGCGTTGAAGCGGTCAAATTGGCGCTGTGCGTCGCTGGCATCCACGCCTTCGCGCAGCACGGCGCTGTCAAAACCACTGCGCTGCATCTGTACCAGTTGGTCGATCAGCACGTCGCCAGTGGCGCGAATCTCGCCTTTGAAGCCCAAACGGCGGCGGATCAGAAAAGCCTGGCTGTAGGCGCGCCCGTCAGTGAACTTGGGAAAGTGCAGGTCCACGCGCTCGATGCCATTCAGGTTCAGCGTCAGCGGGTCGGTGGTGTTGTCCACGGCAACAGATTCACCGGTTCCGGCATGCTGGTGGTCAATGTTTGCTATCAATTTCATAATATTCGATCAATCCTGAACAGCTTTAAATTTCAAAAGCAATCGGCAAAGTGGCTTCGCGGCGAGTCGATTCACGCGCGCCATTGGCGGCTGCCTTGAAGGGCTCATGGCCCAGGCGCTTGAGGGCGTTGATAAAGGTCTCGCCTGCCTGGCGGTGGGCTTTGTAGGTGTCCAGCAAGGCTTCGATCACGTCAGGCACTTCGGCGGCGGCAAACGAGGGGCCAACCACTTTGCCCGCCACGGGCGCGCCGCTGAGGGCTGAACCGTCTGAGCCTGCCAGCGTGATCTGGTACCACTCCTGGCCGTCTTTGTCGACGCCCAGAATGCCAATGTGGCCGCTGTGGTGGTGACCGCAAGAGTTGATGCAGCCGCTGATGTGCAGGTCAATTTCGCCCAAGTCAAAGAGTTCGTCCAGGTCTTGGTAACGCTCGGTGATGGCTTCAGCAATCGGAATGCTGCGGGCATTGGCCAGGGCGCAGAAGTCACCACCCGGGCAGGCGATCATGTCGCTCACCAAACGGATGTTGGGCTTGGCCAGGCCCAGCTTGCGGGCAGCACGCCAAAGTTCTGGCAACTGGTCGCAGCGAACCCAGGGCAGCAGCACGTTTTGGTCGTGGGTGACACGCAGTTCGCCTGCGCTGTACTGGTCAGCCAAGTCAGCCACGCGCTCAAGTTGTTCGGCGGTGGCGTCTCCTGGGGCTTGGCCCAGGCGTTTGAATGACAGGGTGACGGCGCGCAGGTCAGGGTTTTTGTGGGCGGCCACGTTTTGCTGCAGCCAGCGGCCAAACTCAATGTCGTCCTCGGCGGCCGCGCGCAAGATGTTGGCGATCTTGGCGTCGGCATCGGCGCGGTTGCAGTTCAGTGCAGGGGGCACGAAGCTCGCGCTCACGCGGTCCAGTTCGGCCTGGGTGATGGTGTGGGGCGCACCGTCTTGTTCCACAATGGCGCGGTACTCGGCTTCCACATCGTCAATGTACTTTTGGCCTTCTGCCTTCACCAAAATCTTGATTCGGGCTTTGTACTTGTTGTCGCGGCGACCGTAACGGTTGTACACACGTACCACGGCTTCCAGGTAGTTCAGGATCTGGTCCCAGGGCACAAAGGCGCGGATCTCAGTGCCAATGACCGGTGTACGGCCCATGCCACCGCCGACCAGCACCTTGAAGCCAACATCGCCAGCTTCGTTGCGCAACACGTGTAGACCGACGTCGTGCCAAGCGGTGGCAGCACGGTCTTCGCGTGCGCCGCTGATTGCGATTTTGAACTTGCGGGGCAAAAAGGCGAATTCTGGGTGCAGCGTGCTCCACTGGCGCAAGATTTCAGCAAAAGGGCGAGGATCTGCAATCTCGTCCACCGCAATGCCAGCGCGCTCGTCGGTGGTGATATTGCGGATGCAGTTGCCGCTGGTCTGGATGCCGTGCATGTTGACGCTGGCCAGCAAATCCATCACGTCGGCAGACTTGGCGAGTGGAATCCAATTGAACTGGGCGTTCTGGCGCGTCGTGAAGTGGGCGTAATTGGTGGGCAGAGGTTTAGAGCCAAACTGGCCTTGCGCGAGGTTGGCCTCATTGATCACGGCTGCCTCAGGCGTGTCGTAGTCGCGGGCGATTTTTGCCAGCACCCGCACTTGTTGGCTGTTGATTTCGCCATACGGCACAGCCACACGCAGCATGGGGGCGTAGCGCTGCACATACCAACCGTTTTGCAAACGCAGGGGCAGAAATTCTTCGCCCGTGATCTTGCCGGACTGGAAGCGCTCTAACTGGTCGCGAAACTGTGCCGCGCGCTGGCGGATGAACTGCTTGTCAAATTCGGTGTATTGGTACATCGTTGTCTTTTCAGGAAATCAAATAGCGATCAGCTTGATGCCGGCGTAGGCCAACAGCACAGAGAGCAGGGAACGGATGACGCGGTCTGGCGTCTTGAGCACTAGGCGTGAACCCAAGTAAATGCCAGGAATGGAGCCCGCCAGCAGCTTCAAAAGCAAGGGCCAGTCCACTGAGCCGATTGAGGCGTGTCCCAGACCCGCGACCAAAGTCAGCGGCACGGCATAAGCAATGTCTGCCGCCACGATGCGGGGCAGGGGCAGTGCGGGGTAGAGCAGCATCAGCACGGTCACGCCAATGGCACCCGCGCCCACGGAGCTGATGGACACCAGCGTACCGATGGCTGCGCCAAACAGAACGGGCAGGGCCCAGTGACGTGGCGTAGAGGCCTTGCGCAAATCCTCGGGCGCGATGCTGCGAGGGATGTTTTTGCCGCGAATGGCTTTGTAAAGCGTGGCCAGCGCCGTCAAGATCAATGCCAATCCCAAGGTAGTGGTCATGATGTGCTGCACATCGGGGTTGGCTGGCCCCAGGGTGTGCAAGACATAAATGGTGGCCAGTGCGGCGGGAATGCTGCCCAGACTCAGCAAGCCCACCACGCGCCAATCAATCAACTTGGCGCGGGCTGAAGCCACGGTGCCGCCAAACTTGGTGCCAGCGGCAAACAGCAAATCCGTGCCAATGGCCAGGTAAGGCTTGATACCAAAGCCAAAAATCAGCAGCGGCGTCATCAACGAGCCGCCGCCCACGCCTGTCAGGCCAACCACCAGCCCGACAAAGAAACCCGCAATCACAAAAGCAAAATCATGCATGGCCGCGACTGTATCGGCGGTTCTACATAATTCAAACTATTTGTTTATTGGTTTCTTATTCATTTTTGGGTATATGCACCGCAGTGGTGCAATTGATGCGTGGTTTGGGTTTCAGGCCAGCGCGAGCAAGGCCAGTCCCAATGTCGCAGGAACGGTTTGAATGAACAAAATCTTGCGGCTGGCGGTGGCTGCGCCATACAAGCCTGCCACGGCCACACAGATCAGGAAGAACACCTTGACGCCAACGCCCGCACTGCCCAGACTCAGGCCCCAAAAGAGTCCCGCCGCCAAAAAGCCGTTGTACAGCCCCTGGTTGGCGGCCAAAACTTTGGTTTGTGCGGCTTTTTCAGGCGTATTGCCAAAGGCTTTCAAGCCTTTAGGCGTTTCCCACAAAAACATCTCCAGCACCAGAATGTAGACGTGCAATAGCCCGATCAAGCCGACAACGATATTTGCCGCCGTACCCATCATGGCTTCACCTGAATGCCGTTGCCAAAAGCCACGCGGCCTTTGATTTCCTCCGCCTGAGGCTTGGGGTCAGCGTAATACCAGATCGCGTCCGCCTTCAGCTCGCCATCCACCAACAGCGACAGGTAGCTGGCTTGGCCCTTCCAAGCGCACGTGGTTTTGTGGTTGCTGAAAGTCACGTACTCACGCTTGAGACTGCTTTCAGGAAAGTAATGGTTGCCTTCCAAGACGACGGTGTCGTCGGATTCGGCAATGACGGTATTGTTCCAGGTGGCTTTCATGGGGACCTTTTTTGCAAGCGCTGAGCTGCGCGCTAAGCCCTATTGTCGGTCAAGCCCCAGACCCCGCAAGCCCCGCAAACCGCCTATACATTGTCAAGGCACCGTCAATGCTGAGATTTGGCCCAGCGCACGATATCGGCGGCGCCCATAGCCCCCGCCTGCCTGGCGATTTCTCGCCCATTCACAAACAGCGCCAGGGTAGGGATGCTGCGAATCTGGTAGCGCGCAGCCAAGTTTTGAGCCTCTTCGGTATTGACTTTGGCCACTCGAATGTGGGGTTCAAGTTGACCCGCCGCTTGTTCGTAGGCGGGCGCCATCATCTTGCACGGCCCACACCAGGGCGCCCAGAAATCCACCAGCAATGGAATTTGGCTGCGGGTCAGATGCTTATCGAACGACGCCTCATCCAGCGCAACGGGGTGCGCATCAAAAAGGGCTTGTTTGCACTGACCGCAGGTGGGCGCACTGCCCAGCTGATCGGCCCGGACCCGGTTGGTGGTGTGGCAGTGGGGGCAGACGATGTGAAGTGGCGAATTCATTCAAAGTATTTTGGGTCAAGTGGGTGATTTCCAAGCCCTGAAAAGTGGTCCGATTAGAGTAAGCTTTCCAGGGTGTGCGCTAGTAGGTTTGACCTTGGTCAAGGGCAAGGACATTTAAACGGCGCAGCATACTCATATCTTCAACTCACGTTTAACGAGACAACCATGTTCAAGCACATCCTTCTGGCGACCGACGGTTCCGCAGCATCTGAGCACGCAGCCAATATGGCGGTCGATTTGGCACGTACACATCAAGCCAAGTTGACGGTGGTTTTTGTCGTTGATCCTTATCCCTACATGGGCATTGGCGAAGCCAATCCTTTGGGCTTTGATGCCTATATGGGTGCCGCGCAGGCCCAAGCTGCCGCAGCACATTCGCATGTGTCTGATCTGTGCAATCAAGGCGGGGCCGTCGTTTCCATGCAAGCCCGCATGCTGGAAAACGTGGGCGCGGCCAGCGGCATTGTGCAGACGGCCAAGACGGAAGGCGCTGACCTGATCATGGTGGGCTCGCATGGCCGCAGCGGCATTGCCCGTCTGATGCTCGGCAGCGTGGCGGGCCGTGTGGTCAGTGAGTCGCCAGTGCCTGTGCTGGTGGTGCGCTGATCCTTCGCAGCATGACCCAAGCATCTGACGCCAAACCGCGCCTAGAAGTCCTACCACGTGACCTGTCGGCCTACCGGCAGGGCAATGTGGGCGTGGACTATGTGCATCGGTTTGAATCTGGCAAACCCGGACCCCATGTCGTGATCAATGCGCTGACCCACGGCAATGAGTTTTGCGGCATGGTGGCCGCAACTGACTTGTTGGACCGTGGCGTGCGTCCGCTGATTGGCACGCTGACTGTGAGCTTTGCTAACGTGGCAGCTTACGAAACTTTTGATGCGGCGCAGCCGTTTGAGAGCCGCTTGCTGGTGCATAACTTCAACCGCATCTGGTCGTCTGATTGGCTCGATGGAGCTGTCGACAGCCCAGAGTTGCGTCGTGCGCGCGACATGCGGCCCGTGATGGACGCAGCGGACCATATTCTGGACATCCACTCGACCAGTCAGGATGTGGAACCGTTTTGGGTGTATCCCGGTTTTGATCGCAATGCGTCAGTTGCCTTGGCGATTGGCATGCCGAGCATTCACCTGGTGATGCCCAATGGTTTAGGCGGATCGGGTCCGCCGCTGATTCAATACGCCCGCTTTGGGCAAGCAGGCGGCAACACAGGCGCGGCGATGGTGGCCGAATGTGGCCAGCATTTTCACCAAGCAACTGCCGATTGCGCGGTTCAAGTGACGCATGGTTTCCTGGCCCATTTTGGCTTGGTCAAGCCTGAGCCACAGACTACCCCAAAGCCTATCCAACGGCGTTTTGAGCTGCAGCACACCCATGTGATCAAAACGACCGAGTTTGCCTTTACACGCCCATGCATCGGGTTTGAAGTGTTCGCCAAGGGCGAGTTGGTGGCCACGGACGGCGCAGAAGAAGTCCGTGCGCCTTGCGACAATTGCACCATCCTCATGCCCGCACGCGAGGCGATTGTGGGGCGCGAAGGCGTTTACCTAGCCAAGCCTTTGGATTAAACGACATGAGCACCCTGAAAGCCCCCACCGATCCAGAAACCAATCCGCGTGTGAAGGCGGTGTTTGACGACATCCGCGCGACGCGCCAGACTGACTTCATCAACAACCTCTGGCGGCAGTTGGCGTTTGACCCTGCCTTGCTGGAAGCGACTTGGGCTGAAGTGAAACACGTGATGGCGCAGCCGTCTACCTTGGACCCGTTGACCAAAGAGCTGATCTACATCACCGCCTCCATCATCAACGGTTGCAGCTACTGTGTGCACTCGCACACCGCAGCAGCCAAGTCCAAAGGCATGACCGATGCGCAGCATGCCGAGTTGATGGCCATTGTGGGACTGGCGGCCAAGACCAACCAGATTGCCACGGCGCTGCAGGTGCCGCTGGATCCGGTGTTTGACAAGGGCTGACAAGGCTCTCGGTTTCATCTGCGTCAGCTTTATCAGGGTCAGGTGGCGGGAAGTTGCTTCTGCAAAAAGCGCAAGACATTGCCACCCATCAGGTCAGCCACCTCCGATTCGGTGAAGCCCGCACCCAGTAGACCTTGCGTGATCAACACCAGGCCGGTGGTGTCAAACGCCGTAGCGGTGGCCCCGTCAAAATCAGAGCCCAAGGCCACATGCTTGACGCCGACCAAGTTCACGGTATATCGGATGGCCTTGACGATTGATGCGGCGTCGAGCCCGCAAACCGCGCCCTCGAAGTAGGCGATACCGATGACACCGCCGGCTGCGGCAATCGCGCGAAGGTGGGCATCACTCAGGTTGCGCGGCCCGGGGCAAGTGCCTTGCACGCCGGTGTGTGATACCACAACGGGGCGTCTGGCGACCGCCAGCACATCGTCAATCAGCTTGGGTGACGCGTGGGCCAAGTCCACGATCATTTTCTTTTCTTCCAGCCGCTTGATCACTTGCCGCCCAAAAAGTGTGAGCCCGCCTTTATCCAGGCCGTGCGCCGATCCGCCCACTTCGTTGTCAAAAAAGTGGGTCAAGCCGGTCATCCGAAAACCCGCGTCATACAGCTTGTCAACGTTTTCCAGTTTGCCTTCAAGGGGCTGCAATCCTTCGGTCGCCAAGAGGGCTGCAAGCTTGCCACCAGAAGGTGATTTATCTTTGAATGCCGCAACCAAATCGGCCTGACTGCGAATGACGTGCATGTGGCCATCGCTGCCAGCGGCTGCTGAATGCAGTTTTTCGGACTGGTACAGGGCGCGCTCCAGCAAGCTGCCCCAGGTGCGGGTGGGCCAACGCTGCGCCATGACCAGCATGGTGATGTTGTCCGTGTCGCCTGCATTGCTTTCAAAGTTAATGCCTTTGGGTGTCTTGGTGACCGTAGAAAACACCTGCAGACTGACCCGGCCTTCGCGCAAACGGGGCAGGTCGCTGTGCCCGTAGTCGTAGCGACGAAGCAGATCGCGGGACCAGAGCAAGGCATCGTCGTGCAAGTCAGCTATGAACAGTTTGTCGTGCAAGGCTTTGGCCTGCTCAGTTGCTGGGTAGGGCGGCAAAAGTGCAGATTTGTTCGACTGCTTGTCGACCAGTGTGGGCAAGTAAAAGAAGATGCCCAAGCCAATAGCTGTTGCAGCGGCCAGTGTGATCAGAATTTTGCGTTTCATGGAAATGTTCTCTATTGCCTGTGAGGCTACCGCAGGCCTTTAGTAGTGCACACCGTATCTACCCTTGAGCCGCCGCCGCACATTGGGCGCGGGCAAAATAGCGCCTTATGTGCACCAACTACACCCCAACGGCCAGAGTCAGGCTCAAAGCCATGCAAATGGGCGTGGAGCACTTGCCGGTCAGCGACTGGCCGCCAGAGATATTTCCTGGATATGAGGCTCCCATCATCGTGGCCGCCGGCCAAAACGGTGCGCAGTGTCTGCTGGCCAAATTCGGTTTGATGCCCCGGTGGAGCAAAGATGCCAAACACGCCACCGAGCTAGCGCGGGGCACCTATAACTCCCGCAGCGAAACAGCGGCCATCAAGCCCAGCTTTCGTAGCCCTTGGCGGGAAAGCCAGTTTGCCCTGGCACCCATGGAAAATTTTTACGAACCTTGCTGGGAAACGGGGCAGGCTGTGCGTTGGGCCGTGTCGCGTGCTGATGGCGAGCCGTTCGCTGTGGCTGCACTCTGGGAGCGTTGGACAGACCCGGACGGCGGTGAAATTGTCCACAGCTTCAGCCTGCTCACCGTCAATGCAGACGGCCACCCCTTGATGGGCCGTTTGCACCGACCAGGGGACGAAAAACGCATGCCGGTGATTGTGTCGCCTGAGCATTACGGCGACTGGCTGCATGCCAAACCCAACGCCGCCATGGCATGGATGCAAACCACGGCTGCCGAACAGTTGCAAGGGGAAGCAGCGCCTCGTGCCTCACTGCGCAAGGCAAGGCCCAAGCCGACCCCAGCCCCTAGTGCCCCAGAGGATCTGAACTTGTCTTTGTTTTGAGGGTTTGTTTGTTCAACCAAGCCAGCAAAGTCGAATTAAACAAGTCCGCTTGCTGGCACATCACCCAATGGCCCGTGGCAAAAGGTTTGACAGCGCTGCCTTGTAGGTCGCCAATGCGGTCCAGCCAACGAGGGGATTGAAACTGAAATGGCTTTCGTTGCCCGTAGATGTAAAGCACAGGGCATGTGGGCTGAACCTTGGCGGCTGACTTAAATCCGCCAGCCAAGCCCAGCCACTGCATGGCGTACGGGTAGTTTTGCTTCCAGGTGATGCGCTCGGGTGAGGTAGGGCAGCGCATGGCTTTGGCCATGCCACGTGTCATGCGGTCAGCCAAGCCTGAATGAATATATTTGCCTAACAGCCAAGCCATGGCCAGCCAGAACTGGTAGCTGAATATTTGCCAGCGCGCTTTGCCGGTTAATGATTTCTGAAACGTTGCAGAATTGTGGTCGCCAATGTCTACGGCCGCGATTCTGGCCACTCGGTCTGGATGACGCGCCGCAAACTCGTAGCCAAAAATGCAACCCCAGTCATGCAATACGAGGGTGACTTGTTCATCCGGGCTGACACGGTCTACCACGGCAAGCAGCAGATCACACATGTCGTCCAGAGATGTGGCTTGATCCGGCAAGTCAATGTCAAAGCCAGGAAGTGTCAGGCGCACGCAGCGGTAGTCGACCTTTAAGGCGTCAACGGTCGCGTCCCAAAGGCGGTACGTGTCGGGCCAGCCGTGAAGCATCAGCAAGGTGTGCGGACCCGTGCCGTCCACCATGATCTGAACTTCATCGCTTGCCAATGGGGTTGTCTTTTTCATGAGCTGATTTTGCGCTTAGAACGCAGCGCCGTTCGCCTTAAAACCAGACTAAAACACGCAGAAATGATTTGCATCAAGGACAAATGCCCACCTTAGGCCTATGCTGCGGCAAGCCTTTTTTTGGAAACCTGTCACATGTCAAAGCTTGAATGGTCTGATGCCTTGTCCCTTGAACTGCCCGCCATGGACGATACACATCGGGAATTTGTGGCCTTACTCGCCGTGGTGGAGGCTGCCAGTGACGAGGCTGTGCTCGGCCAATGGTCCGAGTTGATCGACCACACTGACGCGCATTTTGGACAGGAAGACCGCTGGATGACCCAGACCGGGTTTTCTTCCAGCAACTGCCACAGTACCCAGCATCAGATCGTGCTGCAGGTGATGCGCGAAGGCTTGGAGCGCAAAGACATCCCCATGGTGCGCCAAATGGCATCTGAATTAGCGGTGTGGTTCCCACAGCATGCCCAAGCCATGGATGCCGCTTTGGCCCTTCACCTGCGCAGTGTTGGTTTCGATCCTGCCACGGGCGAGGTCAGCATGCCTAAGGCATTGCCTGACGAAGTGATACACGGCTGCGGTGGCTCCACCTGTTCCACTCACAGCACTGCTGCAGAGACTGAAGCAGCCACGGCATGAGTTCAGACGCCTCTGCGTCTGCGAGTGAAACCGAGGCCACCGCCGACATCCGTGGCAATGATGATGTAGGCCATCATCGCCCGTTTGAGGATGTGCAGGCACTGTTCACCGGCACTTTGTTTGTCGCACTGGGCGTCGTCATGTTCGGTCAAGCGGGCTTGCTGACTGGCGGCACGGCGGGCTTGGCATTTTTGATCCGCTATGCCACGGGCATGGACTTTGGCCTGGCCTTCTTCTTGGTCAACCTGCCGTTTTACGTGTTTGCATGGTGGCGCATGGGGCCAGCTTTCACGATAAAGACCTTTGCCGCAGTGGCCTTGCTGTCGCTTTTTGCCCATTTTCTGCCGCGCGGCATGGCGTTTGAGTACCTGTCCGCACCTTTGGCGGCGATCTTGGGCGGCCTCTTGTGTGGCGCAGGCATGCTGATGCTGTTTCGCCACAAAGCAAGTCTGGGCGGCATGAATGTGCTGGTGCTCTATTTGCAGGATCGCTGGGGATGGCGCGCTGGCAAAGTGCAAATGGTGATTGACTGCCTGATCGTGCTGGGCGCCATGATGGTGACGGACTGGCAGCGTGTGCTGCTGTCGGTGCTTGGCGCGGTGGTGTTGAACTTGACTTTGGCGATAAACCACCGACCTGGCCGCTATTTAGCGGTATAACCCCCCCCCGTTGCTTGCTCGCTTCGCGTAGCCTCATACCCCCTCAGGGGGCAACACCAGCGGCCTGGCAAAGCCAGTTCCACGGTGTTCGCTTGAAAAAAACACGACGCCGATTACGTCCGGCGGCCGATCAGGGAAGCTTTGGCTTGCCTTTAGGGATGACTGCCGTTTGTGGCGGACTGGGTCGGTCTGAACCAATCTGCTTCGGAGGAGAGGTGTCCTTCTTTGGCTTCTTCGCCATCTTGTTGCTACGTTGTTCGCCTTTGGCCATGGAAGAATCCTCCGGTGTCAGTCACGGGATGCAACTGCTGACAGGCATGGTAATGCAGCAAGCCCATGAAAAATGCCCGGCGCGGAAATTATTCCGGGCCAGGCATTGAAGCTTTTGGGGGCTGAAACAAGCGCGCCGGTCTAAGCGCGCATTGCCTGGGGCGCTTAAGCGCGGCGTGCGCGTGCCTTGCGGAATGCAGAAGTGACTTTGCTCTCAGGTGTCAGCACCTTGACCAAATCAGCCGACTTGGCTTCGATTTGAACGGCAATTTTCTTGACGGCAATGGCGGCAGGCACAGCGGCTTGGGCCAAGGTGTTCAGCGCGGTCATGCCTGTCTTGTCTTCAAACTTGCTGGCGTTGGCGGCCACTTGGCTCATGCCCAGACCGGTGAACTTGACCATGCCACCCACCACAGCGCTGGCGCTGTCAGTGGCCAGGGTGATGCCCTTGAGGTAGTAGCCGTTGATGAATTTTTCGGTGGCCAAGGCGTTATTGCGGGCTTCTTGCGACAGGGATTTGCCAGTCGATGCCAGGGCGCGCATGTAACGGTCTTCCAGGTAGCTGGAAATGCGCTCGCCGCCCACGCGGGAGGCCTTGATCACGTTGTTGGCGGTGTTACCGTAAGACTGAACGAGGTCGATGGCGATGGTGGACAGCGAAGTTGATTTCATGGCGTTACTCGGCAGAGGTAGTTGAGTGAATGCCTGAATTCTCCTGATTTACCCTAGTGAACGCGCCCTAAAAATCAAGGTGCGCGACTCTAGAACGCATATTCTTCAGGCCGCTGCAGCCGATTTCTTGGCCCGAGCCCGCTCCAGTGAAGCCGTGGCAAAAGGGATGTCCAGGCCATACATCTCGGCAAAGGCTTCCACCGTGTGGCTGCCAGATTCAAACGCGCGCAACAGGGCTTCGTCCCGTGCGCTGCGCTCGGCGGCGTCAGCCAACGCGGCGTTGGTGATGGTGTTGAGTGCTTCGTCTTTGGTCAGCACCAGTGCCGCATAGCTGTCGCGGGTCATGCCGCTGGCGTCAAAGGCCTGGGCGATGCGGTTGTGCAGCTCGCGCCGCACATCTTTGCCCGTGCGTTGGTGCTTGCGGCGGTAAACCTCGGCCAAGGCTTGAAAGATATGCAACGGTGCCATGGCTTCGACCACCTGCATGGCCAAGTCATGCCGGCCCATGCCAGCTGCCACCCCGTTCAAGTAACGGGTGGAGCGTGTATGCAGGCCCAGTGCTGTTTTCAAGGCTTCGCGCTCAAACACTTCTGGGTGCGCTTCTTGCAGATCCTGAAAAATGCCGCGCTTGAGGGGCACAGGGGTTTCACCAAACAGGGCGGGGTAGAGCGTGGCCAGTTGCTCCAGCACGGCATTTTTTTTGGGGGCAGGCGCAGCGGCCTTTTGGCGAGCGGTTGGGGGCTTCTTGGCAGGCGATACCTCGGTGGAGGCTTCGGCGGGAATTGCTGTGCCTTGCGTTGCAAGTTCGGTCATAACGGTCATATTGAATCGGCGGGGAGAATGCGTAACAAGGTCCGCATCATGCCACTGTGGCGATACGCCAGCGTCACACCATGCCCAGTTAATGCGTTTTCATTCTCTGCACATACCTGAGCACGGCAACAAAGCCAGCGGGGCCTAGAGATGCCAAATCACATATTCTTAGAAAAAAACACATGTTTCGGCAATACTGGTAAAGATAGTTTGCTATCAAAATAGGATTTATTGGCCCCGCTTTGCCGCATCCAGCACCTTGTCGGGTTTGACCAAGTTGATGGAGGCATAGCGGACTCGGATCAGTCCGTCCACTTGCATTTTTTGCATGACTTCGTTGATGCGCTGGCGGCTGGTGCCCAGCCAGTCCGCTAAATCGGCTTGTGAAACCTTCAGGTTCAATAAGATTTCGTCGCCTCGGGTCAGCCCATATAGGCCTGCCAAGGTATGCAAGAGCCGCGCCACACGGGTTTCCAGTGGCAGTGATTGATCAGATGCGAGTCGCTCGTAAAGCAGCCGGCTCCTAAACGCCATTTGCATTTCAAATGCAATGACCAAGCTCGGGTCAGCGGCGCGCAGTTCTTGCAAGGCCGCTTTGGGAATCAGCAGCACACTGCACCGACCCTTTGCACGCAGGTCATTGATGTGACCCAGCCCATCCAGCAATCCCACAATGCCCGTCGTGTCGCCTGGCTGCAAGTAACTGACCAGATGGCGGTGACCGTCGCTTCGGGTCAGGCTGGATTCCAGTGTGCCCGACACCACCACGTAAACAAACTGTGAGGGAGCACCGCGCAGGGCTAAGGCCTCTCCTTTGCCCAAATGGATCACTCTGCCTGCGCTAACCAGCGAATCCAAGGTGCTGGCCGGGCAGTCTCGGAACCCGAGCGCGCGCCCGATCAAACCTCGGGCTAACCCGAGTTCATGTGATGAAGCGATCGAATTTGTCATGAGACGGACAGACTGACTGGGTCACGCTTTCTACAGTGTTGGTTTGTTGAGGTGTTGACGCTGCGGCATGACTGCATTGAGTCGGGCGCGTCTCAAACGAATGTTACCTAAAGAAGCACTATGAACACTCCTGTTTTAACCCCAAATCCACCTGGTGGGCCCTGCGCGACTTCGCTTTTGGCGCAAATTCGTGCTGGCGGTACCACACACGTTGTGACGGTACCCGATTTTGTGCAGTTTGCGCTGCACGAAAAAATCCTTGCAGAAGGCAGCGGCATCAGAAACGTGTTTGCCTGTAGCGAAGACCAGGCACTGACGACCGCGACAGGCCTCTATATCGGCGGTGCCACCCCTGTGCTGATGATGCAAAACCAGGGTCTGTACAAATGCATGAACACACTGCGTGGAACCTGCATAGACGCGGTCGTCCCGATGGTCTTCTTTGTAGGCCAATTTGGTCGTGAGATTGAAAATTTTGGACGTCCAAGCACTGAATCCAAACGAAGCATGGTCCGTTTCATGGAGCCCGTGCTGGACGCCTTGGGTCTTCGCTACTGGTGCGTCGATGAAGACGCTGACGTGCCGCGCGTGGCCGAGGCCTTTGCGCACGCCAAGTCTGCCGAGACGGCTGCTGTCGTGCTGGTCGGCCGTCATGTCACCTGGAACTGAACTGGAGCACTGCATCATGAAACTAGGACATTCCTGCGCGGCCATTGCTGCCGCACGCAAGCAAATCTGCCCTGACGCACCATTGGTTGCCACCATGTCGGCACAGTTTGCCTTTGACATGCTGGGGGAAACGCACCGCCGTATTGACTCGGTGCCGCTGATGGGCGGCGCGGCGGGCATAGGTCTGGGCATTTCGCTGGCAAAGCCCGGCATCCCTGTGATCGTTGTGGACGCCGACTCCAGCCTGCTGATGGAACTGGGTGGCTTGGTGACCGTGGCACACAACAAACCTCAGCACTTCATCCATTTTGTGATGAACAACGGTGTGCAGTTCAACGGCATCGTCAACCTGCCGAACCCTGGCAGTGAGCCTACCTGTGCGTTTGCTGCTATGGCCAGTGCAGCCGGTTACCCCAGCGTGCACCGCATTGACAGCATGGACGCACTGGGTGCGCTGTTGCCCAAACTACTGACGGAGCCGGGGGCCTACTTTATTGAACTGATTGTGGAAGCTGATCCGCGCCGCGTCAGCCCGCAGACGCCTCAACCCATGATTCCTGAAATACAGTTTGTGCGCATGCGCCATGCGGTGCGTAGTCTCAAAGCTGCCCTCGCGGTCTGAGCGGACACTTATGGCTAGCGATACCTTTGACTTCATCGTGGTCGGCGCAGGCTCGGCGGGCGCGGCAGTGGCAGCACGCCTGTCGGAGAGCGGTAAACATACTGTATTGCTGTTGGAGGCGGGGCCCGCCGACAACAGTTTTTGGACCCGAATTCCACTGGGCACAGGCAAGGTGCTGGAGCAGGGCAAGCTCACCCGCAGCTTTTTTACCCAGCCCGACCCGCAGATGAACAACCGCAAAATCTACTGGCCACGTGGCTGGGTTGTGGGCGGCTCATCCACGGTCAACGGCATGATGTGGGTGCACGGCACACCGCATGAATACGACCTTTGGGCGCAAGATGGCTGCCCAGGCTGGGCCTATGCCGATTTGAAGCCCTGGTTTCGCAAGATTGAAAGCTACGCACAAGGCAATCCTGAGCACCGTGGGCTGGACGGCCCGGTGACCGTGTCGGAATTCAAACCCGTGGACGAATTGCCCGACGCTTTTCTCGACTCGGTGCAAGCCGCAGGCGTGGTAGACCGCGTTAAAGATTACAACGCGCTGGGCCTGGGCGGCAGCTACATGCAGTTCAACACGCGTAACGGCGTGCGCTGCAACACGCGCATGGCCTACCTTGATCCCGCTAAGGGGCGCGCTAATTTGACGCTGATGACCGGTGCCATGGTCAGTCGGATCTTGTTGCAAGGCAAGCGCGCTACGGGCGTGCGTGTCAATGTGCAGGGGCGGGAAGGCGACTACCACGCCAAGCGTGAAGTCATCCTGTGCGGCGGCACCTTTAATTCCTCGCAACTGCTGGAGCTCTCGGGTATTGGTCGGCGCGATGTCCTGGCAGATGCCAATGTGCCGCTGGTGCATGAACTGCCGATGGTGGGCGAGAACCTGTCCGAGCATGTGTACAGCCCGGTGGTGTACCGCGCCAAGCGCGAGGTGAGTTGGAACCGCGCTTTGAACAGCCCCATCGCGCAGGCGAAGTTGGCTGCACGATGGGCGGTTAGGCGCGACGGCCCCATGTCCAGCGTAACCATTACCGCGCATGCGTTTGCCCCCAAAGCATCAGGCGGCACAAACGCCGAGGTCAAAATTCAAATTCAGCAAGTTTCAAGCCCTGGCAACCGGGGTGCGGGCAAGATTTTGGTGGACGAATTTGACGGTGCCACCTTGGCATCTTTTCAGATTCGGCCCCGGTCACGTGGCACCTCGCACATTGGCAGCGCCGATCCGCTGGCCGATCCCGTCATGTTCTCGAATCACTTCACTCATCCAGAAGACTTGGAAGCATGTCTGACGGCATTTAAGCTGTCGCGAAAAATCGCCGCGACTGGCCCCTTGGCCAAACTGTTGGATGGGGAAGTGCGCCCGGGTGCGGGCAATGTCAGCGACGAGGCATTGGTGCAATACATGCGCGAGACGGGCGCCACGGCCTACCACCCGGTAGGCACCTGCCGCATAGGCACAGACGCAGCGCAGTCTGTGGTGAACCCGCAGTTGCAAGTGCATGGCATTCAGGGCCTTCGCATTGCCGACTGTTCGGTCATGCCCACCATTGCGGCCACCAATACCAATGCCATTGCCATCGTGATCGGCGAGCGGGCTGCCCGCTTCATTCTCGACGCAGCCGCTTAAACGCAACGGAATCATTTCTTCAGGAGACATACATGAGCAAACTCTGGCTTTCAAGCTATCCCGCAGGCATGCCTGAAACCGTCAATGTGACGCCAGCTGCGTCACTGACCCATCTGATTGACGACGCACTCAAAAGCCACGCAGCCTTGCCCGCTATCACCGCCATGGGCAAGTCCACCAGCTTTGCGGATTTGGATGTGATGTCCAGTCGTTTTGGTGCCTGGCTGCAAAGCCGTGGCGTGGGCAAAGGTGACCGCGTTGCACTGATGATGCCCAACGTATTGCCGTTTGCGATTGGGGCGGTGGGCGTGTTGCGCGTTGGCGGCACGGTGGTGACGGTGAACCCGATGTACACGCCTCGTGAGCTCGCGCATCAGCTTAAGGACAGTGGTGCAAAAGCCATTGTAATTTTTGATGCATTTGCACCCACGCTTGACGCCGTCTTGACTGATGTGGGAATTCAGAATGTGGTGGTCATTCAGTCTGGCATGGTGCCGTCTGATAGCTACAAACTGCCTGGCCATGTCAGCTTTGTTGAGGCGATGACGGCGGGCGCTGCGATGACGCGTCAGCCTGTTGAGGTAGGTTTGGACGACGTGGCCTTTTTGCAGTACACCGGCGGCACCACCGGTGTGTCCAAAGGCGCTGTACTTTTACACCGCAATGTACTCGCGAATGTGATCCAGATGGACGCCTGGGTGGCCCCCGCCTTTGCTGGGGACACCAAAGGCTTTAACACCTTGTCCATACTGCCGATGTACCACATCTTTGCACTGACCTTCTGTCTGCTGTGGGGTATTCGCAATGGACTGAATAATCATTTGGTGCCCAACCCACGGGATATGGCGGCCTCCATCAAAGGCTTGGCAGGGGTCAAGCTGCACATCTTCCCCGGCGTGAATACCTTGTTCGCCGGGATCATGGCGCACCCTGATTTCAAGAATCTGGATTTGTCCGAACTGCGTTTGGCTGTGGGCGGCGGCGCGGCCGTGCACGAGGCCGTGGCTGACCGATGGATCGCCGCCACGGGTGTGCCCATTGTGGAGGGTTATGGCCTGTCTGAGACATCCCCTATGGCCACTTGCAACCTGGCCACGGTCAAGAGCTGGACGGGCACCATTGGTCTGCCCGTGCCCAATACAGACATCGCTATTCGCGACGATAACAACCAAGATGTGCCATTGGGCGAGCGCGGCGAGATCTGCATTCGTGGTCCGCAGGTCATGGCGGGCTACTGGCAGCGCCCCGATGAGACAGCCAACGTCACCACCTCCGACGGTTACTTCAAATCAGGCGACATTGGCGTCATGGACGAGCGTGGCTACGTCAAGATCGTCGACCGTAAGAAGGACATGATTCTGGTCAGCGGCTTCAATGTCTTTCCTAACGAGATCGAAGAAGTGGTCGCAAAGTGCGCTGGTGTGCTTGAAGTTGCGGCCATCGGGGTGCCGGACGACAAAACGGGTGAAGCCGTCAAAATCTTCATTGTGAAGAGTGATCCTGCTTTGACAGAAGCCCAGGTTACGGCGCATTGCCGGACCAACCTGACTGCCTATAAGTGCCCCAAGCAAATCGTCTTCATGGATGCACTGCCCAAATCCACTGTCGGCAAGGTATTGCGGCGCGAGCTTCGCGCCTGAACATGGCCAAACAGATTCCAAGCGGTTACCAGAAAGAGACACCATGACATCAAACATTACGCGCCGCCATGTGCTGGCCGCAAGCATTCCTTTGGGACTTACCTCCACTCCTGTTTGGGCGCAAGCAGGCTGGCCCAATCGGCCGATCAAGATTGTTGTGCCGAACCCGGCCGGCGGCGCTGTGGATATTTTTGCGCGTTCCATCGGTGAACAACTGTCCACGGCACTCAAGAACCCCGTCATCATTGACAACAAAGCGGGTGCTGGGGGACTGATCGGCACCAAAGCGGTCTCTTCCGCAGCACCAGATGGCTACACATTGGGCTACCTCCATGCGGGTTTGGTCACGGTGCAGGCTTTGAATCCAAAACTGGATTTGCTCAAAGAACTGAGGCCCGTTGCCAAGCTCACCAGCACGCCTTTTGTGGTGGTGGTGCGGGCTGATTCGCCTTTCAAGACTTTCAAAGACTTGGTGGCGGCGGTTCAAGCCAAGCCGGGCAAGGTCAGCTTTGGCTCCGGCGGTGTGGGCTCACCCCCGCACTTTGCAGTGGAGATGATTGAGGAAACTTTGGGCAACTTCAAGGCGCTGCACGTGCCGTACAAGGCCGCAACCGAGTCCACGACAGGTGTTATCGCGGGGGACATTGATTTCTCGATTGCCATACTTGGCACAGTGGTGCCATTCATTCAGTCGGGCAAGCTACGGGCCTTGGCTGTGAGCAGCCGGGCAAGGCTGCCCTTGATGCCTGATGTCCCCACCATTGCCGAATCTGGTGTGGCCAACTTTGTGCTTCAACCCTGGGGCGGTTTGACTGTTCCGGCTGGGACTCCGGATGCCATCATCGAGCGCCTAAACGACGTGCTGCCCGCTATCATGGCATCGGCAACCACCAAAGAATTGATCGCCAAAATGGGTTCATTGGCAGACTATTCAGGCGCTCAAGCCTTTTCCACTCAGATTGCCAAAGAGATTGAGGTTGAAAAAGGCTTGGTTAAAAAGCTGGGCATGTCCGCCGTGCAATAGCACTGCCCCGCGAATGGGTCTGACGGGCCCTTTGCTTAGGGCCGCTCAGATAAATGACCTTATTCAGACTTTGCGGCAGCAGCCCGCATGCGGGCCTGAACTTCGGCCTCGTCCAGCACCATGGGCGTGTCTGCAGGTTGTGGGCCAGGTTCAATCCGCGCACGGTCAATTTTTCCGGTGTACGGGAAATGACCGCGTGCGGCGTAGCGGTCGCTGATGGGGCTGCGTCGGTTAATGCCCAGGCTCAAGCCGCCTGAGGGCAAGCGCACCAGGGTGGGGGACAAGTCCGCCGCCTCTACGACGGTGTTGCCGTTCAGGCTGACTTGCCCTTGGCCTTTGCGGCCACCTAAGGCGCGGTAATCCAGCACAAAGTCTTGCTGGCCTGGCGTCAGCGGGATGGGTGTCAGCTCTGTAGGGCGATACCACAGCTGGTAGGTAAAGTGCAGCACGCTGTCCATCACAAACAGCACCATGCCTGCAAAGTGGTCACCCAGCGTCAACACCACGCCCTCTTGGCCCGGCTGCCAGTCAAAGCTGAGCTTAAGCACAAAGTCTCGGTCCGCAATCATGGGCGAGACTGTGGTTCCTGAGATAGGGTTGCCTTCAGGATAAAAGTTGCGCGGTTTAGAGGCCTCAGCCAGCTCAAACGGCGCCATCGTGATAGAGCGGCGATCGTCCCGGTTGTCAATCGGGTAGACATAGTTGGCGGTGGCTGCTGCTTCAAATTCGGCAATCAAGCGCTGCAACACCTCGGGCTGGGCACTGGCCAGATCGGTCACCTCTGTCGGGTCATTGCCGATGTCAAACAGCATCCAGTTGTCCAGATTGATGGCCTGGGTGGGAGGCTGCAGCGAGACGATCTTCCAGTTGCCGCTGATGTAACCCCGGTTGCCTTGCAGCTCGTAGTACTGGCTGTGGCGTTGCTGGGGCGCGCTGGCCTGGTTCAGCGACGCCGCAAAACTCTTGCCGTCCATGTGGCGGGTGCGGTAGCCGTTGAATACCGCAGGATAGCTGCCTTGGGTCAGTTCCAGCACGGTAGGTAGCACATCGGTCACGTGAATCCACTGGCGGCGCATGCCGCCACGCTCAGCAATGCCCTTAGGCCAATGCGCGACAAAGGGCACACGGATGCCGCCTGCCATGGGCGTGCGCTTGTAATAGCGATAGGGCGTGTTGGACACTTGGGACCATCCGCTGGGGTAGGCCGAGTAGGTGGTGTCATTGCCTACCGCGTTGTCCGCCATCAGCTTGGCAATCACCTCAGGCATGTCAGGGAAGCCCTGGCGACGGTCCTGCAGGTTCATCACACCGGTGGGGCCGCCGATAGAGTTGGCGCCATTGTCGGAGGTGATCATGATCAAAGTGTTGTCCAGCTGGCCAGACTTTTCCAAGAACGCCAGCAAGCGGCCCACGTTTTGGTCCACGTTGTCAACCAAGCCGGCGTAGCACTCCATGTAGCGGGCAAACAAAGCCTGGTCTTGGGCAGACAAACTGTCCCACGCGGGAATGCCAGGGTTGCGCGGGGGTAATTCGGCATTCGCTTCGATCAAGCCCATGGCCCGTTGGCGCTCAAACCGCGCGACGCGCAGCACATCCCAACCCGCGTCGTACACGCCCCGGTATTTCGCCTGGTCTTCAGGCTTGGCATGGTGTGGCGTGTGCGGACTTTGATAGGCCATGTACGTGAAGAATGGCTTGTCCGGCGCGCTGGCGTTGTGCTCTGCCAGCCAGGTGATGGCGCGGCTGGTGTAGTCGTCTGGCGCAAAGTAATTTTCTGGATAGCCATTCGCCTTCGCCATTTGGTTGCCTTCCATCATGCGGTCGGGCTGGTAGTAGCTGGTCTCTGCCCCCATGAAACCGTAGAAGCGGTCAAAGCCGCGCTGCATGGGCCAAGAGCTGGTGTCTGCTGATGCGTGCAAATTACGGTCATAAGTGTTGTGCCACTTGCCCAGCGCCATGGTGGTCCAGCCTTGCTCGCGCAGCAGCTCGGGAATCAGCGGCGCATCTTTGGACATTTCGCCCCGGTAACCCGGAAAACCTGGGTCATTGTGGGTCAGCCAGCCGCAGCCTACGCTGTGCGGATTTTTGCCGGTCAACATTGCCGCGCGGGCGGGGGTGCACATGGGCACGGTGGTGTAGTTGGTGTAGCGCAAACCACCGGCGGCCAATCGGTCGATGTTGGGTGTTTGAATCTCACCGCCAAAGCAGCCAAAGTCTGAAAAACCCAGGTCATCCAGCAAGATGACCATGATGTTTGGGCTGCCTGCTGCTGCACGTTTTGGCGTGGGCCAGTGCGGCATGGACTGATCCAGCGTGCGGCCCATCTTGCCCGGAAAACCCGCGCCAGGGTCAGCAACTTTCAGCGACTGTGAATCGAGAGAACTCATGGGGGGAACCCTATTCAGAATAACGACAACAAGGCGGCTAGCCTATGTGTATTCTGAGTTCTACTCTGTCAAGAAATGGACAGTGCCGTACAAACCCGCGCAAGCGAATCGCCAAAGCTGTCCACCAGGCGTGTGAATAAGTTTCAGACAGGCATAGTTAATGCCGAAAATCCGCCTTTCGTCAATCCCTGATTGGATTGTTTGCTATTGAAACAGTAGTAAATCTAGGCAAAAGTATTGACGATACGGCCCACACTGCCTTCTTCTGCCAACGCGGGGGCCTTAGCGGGCTGCGGAATCGCTTGCAGCAGACCAACGGCCAAGGCAGCCTGGGTGTTCAGCGCTTTCTTGAGGACATGCATGTTTACATCGTCCGATTGGGCGCTTTGTGCGCCCGAGACTGCCGCTGTGACCGAAGGAGAGTTAGATATGTTCATGCGCCATCCTTTTCAATGCCCAGCGCTCACCACTGCCAAGCTGGTGGCCTGAGTGTGCGCCCGACTGAAAGACCATGCGCGCGGCTACAGATTTGCCCATTTGGCCTGAATGGCGTGCAATTGGCCCTCCAGACTCTCAATGCGCGCCAGGTGCTCCATCAGCATTGCGACCACAAACACGTCCAGGTCGTAAACCCGTCGCAAATGAGCCGCAGCGCGCAGTGGCTTAAGGCACTGCAACGAGAAGCATACGGCTGGCGTCGTATCCGCCAGGGGCACCAAGGCCCCATATTCCACAAGCTCCATCAATTCGGCGGTATCCAAGTCCGCCAGTCGCGCCAGTTCCAGCAAGCCGATGGGCTGATGGGCGTCCAGGCATTCGATGTCATCGTCATACATGGGACGGTTCCTTTAAGCCATTTGTACGTGGGTTGAAGCTTGACGCTTTGGCCAGTGCTTCGTAAAGCGCGCGTTCTTCGTCGGTCACGGTCGGCGCCACGTCAATCCGCACCGTGGCATACAGGTCGCCTGGATCGCCCCGGAGGTTGGCCAAGCCACGGCCACGCAGTCGCAGCTTGCGTCCGCTGCGGGTGCAAGCTGGCACAGTTAGCATGACCGAACCGGTCAAGGTCGGCACCTCAATCTGTGTGCCCAATGCGGCTTCCCAAGGGCTCAGCAACAAGTCGAAATACAAATCATGCTGCTCGGCGCGAAACCGTGGGTGTGGTTTGACCACAATGTGCAAATAAATGTCGCCATCGGTCCCGCCGTGATGGCCCTTGCCGCCTTTGCCGCGAAGCCGCAGCTTTTGTCCAGTGAATACCCCTGGCGGAATCTTGACCTCCATCGTGCGGTCCCCCGTCGGGTCGCTCAGGTTCAGCGTCAGCGTGGTGCCAGCGTTGGCATCCTCCAGGCTGATGTGTACCGTGTCTTCGTAATTGCGCCCATGGGCCGGTGCATCGTGCCGGGCTTGTCCGCGCTGACGCCCCAGCGCTGCCAACAGAGCCGCCAGATCCAGGTTCTCGTCAAATGCGGCATCAGCGGCAGCCTTGCTGCTGCGCCATTCAGGCGGCGGCGAGAATTCCGCCCCTGCTGGACGCTGCCCCAGTTCGTCATAGGCTGCACGCTTTTCGGGGTTTTTAAGCGTCGCGTAGGCTTCAGACGCGTCCTTAAAGCGGCTCTCGGCGTCGCTGGCCTTGGAGACATCGGGGTGGTACTGGCGAGCCAGTTTTCGGTACGCTTTCTTGATTTGATCAAGGTCAGCGTCGCGCGCTACGCCCAAGGTGGCGTAATAGTCTTTGAACTTCATGTGTGGCCCCAGCCACTAGAGCATCTGGTCTTTGGCCAAGAAATACTTGCGTGCGTAGGCCACCAGTTGGCCGTCCGTCGGATGGTCTACTGTCTCCACTCCCACGACCTTGGCGGCAAGCGCTGGGTGGTGCCCATGTATGTGCTTGATGAGTTGCAGCTTGGCCTGTGCAGGGCCCACAATCAAAATTTCGCTCGCGCCAGATAAGGCCTCCGCCACTCGGTGGTAATAGTCCTGATCTTCTGGTGCGCGGCCGTTGCCCAGCGTGCCCACCTTGGAGTGCAGTTTGTGGTGTTGGCCGCTGGGGTGGATCAAGGATTTTTCGACATCGTCGGGGCTGATGTGCATCACATGGGCCTCCACATGATCGATCCAAACAAGGGCGTGATAGTGGGACATGCGTGAAACCTGGCCTTTACAGTGTCATGCGACACCATCTGTAGAAGCGCAAAGCGCGTCATCGAAACCAGCAGTGACCTGACGCTTCCATCATGCGCCTTTGCGCAGGCATTCAGGGTAAACAAGGACCCCGCCAACGATTTGTCACTCCCTCAGGTGATATAGATCAAGCCTTTGCATGAACAAGTGGTCCGGGTGGTGACGTGGTGAGGAAAAAGGTGTCTATAGCGTCACGAGTATCTAGTGAATTTTTTCGCTAAGCGGGCAGAAGCGGTCAGATGCCGACTATTTTTCTACTCCAAGTTTGGGCCAGGTGGAGTCACTCGCCAATGTCAGGTATCTGGAAATCTGGGTAGGCAGCCGTTATGCCGCATCGGGCAAGCATTTATCCTGATCTAACCGGGTCAGCAGCAATACAAGCTCCTCGCTACGTGCCTGATTTCATGACACGGTCTCAACTCAAATGCCCCCCCATGCCGATGCTCAAGGCGTTGACTTGGGCGCATCGTTGGCATTATCGGAAAGCAATTTCTGACCGGCATTTCGCAGGGCCGACAGAACTTCTCGTTGGAGTTTTTCATCAGGAATTGCACGGGCAAGCATCACGGCACCCACGTTCTGAGCCATCAATGTCCAGGCGTCTTCGGGCGTTGCTGTCAGGCGTTGCAGTTTTTCATGTATCTCAAGCAGACCTGTCTGGAATGCTGCCTTGACGGTTTCGTCAGCACGGGCAATTTCGGGCGTGAGCGATGGGAGCGGGCAACCTTGCTCCGGATGCCTGACGTGACTGATGCTGAGGTAGCCCGTCAGTGACTTGGCGGCACTCACATCATCCGCCGGGTCGAACGCCTCGTACATCTTTGCTGTGCGCGCCAGTTCTGCCCTTACGAGTGCGACAAATAGGTCGGACTTTCCGTCAAAGTGCTTGTATAGCGCGCCGGTAGTCACGCCCGCCGCTGCGGCCATGGAGGCCATACCGCTCTCATTGAAACCATGCTTCTTAGCGTGACTGCCGCCCAACTCAATAAGTCGTTGGCGAGAAGAGTCTTTGTGGTCTTTGGGGTAGCGCATAGCCTGATTGTGATGTCTCCAGCTTGACAGTTCGGAAAGCCTTAATAAGATAACGTTCATTATCTCATGATTGTGATTATCCGCCACCAAAGAAGAAACCAGAAAAATGATGAACGACACGAAATCAGCTGAGTGGAAGAAAACAGCCTGCATCATCTGCTCGCTGAACTGCGGACTGGAAGTCCTGACGGAGGAGGGTCGAATCGTCAAAGCCAGAGGTGACAAGGAACATCCCACTTCACAGGGTTACGTCTGCGAGAAGTCTCAACGGATGGACTTCTACCAAAACGGCGCAGACCGCATCACCAGCCCAAAGCGGCGGCGCGCAGACGGCAGCTATGAGGACATCGACTGGGGCACTGCCATTGCGGAGATCTCCGCAAAGCTGGCCACCGTCAAAGCCAAGCACGGAGGTGCCAGCATCCTCTACTACGGCGGTGGCAGCCAGGGCAACCACCTGGGTGGCACCTATGCCGACAGCACGATCAAGGCGTTGGGGGTGATGTATCGCTCAAACGCGCTTGCGCAGGAGAAAACTGGCGAGGCCTGGGTACAAGGCAAGATGATGGGCGCCGGCGTGCATGGTGATTTTGAGCACGCTGAAGTCTCGGTTTTTCTGGGCAAGAACCCGTTTCAGTCACATGGTTTTGCGCGGACACGGGTCATTCTGAAGGATATTCAAAAAGACCCGAATCGTTCGATGATTGTTATCGACCCGCGTCGCAGTGAGACCGCCAAGTTGGCGGACTTCCACCTCGCCGTGCGCCCTGGTACTGATGCATGGTGCCTCACTGCGCTGGCCGCGATCTTGGTGCAAGAAGGGCTGGTTGCTAAAGATTGGCTGGCTCAGAAAACCACGGGCTACGCCCGAGTGGCTGAAGTTCTGCAGGGCATCTCCGTCCTCGACTGCGCCAAGACCTGTGGTGTTGATGTTGCATTGCTACGCCAAGTAGCCGAGCGAATTGCCCGGGCCAAAAGCGTTTCGATGATCGAAGACTTGGGTGTGCAGATGAACATGCACTCAACGCTCAACAGTTATCTGAACCGTCTTGTATGGCTGTTGACAGGGCACTACGGCAGGCCGGGCACCAACAACGCATTCGTGCCGATTCTCAACCTGTCTTCGTCTACGCGAGAAACCGCCGCGAAGGGCGGCAAGGACAACGGTAACAGCAAAGGCGCGAAGGTTCGACCGGGCGCTCACAGCCCGGTCACGGGCGCCAAGGTCATCATGGGCTTGATCCCTTGCAATGTGATCCCCGAGGAAATTCTTACTGACCACCCCAATCGCTTTCGAGCGATGTTCATTGAAAGCAGCAACCCAGTTCACTCGCTGGCTGACAGTCAGCGCATGCGACAAGCCCTGCGGGCGCTGGATATCAGTGTGGTGATCGACGTGGCGATGACAGAGACTGCACGCCAAGCCGACTATGTTCTCCCTGCCACAAGTCAGTTTGAAAAGGCCGAAGCCACATTCTTCAATGTCGAGTTTCCGCGCAACGGCTTTCACCTCAGGCAGCCCCTGTTTCCACCGCGCGCAGGAACACTGAGCGAGGCTGAGATTCACGCGCGCCTGGTTGAGTCGCTTGGTGAACTCGATGATGCTCAGTATCGGTTCCTGCGACGAGCAGCCCGCTGGGGTCGAACGGCCTTTGGTTTGGCATTTGCCTGGAAGGCGTCGCGAGACAAGAAAATTGCACGCTACGCGCCGGTTGTTCTTTACCGTACGTTGGGAGAGACCTTGCCTGCTGGCTTTGCGCCAGCTGCCTCCCTTTGGGGTATCAGTCAACTGTTCGTTCGCAACCAGCGGGCCGCTGCAGCGGGCGCAGGTTTTGGCGGTAGCGTGCTGGCGGCAGGCAACAAGCTTTTTGACGCCATCATCACCAAACCGTCCGGCGTCATCTATGCGGTCAGCGAATACACCGACAGTTGGCGCGCTGTGCGCTTGCCTGACCACAAGATCAATCTGTGCATTGACGAAATGTTGACCGAGTTGGAAACGCTCAACAGCAAGCTGCCGCCTCAAGACACCGAGTACCCCTTCGTGCTGTCCGCTGGCGAGCGCCGAAGTGACACCAGCAACACGTCTATCCGCGATGCAAGTTGGCACCACCGCGGCGCCTTTGGTACCTTGCGAATGCACCCTGAAGACGCCCAGAAGATCGGTTGCAAAGAGGGCGATTGGGTTCGCATGTCAACGCGCCGTGGTAGCGCAGAAGCCGAGGTCGAGTTGGGCGAGGATTTGCAACCGGGTCATGTCGCGCTGCCGAACGGGCACGGCCTGGACTACACCGCAGTGGATGGCTCGGCCGTGCACAAGGGTGTCTCACTCAACGAACTGACTGATTCGGCAAGCCGCGACGCATTTGCTGGCACGCCGTGGCACAAGTACGTCCCAGTGCGTATCGAATGGCTAAGCGCCGCGCAGGAGATTGCAGCATGACTCACGTCGTTACCGAAGCATGCATCTGCTGTAAGTACACCGATTGTGTCGATGTCTGTCCCGTGGACTGCTTTCGGGAGGGGCCTAATTTCCTGACCATCGATCCTGACGAATGTATCGATTGCGCTGTATGCATCCCTGAATGCCCAGTAAACGCGATTCTTCCCGAAGAAGACGTTCCCGCAGATCAAAGGCACATGGTTGCATTGAACGCTGAGCTCGCTCGCTCAGCGGGATGGCCAACGATCAGCAAGCGCAAGCGGCCCTTGCCTGACGCCGACGATTGGAAAGACAGAACAGAAAAGCTGGTGCACTTGATTCGCTAAACGCATCTACGTCCGACCGATGGTTGACCCAACTGAGGAGCGCGCCATGAGCGCAGATATGCAAATCAAAACCCTAACCACAGCCCCCACACGCATCCATCAGATGCTGGACCGATGGGTGCGTGAGCAACCGCAGGCACCTGCATTGCGAGACGCCAGGGCACGCCTGAGCTACTCACAGCTAGATGAAACCTCTCGTGCGGCAGCAGAGCAGCTCAAATCACTTGGGGTGCGCGCAGGTGACCGCGTGCTTGTTGTTGGCGAAAACTGCGCGGCTTTGGGTGTGCTGGCAATGGCGCTCAGCCGCCTCGATGCATGGGTCATTTTGGCGAATGCCCGACTGTCCGACCGGGAAATTGACGAGTTCATTTCACATGCCAGTCCGCGCCGGGTTCTTTACTCGGAACAAGTCTCTGCGGATGCGGCCCGTCACGCAATGCGACACGGTGCGCAGGCCGTTTCATGGGAATCCCTTGGCAACATCGCAGTCGGCCCGCTCGATACCGAGACTGTGCCCGAACCTGCCTTTGAAGAGTCAACGCGGCAAGTGGCGGCCATGATTTACACCTCTGGGACATCCGGCGCACCCAAAGGCGTCATGTTGTCGCACGCAAATCTGATGTTCACTGCGATGTCCATCGTCAGACAACGCAGCATTGCACCGGGAGATGTTTCCTACTGCGTGCTACCCATGGCGCACGTGGTCGGGCTGGCGGCCCAGTTCCTGGGTTCGATGGCCGGTGGTGCCGAGGTGGTCTTAGAGCCTCGATTCTCACCCGCAGTTGCTGCCAAGGCTTTGGCAGAGGACGGGGTTACCGCCTTTGCTGGGGTACCTGCGCTTTACGCCAAGTTGTTGGAATGGCTACGCGAATCAGGGGCGACACTGCACGCACCTCGGCTGCGCCTGATCACCGTGGCAGGTGCCCCCCTGACTGCGAATTTAAAGGCAGATGTGGAGGCACTCTTTGGTTTGCCATTGCATAACGGGTATGGATTGACCGAGTGCGCGCCGACTGTCGCCCAGACCCGGGCGGACGCGCTGCGTGCCGATTGCGCCGTAGGGCAACCAATCCCAGAGGTCGTTACACGCATCGTGAACCCACAGGGTATGGACGTGGAAGGCGGCAGTATCGGTGAGCTGTGGGTTCGAAGCCCTGGCCTTATGCTGGGGTACTACCACAACGATGTAGCCACACGACAAGCCATCAATGCTGATGGCTGGTTCAATACCGGCGACTTGGCACGACAGGAATCTGATGGCGCGCTGCACATCGTTGGGCGGACCAAAGAGTTGATCATCCGGTCAGGCTTGAATGTGTACCCGGTCGAGGTAGAGCAAGCCATCAACAGCCATCCAGAGGTCGTCCAGTCAGCTGTCGTTGGTCGCAGCATAGAAGCCAACGAAGAGGTTGTTGCCTTCATCGAGCCGGCCGCAAACAGCACGCTTGATGCCGCGGGAATGCAGAGCTATCTGCGCGAACGGCTTGCCGCCTATAAGGTTCCAAGCGACATCAGGTTTCTGCCGCAACTCCCCGCGTCGCCTACAGGGAAGGTACTCAAGGGAGTACTGAAGGTAAGCGCGCAAGAAGTCGACCCGTCGCTATCGGGTGCTGTGTAAATCAATCCCTTTGAAAGACTGTCTATGACCGAAAAAAAGGCCATCCTCGTCATCGGTGCCGGTGACGCCACCGGTGGTGCTATCGCACGACGATTTGCGCGCGAGGGCTACATTGCGTGTGTGACCCGCCGTACGGCCGAAAAGCTAGAACCCTTGGTCCAACAGATCACGGCAGAAGGTGGGCAGGCCTACGGATTCGGCAGCGACGCGCGAAAAGAAGAAGAAATGATCGCGCTTGTCGAGCGGATCGAATGCGACATCGCACCCATTGAGGTGGCTGTATTCAACATCGGTGCCAACGTGCGGTTCGGCATCACGGAAACCACTGCCAGGGTCTATCAGAAGGTATGGGAGATGGCCTGCTTTGGTGGCTTTCTGATGGGGCGTGAGACCGCTAAGGTCATGCTGCCGCGTGGTCGCGGCACGATCATCTTCACTGGCGCCACCGCGAGCCTGCGCGGTCGAGAAGGCTTCGCCGCATTTGCGGGTGCCAAGCATGCGCTGCGAGCACTTGCGCAGAGCATGGCCCGGGAACTCTGGCCCAAAGGAATTCACGTCGCCCACCCTGTGATTGACGGCGCCATCGACACAGAATTCATCCGCTCAAACTTTCCTGACCGTTATGCCATGAAGGATCAACAAGGCATCCTCAGTCCAGACTCCATCGCTGAAGCGTATTGGCAAATCCATCAGCAACCCCGTGACGCCTGGACTCATGAAACCGAGTTGCGGCCCTGGCTGGAATCTTGGTGATAGCAGGGCAACAACCGATCAACTACTGACACGCATACCTTATGAAGCCACTTCAAGTTCAATTCCTCTTCGATTTCGGCAGTCCGAATGCATACCTGTGCCACAAAGTGCTGCCTGGTATTGAGGCGCGGACCGGTGTCAATTTCGAATACCAGCCCATTTTGCTGGGTGGCCTATTCAAGTTGAGCAACAACCGTTCGCCAGCGGAGGCCTTTGCTGATATACCCAATAAACGTGCTTATGACAAGCTGGAGGTCCGGCGCTTTATTGCTCGGCATCAGCTCACTCGGTTCCAATTCAATCCCCACTTTCCGGTGAATACGTTGAAGATCATGCGTCTGGCAGTCGCGGCACAAGCGCTAGGGTGCGAAGTCCAGTACATCGATGCTGTGTATTCGGCAATGTGGGAGGCAGCGCGCAACATGGACGACCCAGCTGAGATCAGTGCCGTTTTGCAAGATGCCGGCCTTGATGGAGCCGCTCTCTTTGCCAAGGCGCAGGAGCCTGAGATCAAGGCTCGCCTGGCGGCTAACACGCAGTCAGCATTTGAGCGCGGTGCCTTCGGCTCTCCCTCTTTCTTTGTGGGCGATGAATTGTTCTTTGGGAAAGATCGCTTGAGAGAAGTCGAGGACGAAATCGAAAAACTGAAGATGCAGTTCAAGCTGTCGAATTAGGCTTTGTGTTGGGCGTGAATATTCGCTAGACCATGCATTCCCCTGAGTGCATTTGGTCTATGGGCGAGCCCATCTTCAAGATTGGGTTGCCCGCAAGCAGTCGTTGCGACAGCCGTTGAGGCGATCAGCGGATGTCGGCTTTCTGGCGTTGAAGGCGAGGGACGCTAAGACCGGAATGGGTCGATTGCGCGCGCAGCACAATTGCTGGTGACCGACCGGGATTGGCCCAAAGCGCGCCTTCAAATCCCGTAACGCCGATCCAGTAGGTCAAACAAATCTTTTTGCACGATCTGTTGCCGATCCTTGAAGCTGGCCACCAGGCCGCTGTCTTCGTCCAAGCGGCCCGTTTGCCGCAGATGCTGCAAGGCCGCAGTCATGCCCAGCAGCGCACCTTGCAGGGCAGCATTGGCATAGAGCACCAGACTGAAGCCCATGGCCGCATAGTCGTCAGCGTTCAGGGTGGGGGTCTTGCCACCTATGACCACGTTGACGATTTGTGGCACTTGCAGGGACTGAGGGATGCGGCGCAGTTCATCCACGCTCTCGGGCGCTTCTACAAAGGTAATGTCAGCGCCGTTTTCGACATACAGCGCTGCGCGGTCCAGCGCGGCGTTCAGCCCCTCAACGGCACGGGCGTCTGTGCGGGCGATGATCAAGAAGTCGCGATTGACTCGGGCATCCACCGCCGCGCGTATCTTGCTGGCAGCCTCAGCAGCGGAGATGACCGCTTTGCCGCTGAAATGGCCGCATTTCTTGGGGCTTTGCTGGTCTTCCAGTTGAATGGCGTTTGCACCCGCACGCTCCAGCGAACGCACAGTGTGCCCCACATTCAGCGCGTTGCCGAAACCGGTGTCTGCATCCACGATGATGGGCAACTGCACGGCGTCTCGTGTGGCGGCGGTGTGTTGAACCAGATCGGCAAGTCCAATGAAACCCAGGTCAGGTATGCCATAAAAGGTGTTGGTGATGCCTGCGCCAGAGAGGTAAACGGCTTCAAAGCCTTGCTGCTCGATCACCCGGGCAGCCAGGGCATTGGCGGCACCGGCCACCAGCATGCCGCGCCGCTCTTGGAGTTTTCGCAGCAGGAGGCTGCCGGGGCGTTCGGTATCCATCAGTCGTCCTTCATGCCTGAAGCTTTGACGACACCGCCCAGGCGCGCCCGTTCAGCATCCACAAATTCGTTGAATGCCGCTCGGGTGCCGCCTATGGGCTCAATCCCCATGGGCTTCAAGCGGTTCTGAATGGCGGCGGACTTCATGCCCGCATCGACGGCTGCGGCCAGCTTGTCCATGATCTCAGGGCTGACGCCCGTCGGTGCGTGTATGCCCGCCCAGTGCGCGATTTGCAGCTCACCAAAGCCTTGTTCGGTGGCGGTGGAGAGCTCGGGGTAGGCCGATATGCGCTTGACCCAGGTGGTGGCCAAGGGTTTGAATTTGCCGCCCGGCTTGAGGTGGGGCAGGGCGACGATGCTGGCCTCGGACGTGCCATCCACCTGGCCGCTGATCACGGCAACTGCGCCTTCGGAGCCGCTCTTGTAGGGTACTGGCGTGATCTTGGCGCCGTATTTGGTATTGAGAAGTTCTGCCACAAAGTGCGGTGTGCTGCCCGTTCCCGCTGTCGCAAAGTGAAAACCCAGGCCCTGTTTGGAGGCGTCGACAAATTCGCGCAGGTTGTTGTATTTGGAATTGGCCGGCACCACGATGATGGAGGGGGCCAGGCCAATCATCACGACGGGCGTGAGGTCGCCGTCTTTGAACGGCATGCTCTTTTTGATCATGCTGTTGGAGATAACGCCTGCAGCGCTGATCAAGAATGTGTAGCCATCGGGCGCGGCTTTGGCCACGATGTCTGAGCCCAGTGTGCCACCTGCGCCGGGTTTGTTGTCAATGACCACGGCTTGGCCCAGCTGGGCAGAGGCGCCTTCGGCAGCTGCTCGGGCCATCAGGTCGTTGGCGCCACCAGCGGCAAAGGGCACAACAAAACGGATGGGCTTAGTGGGCCAGGCCTGGGCGATGGCAGATGATGCAAAAATAATAGCAAACAATGACGCCAGTAATGCCGTGATGCCGTTTTTCATGCCCAACTCCGGTAGAGGGATGTTTACTTGCTGCCGCCGGCGGCTTCAGCGTCTTCCTTGAACACCTGCTGGGCCATCTTGAACGAGTCCAGCGCCGCCGGGGCACCGCAGTACACGCCGCAGTGCAGGAAGATTTCGCGCATTTCATCCTTGGTCACCCCGTTATTGATGGCGCCTCGGATGTGGATCTTCAGCTCATTCGGGCGGTTGATGGCAGTCAGGATGGCCAGGTTCAGCATGCTGCGCTCTTTTAGCGTCAGCCCTTCACGCACCCAGGTGGCACCCCAGGCGTGTTCAGTCAAATACTGCTGCAGCGGTTCGGTGAAGTCGTCCACCTTGGACAGGGCGTTGTCGACATAGGCGTCGCCCAGCACTTTTTTGCGCACGGCTAGGCCAGCTTTGAAGGCTTCGTTTTCGTTCATGGTGATTTCCTTGGTAATGAATTTAGATCGTGACGCCGCCGTCGATGACAAGACTTTGGCCTGTCATGAAGGAGCCTGCTTTGGATGCCAAGTACACGGCAGCGCCGGCAATCTCGTCGGGCTCGCCAATGCGGCGCAGCGGTGTGGTCTCGGTGCGCTTGGCCAGCATGGCTTCGTCTTCCCACAGTGCGCGAGCAAAGTCGGTGCGGATTAAGCCGGGGGCAATGCAGTTCACGCGCACGTTGTAGGGGCCGTATTCCACCGCCAGGTTGCGTGCCAGTTGCATGTCTGCCGCCTTACTGATGCAGTAGGCGCCGATGACAGGTGAGCCGCGCAGGCCGCCGATGCTGGAGACGATGATGATGGAACCATCGCGTCGCGCCATCATGTCGGGCGCGCAGAGGTTGATCAGCCAATGGTTGGCCACGATGTTGTTGTCCAAAATCTTGCGGAACTGTTCGTCAGCTATGCCCGCTTGCGGACCGTAGTAGGGGTTGCTGGCGGCGTTGCAGACCAGCACATCGATGCGGCCCCACTGTGCTTGGGTTTGGGCGACGAGTTTTTCCAGGTCTTCTTTCTTGGAGATGTTGGCGGGAATGGCGATGGCGCGGCCTTTGCCGTACAGGGCGTCAATCTCGGCCACCACTTCGGCGCAGGCGTCCAGCTTGCGCGACGAGATCACCACTTTCGCGCCGTGCTCGGCCATGCGCAGGGCAATGGATTTGCCAATGCCACGCGATGAGCCGGTGATAACGGCGACTTGGTCTTTCAGGTCAAATAAATTCATGCGAAATCTCCTTGCAGACTCGCATTGTGTGGCGCTGCCACGGCGGCTTGCTGTCACGCAGGCTACGCCTTGGGCTGCTGACTTACCCTAGGCGCGAGAACCCTTGCGATTGGCTTGCAAGCCTTGTGCCAGTGCGCCAGCAGCGATCCCGCCCAGCGCCCAAAGCAAATCCCAATTGCCGGTGCCCAGGCCTGCAATCGCAGGACCAGGGCACACACCGCATAAGCCCCAGCCGATACCGAAGAGCGCAGCGCCCACGGCGGTGTCGCGGTTCCAGGTGCTGGCGTGGGTGTGGAAGTGATCGTCAAACACTGGGCGCTTCATGAAACGAGGTGCCAGTTTGTAGGCCACTAAGGTGACGACCACAGCACCGCCCATGACCAGCATCAGGCCAAAATCCTGAAAACGCAAAAAGCTCAAGACCACCTCGGGGCGGACCATGGTGGACAGCGACAGACCAAACCCAAACAGCGCGCCCGAAGCAAGCGTCGCCAAAGCACGTGCTGCATTCATCCCAGGAACCTCGCTGCAACATTGGCGGTGACAAAGGCGGTTCCCATGAAGGTCAGCACCGCGTAAAGCGAAGGCAATTGCAGGGAGCCTAAGCCGCAAATGCCGTGCCCTGATGTGCAGCCATTTCCCAGCCGAGCGCCGTAACCCACAAAGAAGCCGCCCAGCACCAGTTGCCAGACCGGGACAGCCGTGTGTTGCGCGACACCGCCTCCAAAGCCCAGCCACCAAAGGAATGCGCCGCCGATTAAACCTGCGCCGTACACCAAGCGCCAGCCGCGTGAGTCGGCGAATCGGGCCTGTTGAAAAAAGGGTGCTTTGACCAGGTACGACCAGGTGGATGAAAACACCGTGCTCATGCCACCAATGCGGCCCGTCAGCAAAAACAGCAGAGCGACACCCAGGCCAATGGTCAAACCACCGGCGAGGTAATGGGCCCAACCTAACGGAAAAAGTGAAAGACCAGAAGTCATGGGTATTCGTCGAAATGAATGCGGTTAAGGAAGGATCACAATGGAGCCAGTTGTCTCGCGAGCTTGTGCCGCTGTGTGCGCCTGAACCAACTGGTCTAAACCAAAGCGAGCCCCAATATGCGCACAAACGGCCCCGCTGGCCATGGCTGCAAACACATCGGCTGCATTGGCCCGAAATGTTGCTGGATCGGCGTTATGTGGAAAGACCGATGGGCGGGTTAAAAACAGGCAACCCTTTTTGTTCAGCAATTCCGGGTCAATGGTGGGTGCCGGGCCTGAGGCGGCGCCATAAAGCACCACCATGCCAAAAGGCGCTGTGCAGTCAAGCGAGCCCATGAAGGTGTGCTGCGCAACCGAGTCGTACACCACGCGCGCCTTTCTTCCACCAGTGGCTGCGATCACTTGGTTTACCCAGTCTGGCTGGTTGTAGTCAATGCAGGCATCAGCGCCTGCTGCACAGGCTTGCGCGCATTTGGCGGCCGAACCTGCTGTGCCGATCACGGTGGCCCCCAAGGCTTTGGCCCAGCTGCACAGGATCATGCCTACGCCACCGGCAGCGGCATGCACCAGCACCACGTCGCCGGGTTGCACGGGGTGCGTTTTCTTGACCAAATACTGAGCGGTCATGGCCTTGAAGAAGATGGCAGCAGCATCTTCATCACTGATGCCCGCCGGAATCTTCACCAGCTTGGACGCGGGTACATTCCGGCGATCGGCATAGGCTCCCACACCCGCGTTCATGTAAACCACGCGGTCTCCCATCTGGAGGTCAGTCACACCGTCGCCCACGGCCTCAACCACGCCGGCGGCCTCGTGGCCCAGGCCGGTTGGCGTGGGCAAGGGGTATTTGCCAGAGCGCTGGTAAACGTCGATGTAGTTGAATCCGATGGCGGTTTGCCGGAGTTGAACCTCGCCAGCGGCGGGGGAGGGCAGATCGAGCGTGACGAGGCGCATGACCTCGGGGGCCCCAAATTCAGTTAACTGGATGCAGCGTGCTTTAGTCATGAAATATTTCTTACTTTCTTAATTACAAATCCGCGGCATAGCGTGCCACCATTTGCGCTTGGGTTTCAGCCACCATGTCGCCACCAATCTGGTCACGCAGCATTTCGCCCATGGATGGCATCACGTTGCGTTCCACATGGCGGGAGCTGTCCCAAAGGTGTGAACGCATCAGCGCTTTGGCGCAGTGCAGGTAGCTGGCCTGTACAGAAACACGGATCACAAGTTTGGGGCGGCGCTTGGCGTCAGTGCACAGCGCCAGGTCGGCCTCTAGCAACGAAAGAACGGCCGTGCCATTGACGCGCAGGGTTTCGTCAATGCCGGGCACCAGAAACAGCAGACCGATTTGGCCTGATTGAACGATGTTCTCCAGCGTATCCAGGCGGTTATTCCCGGGTGAATCAGGAATCAGAAGCGTGGTGGCGTCAAGCACCTTGACAAAGCCAGGCTCTCCGCCGCGCGGGGAGGCGTCTAGCATGCCCTTTTCATGCGTTAAGCCCTCTTTGCCCGAACTGGCGACGACCACCAAGGGCGACATGCCGATGAAGGTCTTTGCGTGGTGGTCCAGGCCAGTCAGTTCTTTCTTGACCGATCGCTCGCGGGCCGGGCCATACATGGCACGTAATTCGGTGAGGGATGTGATGTTCATTTCCGTACTGTAGCGCGCCAAGGCGCGTCAATTGCGATTCAGTAGCGGGTTAAACACATTGGCCGATAAGCGCAAATTTCAATAATTTTTATCCGGAATTGCCTTGGGTTGAGCGAACTCGCCCAGGGAATGCGCACAATATCGGGTATCTATCAGCTTCGTGACAGACAAATTTTGTACATTTGCCTGTTATCTGTATTTATTCAACCCTGATTCAGAGGAAGACAATGAGCAAGTCAAAGATCTATTACACCCTGACGGATGAAGCCCCCCTGCTGGCCACCGCAGCGTTTTTGCCGGTGGTGCGCACGTTTGCCGGTGCTGCCGATATTGATGTGGAGGAGGCTGACATCTCCGTAGCCGGCCGCATTCTGGCCGAGTTCCCCGAATTTTTGACCGAATCACAGCGGGTGCCCAATACCCTGGCCGAGCTGGGCCGCCTGACGCTCTTGCCCGCCACCAACATCATCAAGCTGCCCAATATCAGCGCGTCGCAAAACCAGCTGGTGACGGCTGTGCGCGAACTGCAGGCCAAGGGTTACAAGCTGCCAGACTTCCCCGAGCAGCCGCAAAACGACGAAGAAAAAGCCATCCGCCAGCGCTACAACAAGTGCATGGGCAGCGCCGTGAACCCCGTGCTGCGCGAAGGCAACTCCGACCGCCGCGCGCCCAAGGCCGTCAAGGAATTTGCCCGCAAGAACCCACACAGCATGGCCGAGTGGAGCCAGGCATCGCGCTCGCACGTGTCGCACATGCACAGCGGCGACTTCTACCACGGCGAAAAATCGATGACGCTGGACCGTGCCCGTGACGTGCGCATGGAGCTCATCACCAAGAGCGGCAAGACGATTGTGCTCAAGCCCAGCACCAAGCTGCTGGACCGCGAGGTGATCGACAGCATGTTCATGAGCAAGAAGGCGCTGTGCGATTTCTACGAAAAAGAGATCGAAGACGCCCGCAAGACCGGCGTGATGTTCTCGCTGCACGTCAAGGCCACGATGATGAAGGTGTCTCACCCCATCGTGTTTGGCCACTGCGTCAGAATTTTTTACAAAGACGCGTTCGAAAAACACGCCAAGCTGTTTGAAGAGCTGGGTGTCAACGTCAACAACGGCATGGCCAATCTGTACGACAAGATTGCCACGCTGCCGCAGAGCAAGCAAGACGAGATCAAGCGCGATCTGCACGCCTGCCACGAGCACCGCCCCGAGTTGGCCATGGTCGATTCCGCCAAGGGCATCACCAACTTCCACTCGCCCAACGACGTCATCGTGGATGCCTCCATGCCCGCCATGATCCGCAACGGCGGCAAGATGTGGGACGCCAATGGTCGTCTGAAGGACGTGAAGGCTGTGATGCCTGAGTCCACCTTCGCCCGCATTTACCAAGAGATCATCAATTTCTGCAAATGGCATGGCAACTTTGACCCGGTGACCATGGGCACCGTGCCCAACGTGGGCTTGATGGCACAGCAAGCCGAGGAATACGGTTCGCACGACAAAACCTTCGAAATCAGCGAAGACGGCGTGGCCAATATCACCGACAACGCTACCGGCGAAGTGCTGTTGAGCGAAAACGTGGAGCAAGGCGACATCTGGCGCATGTGCCAGTGCAAGGATGCTGCCATTCGCGACTGGGTGAAGCTGGCCGTCACACGCGCCCGCAACTCCGGCATGCCTGTGGTGTTCTGGCTCGACCAGTACCGTCCGCATGAGGCACAGCTGATCACCAAGGTCAAGATGTACCTGCACGAGCACAACACCGCTGGCCTCGACATCCAGATCATGAGCCAGGTGCGCGCCATGCGTTACACCCTGGAGCGCGTGGTCCGTGGCCTGGACACCATCAGCGCCACCGGTAACATCCTGCGCGACTACCTGACCGACCTGTTCCCCATCATGGAGCTGGGCACCTCGGCCAAGATGCTCTCCATCGTGCCTTTGATGGCCGGTGGCGGCATGTACGAAACCGGTGCTGGCGGCTCTGCGCCCAAGCATGTGCAGCAACTGGTGGAAGAAAACCACCTGCGCTGGGACTCCTTAGGCGAGTTCCTGGCCCTGGCTGTGTCGCTCGAAGATTTGGGCATCAAAACCAATAACAACCGCGCCAAGATCCTGGCCAAGACCCTGGACACTGCCACCGGTAAGCTGCTGGACAACAACAAGAACCCAAGCCCCAAGACGGGTCAGTTGGACAACCGCGGCAGCCAGTTCTATCTGTCGATGTACTGGGCGCAAGAGTTGGC